>Ga0209488_10001500_pt1 | contig 19946 bp, 20 predicted proteins | sample Rivendell_Oct201_8_FD_188349 | JGI IMG/M metagenome (GOLD analysis project Ga0209488, IMG submission 188349) | Vadose zone soil microbial communities from the Eel River Critical Zone Observatory, Northern California, USA -... | ecosystem: Environmental > Terrestrial > Soil > Vadose zone >...
CTCCACCTAATCGGCGGCGCGACGTACAAGTACTCCAACGCCGGAAACACCTCGTCGATGGCCACGACGAGCTTCTTGAGGTTCGGAAAGGGCATGTCGAGCCGAATGCGGCGCACCCGATCGCGGTGCTGGAGCGCGAGCACTATCCCCGCCTCGTCTTCCGCAGTGATACCGTGATACTTTCCAACATGATCGATGATGAGGGGAAGAGGAGGCGAATGCGCCAGCATATCCGCCACCGGCGTGCCATACGTGCAAACGAGGCAAAGGCCGAGGTGGGACGCCGATGAGAGTATGAGGTGCCGCCATCGTTGGCAGATGTGCGTGAGCTGGTACCACCAGCGTTCGCGGGCCCATTCTCCTCCGAGTAGGATCCGAGAATCGTCGCCTTCGTCTTCATCTAAAAGAACCGGACGACATAAACGAAATATGTTGAGAAGCGAGTCATCGTCAAGAATGTGGATGTGGATGGATGACATTCTACACTACCGGTATGGAGTCAGTCAAGACGTACGTGAACGACCGAATTATAACGTATTCATGTATTATAACCATACCATAATAATCCTTTTCCCGAATTTGGGACTTTTTAAGTTCGGAGTAAAGGTGTAGCCTTGTAACCTTTTGACTTTTCATATGCATCATACGACCTCTAATTTGATTTAATACCGCATCTGAATCCGTCATGAAAGGCATTTCTTATACTTCAACTGCAGCCAAAGGTCAAAGATCGTAGTGAGAAGACAACGGTAATGGAAATGACGGCGACAAAATGCTGAATAGGATAACGTGGGGTAACTGAACAGGGCAGGAAGACCCAATATAAGGATGGTACCATGTAAGGGTTTTGGATATCATGTAGACAAACATCAGAGGAAATTGGGTGAAGGTAAGACGCCGTGAGTTTATTCGGTCTCTTCCGGGACTTCCTCCTCATATTCGCCTTCTTCCTCAGCGCTGCCAAGAACGGTTGAATTAAAGTCATAAAGAAACAGGGCGAATGGGACTTACGTTGCATCCTGATACTGCTGGTACTCGGCAACTAGATCCTGCATGTTCGACTCTGCCTCCGTGAACTGTGAAAGAGTGTAAGAGCGTAGAACACAAGAATACGACGACAGGGACTTGCCTCCATCTCGTCCATGCCCTCCTGGGTGTACCAGTGCAAGAACGCCTTCCTCTTGAACATGGCCGTGAATTGCTCGCTAACACGGCGGAACAATTCTTGAATGGCAGTTGAGTTTCCGAGGAACGTGCAGGCCATCTTAAGGCCGCGCGGTGGAATGTCACATTGCGCCGTAAGCACATTGTTCGGGATCCATTCAACAAAGTAAGCGGTGTTCTTGTTTTGGACATTCTGCATCTGCTCTTCAACTTCCTTCATCGAGACCTTCCCGCGGAAAACGGCGGCAACTGTGAGGTATCGGCCGTGGCGAGGATCGCAAGCGGCCATCATGTTCTTGGCATCGAACATTTGTTGTGTAAGCTCAGGTACTGTGACAGCGCGGTACTGTTGGCTGCCACGCGCCGTGAGCGGAGCGAAGCCGGTCAGGAAAAAGTGTAGACGTGGGAAAGGCACTATTGAACGAATGAGCGACCCCACGTCAACTATACAAGGTCATAGCACAAACCCATATTGACCGCAAGTTTCCGCAGGTCAGAGTTGAGCTGACCGGGGAAGCGTAGACAGGTGGTGATACCAGACATAACAACGGAAACGAGGTGGTTGAGATCACCATAAGTCGGAGTAGAAAGCTTCAAGGTGCGGAAGTGAATATCGTAAAGCGCCTCGTTATCAATGCAGAAAGTCTCATCAGAGTTCTCGACGAGCTGGTGTACGGAAAGGGTGGCATTATAGGGCTACGAAACAAAACTATTGAGATGAAAGTAAACTGGGGACAAACACTACGCACCTCGACGACAGTATCAGAAACCTTGGGGCTGGGGACGACAGAGTACGTGCACATCATCCGATCGGGATACTCCTCACGGATTTTTGAAATGAGGAGGGTACCCATACCGGCACCGGTACCACCACCGAGCGAGTGCGTGATTTGGAATCCTGAAGACGGCGTCAACAATCGAACCGAACACGTGACGCGCGAATGTAACGCGGACATACGACGCGTATCAACTTACCTTGAAGGGCATCGGTACCCTCAGCCTCCTTCCGAACAACGTCAAGAACGGAATCAACGAGTTCGGCACCTTCCGTGTAGTCTACGTGGAGACGTGTCAAAAACATGCAATAGGTGACTGCCACAAAGGAAAAAATTTCCACTCACGTCCTTTTGCCCAGTTATTACCCGCGCCGCTCTGACCAAACACAAAGTTGTCCGGACGGAAAAGGCCACCGAGAGGTCCCGACCGAACGGCGTCCATGGTCCCAGGCTCGAGATCGACTAGGACGCAACGAGGAACATACTTGTTGACGCCAGCCTCGTTATAGTAAACCGAAATCCGCTCGAGCTGAAGGTCATTGGTGCCCTTGTAGAGGCCGTCACGTTCAATCCCATGCTCATCAGAAACAACCTCCCAGAACTTGACACCTAAAAAAGGAAAAGAAAGACGGTTGAGAAGCGGCATAAAGAAAAAGAAACGAGCCGTGAAGAAAAACGCCGTACCGATTTGGTTACCGCACTAAATTCCCCACGAAGACGTTTTTTTTTTCAGATCTCAGAGAGTGGATAAGATAAAGAGCACGTACCTGGCCGGTTTGAAGGTGAACAATTTCGCGCATTCTGGGTGTTAATGGTCAGAAAACATGTTTGCAACGCGACATGACATGATACGATAAAAATCAAGACGCGGCAAAAACACGGGCGATAACTCGCGATAACCGCGCCAAAACGGAGAAACATAGGGACTGGGACGTACTTGATGAAATGGGGAAAGAATGGGCAAAGGGGGAAACGGAAGAGGTTGTGTTGGTCAGAGGAGGTAAGGGGAAGACAAAAACGAAGAGAAAGACACGTTCGGGTCTAGGGTTATTTCAAGCGGAGTCTGAATATGCACGCGACCCGTGTGGTGTGTTTTCTGACGTTGATGCTCAGATGCTCGTTTATCACAGTAGACAATGTACGTGTGGTGACACGATGGAAGAACACGTTTGGAACTCCTCAGAAATTCGATTGGGTTCAGTTGGCGGGTATGACACAGCTTGCGACTCACTGGTCTCCCCGCGGTCAAGTGTATTATGCCTGTGCCCTCATTCGAACACCTTACTCTGCTTTCAAACTCTATCCACATGTTCGAACTTTTTTGAAAAATGCATTGCGTAGCGAAATAAAAACGAAATCTTCACTGTGACATAGCGTGACTGTTCGAATTCGAGCTGGGGCACGTGAATACACACTGGGCGCGGAAGCAAGGAAACGAATATCAAAAAGTGCTTAATGACAGTCCGTTGTGCAAAGAGAAACAAAAATCATAAAAAAAAACGAACAGAGAGACATCCAAACGCGGCAATGCAAAGACAGCGGGTATCCACAAGTCTGTTTTCTATACTCCACGCAAAAAGGCGAATTTACACCACCCGCGGACTCTCCGGCCCAACCCCATCGCCCTTCTCCATAAGCGTCATCATCGTCTCATCCTTTATGGGCCCTGGCGTCGGCATCCGCACCGCCGCCTCCCCAGCAAACCCAATCGCCGAATCGTCCACGACGATCGCGCCCGTGCGCCCGTCAAGGCAGAACCGGAGCGATGCGAGGGCGCGCGAAGACTCCGCCGTGTTGTTGTACGGCAGCAGCAGCTGGCCGAAGCCCGAGTGCGACGTCAGCGCCACGGCCGAGCCGATCGAGCCGGGCGGGTGAGCGAGGTAGATGCCGCGCCGTTGACGGAAGTGCATCAAGTGCAGGACGAACACCGCCCCGGCCACCAGTATGCAGAGCGTGGCGAGGATGTGGGCCGCGGCGGGTCTGTTGCGGTACGGTGCGCAACCGTTGAAAATCAATTGAAAAAAGTGTGAGGGGGGGGGAAGAAATGACGTACTCGACGTAGAGGCGCGGGACGAGGCGCGTGAGCGTGGCATTAACGGTCCTATTTGTTGGTACAAAGTAATTCGTCTTTGTCGCGAGAGAGAGATGTTGGGACTATTGGGATTTGGGCATCAGGCTAAAGTCATCCACGAAGAACTGGAAGGGGCAATGACGCACGTAGACCTGAGCGGTATAATTCTTAAAACCGTCCTTATTCTGGAAGACGGATCCCAAGCCCGCCGGAGATTGCTGTGCCATGCGAAAGATCGTGTTGGGGATGCTAGTCCGGATGGAATTCGCGCGGGATTGCACATTAATGTTGGTGGAAGTGTTAAAGATAAGTCTACACAGACGGGTTCATGGTGAGAACAAGCAACAAAAACGTCAGAAGAAGCTTGCCCATTATAGGGAATGCCGTTCAATGGTGGTCCTGAGACGTTAGTCGGGTTTGGGTAGTTGTCACGTATAATAACGCTCGTGAGGGAATTATTGCTAAGAAGCGCAGACGCGGTCACGTCGAAAAGCTGTATGCTTGGTGTGCAAAAAACCCCCGCAGTGTTACTTGGGTTTTCTTGCCTGAACCAAAAGAAAACCTATACGGGATGAACACCTCACGCCGACTGAAGACTGGAAAGAAGGCGCACAGTCTGGAATGTCACGTCCGACGAGTTGTTACCACAACCAGGCACGTTGGTGACACCGTACTGTTGCTCTGCGCTGGTGGGGTTATAGGTTACTTGCACCGTACAGCCATCAACAGAAGTCGCGGCAATTGTCGAGGCAGTTGAATTAATTGGAGTCAAATTAAGTTGATTTGGATTGGCACAGTTTACACTGGTTTGGATGCCGACAGTCTCGATCGTCATCGAACCATTCAGATAAGGGTTTGTAGGAAACTACGATTAGAACGTCAAATGAAAATGGCTCAAAAATCAGCGTATCAGGGGCCAGATTTACCTGAAACTCAGCAGTACACCAGCCACCACGTACGAAGGAAGGTTCCCCAATGCCGTCAAAGACTGAACCGTTCATAAGCCCTACGTGAACATAGACACGCTCACAAAAGCATACCTGCCGCATTTGCGAACTTGAGGGGAATGTACGTTAGCGGCAATGACAAAACACAAGAAGGGTGACTCTACTCACACCAGCCGATGCGGCAAAGGCAGAAAGATCATTGATGTCGGGGGAAAGCCCAATTGCTCTGATGCTCTGAACAGTGGAAGCTGTGCACTGAAATCAAGATAATGGTGGAGACGGAATTAGCATGGTCCACGCACGGGATGACCTCGGTAGCTGTCTAACGGAGATGATAGCCCCTGCTAGTGGTTGAAATGGTAGCGCTCCCAGCGACGTAAGTCCGGATACAAGTACGAATAGATGTCTGAACTTCAACGCATTGTATGTTATTGACGGTCGGCTAGATAGAGTGTCGTATGTTCATAACTGAGACGTCGTCGCACTGGTATTGGTCCCTCACCTATCTGCAACCTGTACAGGCGTTCAGAGTTCAGGAGCACACAAGGGCCACGAGGAGGTCACCTACATAGTCTATTAAAAGAGCCTCGTCTGCTGAGGCATGCCCTCGCGACAAGAGGAGGTATGGCTGTGACCTATGGTAAGACGAAGCAAGAGCTTTGCAGGTAGGTCGTGGCTTACGTTCCACATGCGGACAGACCAGTCGAAAGCTCGAACCATGAGTGCGAGGGGAATAAAGAAAAGAGAGGGAAAGAATGACTTTTTAGCGGGAAATCAGCGATGCCGGATGATCGAGGTTGTTGTGGCACCACTCACCGTTAAGAATTGCGTCGATGCGAAGGAAAAGATGTTCTTCTCCGGGACGTAGAAGCCTGGCACAGTAGACCGTCACGGCTTTGGAAAAGGGGATGGAGCCCGAAACGACGCACCTCCATTATCAGTCGAAAGCACCCGGGCGACTTCGAGAGCGACCCCTATGAGGGCGAGCCATACACAGCCCAAGGTTACGACCCAAAAACGCAGCGCGACAGGTTCCTACGCCAAGATGAAGATGATGATCAGGCCCATCGATTTATTATCCACCTACATATGTCGGATGTCGCTTCGTGAGTGTTCCAGGGGTTGGGAGGAGGGGGACGGAGCTGCGGAAACTGAGGTGGGGCGGTTGTGGTGTGTCTGAGTCGCCGAAGCGAGAAGTAATGATGGGAGGGGACCTGGATTCGTCTGTCGGTTGAGGGGATGACATGGAGGGATCGTTCAAGGGTCGAAGGCACGTTGAAATCGTGCGAGGAGTGAACCAGGGGTAAGGGAGGGAGCGGTGTTTGCGTAAAGTAAATTGGTGAGCAGCCAAGCCAAGGACGCTCTCTGTCAGCGTTGGCTGTGCCTCCGTGACAACGTGGCCCGTCGTCCGAGACAACCGAGCTCTGCTTTGGTCCTTTGATGGTCACATCTGTTCCACCTTCAGACGACTTATAATAATACACATCTTTGTACTATCTGACTTTATGGGGGTAGCTAGCTGCGATCTAGCTATCGGCGCCTCCCTATGCTAGAGTGGTGTTCTTGGCGTTGCGCCCACACCCTACGCCCACTGGGGACTCGGAGGCACAGCGCCCAGAATTAACTAATTTCTCACGCAACGCGGCTGTAGCCCACGGCAATGTCTTGCTTGAACAATGCATAGAGTGAGTAATGATTGGCGAAGTCCAACAATTCCTCGTGGTCCTTCGGAACATTGACATAGTGGCCCGCGGGTGTGCGAGGCGAGATTCCTCAGAGCGGAACGTAAAGCCTCGGTGGTGTGGCAATCAGGTGCGACGACCGTACGATCGCTTCAAGTTGACCATGGCGCGGCCTACAGTCCTGCTTCGATTGTTTTCCCACAAGTTCTGTTTCAATGCGCATTACTGATGCCGTTTTAATAAGTTACTAGCCAAGAACTTATCCAGCGAAGCAGTACCGGTACTGGCACCGCCAATCAAGTCACCTCGAACGCGCGCTGGCACGAACCCGGTGATCGCGGAATTCAGTAAGTAAATGACACTATCTCGCGTCGCAGTGTGGTAAAGACGAGCGGTACCATATATTATTTCCGGGTATAAACACGACCCACTACGTTGGCACACGAGTACTACAGTGGTAACGGCGACCCACTTGCCGCGGCAGGTGCCTCCCAATGGCAGCCACCGCATGGAGTTATGCTCTCATCACCATGGGTGGGGCCAGGCTCTCCATTTCCCTAAGTGATACGAATTCGGTTTTGCGGCGGCATCCTTTTCGGCTTTGTCCGGCCGACCTCAACTGTGCCGCTGTGCCGCTCTCTTCCGCTTCCCGAGCATTCCCCACGTCCGTCGTTGAAATGGAAGCGCAGAAACCCCAAAATAGCTATCGCACGACCAGATTGTCATCACGGAGTGGGTTCTCGCTCGGGAGGAGCATTGACCGGTGTGGTTGTACCTTTTTTGGACAACTGATGTGGAATGAACACGAGTCGAGCTGAGGTGAAAGAGAGGATAGTACGGAGATGTAGATAGCCGAGCTCATGATTATGATCCCACCGGCCATCGACAGTGGGGTCGGCTTCGTATGAAAAACGAAAAACTCGAACATGGCTGCAAAAATAACCTAGAACATGTACAGTTGAAGCGCTCTCACGTAGAAAGAGAACGAACGCAAAGGACATACTGAGGTATACATAGCAAGGCTACCACGGGCAGCTGTCTCCCTTTGAAAGCCCATGGCCAGAAGTGTCTTCGCGGAATTTCAGGACACTAGAATCAGACTAGAAGGGAATGGTGCGATCGAGGGCCACACCTGCGCAGTCGTACCGAAGATGCCGGTGAGAAACATTAAGGCAATCCGCGACGGGGGCGTGGGGATAACTGGGGGAATCTTGAATATGAACATGCTGGGATGGGATGTCGAGAAATGTCAGTTGTTTAGAAAGCAACAGCTTGGAACAAAGGCGCAGAACGCACGCTATGGTGGAAAGCAATACGCCCTGCGAAGAGAAGAAAGCGTTAACGTGAAGTGCATGTGCTCGCTTTCCGATTGCACGAAGGAGCGTGTCTGTTGAAACAACAAGGTGTGCGAGTAGACAAGCGGGGCAGAGACATCACTCACAACTACCCGCCGACCCCATGACGCCAACCAGAGCCGCGCTACAAAGCAAGATGAGCACAACACCAGTGGGAGGGACGGAGACTTCCTAACGTTATAGATACCATTCTTGGCCCCCATGTAACGACATCCGAATGTGGACCACCAAAAAGAAACTGAGGCCTGGCGATCAAGATAACCCCGAAGAAGCTGCAAACTAACATCCCGTAAATGAGAACCGAAGGCAATTCCGATCTCGCTCAAAATTGTGCTTACAGCCCGCCATGATTTCCTTCAGAGAGAGGGACTCCTTTAGGAATATTACCCCAGAAAAGCCAGTAAGAATCGGCGCAAGGAATTTCAACACCACGGCATCGGACAACGACAGGTGTTGCAGAGAGAAATACAAACCGGAAAGCCCGGTGAACCTATGGTAATAACATCAGAGGCACCCATCATGAGGGCACGAGTAGCGTTCTACCCTGTGTAACCTCGAAGCAAAAGCAATGGCCTAACTCCTTTCGGACCAAGAAATGGGTCAGGAATGTTCCGCCGATACCTGATACCGTTTGAGAACGAGATTCGATAACAGACCTAAAAAAGGCATACATGTACGAGACAGAAAGTATATATGCGACAATCTGATAACTTTCAGCCTCGGAGAGTGCGAGGAAGGATCGAAGTACTCACCATCCGGACCCATATCAACTTCCAAAAGTCATTGACTACACCAGCTCAAAACCCCACGAACACCACGCACCTCGAGAATCGGCACATGCTCATCCAAACTGTTAAGCCACTTCACGGTGACGTTGGACGCAGCGAAGAAGAACTGAGATGCCCCGACGAGCAACAACCCGGCATTTTTTTCCACGAGTGCGGATGCGGCAAAGGGCTGCGGCCACCTCCTGGAGAGACTCCGGCGCTCCTTGGAGCCCTCGCGTTGCAGCAGCGGCGACGTGTCACTCAAAACAGCTGTGTCAAGTGGCTGCGGGCCGAAGGGAGACGATGTCTCTGGGGTATAGGGAGGACGTGCGTTGGACATGACGAAGGAGTATGGCGAGACACAGGAGATCCGAAGAGTCAACGAAGTGAATCGAGCGACCCGAACGAACCCCGAAGCTCCATGACACCCACTCGGACCATGACATTGGTTTTGGCGGTCTAGCCTAAGTAGTCAAATTTTCTGACAGAATGTCATAACGGTCACTGGTAAGCTATGAATTACATAATCAGCACTCAAGCCAAGACAGTATAGCAAGGCAAGACCTCAGACCTCAGGAGTTGTAATACGGAAGTCACCTTGGCACTGAGCCATTACAGCAACCGGTTGTCATTGTTGTCGGGGACTCGGAGGAGAGCGGTGGACGCCCGATGGTGGGACCGGTGGATTTCAAAATTCTTGACTTGTCTACTTTTCGAAGAAAAAAAAGAGAGTTTTTTTGTGCTTCACTCCTCCTGAAAATGAGTTTGGGAATCAACTTTTTTTGGATTCTATGTTCCTCGTTGACTTTTCGACTTTTTAACTCATACAGGCTCGTACGAGCTCGTACGAGTCCAAAAAAGTAAGTGGCATGTTTCCTGATGTTGGCCTTTGTCACTGGGCCAGCTGAAGGAACATGAGCAGGACAGGAAAAAATAGGACACTGGATCATTCTGATGGTTGACGCCAGTGACGCGTGAGTGAGCACTGTCGCACAGAAAGTCCATCCGAATAACGACGAATTCAAGTTGGAATTGTAGACTTGTTCAACGGGCGCCCGCACCCTGTGAGCAGTGAGCACGAGTGAGCACGCCCGGCGAAAAAAAAAAAAAAACACAAAAAAGTCGTTCCGAATAACAAATTGCTTACTCCAAACAGCCACACATCGAACAACGAAGATCGACCGAGAAGACCGAAGGCCATTCTAAAATATTTTAGGCTTCCGGCAACGATTAACGATGCCTCGTAGTTCTTCGGAACAGTGGCATCAGTGGCCCGCGGCGGGTGTCCGGGGCGAGATTCCTCGAGCGAAACATAATCTATGTGAGGGCCTTGGTCGTGTAGCATTCAGGTACAACGACCGTATGATCGAGATAGCGCGGCCTACTGACCTGATTCGATCGGTTTGTTTTCCCACAGTTCTGTTTCAATGCACATTATTGATGGTGTTGATAGTAGCTAAGAGCTCATCTCGCCCCAGCGCAGCAGTACTATTGTCGGTTGTTCGAATGAGGGCACAGGGATAGTATGGTGATGACCCCGGACACTGAGCACAACTCGGGTATGTGCCGCGGCCAGCGCATTGTGGTTACTTGTGTGCCAGTGGGTCGTGTTGATACCCGGAAATCATGAGGAAATTGCCACTATCATATGGTAATCTGCTGGGTGGGTCTCGTCCGAGTCTGAGCTACTTTTGGCAGATGGGAGACAGCAGGGCCCTCTTCCGAACAGTCACGCTATGTCACAGTGCGAAACTTCGCTAGGAAAGCATGACACCAGCGTGACAAACAGGCTTTTTTTATTATTTCCCCACACAATGCATTTTTCATCAAAAAAAGTTCATGAACATGTGGACCGAGGGTACTATATACAAGTTACCAAGGTTGATAGCAGTTGAATAGAAAGTGAGCAAGAAATTTAAGGTGTTTATGGGGGCCCTGTTCGAATGAGGGCACAGGGATGGTATCATAGTTGGGCTGAGATCTCTCTATTTCCTTAAGCGACACGAATTCGGTTTTGCGGCGCTATCCTTTTCGGCTTTGTCCGGCCGACCCAAACTCTGCGGCTCTCTTCCGATGCCCGAGAAACCCCAAAACAGTCATCACACGACCCGATTGTCATCGCGGAGCGGTAGTAGGCAGTGATTCTCGCTCGTGAGGAGCATCGACTGGTGTGGTTGTAGCCTCTTTGGACAACTGATGTGTGTGGAATGAGCACGAGTCGAGTTGAGATGAAAGAGAGGATAGTACGGAGATGTAGATAGCCGAGCCCATAATTACGATCCCACCGGCGATCGACAGATGAGTCGGCGTCGTATTAAAAACGGAGAACTCGAACATGGCTGCAAAGATAACCTAGAAAGTGTACAGTTGAAGCGAGATACAGAACGAGCGCAAAGGGACATACTGAAGTATACATAGCAAGGCTACCACGGGCAGCTGTCTCCCTTTGAAAGCCCATGGCCAGAAGTGTCTTAGGATACCAGAATCAGACTAGAAAGGGATGGTGCGATCGAGGGCCACACCTGCGCAATCATGCCGAAGATGCCGGTGAGAAACATTAGGACAATCTGCGACGGGCGCGCGGGGATAACCGGGGAAATCTTGTATATAAACATGCTGGGATGGGATGCCGAGAAAGGTCACTTTAGGAATCCAACAACTTGGAACAAAGGCGCAGAACGCACACTATGGTGGAAAGCAGTACGCATTGCGAAGAGAAAAAGGCGTTAACGTGAAGAGCATGTGTTCGTGCTCCCTTTCCGACTGCACGAAGCAGTGTGTCTGTAGAAGCAACAAGGTATGCGAGTGGACAAGCGGGGCAGAGACATCACTCACAACTACCGGTCGACCCCATGACGCCAATCAGAGCCGCGCTACAAAGAAGATGAGCACAACACCAGTGAGAAGAACGGAGACTTCCTAACATTACAGATACCATTCTTGGCCCCCATGTAACGTCACCCGAATGTGGACCACCGCCAAAAAGAAACTGAGGCCTGGCGATCAAGATAACCCCGAAGAAGCTGCAAACTAACATCCCGTAAATGAGAACCGAAGGGAATTCCGATCTCGCTCAAAATTGTGCTTACAGCCCGCCATGATTTCCTTCAAAGAGAGGGACTCCTTTAGGAATATTACCCCAGAAAAGCCGGTAAGAATCGGCGCAAGGAATTTCAACACCGTGGAGTCGGACAACGATAGGTGTTGCAGAGAGAAATACATCCCGGAAAGAGCGGTGAACCTATGACAATGATATCAGAGGCATTCATCATGAGAGGACGAGTAGCGTTCTACCCTGTGTAACCTCGAAGCAAAAGCAATGGCCTAACTCCTTTCGGACCAAGAAACGGGTCAGGGATGTTCCGCCAACACCTGATACCGTTTGAGAATGAAGTCAATAACATGACAAGAAAAGGCATACATGTACGACACAGAACATATATATACGATGACCTAATAACTTTCAGCTTTGGTTAGAGCGAGGAGGGATTAAAGTACTCACCATCCGGACCCATATCAACTTCCAAAAGTTATTGACTACATCAGCTCAGAGCTGAACACCACGCACCTCGAGAATCGGCACAGGCTCATCCAAACTGTTAAGCCACTTCACGGTGCTGTTGGTCGCAGCGAAGAAGAACTGGGATGCCACAACAAGCAACAACCCGGCATTTCGGTCCACGAATGCGGATGCAGCCGTCCTAAAGAGACCCCGGCGCTGCTCGGAGCCCTCGCGTTGCAGTAGCGGCGACTCTTCATCCGACATAGCCGCGCCAAGTTGCTTGGAGCCGAAGGGAGACGATGCATCTGGGGTAGAGGGGGAATGCGTGTTGGACATGGCGAAGGAGTATGGAGAGAGAGACACCAGAAACACGAGGAGTTGAAGGAGTTAAAAAGGCGAAACAAGCGACCCGAACGAACCCCGAAGCTCCGACATGACACCCACCATTCTACAGTAAAGAAGCGCAGTACTCGCGCCATGACATTTGGTTTTGGCAGTCTGGGAGGTTAAACTTTCCGATTGGAATCCGAATGTCATATTATGGCGTCACCCAACTTCCACTTCAGTCTGAAATATTAGTAAGCTGAATTCTCCAAATCCCCCTACTGTTAACGATACACGACGCAAGATCTCCACAAGTTGTATTATGGGAAAGTAACACGGAAGTCACCCTGGCCCTGAGCCATTATGGCCGCTGGCTGTCGTTGTCGTCGGGGATTCGGAGAAGAGCCGTGGCGGTGGGATTCAATATTCTGTCAGCTAAGCATGATGGGAAGTTACGCAATTTATGGGGGCGCAAGATTACAAAGGTAGCTAGCTCATCATGATGTTGATGATGACTGCTCCGGCAACTAGTGCTGTGGGCATGGGACAAATTCGAGAATGGCCACCGTGACAAAGAGAACCTAGAATAGTTGAGACATTGTTGAATCCGGAACGCCTTGCGATTCCCACCCCTCGATTGCGACCCCGTGTGGACATTGCAAATTGTTGCCTGTCTATCATAAATGTATACACATGGACCCTATAAATCCCGTCCTGTCATTTACGTGTTAGCACACTTACTAATTTACTGAATTGGGATCGAGATAATACTTACCAGTATTTATACACTCTTTCGTACCGCGCGTGCCTCAGTGATCGTGTCGCACACACGTTGCTGAGGTGAGCATAATACCTTCGTTATTTCCTACCTACTTACTGACTTGTAGCCAGTCCGCGTTACATGAATACATACATAGTGGTCGTGTCGCACACACGTTACTGACCTCGGAGGTCCGCATTACAGCTTAGTCAGCGTCAGCCACTCCGAAGTGTCAAGAGCTGCCATGTGAAAGACAAGACCGGTGACTGCGGTATAAGGGTACCACGGGGCGTCTTCACAGTATTAGATTAGAACTCGGAACGGGCCACAGGAGCGCCTCTTTCGTACGCTCCTCCTTTCACGCCGATGTCGACCGACGCGTCTGCACCCTCTATTTTGTGTCCTATATACAACCCAGTCGGTACGGGTTCTTGTTTTTAGATTAGCAACATGTATGTCAACCCTCCAGCAAGAGCGGCAGCGCCGCGAATGTGCCAATTTCTTCCCTCTCTTCTAGAACCTCGACTCTGCTGAACTCACTAGTCTGTCGCCAAGGGAACGGGGCTATCGGACAAATACACTGGGCAATTAAGCCAAATAAGCACACCGAAGTACACAACATCCCTAGGTACTACTGGGGACTGGGACAATCTCAGACATTGCCATGTTATCAGGCATTGCGACGTTTTGGAAGTTTCTGCCAATATGTCACATTGTCGAAGAAGAGGCGCATGTAGGCAATGCAGTCGACATATGTTACAGCCCATACGTTGTCAACAAATTAATTAATTGATGTCTACCAGCACGATGACCTATCTAAGGACTTTCCATTCCAACTGCCAGTGTGACAGTGGTTGGCTCAGAATACTACCACGGAACACGAGTCGGCACGGGCTCATCTATCCTATTGAGCCACTTGACAGAGATGTTGATTGCAGCGAAAAATGCAGCGAGGAGTGAACAGTCCAGCAATTTTGTCAAAGAACGTAAAAACAAGGGATCTAGCAGAAAACCACTGTTCGGAGTACGGTCGTCGCCACTGGCCGTTTGGAGTAGTGGCAACGGTGTTTCTTCCGGCTCAGCCAGGTCCGGGCCCAAGGCAACTGGCCGGTGACTCGGAGTCAGAGGAAGCTGGTGATCCATACTTTTCTGCTGTATTTGCGCAATGCGCGGCGGCCATGGCGAAGAGCCAGTCAACTCGAAGTATGAAGATGACGAGAGCACTGCACCCGCAGACCCGGATAAGCAGATGCAGCGAGGTGTTTTTGTTGAAATGATTTTCGAGTTTTCCAGGGCGTAAGTCATTAGCAAAAAGACACTTCTCCCCGCTCTCATCCTCGTGGCAAAGAGTGTGTGAATTCAGGTCCCAAGGGCGGTCTTTTCGGGAAACCAGTTCTTTCCATTTCAGTTGCAAGATCAATGGGATGGGCCAAAGAATGATAGGCGAAGCGGTTCAGAACGAAAGATGGAGCGTTGGTTCGGGTATGATGAAGACCCTCGGGAGTACGAACACGGACGTCGCGGATATGAACACGGACGCGAACGTGATCCTCCATACTTCGAATCGCGAGATGGTTATGGCCGCCAGGTTGGTGATCCTCCCCGCACCGCCGCTCCGAACGTCGAAACCAAAGTAGTTCGTTTCAAGGACCAAGATAGGGATGACGAAGATCGTGAACTCGACAGCTTGATGGACAAGATTCATGGACTCTCGCCTCGTGAACGCTCCTATGCTACCTTATATGCTCGATGCGCACATCGGTTCCCCAACGTCGTTGCTAACTTGCCCAAGCCTGAGGTTATCCCTACCACCCTACCAACCACTTCCTTCGCCTATCAAACTCCGACAGCACCTCCTCCCCCTTCGAGACAACCTTGGCAACGCTCCGATCCCCTTCCTGCTGCACCACCCTCCTTACCCCCTGAGGCTGCTTCTTTCCTCCGTCCCCGACCACGCATTGAAGGCTGCGCATTTTGTACCTTGCTAGGCCATCGATTGCGAGAGTGCCCTACTATCCGCGAGTACCTTGCCAGTGGCAAAGCCCTTGTCATAAATGATCGCCTCTATCTCGCCAATGGACAGGCAATACCTAATGATGGTACGGGACGTGGACTCAAAAGTAGCATTGACAGTTGGCTCGCGGCACAATCTGCTTCCTCTACTCCACCCCAGACAACCTCTAATTCCACCCGTGATACTCCCCCACACATCGCCTTGAACTCTAGTCCTCGAAACAATTCATCGGCACACATTGAGGAGGTCACTGAAACGCATATGTACCAGGTGTCGGAAACTGTTTCCCTGGAGTCTGACAATGAGTCCGATGAAGTGGCGAATGATATTTTTCAGGTCTTCGCTACAGAAAAGAAGAAACGCGAGGCCAACGCAGCTAAGCTTCCGGAGCTGACTCAGCCAATGGCAGAAGAACCGAAGGCCTCGGCATCTCATACTCGACCTGGCCCTCAATTTCGCTATCAAGCCACTGCCGAAGATCAACGCCTCGTCTCTGAATTGCAAACTTGGCTCCTCGAAGGCAAGCTCTCCTTGACAACACCTGCACATATTCTTGCCGCAAGCCCCGCCATCCGAAAGGACTTGGTAGAAAAGCTACGTGCCCGCCGTGTAGAAGCCAATGTTTATGAAGGCGCCAAAGATATCTCTTCCCAATCTCCGCTCTCTGTCTTCCGACTCTCTGCTTGTCATGAACCGGCCTATTCTCTCCCCCTCCAAGAAGTCGACATTCTCATTGGCAACACTCTCACGGAAGCTGCAGTACTCGATCCGGGCTCGCAAATCGTGGTCATTAGACAAGACTTAGCACAGCAGATTGATGCTCCCATCAATTCGGCATGGCTACTCGAGATGGAAGGTGCAAACGGAGCTACTAACTGGACGCTCGGCTGCATAGAGAATCTGATCCTGCAAATCGAAGGTGTGCCCTTCAAGGTTCACGCCCACGTTGTCGAACACGCTCCCTTTCGCCTATTGCTTGGTCGACCTTTCCAGCGTGTCCTTTTCTGTCGCATTGAAGATCTTCCCAATGGAGAAGTAGAAGTCTCAATTCGGAATCCTTCTAACCTCTCGCAACGTGTCTATGTACCTTCTCGCCCTCGAAAAGTCCAGGTTGGCAGCATCAAGATTCTCACTGTGCACACGCTCGACTCTCCCTCCGCCTCTTCCGATTCCACTCTTCATGTTAGGCCTAGCCGTCGTCCTCTAGGGCCTCGACCCATCCGCAATTCTATCGTTTCATTTGCTTACAAGAAAGTTGCCAAGAAAGTGCGCCCGGTTCCTGCTACGCTTCCTGAAGATTTCCGCTGCATTCGACATATTCCTATCAACCCTCTCCTATCCCTTCCTTCCCTTCCTACCACCCCACCCGACTTCTCTCCTGGCTCTCGTCTTACTCAAGAACGCCTCGAAGCTCTTCAACTTGATAAGGATAACTTTCTCTGGCCCCAAGAACTCAAACTCCTTCACCATGTCCTCAAGATCAACGAACTCGGCCTAGCTTGGACTGAAGCCGAGAAGGGTCGTTTTCGGGACGACTATTTCTCACCTGTCAAGATACCGGTCATCGAGCACATCCCTTGGGCCCACAAGAATATTCCTATCCCTTCTGCTATTCTCGACGACGTTATTCAAATCTTCAAAGACAAGTTTGCAGCTGGCGTTTATGAGCATTCTGATGCTTCTTATCGTTCTCGGTGGTTCTGCGTGAAGAAGAAGAGTGGAGCCTTGCGACTAGTACATGATTTACAACCCCTCAACGCTGTCACCATACGAAACTCTGGCGTTCCTCCCCTTACAGATCAAGTCATCGAAGCTATGGCTGGTCACGCTTGTTATACTATGCTTGACCTATTTGTTGGCTATGATCATCGAACTCTTGACATCGCCTCCCGCGATCTCACCACAATCCAGTCTCCTATCGGCGCTGTACGACTCACCCGTTTACCTCAAGGGTGGACCAACGCTGGCGCAATTTTCCATGACGACGTCACATTTATCCTCGAAGCCGAAATCCCACAAATCGCTTGGCCTTTCATGGACGACTGCAGCATCAAAGGGCCTGCGACACGCTTCGAAACCCAAGATGGCGGCTTTGAAACCATCCCCGACAATTCCGGCATTCGTAAATTTGTTTGGTCCCACCTCAATGACGTCCACCGAATCCTTCATCGTCTTCACTGCGCTGGTGCTACGGTTTCTGCTAAGAAATTGTTTATTGCAGTCCCGGAAGTGGTTATTCTTGGGCACAAGTGTACTTATGATGGACGCGTGCCTGATGACTCAAAAATTGCGAAGATACGAGACTGGCCCTCCTGCAAAAATCTCACCGATGTCCGTGCTTTTCTCGGCACCACGGGCTTCATGCGTCTCTGGATCAAGAACTATTCCGCCATTGCTCGTCCTCTAGTCAATCTCACTCGCAAGGGACAAACTTTTATATGGGCTGAAGAACACGAACAAGCAATGCAAAGCCTCAAAAATGCTATTGTCCATTCCCCTGTCCTTATTTCCATCGACTACTCTTGCGACCGTGTCGTTTACTTAGCCGTCGATTCTTCTATTTGAGGTGTTGGTTGGATCCTCTCTCAAGACTGTGCCGATGGCAAACGTCGTCCCTCACGTTTCGGCTCAATATCGTGGAATGAACGCGAGAGTAACTATTCACAGGCGAAACTGGAGCTTTATGGTCTCTTCCGTGCCCTTCGCACCCTTCGCCTTCATCTCTTTGGTATCAAAAACCTTGTAGTCGAAATGGACGCTCAGTATATCCGTGGCATGCTCAACAACCCTGACTCACAGCCTAACGCCACGATCAATCGCTGGATTGCAGCAATTCTACTTTTTGACTTCAAACTTGTACATGTTCCGGCTGACAAACATCAGGGGCCTGATGGCCTGTCTCGACGTGAACCAGCGGATGGTGAGGATGACGAAGAAGACGACCCCGAAGAATGGATCGATAATGTTCTTTGTCTTGGAGTCTGGGCAGCAAGTTGGGCGAACGCGTTAATGGACAAGACAGCTAGAGCTTCGGTATGGCTTCTTGGCGCTGAAGACTTCCAGTCACACGATGGCTCTTTCCCGATTAGCGATAAGACGGGCGACGCAGACGAAGAAATGGTTCGCATTCGACAATACCTCACCACGCTACGGCTTCCTCCCGACTTGGACGATGTAGATCAGCTTCGCTTTCTTCGGAAGGCAAGGCGTTTTCTCTGGCACAACGAACGGCTTTGGCGATTGCAAGACCAAGGGCGTCATCAGCTTTACATCACTCCGCAGCAACGATTTTCTCTCGTACGCGAGGCCCATGATAATCTTGGCCATAAGGGCTTCTACTCCACACGTCGCCTTCTCCTTGATCGTTTCTGGTGGCCCTCACTCGAACGCGATGTAAAGTGGTATATCAAAACTTGCCATCAATGTCAGCTTCGCCAAACCACAAAAGTCCGCATCCCTCCCATTGTCGCCACACCAGCCCCTCTCTTTTACAAAGCTTATGTTGACACGATGCTTATGCCCCTTGCCGGAGGTTTTCGCTACATCACCCAAGCTCGTTGCTCCCTTACTGCTTGGCCGGAATGGCGCCCGCTTCGCAAGGAGAATGGTCGCACGCTCGGAGCCTTTCTTTTCGAAGAAGTTCTTTGTCGTTGGGGTGCAGTCGCAGAAATCGTCACTGACAATGGAACCCCTTATGTCGCCGCTTTAGACTGGTTGTCTACGAGGTATGGAATTCGTCACATCCGTATCTCGGCTTACAACTCTCGCGCCAACGGCATCGTTGAACGCCAACACCGTACCATTCGAGAGTCACTTGTAAAAGCCTGCGACAGCGAAGTTTCAAGATGGCCAGCTCTCGCGCCACTCGTCTTTTGGGCCGACCGCGTTACCATTCGTAAATCAACTGGCTATTCCCCGTTTTACATGGCTCACGGCATAGAGCCTATTCTTCCCTTCGACATCACCCTTGCAACCTTCCTTGTGCCTGATCTCACCAAACCCTTGTCCACTGCCGATCTCATCACCACTCGAGCACGCCAACTTGAGAAACGCGAAAACGACCTCGCCGCCATCCGAGACAATGTCCTCAAGAGCCGCTTCACCTCGATCCAACAGTTCAAACACCAATACGAGAACACCATCCAAGATTTTAATTTCAAGCCAGGCACTCTCGTACTTATCCGCAACTCAGCAGCTGACTCAGAACTTGGACGTAAAACAAAGCCTCGCTATTTCGGGCCAATGGTCGTTATTCGAAGGTCTCGTAATGGTGCATATCGCCTCGCCGAGTTGGACGGCGCAGTCTCAAAACTTCGTTATGCCGCTTTTCGCCTTGTTCCCTACTTTTCTCGTTCTCGCTCCGCCATCCCGGTCACACGTATTTTGGACCGCGAAGATCTCATCGCTGTCGTCGAAGACGAAGCCAATGTCGACCTTGCCGAAGAAGTTGACCGGGGACGGTCAAATTTTTAACCCCCCGGGAGATGTAACGTGAGCATATGCTTTGGGCTCGAAAACAAGCTAGATCATCAAAACGCCCGAACACCGAAGCAAGTTCCATTTCAAGCCTACCCGCTCCCCGAC
>Ga0209488_10001501_pt1 | contig 19927 bp, 18 predicted proteins | sample Rivendell_Oct201_8_FD_188349 | JGI IMG/M metagenome (GOLD analysis project Ga0209488, IMG submission 188349) | Vadose zone soil microbial communities from the Eel River Critical Zone Observatory, Northern California, USA -... | ecosystem: Environmental > Terrestrial > Soil > Vadose zone >...
ACCTCTGATGGATGCGCAGGCTGAGGAGCATGCGCTTCTAGTCCTGTGAGGGCCCGGGGTCCAACCGTCGCATCGCCCATTCATCCGCGGAGGTTTGGGCAAGCTGAGCCGGGACAACTGACGGTAGGTTTTTTTTCAATTGCGACGACTACGGGAGTCATAGTACTAAGGCTACTACTGTAGTTCCGCGGCTGCCCTCGGTCAAATTGGCGCGCAATGAGTAAGTGTGGGTCTCAAGTATTTTGTACAAGACGTATGGTTAAATGAGTCGGCTCAGGGTCGATGCAAGATCACTCGACGACACGCTCACCCACGTTGCAAGACTGTTGCTAATTTCCCTGGATGCAAGGGGACGGCTGCCTGAATCTGGATTGAGGCTTTTGTTTACTATACGACGAGCCTGCCAGTGTGTCCCGCCATCCCTTGGGCACGGGTCACTCACCTTGCTCATTCCTCCGGCCTCCAGCAATTGACACCGGGTTGCAAAATACAATCTGCGTTCAAGTTTCAGATCTTTCTAATCATCATCTTGATTGATTATTGTCGACCGTGCGTCTTTTCACGACTCTCGCCGTTCTTTCCCTTCTTGCATCTGGATTCCCCGTTTTGTCTGCCCCAGTTCGGTGCGGCAGTCTACACCTTATAAAATAGCCCGAGACCCGTCCTGAAGCATTCACTTCTTTTAGGGAGACTCAGGTGGTAGTCCGTGCCGACCTCAATGAACGCTCCTTCTTTAGCCACCTTTTCGTGCACCTTCTCCCGAGCATCGCTGGGCTTTTTCTGAACGGTCTTGGCGGAACCGCGACTTCGAGTCGCGCGGTTGTGACTTCCAGGGCTCAGACTATTGGGTGAGAAGGGCTAAAAAAAGTGACCGCTGTCACTCACGCACGATCACAGGCAGACACCTGGGTCTGTGAACTTGGCGGACACTCTTTCGGGCCTGATGGGATCCAAAATCAACCAGCCAATCTCCGTCAGGGACGACATCCCGTGAGTGTCCCTTATCTTTTACCTCTTCCCACTCGTTGTAGCATTAGTAGTCTGCAGGAGGTGGTGGCGGAATTGGACCACTTGAACAAGCGCGAGCTCGCGTGAGTATCACCTCTGTATTCCCGTCTCGGTGAGCTCAATCTCCACAGCTCGGTGGATGTCGTCAAGGCGCTTGATCTCTTCAGTCGCATGCTCGACGAGCTCAACTAAGTGCATTTCAATGATGCTAATACCATGACCTTTCTTCTGTGCCACCGGTTCCAAAAATACTAAGTTCCTCTTCTCACACCCTCCGGTCAGGATGAGACAGTTCATGCCGCTGGAGGGATTGTTGTATTTTCCCACTGCAAAAGAGGGTTGACACTCTCAGCAATATACACCTACAACCTATTCCTATTTTCAACCCAGCCAGATGCTAAGCCTCTTCAACCATACCTCAAGACCTCAACCGCCGTGGCCACCCACATGCGCAAGGTCCAATGGCACATCATGCTGTCAACAGAGATGGCTGTGACCCAATTAAGGACCGGGTTTATGATGCTACCGGGCCGTTTCCTTCCGTCCAGCGGTGCGCAGCTGCGTCGCAACCCCGTGTAACGTGTAACCTAAGAAGTTGCATCCAAGCTCAGTTCGATCCCCCCGATTGTACTTACCGACCAGTCAGAACACTCTAATCAAGCACCGTAGATCGTCATAGTTTGTTTGAGAGCGCAAACTCGTGAGCTTTCATTATAGACGCCGTCACTTGTAACTTTAACTTTGAAATGCCGTTCCTATCGTAGCATGCCAGTGGCCTACGAATCCCTCCTCAGGGAGTTCTTCCTCGCAAGTATTTTTGTCTTTCTACTCTTCAGCTGGTATAGGAAAAGGGATTCCCTGGTCAGCATCGTGAACCTTATAATGACTCTCACGTCCTAATCTGTCCATCTCACTACCCAGCTCGATGCCATCCCTACTGTAGGATTCTCGGATCCTATACTCTCCTATTTTTCAGCTCTCCGTTTTAACATCAACGGAGTACGCATGTTCAAAGAAGGCTACGAAAAGGTGATTGTCATCGGATCGCTTTTCTTGCACGTGGGTTGATTCACCCTGTGTGCTTCAGGCGAGAAGAGGGCTATTCAAAATTGCCACGCTCCGAACATGGATGGTTCTGGCAGCGAGTCCCGAACTCATTGACGACATCAGGAAAGCACCGGATGATGTCTTGTCTCAACACGAGCCACTCGAGGATGTACGTCTCGTGTCCCGCGCCAGGTGCTGACCCCAATTCACACTCATTGCACTCGCGTCAGTTTCTCCAAATGACCTACACACTGGATTTTCTGGACAAGCACGATTTCTATCACGAGGACATAATACGTTCAAAGTTAATACGCAACCTCCCTGCGGTTCTCAAAGATGTAAATGAGGAGATCGCCCTCGCCCTGGATGATAACATCCCCGCAGTTGGTGAAGGTGTGTGGTACGCCCACGTGAAAAAAAATGCCCAGAGTTCACGAAGAACGTAGAGTGGGTCAAGATACCCATCGTACCAACGCTGCAACGAGTGATCTGTCGCATATCCAATCGTGTATTTGTCGGCGCGCCCTTATGTTCGTGACTATTCATCCCTCCTTCGTTGCGTCGCCCGGCCATGACTGGTGCTGATACTTCATAGGTCGCAATTATGATTATCAGACGCTCAATTTGACCTTTGCGATCAACGTTGTGAAGTTTGCCGCAATTATCAGACTTTTCCCAAACTTTCTTAGGCCGTTCGTTATCGTCACCATCTGCACCCTTGCTCCACTGAATCAATCCCAGTGTCGTTATGCGCATCATCTCCAGTATTCCATCTCAATTCAAACAGGAAAGGGAGTTCATCAGATCTATGTTCGAGGAGCGTTTAGCAAAGATGGAAGATCCCAGTCAGGGGGATTGGGATGATGGACCGGTTTATCAGTCTATTTCATTCAACGTGTTTACTTTGCTAATTAAGTGGTATACAGAATGATATGCTCATGTGGCTTATGAATGAAGCCAAAGGCATAGAAAAGTCCCTTGACGGCGTGGCACGACGGATGCTCACAGTCAACTTTGCGGCTATCCATACGACTTCTATCGTGAACTATACCCTGCTACCACGTTTTGCGAGACCTCCCTGACAAGTTTACGTTTCAGACATTCACGCAAATATTGTATCATCTTCTTGCCAATCCGGAGTATATCGAACCTCTCCGTCAAGACGTCGAAGCCGCGGTGGCGGCCGAAGGGTGGACGAAAGCTGGACTGGACAAAATGCGCAAGGTAGACAGCTTCGTGCGAGAGGCCCAAAGGGTCGATGGTCTAGGCATTCGTTCAGTTGGTTCTCTCAAGTTTCATCTCGGGTGCTGATGCGCGGAGTTTTAGTGGTACTGGTCCGGCTCGCGATGCGTCCGTTCACGTTTTCGAACGGCGTGACCGTCCCTGCGGGCACACTTGTGGCAGCGCCACTCAGCGCCATCCATACAGATGAGGGGATATATTCGAATCCAGAAGAATTCGACGGCTTCCGCTTTGCGAAGCTCCGGGAGAACAGTGACGATTTGATGGCTAGTAGGTATCAGGCCGGCACCACATCCACCGCACATCTGCCTTTCGGACACGGCCGACTCGCATGGTGAATCTCCCAATTTTTTTTTCTTTTTTGTATCTCTGATGGCCTCCGCCCTACAGCCCTGGACGATTCTTCGCAGTTGCTGAGATGAAAGCTTTGCTCGCACATATGGTCATAACATATGATCTCAAGCTGGAGGAGGGAAAAGAAGTCCCACGCCAGCTTTGTATTGGCACATCGCTTATCCCTGGGAATGCAGATGTGTTGTTTAGGAAGCGCCAGAAGTAGGATCTCTCCGGAGGTCGCTAAATCTTGGATATCTATATGTCTGTTGTAGTGAGATGATAGTGTATGCGTCACAGTTTCTACGCCCCCATCCCGTTGCGTTGGATTGTTTCGCGGTAGTGTGGGTCATCGGCTCTTGCCGTGACGTCATTTAAGGCTTCCCACGGCCCGGCCACACGCAGCTTGCGTTCGGCACTCGTCATGAAGGTTGGTCAATTCCAACGCAACCCATTTGTTCACTGATAAAAACGAGTCAGGGATCGGATCCACCCTGTCAATATGAAGGCTAGAATTCTCTCCCTATCGCCCGACGGTGCTGCTGCTGCACCGAGTAAACAATTGACTGATTGGCCGCCATTCATTTACAGCCTGCGCTCTTCAAGCCTGTTTATCCAAGAACACATACACCCATGAAAAGTGTGCGGAATATATGCGCAATCTCTACAAGTGCTGCCGAGTTCTGTACGATACAACCGAGGACCGCGGCGAATCATCTGCATGTCCCATGCCGAGCGTTGTGCGACTATGGCTAAGAGCCCACCCCGACAGCGTTACATGAGACTGACATGCCAGTGGTGTCGGAGGATGGAGTTTGACTGCACGCTATTGTTACACTATATCTGACTTGTTACGCTACACGGGTCACCCTACGCCCACATCGCCTTGAACTTGACCCCAAATTCGTTCGTGATGCTCCTGAAAACCTCGTACACCCTCCAATCCCTATCAAGGACGCCACGCGGTCGTTTGAACGTGCTTAAATTGGTCTCGTCCCCTGCCTCGTCCAACTCAGATGGGTCAGACGACTGGTACCCGCTGTCATCCGTCATCGCGGGGCTGTCCGGTTCTGCCTCAGAATCCTTCAACGTGTTCAGCAGCAGATTCTCGAGATCGCCTCGGATGGCCATCAAGATGAGGTAGAAATCCCGGAGGGCGAACCACACATCGCCGCGGCGGAAGCCGTTCATGTTCACGAGAGCGTCGACTTGACCGTGGACGAAAAAGTCGCACAGGTATGCGTTGAGCGGACGCTTAGGATCCAGGATGTGCTCCATCGTCGGAATGGCGTGTTCGTTTAGGTGGATGCCATGTCGCACGGTGCGGGCAAGCTCCCCGACGTCGCCGAACGTGTCGTCGTGGCCTGAGGTGGCTACGAAGAGCGAACGAGCCTTGGGTCGCACGGCCGTTTTTGCGATGTGGGCGAAAAGGGCCGTCCGTGGGCGGGTGGATGTGTCAGACGGTCCGATGACCCCGCCGCTGAGCGGCAGTCGATTATCAGGTCCCAGTTCGTCCGCGTGCTGTGATGAGAATGCCAGCGCATATGCCCTAAATATGCCGAGGGTCTCCTTTTGGTGCGCAAGTAATACCACACGGGCCTTGGGATGTAAGGGCGTCAACACGACCGAGGAAGGTCCCTTTTGTACGAGATCGCGGATGTTGCTGGTCTTCGCATAAACTTCGGGCAGGTATCTACGGCAAAAAAGGTGGCACAGAAGGATCATGAGATCTTGCTGCGCCTCGACGAGGTTGGCCTGGGAGCAAATATCATGGATGACGCCACTTTGCAGGAGCATGACCATGGCGAGGTTGCTCGGCTCCGTATAAGAGAGATGCGAGGCAATCCCAAATAGATTAACAGGCTTTCCCTCATGGTCCAAGAGGTGGGCACGACGCAGATAATCGACGCTGAACCTGAGGTGGTGCAAGAGCTGACTTTTCCCGACGTTGGACCCGAAACTGATATGCGGAAGTCGGAGGATGCTGCGGGTCGCGTGGACCGCATAGGGTGCATAATTCGAACCTTCCAACAGGCTGAACAAACGCAGCACCGTCGTCGATGAGAGTGGAAACGTTCCGGTGAGACACGGAAGCCTTGATAGCAGGATCCGATTGATGCGGTCCAGGGGTATCCCGTAGAAGATGACGCGACCTAATAAATCAAATCCGCGACGACCTGCCCTCCCAGCGCATTGGCGAAACTACTCTCTTCAGGTAAGGATCTGCAAGCTTTCGAAAGAGTTTGACGACTGACCATGAGCGCTGTAAGGAAAGGAGAGTCCCCACAGAAAACGGACGACTTGGTTGGTGCATTGATTCCCAGTGCCAGAGTACCTTATATGAGATGGGTGGATTATTATTTCAGTGTATTCCCGATGGCGGATAATTTACCTGTTGCGATGACGGTTTGAAGGAAGCCAAGGCGAAAAAGTCTGAGATAAGGGTACAAAGCCAGTACTCAATCTCTGGTAGTCGGATAAGATTATTGGGGCGCACCGCTCCACGAGAACACGATAAGACTTGTTCATACCGCTATGGTGAACAGCAATGCCTCTCCACAATGCCCTGAAGAGAAAGTCGGGCGTTGAGGTCCAACTCAGAGAGGCGATGTCCGCGAGGAGTTCCTCCTTTGAGTATGAAGAGGTGCCAGCAAAAGAGAATTGTGGGGAAGGGTCCTTCGGGTCGAAGTAGCTTTCCCATGAGTGACCTTCGCTCTGTTGAGGGATACTACCAGCACCGTCATCATCCCGATCCCTCCTCTGAGCCGCCGCCTTCTGTGTGACTCGTTCCTTGTTCTTCTGACGCGCCTGCCAGGCCTTCCACTTGCCCACTTTCGCCTTCCACTGGGGACTTTGCGCCCTCCAATCTTCCTCGGCCTTTTCGAGCGTGTCGAGAATGTGAGCAGCCATCAATAAACATTCGTGGCGATCAAAGTTGAACAGGAGCGCTGGCTAGATATGCAACGTGTCATTGCCAGAACCACAGGGCAAACGAACAGCAAGTCAGAAGGGCGTACCAGGCAATCGGCTACCTGTAACTCGGACAAAAGGTGAATAAGGCCGGAAAAGAATACAGAAGAACTTGGTGGGGTATTGAGCAGCGCTTTTGACGTTTCCTTTAGAAGTGGGTCTTCGACCTCTTGCGCCAGCCGCTGCACTGGAGACGACGGGTCAAAAGCATTAGGTGCGGCGAGCAGACTTGCCAAGATATTCTTGATATCGGCCTCGTACGTCAGCACGTCCTTCTGTCGGATGAACGTATCGCGGGAAAAAAAGGCTATTGGATCGAGTCGTTCCGCGCCGGCAATATTTTTGCTCCTTAGTACCTCGTACACGCGGAGTAAATCTGGGGCTTCCATAGATAGATCTGGGGGCATCGTCCCCGCGAAGGACAACGTAGAGACTGGGTGGATAAACCGCAACATTTTTGTCCAGGGACGATCACTGTCAAGTCCGCTGAAGGGCCTATCATCGTTGAGTAGTTGAGGGAAGTACGCAAACTTCCGCAGATGCGAATAGCGATGGGGATGGTGGATGAACTTGTGCTCGAACCCCTTGGCCCTCTGGACGCTTTCAAGCCACGCATTGAATTTCTCCGGCTGACCTATAGTCGCGGAGAGTCCACTGTAATCAAACATGTCAGCGACAGTGTGTCAAGAAGGATGGATTCCACAAATGACAGACATTATAGGACAAGGAGCCAGCAGGATGATTTGCTCCCAGATAGTCCCACCTTCATCTTCACCGATTGTGTGAATCTCGTCAAGTATGATCCTTTATTTTATTTTTTGGTTGTTCAATCAGACCAAGGGACGACATAATTTTCCAGAAGCCTTACCGCCTGATTCGCGGGGTCCACGTTCTCGCAAAGGGTGGGGAAAGAAGCATGATGGCCAACATATCTGGCACTGTGATGAGGATCTGGCATTTCTGGATATTGTGCATGTGGTAGTCCCTCGTTTTCACGGACCAACAAGTACCTGCAATTATCAGTGACCCTTTTGGACACATCAAAAAGGTCCACTCACGTCCATCAACTTCCTTGCGAAATCGTGCGTATACCTCTGCCGCAACTTGATTAACAAGGGCTTTCGCTGGGGCCACATACACGATGATTCCGTCGTCGGATTCACGAAGGACCTTCTCCATCGCGTAGAATGATATGAAGGTTTTTCCGGCACTCGTTGGTGCTGCGGTTTTACTAAATAACAAAAAATTGGCATTTGTATTGAGGAAGAGCTCACCTACAACCAGGAGAGAACGCTTTGGCTCGTCCAAGCAATCGAGCACCTCGCGTTGCCACGCATCGGGTTGGAAGCCGACTCGAGGATCTGGAGCGCTATCCATGCTGCGATCCATATAATCGCCGAAAACCCTCAGTTGCCAGATCACCGGACTCTCCCTAATGGCCATAAACTTGTGGATGGGTTTGTTACTCTTGGATTTTAGCAGCTTGATGAATTTGAATGACAGATCACGATCGAGCCGCAGTCTTTGGGACGCTTCGTCCTCCAACGGGGCGATGTGGTCTATAAATCCCAACGCTGCCATGACGCTGGCCAGAACGCCCAACGTCGTTTCCGTCAGGGAATCGCTAGCGTACAGCTCCTTGACCACGCGCATAATGGACACGGTACAACGGTCGTGAATTGCGCGGTCCTCGCGATCGCGCTCAGCTATCCATTGCTGAATCGTGAGATGAAGGTTGTAGAGCTGAACTTCGACGGATAACCATCCTGTATGTGCTCTGGGATTTCGAAGCAGGCCGCGGAGGCCGTTCATTTTTTCTTCGTAACTTGCCATCTGTTCCACTTGGCGAAGCTGCTCTAGCCACCACTCCTGAGATGAGCGATCTGCCTTAGCTTTCTTCTCACGAGCATGCTCCTGCCGGATGCGATCTCGGCCAGAGAGTGTCGCAGGCTTGACCTTCTTCTGTTGGTTTGCAAGAACTTTTATCTCTGCCCTCTGAGGTGCGTCGGTTAGAACCGGAATCGGGAAAAGGTAATCGACTATCCGTTGACGTACCTTTTTGTCTTGCTGTCGATCGTTGGTTGGAGAATCATCTATAATGTTCGCGACTTTTCGTCCCGTGGGAGGGACCAGGGTACGCTGCAATACTTTCCCTGATGCGCCGGTCAAAGTGGCAGAAAGACGGTGCACGTGCAGCATAAAACGCTGTGTGCGCCGTAGCTGCCTTTTACGTGAGCATTCGTCGACGTCCTTGACCCCATCCCCACCCAGATGTTTGGGCAGAATGTCACGTTTATTGTCATGCCAGTGTTTTGTATCCGAGAACAAAATACCTTGACTGAATTCTAAACGAGTGGGCGGCGGAGTCGGGTCCCGATCCGAGACAGTGACACGCACAACAGCAAGCTCTTCATCAAAGATGGCATTGCGAAATGGTAGGAGCGTGAACAATCTGGCCTCTTCATCCGAGGCTGTGGACAATGAGTGAGGATCTGCGCAATTTGGAAAACGTGCCCAGAGCCTCGCAAAGTCTGGTGGTGGGGCGTTCGCGGAACTCCACATCGTCTCCAGTCGAGACGAGATTTCTGTTCCTACAAGTTCCGAGAGTGCATTCGTTCCATTGGATATCGTATAACTAAGGATGCTGATAAATATTCTGCCGTCGACATCGATGAAACGATTGGTCTTCGAAACGAAAGCGGCCATTATGGCATTGATCTGGGGCAGAAAGGTTTCAACGAGCATGGCCACGAGGTCACCATTCAAGTCTTCGCGCTGGCGAGCTCTCTCAGAAACTGAAAGGTTCGGGAGAATTATGATATGCAAGAAAAAGAGTGATGTGAGCTCCCAGTATATATCCGGGACTTCGGTCTGATGTGTGACAAGATAGGAGAGGACATCTTTAAGCCAAAGATCTAGACTGTTCGAGCAGGGCGGTGTGATACGCAGGGGTTCAAGAGACACTTGCGAAATTTGACGCTTTAGCTTGCTCTCGAGTTCGAAAGCACCAATTTGCACGGCATTCCAAAGAGAAGATGGGGCTGAGTTACGAGTCTCCAAACCAAATCGCACCTCCAGCACGAAAGAAAACATCTAGGCACCATTCGTTCAAATTCGGCAGTCATAAGACGTAACTGACCCACCTTGGAGTTGCGAAACTCTGCCCCATGTAACAAAGTCACGGCAATTCCCGATGTCAGAAGGCCAAAAATGAAGCCGCGTTGAATGAGGACGCGAGTAGCCATATCGTAATCGTCATCTTTAGGCGTGCCTCCATCGTTCAGCATGACAAACATCGGCTAACAGCCCCAGTTAGCAGAGCCAAAATCTGGGTATTTTGGATTTAAAAAAAAAAAACTTACCTTTGTTCGTTGCTGGTAAGCGTGCCAAGCTGGGTCCGTCAAGCTCAGAAAGGTATATACTTCCAAGCCCATTTCTGAAGAGTGTTGGAGAAGGTGACTGAATAAAAGTGCTCGGGCAAGTGAACGTGATGAAACTGAGAACGTAGTATCTCCTTTCAGCGTGAGGTGGCGAGTATCTGGAAACAAATGAGAGGAAGTCAGTAATAATCAATAAAAACAAGAACTTTGAGCTCACCCTCCCAGAAAACTATATCAAATACGGCAGATCTCCGAAGCATCTCGTTCAAGAGTCGCTCCATCGAGTGAACAGCGTGCAGAATCTGAAAACTCGGATCTATATATTGCAAACGCTGAGACGGACTCGCTTCTCATATGTGACAAACGGAACTCGCCACCGGTACGTGCAAGCGCTACCAGAGGATCATCGAGAACGTGCTGCAGCAATGACTCTCCTGAACATACAAAGGCATCAGCAAAATATCCACCAGAAGAAACAAAAGCAGATGGTTCATGATTACCATCAAGAATAAATCTCTCGTTGCCAGCATAGTCACCAATCAGATCCATCCAACGTGCCTTCTTTCCTGCAATCTTCTTGTACCAATGGTCATCGATATATTTTAACGCCCCCACGGCGTCCATCTTCTCCCCGTCATCAGCGTTATCCTCAGCGGCCAGGACAGAGTCGTCGAGAGCAAAGTCGGTCAAATCCACGATCATCATGCATGGGCAAGATTCGTGCGCAGTGCAGCATAAATTGTGAGTTATGCTGCGGGTTCGTGAGCCGTGAGAGAAACTGGCTGGTCGGGGGTTCCTGGAGAGACGCTCAGGGGGTTATATATCGTCACAGACGCCCAACACACAGTCCGCAGGGCCCATACGCGCGTGCGAATCACCTCGTTATCTTTTCGAAGGGTTGCTGCGCACGAGTCCGCAGTGCCAGCAATTGCGCCATGTCATAACGCACTGATCTGTATCAGATATGGGCTATGACGCGCACGCGCGAGAGCCCAGAGCGTTGGATCAGCGGTGCTGGTTAACTTGCCATATGCAGTGCAGTGAGGATGCGCTGTTGCGATATGCTGTGAGCCTGAATACAGCTATTCACGGTTGCCAATAGCGAGAAATCCAACTTGAAGGAGGCGAAAACGACCCGGCGGCCAGCAAGGCCTCACCTGTTAATTTGAGCTGTCAGCGGCCGAAAAGTCCGTGTCGACATCTCCAGGTTGTACCCACTTTTCGACCTCCGATTTCAAAGTTCTTTGATTTCTTCAAATGTGAATTTCACCCATTAAAAATGAATCAGCCGCTAAATCAGCTATATACCAGCCGTTACAAACAGTTTTCGCCCATTTTTTCCAAGTCTCCGCCCGTCCGGAGGGCGACTTTCCCCCTTTAGCGTCCCCATGGTGGATGTTGAATGAGATTAATGACGCCTCACTCCTTCACCAGTCATAAGGGTACGGCTGGTCCATTGACAAGAGCTCAATTCACGTATATTACGTCGATGTGAATGGAACGATGCATATGAACTAGCAATAGAACATGCGAAAGCAAGAAACGTCACAACTCGACGGGTTGAAATCAACGTTCAGCCAAAAACCTCAAAAACTGCTTGTGAAGTTGTTGAAGATTAACAAGTTCACCGTATCATCGGGAATTCCAGTAAGTAAATCCGGGCTTGAAAGCGCGATCAACGCTCTTTTGAGGTCGGCAGGGCTAAGCGGTATGTCGTCATCCGGTCCCGCGATAGCCTCAATAAGGCGTGGGGAAGGAAGGAAGCCGGTAACCCAGCGGGGCATCACGGTGTATGCGGCCTCGTACAGCCCGGTAAACGATCCACTGAAAGGGCGTTGAGAATTGAGCTCTGGAGGAACAAGGGAAGAGAGACGAGGGTTGAAAGTGGCGTGCGGATAGATGGAAAGGAGATACGCCATGAGGCCAGCAGTGTGCGGGGATGCCATGGAAGTGCCGGAAATGGTGTTAGAAGCCGTGTTAGAACCAATCCAGGTGGAGAGGACATTCAAACCAGGGCCAAAGACGTCGACGCATTTGCCGAAATTGGAGAAGTAAGCACGCTCATCAGAGAGTGTGGATGCGCCAACCGTGATGGCATTCTCGGCACCAGCCGGGGAGCTATTGCAGGCATCCCGATTGTCATTTCCCGCAGCAACGGCAAAATGAAGGCCACTGTCAACGGCACCATTGACCGCGCGATCAAGAGCGGGGGATTTGCCCCCACCAAGGGACATGTTGGCAACAGATCCCTTGTGCTTTGCTTGTTTAGCCTTTTTTGCGGCGGCCGACGAAGCCCAGAGGACACCGGCGATAACGTCGGACATGCTACCGCTACCATCCGAACCAAGGACTTTGACGGCAATCACATGGGCAGACTTGGCTACGCCATATTTGCGCGAAGCGATGGTGCCAGCGCAGTGGGTGCCGTGGCCATTCCTGTCTTCGTCAACATCACCCACTGGGATGGTCTTGCCCCATGACGCACGTCCTTCGAATTCCTCGTGGGCGATATAAATACCGGTGTCAATGATATAGACGTCGACACCCTCGCCCCCGGTGGGCTCATACTCGTACTTGGTGAAAGTACCAAACGACAGCTTGGGGCGGTGACTGATGCGTGCGAGACCCTGAATGTTGCGCGTCGGTGAGTCATATCCACGGCGAAATGTGCGCATGGGTGACGTACCCAGGGCGCAGTTAACTGCGTATCTTGAGTCTTCACAATCTGGTCACGCTCAACATACTCGACTTCGGGCATCTCCCGAATCCTTTCGAGAACTCTGTCCGTGAACTTGCCAGCGTAGCCCTTGATGTGGCTATCGTAAATGTGGCGGATCCCGCTATCATCGTCCAGGTGAGGGTCCTCGGCATGGGCTACCCGGACGAAGTTGAAATGGTTATCTAGAGCCGCCAGCGGCAGGTCCTTCTTCAACATGACAATATACGAGTTGTTGACAAGTCCGTGAGGAGCTTCATGCTCTGCCGTGTGAAGCGGGGCGAGGTAAAAGGGTGCACGTTGGGATACATCATGCTGATGACTGGTGGAGAGTGGTGTGGCCAAGACGGAAGCGGCCAGAGAGAGTGAGAGGAGCGACAACGAAAGGATGGGCAACATGTTGGTTTGAAACAGGGACCGTCAGCCACAGCGCTCGGGACTTTGATGTCCCCACTTTGGCTCTGTTTGGTCGGTTGCCCTGCCCAGCAAGCTTATCATGGTGTCCTTGTCCTTGGAATGTAACCTTCTGCTAGCGTGACATATACAATACTGGATGCTAAGATAACGCCCCCCCAACATCCCATAGCCTTAACCTGTTATCTCGGATCCACGGCTGCTGTCGGTGGCGGTGTGTTCGTATTAACGCTCGTGTGACGCCTCGTGATGTCTCTTCACCCAAAACTGACGAATCTGAGCTTTCTCCTCCATCACTATCGATATCATCGAAATGACGTGATCCGGATACAGATAGCAATAGCGGGTGAACGGGATGGAACGCGACAGACCCAACAGCATCTGCGAGGAGCTCAATTTAAGCCAATAGCCCAGAAGACCATGTCAATACCTTCATGCGCGTGATATTTCAGGGCGGGGCCGGTCCCGCCAATGGGAGCTTCTTCGGCCCCGACTTCCTCTGTTGGCTTAATAAGGCTGAACATATTGACGTTTCCATTCTGCGCCGAGTGAGAGCGATCTTAGCAGGGGTGTCCCTGACGATTAAATTCGTGCGCGCTCACTCGATCACCGACGCCCATCAAGTCCCCACTGAAATCAATGTCAAATTTCATCTTTTGATTCGTTTCGAGCCTCGGGCCATCGCCACAGCGGAATATTTGCAATGGGGTCACCGTACTGCCACGGAGGTCCCAACCGTATATCCCATCGCGCCGCCGAAACGAGGCATACAGCATGTGTGACCTCACAGGATTGAATGTAAGCTGCAACGAAGAGGGATTCAGCTGTTGTATTGATCCCAAAATAACAGTCCGAACCTGCATGACACTTGCTTTGATGTCGCCGACCCATCCTACGGGTTTCTCGCCCGTATCCTCATCGAAAAGTGCTATGTTTGCAGAAGCTGTAGAAGAAGGCGAGAGGGACCCCGCCGCGTACAGTCGGTATGAGGGATCATATGAGGGGCAAAATGCAAGGGCCGAAATGATTCCTGCATGAGATATCAGCCCCCATCGCTCTGCCTAGTTTCCGATAAACCCATCGTGATAAATATACCTTTAAGTCCGTCTCTACTTTTTTTAGACGGTGTCGTCGCGAGCCGTGTACCCTCTCCTGGGCAGTTGAGATCAAATACCTCAATGGCGTCCTCAAATCCGCAATACAACCTTTGTCGCGCAACCATGAGAGCCGCGTCCACGCGGTGTGTATGAATGATAATCGCGAGGGCTTACTTGTCTGCAGAAACGTTAAAAGATAAACAATGAGGCCCAATTTGCCGTTCGCGATGGTCAACGATCTTATAAGATGCTCGCAGCTGTGTGATATAAATCATCACCACCAATTGCACAGCTTTTTGGACATGAAGCTTACCCTCCCGTCAGAGGCGTCGAGCAACTGGACAGGTGACTCTCGAACAGACGCGACAAAACAGAACGAGGACGGGTCACGAGGCGTAGCGCGCGGATACCAGGCGAAATCAAGAATGGGCGCAGCGCGTGAGAACACCCTTGTCTTGGGAGGGTCGAATGGATCAAGAGCTGGGGCGTAGAGGTCTAATCAGACCACCTGACAGGATTCAAGGGTATACAGGTGGTGCAGCTGACCTGGCTGTGGTGGTGGTGTGGCTTTGAGTAAGTGCTGCGGACTTTAAGCCACGAAAAAATTTCCTCGGGTCAGTTCGGAGAGCACGTCCGATGGACTGGACAAGCCCACATGTCGAGATACTGCAGAGTGCGATTCTCGCAGTGTGCGAGAGCGAGCGAACCGTCTGGACACCTTTCGAGTCGCGCCCATAATCAGAGGATGGTAGCAAGTGAATCCGCGCGTCAATAAAATCTGAAAAAAGGGTGACACTTTTGAACACACCATTTTGCAGAGCGCGCAAAATTCTCTTGGAAGTGCGGATCTGGGACGAGTTGGGCCTCGTGGGCGAGTTGTGGCTGCCTCGAAATGTCGATAGTGGGTGGTTTCCAAACATATTGCGATTCTTCCATTCCGTTACCTGACAAGCCGCCGTCAATCCGGGGCTCCGGATAATTAAGACTTGTATCCGCTGTCGTTGCCTCCGAGACCGGGACAGGTCATTTCACGTCATCTCAAATTATCGCTGTAGATGGTCACATTTGATCCGACCACGGCTCACTCTAGAAGACCGTCCGTTGACTATTAATCTAACCCGAGCTAGGTGGGTGGTGCAAACATGGCTTTGAATGGCCTTTCACCGCGATCTGATGCCGATCAATTGAACATCGCCAACTGGAGGTCCATCCTGACGTTGACTGTCTTTTTTCTCAGCAGTAAGTGTGCGAGATCAATGCGTCGTCTCACATGCGTTGCCTTTCACTAAAGACGCCATCAGATATCATCGTCATCTTTCCATTTCGCGTTCCTCTCCCAAGGGCCGTTGCTTCCGTGTCTCATAATGTCCTTGTCAAATTTCGGGTTTTTCCTCATACATCTGAACCTCCTAGACGGTCATACCTGCCGATAAATTTCATTACGGGGCCGATTATAGCTGTCCTATGTCTACTCGCTGCTAGATCCATTGATGGCGCCGTGCTCAAGCGTGGAATCCTCGGCGCAGATGGTGTGCAACCGATAAGCATCATGTCACTGTTCATCTCACTAGTGCGTGGTCATCTATCATAATGCGCCTCACTGACAGGGTTTGGCAGGCATATCTCTCTATTTCCCTAGATGCGACTGGCCTCCTTCGTTTCCTCGCCCTGTGGGTCGCAAAGAAAGGGGGGACTTCGGGACCAAGGTTACATTTTTACCTCTACTTATTCTTTTTGGTGTGTGCTACGGCTGTCGGAAACGTAAGTCGCGGAGTTCCATCAAGGGTTATGGCCCTCAATGACGTGCCCGAAAAGGACCCGGTTGTCCTATCGGGGACCACGTTCCTCGCATACCTGACAAGAGCATTAGGGTGCGTCCCCCCTTGCCTATTTTTGTCTTACGTTTCATTACGAACTCTCGTAGGATTGTGCCCCCGACTGCTTGGATATTTTCTCAATTTGCGGCGGCCAATATGGGTGGGTATTGATAGCCTATTGTCACTTCCTTGCAACTTCATCAAATCCCTAGCGTCTGCTGTTTTAATATCATCAAATCCCACTAACTTGGTGTTATCCGGAGCGTTTTCCCTCTCATTTGTCACCTACACCTCATCCGTGATCCTTGCATTCCTTGTGGCCGCAATGTTTGTGTACCTTTACCTTTCCATGGTGCTGTTCCGCTCCGCAGAATCTATCCCACCTCGCTTCGAGCTATCAAGCAGCGAGGGTGACGACCTGGGTATCGCTCCGCCAAGTACCGCACTCATTGACAAGTCGGGCGCCATTTTTGGCAGCATCCTTCTAATAGCGACTTTAGGGGCATTGATGGGCACTAGCGCGGTTGGTATCCCCGTCTGGCAAGTTGCGACACCGGCAGCTGCCATGATGCTTAGCCATGATTTATGGCGGGATTGGCGATCACATCGCGCCCATCGGGCTATCGCCCGAGGACGAGGCGTCGAACAATTGAACAGTACTCCTCCTTCTGCGGTGGGCCCTCCGATTGAGCTCCAGAATCTATCCTTTTCCGTATCTGAGGAGGGTTATAACCTGAATTTGGGACGCAACAGCAGGCGAGAATTGGCGCTGTCAACGATCTTGTCAACGTGGACACACGGTATCGTGCAAGCATATCCTACAGTCCATGCGGTGTGCCGACAGCTGCCACTGACACTGGTGCCGTTTGCATTCTTGATGTTCATCCTGGTTCAGGGTTTGGCAAGTCAAGGTTGGGTGCACGTCTTCGCTTCCTGGTGGAAGGCGTGGGTGAATAAAACTGGAGTTGTAGGCGCCGTCAGCGGCATGGTGATCGGGTCAGGGCTATTGTGTAACGTATGACACTCCTATCTTTTTTTTTTGCAAGTGGCGCCTGCAATATTCACGTCACTACAGATATGTGGCACGAATATTGGGACGACTATTCTTCTAGCGCGAATGCTACAGGAATGGGAGTCCAGCGAGCAAGGTGTCACGACGCGTGTCCGGTACGCGTCTGTATACGCACTGGCACTCGGATCGAATTACGGGGCATTCACTCTCACATTTTCGGCGTCGCTGGCAGGCCTGTTATGGCGAGACATGCTGCAGCGGAAAGGTATCCGAGTTGGGAAATATGAGTTTGCGCAGTTGAATGTGGGCACGTTCCTAGTAGCAAGCGTGGCATCTGGGGTTGTATTGATCGGACAGACGCTGGTGGTGCACCGTAGGACATGATGATGATGGGATTAAAGTCGAGCCGTGTTTAGCGTGGGAAGATCAATCGTGTCATGTCATATGACTGCCGAAGACAGGTGTCATTATACTTGAAAGGGGAATGCTTGCCAACGCCTCCTCAATGTCTTTATTCCCATCTCCGCCTCTCCTTATTCCCTCTCATCCACATTCCACTGCCTCCTTCTCTTCCCCCAACAACGTATACCTCTAAACCTTTGGTATGATCAGGCGCATGACAGACAAACTTGGCCACCTTACCCATGGTCACCAAAAGCCTCCACAACAACAACAACAACCCATCCCAGGTCTTCCCCTCCCCGTTCCACACATCGAGCACCGCGGTTCGTTCTCGACACAACGAACCAGTGAAAGCAGCAAACGAGGCGAGAGCGTAGATGAGACGCGTCCCGTAGATGACTCCTTTCCATACCAGCGTAGAACAAAAGGGACCTATCGTCTCTCCGACTTTTACTTTCAACGTACCCTTGGGACAGGCAGCTTCGGGCGAGTCCATCTCGGTAAGCCGGGTTTCCTCCCCGTCACTCCCACGCTCACCATGACAGTTCGGAGCAAACATAACCTCCGGTTTTACGCCATCAAAGTGCTTCATAAGGAAAAGATCGTCAAGTCGAAGCAGATCGATCACACGAACAACGAACAGCAGATGCTCCTCGCCGTACAGCATCCGTTTATCATTAATCTGTGGGGTAGCTTCCAGGATTCAACAAACCTGTATATGGTCATGGACTTCGTCCCTGGTGGCGAGCTGTTCACTCTTCTGCGACGATCCAACGTGCGCCTTCCCCCCCTCACCGTTATCCCCTTTCTTCTCTAATATGTCTCATATAGCGCTTCCCTGATCCTGTTGCCAAGTTTTATGCGGCTGAGGTGGCCTTGGCGCTTCACCACCTACATAATCTAGATATCGTTTATCGCGATCTCAAACCAGAGAACATCCTTCTCGGTCTTGATGGCCACATCAAAATTGCGGACTTTGGATTCGCCAAGTACTGCCCGAATACGACATGGACTCTCTGCGGTACCCCCGACTATCTCGCGCCGGAGGTGAATCAACTGTTTCGCATTTCCCCATTTGTCATCGTTCTCATCACCTTTCATAGGTTATCAATCAGAGTCGCTATAACAAGTCCGTGGACTGGTATGCGCTCGGTGTGCTCATCTTTGAAATGCTTACTGGCCTACCGCCATTCCACCGGCCGGATGACTCGCCCATGGCGCTTTATGCCCGCATCCAAAGCGGGCCATCATGCATTCGTTTCCCCGCCATCAATATTCTTGCAAAGGACCTGATCCTCAAATTCCTTGAAAGCAACCCGTCAAAGCGTTATGGCAATCTCCGGAATGGTGCGGGTGACGTGTTCTCCCACCCATGGTTCCGTGAGGTGAACTGGGACAAGTTACGAAATCGTGACATTGTTGCCCCTTACCTCCCAAAAGTAACTGGGGAAGGTGATGCGAGCGCGTAAGTATTGATCGATTTGGCCTCAGTTAAGATTGCTGATTGGCATGTGCACTGCAGTTTCGAGCAATACGAGGAAGGTGATGCTGCTGCGCATTACGGCCTACCCTCCGAAGATTTGCATGGGATCCACTTTCCTGATTTCGAATACACCGCTGTTTGACATCGTGCGCACGTCTGGGCCGTGACACAATTCTGGACTTGTTTTTTTTTCATCACGACATGACACGAAGACTTGTATGCATATATAATCTCTACCTTTGTCTCTCTTCGCATGTGTTTGTTGTTCCATAAGGATACCTTTTATTATGCAAAAATCCAAGTTATGTCCCTTGGGCAAACGATTCAAGTATGTGTGTAACTAACTGCGGAGCTGCGTCATGTGATCCGTGGTGACGACGGGTAGCCGCGTGTTTGCTCGGAACAAATACAACTCTGCTGGGCACCCGGAAAATGACACTTTCTTGCTCGATCTATCCTCACATCCGCGAACGGCCCATACATTCTTCCTCTGCTCTACTCCAATACATTGGGGTGCGCAGGACACACCCGCCAAGCCAGAAAACGCATCATACCGTGTGATATCAGCCGAGATCAAGTGCGGTTGTCCCCCCTGCGACTGCCGCGGCATCCCCTTGCCACATAACGAATTCGTCTCTACTTCGCGCAGTTGCGCTTGGACCCCAACATGGGTCATAGGAAGTCGTCTTCTCTGTCCGTCAGCGGCCAGAAGCTCCCGCGAGAAAACCACCAAGATGGTGAGAGCGTGGTCGGACGGGAAGAAGTTTTGGTGCATGGACCAGGTACGAGCAACAACGGCGACGGCGCTGGCGGCGGCGGTAGTGGACAGTACGCAGACGCTTCTCAACAAGTCGATGCTGTGCGCGCGGAGTTGCTGCGCTCTAAGCAAGCCGAATTAGATGCGATCGAAGATAGGCATGACGATCTGGTGCGTTTCCGTTTTCTCCGTCGTCTCGCGCCACACCTTAGCGAGGGGTTGCTGACTCCACACATGCGTTTGCGCTCA
>Ga0209488_10001502_pt1 | contig 19916 bp, 16 predicted proteins | sample Rivendell_Oct201_8_FD_188349 | JGI IMG/M metagenome (GOLD analysis project Ga0209488, IMG submission 188349) | Vadose zone soil microbial communities from the Eel River Critical Zone Observatory, Northern California, USA -... | ecosystem: Environmental > Terrestrial > Soil > Vadose zone >...
ATTCCAGCGTTTCGTCGAAACGGCGCGCAAGATCGGCGTCGATGAAGACCCGGAAGCGCTTGACCGCGCGTTTGATAAAATTGCGCCGTCATCGCGCCCCCGGAGCGCCGGTTAGTTCCTTGTCGCCAAGGTGCAGCCGTACAAGCGAGTCGTCGCCTTTCGCCCACTTGGTCGCCAGTTCGGTCATTTTCGCTTTATCAATGCGAACCGCGAAATCAATGCGAGGACGCAACAGCGCTGCAAAATCCTTTCGACGCGGTTTGCCTTCGGCGCGATGGCGAAAGTCGGTGTCACCGGTCGCGCCCCACAGCGTGCCCGTGCGATTCGTGAGATCGACGCTGTTCAGCGCGACGATGCCGATCGGTGTTCCTTGGTCGCTCGTGTATATCCTGATGAAGTGCGAATCGCGCTGCGTCATGACCTTCAACAGCGCCGGCGTCACGATCTGCCGGCCGCCGCCGAAGTCGAACCACTGATAGATGTCTTTGCGTGCGAGCCACCCCGCGGCGAGCTCGATGAGCTCCGGCGAATCAAGAGGTCCAAGTTTCATATTCCTCGTCCTCCGCGGTGCGCCACAGCGCGACTACCGGCGTCGACTATCTTTATGTAGCGATTCCCATCGCCGGCGGAGCGTTGCGCCTGGCGGCGCCACTTTCCGAAGTGCAGGCGCCATCTTATTCGTGAGGGTACCTGCGACAATCATAATGTCCGACTGGCGCGGGCTAGCTCGGAAAACAATGCCAAGGCGGTCTTGATCATAGCGTGCAGCCGCCATATGCATCATCTCTACAGCACAGCAAGCCAGTCCTGTAATGAAGAGGAAAATGAGAACTGTAATGTAACCGCGAGGACGTTGGGGCTGCGCACCAAAAGTCATCGGCCACATTGAACCCTGACGAGCCCAATTGACCACCTTATCGAGCGTAGAGAGGACATACTCTGGGGAGGTAAGTAAGGAAAATGATTCAACGAGATGTTAGTGTTACACTGCACCAGCTCTGTTCCTAGGTTGCTCCAAGCTCAACTGGTTAGACCCCTGCTTTGCAATGGAAGTGATTGGTGTAGGTGGGGATGTCGGAGTGTGATGTTCCGAATGAAGCGGAGAAAGTGCAGGCGTTGATGAGTTGAAGGAACGGCAAGCTACAGGCAGTCAATGGCCGTGCATAACTGCAAGCTGTGTAACACGCACTAGCGAGACGGACAGCTGTGAGGGAGCGCAGCACGCTACGCCGAGGAATGCCAGCAACTAGGAGTGAAAGAGGGATAAGGGAGAGATGACGTGGTAAGTAAGAGAAGAGGGCCATACCTGGGATATTGACAAGTCCGAAGGACATGGCGATTGAAAAGACAACGAGTTGCCTCGGAGGAGGGGCGAGTGCGCGCCAATGGCAAGTCGGAGAAAAGCGATATTGAAATTCCCACGTATTCCCGGAGATACTCTATCGACATCAACATCAATGACGTCGGATTCAACTCCTGGGCAGAGGGGTGCATTTAGGCAACTACGGCTCATCTTAGTTTAGGTGACTCGGAACCCAAACGGTATTCACGACCGCGTGCACGGAATCGACATCGGACGTTACTCGGGAAGGCAAAGAGGCATAGGGCAGCGATACCCAATCGGGGGCTGTGAGATGTGACCCACCCCATCGCCACATCTTCCCTCGTTTTAAATACCAATCTACTTTCAATGTCACTCCGGCTCGACTTGAACCATGTCTTCTCTTCTCCTACTCTCCCCTATCTATCCCTCTCCCCCAACTCCCGCCCTTGTCCATTCACATCCCATGGATGCTAGCGACTGTTCCGATGATGACGGTGATCACCTCCGTACCCCACTCCATCTCCTAGATACCAACACCGCAATTGTCTCTTCCCACTCGAACGAGTCTTCAGACTTCTTCGACTTTGCGGCACAGTCAAACTTGAAGTATATCCACCCATTTCCGCGTTCAGTATCTCCTTTCGACCCCTCAGGACGACATTCCCCATTTAGCTTCTCAGCTCACCCTTCCTCACCTCACTCACAGTCCGACCTCTCTCATAACGCTCTCCAATTGGACCAGCTTACCTACAAATCATCCGATCTCAGCCCGCAGAGCTCTCACTTTTCTCTCGCACCATCATCTCAATCGGCTTATGATTCCCGTGAGGAGCTCCCTTCCATGACCTTCCCGGCTGAGACCCGCCCACCTTCCCCTCCCCAACCACCCGCTCACCCGTCGCGTTTATATCGTGTGACCACGAAAGCTTCAGCCTACTCGCGTCGTTTCCCTCGTGGGCATCACCTTAATGCTGACTTTGTGTGCTGGTACCAGCTCGGAGATGAACTGGGTGCTGGCGGATATGGTTTCGTTCTGACCGCATTGCACCGGCTCGAACGACGTGAGGTGGCTGTCAAGTTCATCATCAAGGCCAAAGTTCCCGAACACGCGTGGATGGAAGACAAAAACGCGCGCCGTGTTCCCACAGAAGCCTTACTCCTCGGCCTCTTGAACCACCCAAACGTAGTTAAATGCATGGACCTCTTCGAAGACGATTTGTACTTTTACCTGGTGAGTTGTCACGCGAATGACCCCCAACGTTGATGATCGCATGCATCACTAAACCGTGTCACGTTATGCCACAGGTACAGGAACTTCATGGCACTCCCTGGGTCCCACACACCAAAGGACAGATCTCCGCACCAGAAATGGCCGCTTCCTACCTGCCAACGCCTGCGTTGACACCCTCACTCTCTGCCGACTCCGATCTTCACGTACCCGTCACCCCCCCACAGCTCTCCGCAGGGTCGGGTAACTCAGGCGAGCCGGCAAGTGCGAAGCAGCTTTCCGCGTCTCCCAAGGGCATCATTCTTGGCTCCGATGAAACGTCTCCTTCGTACCTTCGGCCCTCACAACCGGCTTTCTCCCGCCGAGCATCCCACGATCTTTTTGAATGCATCGAGCAGTCGAAGGACAAACGCCTCTCAGAGGGTCAAGCCCGTTTCGTATTCGCTCAGATCGTCCAAGCTGTTCACTACCTCGACAGTCAAGGCGTTACACACTGCGATATCAAGGATGAAAACATTCTCGTTGATAATTACCTCAACGTGCGTCTTCACATGTCGTCACCGTTTCTTTCCCACCACGCCGTTGACATGGATCTCCGTGCAGGTAAAACTCATTGATTTTGGTAGCGCTGTTGTCGTGGATCCTTCCGAGCCACGCCCACGGTACACCCTCTTCTTTGGCACCACGGCCTATGCAGCATCGGAAGTGCTGCAGAAGAGGCCGTATCGCGCGCCACCTGCGGAGATATGGACGCTGGGCGTCCTTCTATCGTACCTGCTCACCGGAGCTTCTCCGTTCCCAACTGAACGGGATGCCATCTCCGGGCGCGTTTTGCTTGCCCTGCAGGCCTCCACCTACGTGTCCGAATCTGCGGAGCAGCTCATGTTGCGTTGTCTAGACCCGGATCCCGAGCGTCGTGCGGACATTCATGAAGTCCATGCACACCCGTGGTTGGAGGGCGCATTGAACTTGCCTCTAGAGGAGCGCATACTCTGATCGCATTTGATCCTCACGACGTTTTCATTTTCATTCGATCGGACACCCCCGTTGTCACTTCATTACCCACTTTCTGGAACCACGGCATCGACTGTTGCACTCCCACCCTTTCTCCACCCCATAGTCGATCACGCATTTTAATTATTTCATTTGTATGGCGTACACGAGCGAAAAGCAAACTTTACTTTACTGTAAATCCGCGGATACCCATCACCTTTGGATTTGTACAGCAACCGTTCTGATAATGTATCAATACATCCATGTGTTTTTTTACATCATCGTTGAATCTTTTGTGCCGTCTGTTCCTCCACGAGACCGACCCACAGTCGAGCGTCCGTTGGCTTGCCTATGTCTTCGTACCACAACTTCGGATAAACGCCCAGATCACGAGACGAATGACCGCGGAATGGGGCGCATGCTCACCTCGGGATGTTCTTTTATGAAATCACCCATGAGCTTTCGACATTGGGCGTCAGCAAGCACGACGACCTGGACGCCCCTGCTTCGAAGAAGGTCTTCTTCGCCAACGAACGTGTCGTTCTCGCCGATTACGACGCGCGGGATGCCGTAAAGAAGTATGGCGCCGGAACACATGCTGCATGGGCTAGACGAAGACGGAGATAAAGTACAGCGTCCATGCAATCCCATCCCACGGTTCAGCTCACCTGAGAGTAGTGTACTGTTCTCATCATCGTTCAGTGGGTGGGAATGGTAGCATCGTTTAGTTTAGTTGGGGATACTGACGAGCGTGCAGTCGCGGTAGATGGAGGCGGGCAGTCGGCCTGCGTCTTCGAGCGCGGCTATTTCTGCGTGGAGCGTGGGCGAGGAGCGTTGCACGCGCATGTTGTGGCCTGCGCCAGTCAGGGTGCCGTCGCGACGGAGGAGCGCGGAGCCGATGGGTATGCCGCCTTGTCCTAGGCCTTTTTCGGCTTCGCTCAGGGCGATGGCGAGGCCCCGCGCGTCGAGATCGTGAGCGGTGGCGGCGGCGGCGGCGGCGGCGGCAGTAAGGGTAAGGGTACCAGTACCAGTCTCCTCCATGTGGGATCACGATGAAACTTGGAACGGAGGGTGTGAGCCGTCAGCGTGTGTGACGGCATAATCATAATCACACAATCCATCGAACTACCCCTTCTTCTATTGTTGCCCCACAATTCTCCCGATTTAAACTAGACGGAGAGAGAAGAGAAGGAAGGCGATAAAGAAAGCTTAGAGCAAAGATAAAAAGATAAAGGACATTCCGTGAAAAGAAGACGTTGTAGCCCAAATCGCAAATCGCTCTCCACTTTTCTATTTCTAATTTGGCTCCTTTGGTGACGCACCGATAGCAGTAGTGATCGCTCTTTGGTCTGCGTAGATTCTTCGGTATTTCCACGTACTTTCACCCTTAATTTTTATTTTTTTTTGGGATTCGAGAATGCGGTAATTAGGGTCCTTGTTCATGATTCGGGCTGGCGCCAGGGGGTTGCGTAGGCACACCGCGGACAGCTCTCCAACAAGGCAAAAGTGGTTGTCTGGCAAGGACCAGGGGGGCGTGCCAGTGTCATACAGTACTACTGTAGTGGGGCAACGATAACCGATAACCGATCGCAAGGGGCAACCAACAACGCGACGATGACGATTGTGACTTTGGTGAAAGTGTTGGAAATAAAGGCAGCTGAGGGTGACCTTTCTGATTGAATCGATCTGTGAGGGACCACACGCGTTATCATCAAACTCAAAAAATCAAGGGTCTGGCGGCGGCGGCGTGCCCATGGGGGGTAGGGGACCTTCTGATTTCAAAGGACCAAAGCCTCGTGAACGAGGTGAAAAAAATAAATCACATTTTGTTCTCGTGCTCGTGCGCCTGCCAGTGTCCGTCACGCGTGCGTGCCTTGTCCTTGTCGGTGACGTGTCATGTCAGATGCAATCAGGGGGAAAGGGGGAGAAGAAGAGAAGGGGAACAAGGCAAAGCCAATCGCGATAAGATATGGCAAGGGCGACGGCGACAACGCCCTGGGTTTGTGGGGCCCCTGACCGAACAAGCACTTTCACTTACCAGTACTGTACCATCAACTGGCTGGAATTCGGGTTACTGACCTCATGCCTTGCCCCGACGTCGACGTCGCTGCCATTCATTTGAAATTCATGAACGCCCCGTGGAGGCACGTGCCAAACGTGCATACTGATACCAACCCAGTTGAGCTTAGCGTTGCGGTCAGCGTGCCCTACTTATCAGACTTTGCTTCCTGTAAGCCCCGAATTTGCAACCTCGTCGTCATTGTGGCCCGGAACTTAAGGGAGAAAAAAACAACCTTGAGTTTATCAAAAAAGAGTCACACGCAACTGACTGATCTTAAACGCAACACCGTCATATGTCCCATTTCGGCCGTGTGCGTTCATTCTGCTGACTTCCTTTTGGATGTTGAGAATGAAGCTGCCATAAGACCAGATTTCCCGATACGTTCAAAAGAGGCTCCGAGAAGACCTGGGTGACTGTATGGGTCATCGTCATCATCACCATCTTCTCGGCCATAACAGTATAACAACGCCTGTATACGTGTCATGACACCACCGCAACACCACGCCCTTGTAGACTGGACCTCGACCCGCTCATGACCCAGAAGTGAGGGATTACTGCCTGGCTTATCCCATATCATCCAACCACGCCGCAATTCTACTGCTGGCGCTGGCGCTACTGGACCCGCAGCTCCAGGCCCGTTCTCGACCGTAGTTCTACTTCTACGCAGGACGAGACCCTACAGTCATCACGCAACGTGCTACGTGCACGGTGAAGGCCTGTCTACGTTTATAATTTCACGTGCATACCATCAGCAGGATGACATGCCAGCTGTCCTATCAATTCCCGTGCGCAATCTGTCTCTAGGTGGTAATAGTATTGCCAGTATGCCGGTATGAAAATATTTTTTACCACAAGACTCTGAGCTGGCGACGTCATAGACAACTCTCCGTGTATTGGGCCTTGTCCCGTACTCCATCAGCGCGAACCCGTCCGTGTTTGTCTACCGGTAACTCTTGTGCCGGCCATAACCTACCAGAACAAATCTGCTAGTGTGTGGCACAGAGTCCTCCTTGGCAGTGTGCATCGCGCATAATTGCGATGACGGTGCACTGCTGAGCGCCTCAGCGCTGATATGCCTTCACTACTCCAACTTGCGGAGCGCAGCAACATGCTGTTCCGCTTCGAGATTCCGTAGCAGTGCACAGTGCAAGCGTTGTTTCGCCAAAGTTTGAATTACAGGGTGCCTTCTGTCCGACTCGGACGGCAGTGCGGCGCTCCAGCTCAATTGAATAAACATTCCTATGCCCGCATATGGAAGATCGTACTATTCTTACAGTCATCACTTCGATACACCCTCCTTCATTCAGAAACCTCTGGGAACAATATCCTATTCGCCTCATCGATGGCTTGCACTTCTCCGGCGCTTGCCTCTGCTGGAATATCAAACGGTTTGAATCCAAGCGCGCGAAGGCCAGTTTCCCCTTGAATATGCTCCTGCCCGCCTCGGTTCAGGAAGAGGGATTCTCCCTCCCCACCTGGGAAGTCACTGGTGTGGGGCGCATACGCATATTCAATGACTGCCAAAGGACGAATACACTAGACTCACGGGGGCGGAAGGCCACGTTTGAAGTTCTCTCGCTGATCTCGAAGATACTCAGCACTGTGAGAATCCCGAGTTCAGGATGGAAGAATGAACGCAACGAGAAGATACTCGCCCTCGAACTGTGAGGGGAACAGCCGGGATGTATGCCACAGATGAATCGCCTTGTCCACCGTGAAGATCTTCCACAGCGTGTATGAGATCACAATGCCCTAGAGTGCCATCGGTCCTGGGTCACGCATGATATGGACTTGGAGTTTCACTCACAATAGATCTGGTCCCCAGGTTCAACACGAGGAACGGATACCATCGTACGCGACAGCTGCAAGTGCGGGTGCGTTGCCTCGCTCAACTCCTGCGTCTTGCCCATTCGCGAGCCCGGGAACATCGCACTCTCGTGGTCGACGACCCAGTCGTCGAGGCTTGAAAATGGTGTCCGCGGCTTGAAGAATGGCCGCAGGATCACATACGCCGTCGCCAACTTGACTAATGGTGCAACCCTCAGAGTGCCCTCGCCAGGGCCAGTCGTCGACATTGAAGTCCAACCTTGCCAGGGACGGAAAACCGAGCCCTGATTTCTGTCGTGCGCGTAAAAAAAAAAAACAGGGTACGAACAGACGTAGGGAGGTCACACTAGGAAACTCACGGAGCGTGGTATAGATCCGTGTTGGCATCAAGACGCGGCGCGGCATCGAACGGATCATATTCGCGCCAGCGCCCTGCGAGGATAGCCCGAAAGCACGCGCGGAAAGCAGGGTCCTCCCAACGTTCCAGAGAGCCGCCGTCGATGTGGGGCCCAATCACGAAAGAACGGTCGCCCGGTTGGCGGATCCGGAAACGGTCATGGTAGCTGATCGGGGTGCGCAGGCTCAACTTTGCTTCGGGTTCGGAGCTGTGCCAGAGGCCTAGGAGGGCGCGCTGCGTTTCGAGGATGGCGGGGTGCGTGCGCGCGCGGGCTTGCACGCCCGAGTTGTAGATCTCGAACACTTGGACGTTGTCCTCGGGGAAACCTTCAATTTGCACGTTGTAAAGCACGCTGCAGATTGATTGACCGTGCGGCAATTAATGATGACGACTGACCTTTAACCTTGTTACCGTTCAGAGAAACATAATCTTTCAGCGACTGTTTCCAGCCGAGAGCTTCCTGGAAGAGAGAGATGAGAACGTAGGTGGGTACTACTAGCTAGAAGTGGCGACATCAGAACCTCGCGTGGTACAGCGGCCCGAACAATCAAAACACCCGTTTTCCGTATTTGCGCGATTTGATCCGGTGACAGTCCCCCGGGCCTCTGCAGCTCGGAGAACTGTACAGACGGAATAATCTACAAAAAAAAGTAAACCTATATCAATTTGCAATGCGCGGCGGACGTGGAAGCTAGATCGGGTCACATCTGCGCCTCGCTCGGCGATTTCCTCAATCGAGCTATGCAATTCGTCCAGGACTTCACGCCAACTTTGCATTAGGGCATCCTGCCATATCTCTTTTTTGAGGTCCGCAAAACGCGTGGGCAGTTCGGGGTTGGTTCCGGACTCGGATAGCGACGAGAAGACGGAGGCGATGGAGCCCTCGTCTTTTGGTTTACGCGTGGGATGGACTGTCACCGTGGTTGTGGATGCCATATGACATTGAGTACAGAGTAGAAATGTTTGGTATGTGTTTGATATATACCGGCCGGGTGATTATCGGTCATACAATATTGGGGTGTTCAATCGAACCACATAACATATATGCAGATGAAAATAGAATGAATCTCCTTATCACACGCAACCCAGCCAATGAGACATGGTCATCGTCTCCATTGTCAAGCTCAGCCTAAAGCTTGTCTTCCCCATCTGATCCTCCTACTCCAGGCTTTTGGGGACATCTCTGTGTTCTCGGTTGGCCCGCCATCATTCGCAAGGCCGAGTGCAGATTGAACATGACCACGAACACCATGACAAACACCCTTGGACTCCCAGTTCCAGTCACAAGATCAGCCAGCTGTCGAGCAACACTGTCAGCAGTCTGCTCAGGGCGAAACTCGGATGAAGAAGTTGTTCCGAATAACAAATTGCATTGCAACCAAACAGCCACACATCGGGCCAGGATTGATTTCCAGCCCTAACCCAATTCCAGTCGCAAGATCAACCGAGAAGACCGAGAAGACTTCAAAATAGGACAGTGAGGGTGGTTGTTCGTTCTTATTGTGTGTGCCGTTTTCAAAGGGTGTGCGCTGGCTCTCTCGCGATCGCGATGCAAGTGGGCGACGACAGTGGTCAAACTGCTGTGTGTCGGTATACGTACGCCCCCTCTTACAATTTACAAAATCACCGGGCCAAATCACCGGGGAGATTTGTCTCGCGGTATCTGTCTCTCGATTTTAAAATTGCACGTAATTTATATATTGTAGATACATTTCAGGCTTTTTGGGTCATGGGATTTTTTTCTCCAGCTTGGTCTCCTAACTGTCTCCAAAATAGAAAGCGTGACGCGATGCTCGCCCTTCTGATCTCTCCCCAATCCTCATCTCTCAAGCATATTACATTTCTGATCTTTATGGTATTTTGGTACCAATGATCTATGAGAACCATGCAATGAAGAAAATTTGAAAAAAAAAAGACCCGAAATCGGTCAAACCGCCATTTTCGGGCATTGTTAGGTCTCCCGTATTTTTTCCTTCAACTCGATAATTCTAAAAACCTGTGTACATGTTCACTGTATTGGGTACTAAAGATATGCAAAAGGTCCGAGGCAAAAGGAGTGCAATTTGTACGAGAAATGGGAAGTGTCTTACTGGGTGGGGGAACACTGTACGTTACCCGAGCGCTGAGCTTCAGAAGCTTCAGAGGAGAAAGAGAGCAAGACATGAAGCAAAGTATCTTCAGAGTAATATTGAAGCTCAGCTACTGGCTTTCAGAGTGTGCATCTGGGCAAGTTCTGAAGTGATGTCCCTCTTCCTCCTCATACTCTACTATGCCCTACACCGGGAATCATTCTAAGGCCGCGTACCACGATAAGAAACTATTGTCGGCCGGAGCTAACTGTGCCATACGTATCGTTTGATATTGTAACAAAAGGGTTCTAGGTAGGATGCGCCCGGTTAGAATGGAAGAAGCGCAAACAGTACTAGTTCTGATCACGACATACACGAGCGTCTTGCTTCAAGACTCCACCTTCTCCTCGGCCAGCGCCCACATGTAATACACACCTACGAATCGATCAATGCCCGAACAAACCCAGAGAGATCCCCAAAAAAACAAAAGGTCATCTCGGGCTTACCGATGCTGCGATACGGTCTCCACAATTCAGTCAAAGCCTCCATCTCCGCTGGCGTCAAGATTGCGCCTCTGTAATATATGAAAAATTCGGGCCCATCAATATCAATGCACCGCATTGGCAACAAGCACTGCGCAGGAGCTTTTACGTCTGCGAAGCACGTACTTGATCTTTTTCTTCCCGTCCAACCGGCTTCTGAGAGAAGCGACGGTCAGGCCCATGGGGAGCGGCGGAGGAGTCGGTGCGTCCGGTGCGCGCGAGAGGACTTGGGTGACCGATGGCGTGAGCGGTGGCGGCATCGACGGCAGTCCGAGTGCGCCGGGAGTGAGGCTCGGAGCGGCCACGGCGGTTTTGTTGTCGCGGGGACGCAGGGGAGTACCGAGTACGTCGTCTGAACTGATGGTGCTAGAGACGGCAGCAGGCAGGACTCGGACCGATGACGCGTCCTGGGTTAGAGCGCGCTCCAGACGCCCTTTTGCCGATGTATCCCCGTTCAGGCTGGGAAGCTCATCGCCTTCCTGTTCGGCCTCCTGGTCCGAGTCTACTTCAGTTGGAGCGGGGGCGGTGATACCCTTGGCCCCTCTCCCGGACTTGGCGGGCGTGGGCTTTGGCTTTGGCTTGGTTTTGTTTTTGGCCTCTCGTGGATCCTGGGTGGGGTCTGGAAGTTTCTTCGGTGATATCTCGACTCGGTACGCCGGTTGGTGAAGGGATAGCATCCAACGAAGTAGGCCCCGTTGTACACCAAGGTCACCTGGGAGAAGGGCTTTACACGACTACTTTGAAGGGGATTTAACTTTGATACGTACCAACGGGTAGTATGTCGGGACGTCGCAGAGAGAAGATGGCAAACATCTCGACTGCAATAGATTAGGCTATCATGACGATCACGAAGAAAGAACGTAAGCTTACCAGTCCACTGTAGTAGAAGCGGATCGTCAGAAGGACTCTGAAGGAAGTAAATGCCTGACGTACTTTGCCAATTCCGTAAACTGCAGTCAGAAGCTTGAACAGCTCCTCATCGTTCGCGACGAGCAACTTTTGGTTGGTGAGTCGGCCATCGGCAAATCTCGTCGCTAGGTCCCGAACTACGAATCCATGTCATAGGTGAGTGGTAACATACATGGCAGGTCCAGTATGAACAAGCACCGTATTCGGCTTTGCGTCCGCTGAGACCTGCAGTCTTCAAGGTGGCGAGGTCCGTAGTTGCCACCTGATACGCTGTAGGATATACGTCTTGGCGTGATTTGGTCCAACTATGGAATGCATGCCGTCTTCTCGTTGACTCATCTCTCAGTGGAAAGAACCAAGTGTACTGACTAATCATCATCTGGCTTTTCCGGGAGCTCCGGAAAGTAAAGCCTCAGAAACTTATGCTGTATGGCGCGAGCTGCCAACCAGGAAATCTGCTGGCCGCTTGGAGCGAAATCAAAAGATTTTAGAGGATCGCAAAGTTCACACCACGGGTAAAAATAGCATCGGGGTTGCTCACATTATGGAAGTGCACAAGGTTCTGTATTCGGATCACACATGGTCAGGTCATCACATCACAAGGTCTAGCCCCAGCCCCCGCCGCCACGCGAAGCACGGAGAAAGCGAAGAAGAAAAACTAACCGGAACGGGTGAACGCTCTCCAGCCTTTCGAAAGGTTTACACGGCAAGCGGGAAAACACAACTCCAAATCTGCGGTCCACTCGGACGAGGTGATCCTTTGCGTCTGCCAGAGAGAAGGTCAGCTTGGCGGGTATCGGGGCCAATTCTTCCCCGGAGGAAGGAACGAGGGGACGAGGAACCGCCGTCTGTTCCTCAGTTTCCGCTGGTTTGGCTTTGCTCTTGCTCTTGCTTTTGCTTTTGCTTTTTTTTGAAGACCTGGCGCGCTCCTTCGAGTCCGAATCTGACACTGCTGCTTCTGATTGATAGTTGGATGCACGTTTGCGTTTGATATTGACAACCGGAGAAGTCGTTGGAGCGCTCATTCGAGTGATCGAGCGTGTTATTGGCATTTTCTCGGATCAGCTGCTGCACACTTGAAGCTTGAAGGCTTGTTCAGGAAGGTGAGTGAACACTTTGAGCGGGCGGCGTTATTAGTGCCAAGGCGGTGATTACAAACCACCGGCTCAAACCGTATCGGCAAAGGCCGGCAGCAGACCCATCTTGTTGCCCGCTGCTGTGCTGGGCTCTGCGATGGGCTAATGGGTTTCACATCACCCGAAATTAGTCAGGCTTTTGCTCTCCTATAAAGCATCTGCTCTTGCTCCAACTCCAATCCTTTATCCACTCATACATCAACTCGAGCAACAATCATCTCATGTCTAGTAGTACGTGTCATCATCATACGAGTTGCGTCCTCGAAGCTTACACTATGCAAAGACGTTATCGTCGTCTTCAAGGACACTGCTTCTGACGAGGAGGTTCGCTATCAGGCGGACCAAGTAACTGCAAATGGCGGGAATGTCACCCACCTGTTTCTCGGCCCCGCCCTGAGAGTGTGTGCTGAGAGCTCCTGATATCCACACATTCCTACATCTCTGATTATGTGTCACCAGGGCTTTTCGGCGGCGATCCCAGAGGCCTTCCTTGCGACACTGAACAGTAGCCTTTCGCAAGACGGCAACCAAATATCTTTCATCGGTAAGGCAGACACCATCTGATGCATCTATCGATACTCACGGACCACGACGGTTTTAGAAGGGGATCAAACAGTCCACACACAGGGCCAATCGGCAGCGACATAGGTAGATTGTATGCAGTTATACCAGAGTTGCTATCCGCGCAGGAATGAAGTGATGTTTGTCATGTTATCGAATATAAGTGGAGTCGTCAGCAGCGGATCTTACGGCACGGCTGCACCATTAGAGCCCGGACGGCATAGCAAACCCGCCAGCGCCACTCGCACCATCAGTCAGCGAAAGACAAAGGCGTACAAGGGACGCGATCAACAGAGAAGATGTCAGGAGAGAGCCCGCTGGGGTTGATTGTCCTGGTGGATGCGAGTAAGCGCCTCTGACACGTCACGAAATTTTGGAGACCTGCTAGTGTGCCCGGGGCAGAACGAAGAACGGGCAAGTTAGCTAGAAGGGTATACGGTCCAGGTCCAGGTCCAACACGCCTAGCGATACGTGGAGGTTTGAGTTTGAGGCCAACCCGAGTCGGGAATTGACACGAAACCGACCGGTGAACTTTTACGTTCGGGCCCTGTTCGGGCGCGCTCGACTATGTAATTCGCTTGCTGCAAACTGTCATCCTCTCTTTCCCTTCGACGTCTGCACTCCTCACTCACCTCTCATTTCCCATGGCTGCTGGTATAGTCTACAAGGATAAACGTATGCCTTTTGCATGTTTTTTGTTGTCTCAACGGGCAAGACTCATGGTGCATGATCGCCTTGTGCAGGCTACACCGTCGTCTTCAAAGACGCCGTCAATGAAGAAACGGTCAGGAAGTACATGGATGATGTCGTGGACGCCGGTGGACGCCTCACTCAAACCTATGACTGGTTTCTCAACGTGCGTACATGCCCGACCTTCCTATTTGCTCTGACTGACCCCCCTCATTACATCCATAAAATATCATCCTCAGGGCTTTTGCGCCGCTATTCCCGAGTCGTATTACCAACTGCTGACCAAAAACACCACAGACATAGATTATATCGGTGAGTGTTGTTGCCATCTCTGGGATGTTAAAGGAGTGTCTCCTCATGGCATGCACCTCAGAACCCGAAGCTTTTCCCAAGAGGAATTGATTTGTGTCATTTGCGGGGTGTATAGAGAAGACAGCGGCGCCACAGCGAGTCTCTTGACCTTCTTTCACCTCAGCTAGATTATTGGACGACCGTCTCCGCTCTTTCGTGTCATGTCAAATGTGCTCTCATCACTCTCGACCACGCCCTGTAATCAATTAATTATTCCCTGTTCCCATCCCCATATCATGCGTGCGGTGCTTAGCCCAGACATGTCTCGTCTTACATCTTGACAGCGCGTCACATTCTCGGTTGCGCATACACTTCACACATGCACAATGAGTTGAGCCGCCGAGCGTCTGCTTCAGCCATTTAAGGCCACATTTTTCCAACAAGTAATTTGCCTATATGCATTGGCGGGCATCGTTCCTCGACTCTCGCTTCGATCGCGCGTCGTGACTAAGAACGGTATGCCACCTTGCTTGGGTCGTCCGAAATCCAGAACACACTTCCGAGACGCTAGAGGTAGGAGTAGATTGGTATTAACGTCGTGGCTGTGGTGATATTACTGATAAAGTAGCACTTGAAACAAAGCACGGCGAATAGTCCAAAGTCATAACAATTTACAAGAAAGCGCCTCGAGACCAGAATAAACAGAAACCCGTGACACGGAAGTTCTACGACCACTTCGGTCGAAGATATGGTCGTAAAGGGTATCATTTACTAGTAATGCGCCAGTGTCGAAAACTTGCAATGCCATGTGCATGCACTTGATAGAATTTATAGTGGGTCACAGATGTTCAAGCCGGACTGGGAACGGGAGTAAGATCAGCGGGAGCTGGGCTCTGCGTCACGGGCAACGGAGACGCTGGGGATGCCGGTGCACCCTTGCTGGGCGGGGCATTGGCAGGTGCGCTGGCAGGCGGCGACGCAGCTTGAGCATTAAGACCAGGTTGCAAGGTCTTTGGAGGATCGGGAAAGTCCCAAGGGCGAGGAATCATGGCGATGGGCATGAGCCTATAAATACGTGAAGGACCTTCGGCATGTGTGGAGGGGGAAATCGCATAGCTTACCAGGTGGCAGTGCATATTACACCCTTACCTTGATCCTGTGATTTGATCGCATTGAACTCGAAGTCTATGTACTGGGCAATGTACCGAGCGAAGGGGAGAATTTCGCGCACGCCCTCGTTAATCGCGCCCACGGCGGTGACGATATTCATGACGGTTCCCGATATGGACTTGACACGCTGTTTCAATATTGCAATAAGGAAAGAGCAAGAACGAGATCAGAGGATGAAACCCCACGCTCAAATATTCCAAAGTGGGCTCGGGCAGGAGGAGTTCTATGCCCCACCAAGCTACACAACAGACGTTAGGTGGGTGTCCCCACGAGCGTGGTGGGTCAAGGAGAGGCGTACAGGTCAAAACGGACATCCTGTCTGTAGGGGGGTATATTCCCTTATGGTCCGGAAAGGCGGGATGGCCCGTCACATAACTCAACGCCATGAGCTGAGGCGTGATCTGCTCGATTCCGTTTATGACGGTCTCGGCTGTGGGAATTGCCCCCGCGAGAAGCCCTTGTCCATCTCCCGGTTGCCCGAGCCCCAGGTTCGGCGCTGTGAACAGACTGACGACATGTAAGTTTCGCAACACGTCCGTGACGGCTTCAATAGCAGCGCCGGCGACAGGCGTCGAGCTAAGCAGGTGCGTCTTCTCCGTGTTCGTGTTCGTCGTTGTGTTCGTCGTCGACTTCCTGCTGTGCAGGAGGCTCAGATCCATCTTGTCTGCCTCCTCGTCCCGGTACGGGAGACACACCGCCCGAATGGGCTGGCTCGCGCCGGGGGCAGAGTTGGGCAGGGCTGGCAGAGCTTTGAGCTGGGTGATGATCTTGTTCGCCGTCTTGGGCACCAAAAGCTGCGCCTTGACGTTCTTCAGCTGCGCGCTGGATATGCGCGTTTGCGGCGAGGCGAGGCCGCCTTCGTCCGTATTTTGCCCGACTATGAGCGAGCGGACCAGCAAGGCCGACTTCTGCGCCCGGCGGTCGGCAGAGGAGAGCGCTGGGGCTGGAGTTGGGGGGTGGGCTGGGTCTGGAGATGCCCCGGACGCGGCGGGTGTGGCCACGACGGCGTCATGCTTGTTGAAGGTAGGAGATGAGGATTTGACTCTGCGAAGGAGGCTGAATTGAAGCGGGAAGGACCAGCGGCGATTACTGGGCGCAGAGGGACGTGCGCTGCTAGTTGCTGGGTCTGATGGCTTGGCAGTGGGCGGTGGCACTGCAGACTGGTTGGCTGTCGAGGGAGGCTGGGCGCCTGATGCTGGTGGGGTCTGCAATGGGTTGTTCGGATGATTTTCGGGTGCTGGTGAGGCGCCTGCAGCGGTTACTACGTTCCCCGAATGGGGTAATGCCGGCACCTCCGTCGTGTTTTCGTTATGGGTATCAGGCGCTTTCTGTGTCTGCGACGACGAGGTGGTGGACTTTTCACGGGTACCGATGAGGTTTAAAAGAGCCATAGAAACCGACGGTGAGAGAGCCACAAACTATATATATGCCGTGTAATTCCATATTTGGGTATCTTGGCTCTTTGCAAGCCCCTTGCATAACCGAGCATTGATGCGACGCTTCTCGTCATGATACAGTATTGTACGCGATACTGACAATATTGCACTGTCCATACCCATCAATTGCGGGCCACGCTGCCACTTTTAATCGATACAGCTTGGCCGCCAAAGACGACAAGGGTGCAGTCCGGATCCACCCTCACAGGAACAAAAACAATAGGCGCGCTTCCCCACCTAACTCAGTTCACTCACCGGCACATGTCAAGGGGGTATAGCATTCAGTATATAGCTCAAGCGGCGCTTTCGAGAGACTGGTGAGGTTGTGAAGAAACCCGTCGTGAGGGGTCGTCCCGGGCTTCTGAACTCATTGGATGCTTTATCCTTAGTCCGCTTGTAATACAAGCGGACTCTAAATTCAGAGTTGGTCTCCTGTAAATTTCGAGTAATGGCCTATCGATATGAAAACGGCTGTAATATCAAGAAATGCTGGAGGAAGGCCGTGCCATCTAACAAACTCTGTACGCGATGATCGCATACAGAATTTGTTGGATGGCACGGCCTTCCGACTCGTTCCGAGTCCTCCAGTATCATGATGATAAAAAGATGGCCGTGCGTAGCACAGCTGCCTTGGAACGTGTAGCTGGACATCCGAAGGGCCGGGGACAGCTGGAAAATGGTGAGGACGGGAATAAATACATCCTGTATTGTATTTCAGCATTCCCATCATGTTCCCCGTCAATGATAACCGTTGTTAACACTAGTACCGTATTTTTTCTTTTGACCACCAGTCCGTAGCACGGGCGTCCGCTAGTCTACATCATTCTTCCAGTCTTTGGCTGGGCACCAAGATATCACAAGGCTACTTAATACTAGCGGGAGGTTATTAACAGGAGAAGCCCACTGCCGCTACTCTGTGTCATACAAGTCGGCAATTTCATCAAGGGTCCAATTCCGAGCTACTTCCAATGCCGCACCGTCAGATCCCACGCTGCTATCTGACAGTCGCCTCGCTTCTACATGCTGCTCGAAATCGTCACGGAGTTGCTGTCTGATACGTCCTAAAAATGCAGGACGGAGCTTTCCATCATGATCGGGGAGACTAGGCCAGAATCACCCAGGATAAGCCTTCCCGTGGCAACCTTTGACAGCGATTTTTTGCTCCGTAACCTCATTAAAGATGCGGATATAGTGACTGCACATAATGCAGGCAAGCTTTGAGACACCGATGTAGGGTTCCACGTCCCTGAGTTTGCCCTTGGCCATCTCCATAATCATGGCTAGCTCGGCGTGGACTGTCGGTTTCTGGCGGACCACAGTAGAAGCCTCCTGCCCCTTCAGAAGCAAATCGATGAACCACTCGCGATCCTGATTCCGATCCGCTTTCTGGTAGGTGGGTCCGGCCAGGGCGGCATTCAAAGCCACCTGTATGGTCTCCGAAGATAGGTCGCAGTGATATTCAGTTGTGCTTGGAGACGTAAGGACTTGAACTGAGAATTTCCCTTCTATAAGTTTGCGAAGGCGGCGCGACTGGGTCAGAAGAAAGAGCCTGTTGGTCGAGATCAAGAGCGACATGATCTTCAGCGCCCAACGCCGAAGCTGGAAACCTATGTTGCGCTCTAAATAAAAGATGTGCCAGGTTGAAATCATTTAGGTGTCGGATAACGCACTGCCCGGCCCCGTCAGCCACGTATCCACGTGGTCAAGCAATGTAACCTTATTTTCGGCAAGTGGGTCCTTGGGAAGAATGTTATGTTCCGTCCAGTACGAATACATGCCTAGAAGCATTCGTATGTTATTGATGGAAAGTTGTTTCGTGGCCTCCGCCTTGTCGACGGCCTTGATAATCAGGTCCACATGCAAAAGGAACGCCGCCAACATGTCACGCTGCTGGGACGAGAACTGCTCCTGATCCTGCTCAATGTACTCCCGAATGGCCGAAAGCTTCTTCCGGCGCTTGGTAACGCGATGTGCAAAAATGTTAAATGAGTAGTTGTGGATGGTTCTGCAGATGTTGATGAAGTCGTCCTCTAACTCCTCCGAGAGGACCTTCGGGGAGCCGTCCATTGTAGGTGACTTGTATGAGACGTTGCCAAGCATCTTAAAGATGGACTGTAGGTGTTCAGGACAACGACTAGCCGCTTCATCATCTTCGTGGTTGAAAACGATGTACAACCGCGTTTCTAGAGTGCCTTTATCACCCTTTAAGCAGGCTGTCGTAGCGGAGACGTTTCTTTGTTGGCAGAGTGAGATATTGGCAAGTATATCGAGGAGTGTCTGTAGGCGGCGGGCAAGCGGGTCACCAACTCCCTGGATGCCGGGGACGTCTGAATAGGATCGTTCATTGGATAGTAGGCGCCGTTCTGCGAGTCTGGGAATATTCTTGAGAAGTTCTGCGTAATATTCTGGGTCCTCTGTACCGATGGAAGTGGAAGACATGATGTAAAGATGAGTGCAGCCAGATCCTTTGTCGGACTTCTAATCTGAGATCTAAAATGTGGGTCTGTGATAGTCTCGTTTTCCCAGACCCCTTATCGGAGACTGAACCGGAAGTCGAAAAATCGGTGTTTGGGTCTGTCATCCCCAGCCCCTTAGTCGGACTTTTAAATCAGAGGCGGAAAACAGTGGCGAATCACGTGGGTTGTTTTGGGTAGCACGTGAGCAAGCTAAGGTGGTTGCGTTGCAGATTCCGAGCACAACCACAGAGCGCTGGCATTCGTGCTAGGGCTGCTTCTGACGTTATGAACGAACAATTTCGCCATGGAAACCTCGTCCGTAATATCCTAGGAAGCCTTCGCCATTTTTCCTCATTCCCTCCGACGTTCTATCTCAACTGAAACCCTATTATGGTCCCTCACAGATAGTAGAGGTGTGGTTGCCTTCCAGGTATGCCTCCGGCGCCCGCGGTGAATGGATGTGCTTGTCTTCCAGGGCATACCAGCAGGACTCTGGAGTGGTATAGCATCGCATAATGAATATTCACAAGCGAGGTAGTGAGGGCAGTTGTCGTCTATGTTATTGCCAGTCTCAGGCTCCATGATCCGTGCTAATGTGCACAGTGCACTACCTAGCTGACTGAGCTCCACACGAAGAGGCTGTCCAGTCCAGAATAGTAGAGGTATGCCTTGTCGTGTCCTCGATCCTCGACTGGCCCGCTGGCGCGTCTGTTATTCCGACTTCCCGCGTCCGCATCCCATACAGAGAACGCGCCCTGTTCACTGAGTATGAGCCTGAGCGCCGTGCTCTACGGGACGGCGCGTTCGCGGCATCTAGGGCCTACT
>Ga0209488_10001504_pt1 | contig 19911 bp, 19 predicted proteins | sample Rivendell_Oct201_8_FD_188349 | JGI IMG/M metagenome (GOLD analysis project Ga0209488, IMG submission 188349) | Vadose zone soil microbial communities from the Eel River Critical Zone Observatory, Northern California, USA -... | ecosystem: Environmental > Terrestrial > Soil > Vadose zone >...
TTCGCCTGTGAGGAAGACTGGTCGGACGTTTCGCCGGACGATCCTCTGCCGGCCGAGGTGGTGGCGGGCAAGGAACCCTTCCTGATCATCGGCGCGATCGCCGGCGGGTGAACGCCAGACCAAAGGAGGTCGGGGTGTCGGCTTCGGTGCTCTACATGTCGATGTCACTCGACGGGTACATCGCGGGGCCGAACGACGAACCGCGCAACCCGGGCGGAGACGGCTTTAGCCGCCTTCACGAGTGGTTCATCACTCATGAGGGAGAGTTCTTGCGACCTTCCGGGCCGTCCGGTCCGTTGTTCGACGAAATGATGAACGAGGCGGGCGCGGTGCTGGTGGGCCGGCGCACTGCGGAGCAGGTCGATCACTGGGGCGGTGATCATCACGGACTTGGTGTGCGGATCTTCGTGCCCAGTCACCGGCCACCGGGTCCGTCCGTCGCGAACTATCCGTTGGTGACCTACGTGACCGATGGGATCGCCAGCGCAATGGCACAGGCGAAGGCTGCCGCCGGGGGCCGGAACGTACTGGTGCACGGCGCATACACGGCGCAGCGCGCGCTCGAGGCCGGAGTGCTTGATGAGCTGCAGATTCACCAGATCCCTGTGCTGTTCGGTGGCGGCCGCCGGCTTTTCGAGCTGTTGCCGTCGCGAATCGAGCTGGAGATTGTTCGCGTCATCGACACACCGGAGGCCACACACATCCGCTACCGCGTCCGTCGCTGAGCCGGCCGGCTTACCACAGGCGGCAGCGGCCGCGCTCGCCTCCGGCTGCCTAGACTCGAAGGCCATGGAGCCCGCCGCCCGCCTCCCCGCCCCCAGACCACCTCGACCTCCGGTCGCGCCCAGGCGCCCTCGGATCCTCGAGGCACACGGCGAGAGCCGGGTCGATCCGTACTACTGGCTGCGGGAGAAGGACAACCCCGAGGTGATCGCCTATCTCAAGGCGGAGAACGCCTACGCCGACGTCGTCATGCGTCCGGCCGCGGCCCTCGAGGAGAAGGTGTACCGCGAGATCCTCGGCCGCATCGAGGAAACCGATACGTCCGCGCCGACGCTGTTCAAGGGCTGGTGGACCTACACCCGGACCGTCGAGGGCCTGGATTACGAGATCTACTGCCGCCGGCTCGGCTCGATGGACGCACCCGAGGAGGTTCTTCTCGACGGCAACGAGCTAGCGAAGGGCCACGAGTATTTCGACCTCGGATTCGTCGAGCGGAGTCCTGATGAGAAGCTCCTGGCTTATGCCGTCGACCTGGATGGCTCGGAGCGCCACGAGCTCCGCTTCCGCGACCTGACGACCGGCGAGGACCTGGACGACGTCGTGCGCGACGTCTACTACGGATCGGCCTGGGCGGCCGACAGCAGAACATTTTTCTACTCCCGACCCGATCACGCGATGCGCCCCTACCAGGTCTGGCGCCACGTGCTCGGTACTTCCGCCGTTCAGGACGTACTCGTGATGCAGGAGGACGACGAGCATTTCGAGCTCGGCGTCGAGCTCACCAAGAGTGAGCGCTACATCGTCATCACCGCCTCGAGCCAGGTGACCAGCGAGAGCCACGTCCTGCGCAGCGACGAGCCGGACGCCCGACCGCAACTCGTGGAAGCGCGGCGCCACGATATCGAGTACTCCGTCGACGACCAGGAGGATCGCTTCTTGATCGTGACCAACGACGGGGCGCGCAACTTCAGGCTGATGTCGGCGCCGATCTCGAATCCCGGCCGCGAGTCGTGGTCCGAGGTTGTGCCGGAGCGCGAGGGCGTGCGACTGAACTTCATCGACGTGCACGTCAACCACGTCGTGCTGGGACGGCGATCGGACGGCCTGCAGAGCCTGGAAGTGCTGGACAGCAAAACGGGTGAGCTTCATGTGGTCGAGCAACCCGACGCGGCCTACACGGCCTACCCCGGCTCTGACCCGAACTACGACGGCCAGGTGATGCGATTTTTCTACACGTCGCTGACAGCGCCGTTCGCGGCCATCGACTACGACATGAGCACGAGAGAGCGGACCCTGGTCAAAGAGCAGCCCGTGCGCGGTGGGTACGACCGCACCGAATACGTCACTGAGCGCGTCTGGGCCACGGCCGGCGATGGAGTTCGCGTTCCGGTGTCCGTCGTATACCGGCGCGGCTTGAAGCTGGACGGGTCGAATCCCGCTCTCCTCAACGGCTACGGCGCGTATGAGATCTCCAGCGACCCGATGTTCGACCCCGTGCGCCTGAGCCTGCTCGACCGCGGTTTCGTCTTCGCCATCGCGCACGTGCGGGGAGGAGGGGAGCTGGGACGGGCGTGGTACGAGGGCGGCAAGTTCCTGCACAAGACCAACACCTTCGGCGATTTCATCGCGTGTGCCGAACGCCTGGTCGAGCTCGGCTACACAAGCGCCAGTCGCCTCGCCATCCGGGGCCGCAGCGCTGGTGGCCTTCTCATCGGCGCGGTGCTGAACATGCGCCCGGACCTCTTCGGTTGTGCCGTGGCCCAGGTGCCGTTTGTCGACGCGCTGACGACGATGTTGGACGACAAGCTTCCTCTCACAGTCAACGAGTTCGAGGAGTGGGGGAACCCGGCGGAGCTCGAGTTCTATGAGTACATGAGGTCGTACTCGCCTTACGACAACGTGCGCGCGGCCGAGTACCCGGCGCTGCTGGTGACCGCTGGGCTGAATGACCCGCGCGTCTCGTACTGGGAGCCGGCGAAGTGGGTGGCGAAGCTGCGCGCCGTCAATACGGGAGAGCAGCCCGTGCTGCTCAAGACGGAGATGGGATCGGGCCATATGGGCCCATCCGGTCGCTACGAATCGTGGCGCGAGGAAGCGTTTATCAGCGCCTTTGTGATCGAGCAGGTAGAGCCTTGACTTGGGGAGTTTTGAGCCTTAGGCTAGGCCGGTTCGTACACCCACCCGGGTGTATCCAGGTTCGATAAGGAGCGCGCTACTGATGGGCGGCACATTGAAGGAGCTTTTCGCCACCGAGGGCGAAGTCTGCCTTCTGACCGCACATTGAGTCCGTTCAGGTAAGAACCTAGAAAGCAAGCAAAAACCAAGAGGGATCGTGCGGTCGTTGGGCACCGCACGGTCCTTTTTCTTTTGTCCACAAAACGTCCAGGAGAACCGATGTCAACCGCGATAGAGATCCACGGAATTCGTAAGGCTTTTCGGCGCCGCGAGCGCGAATCCGGAGCGCCATGGTGGCGGCGCGAATGGAAGGACAAGGTCGCCCTACACGAGCTCGACCTCAAAGTCGAGGCGGGTGGGATCACAGGCATCCTGGGGCCCAACGGAAGCGGGAAGTCGACGCTCATCCGGATCCTCGGCACGCTGCTCACACCCGACTCGGGCACGGCGATGGTCTTCGGTTGGGACGTGGTCGCCCAACCACTCTCGGTGCGCCGCCACGTGAACCGCGTCTCGGTCGAGGCCGCCTTCTTCAAGGAGCTGAGCCCCTGGGAGAACATGCTCTATGCCGCCCGTCTATACGGCGGAGGCGCCGCCGGTACGCGCGAGCGGGTGATTGAGATCCTCGAGAAGCTCGGACTGCCGCTCGACACCATCGACCAGCCGATGAAACAGCTGTCGCGAGGGCAGCAGCAGAAGGTCGCGATCGCACGGAGCTTCCTGACCGCGCCTTCGCTGCTTTTGATGGACGAACCCACCACCGGCCTCGACCCACGCTCCAAGAAAGAGGTCCAGGAGCTGCTGCGCATGCTCCGCGCCGAGCGCGAGGTCACGGTCCTGCTTTGCACGCACGATATGGATGAGGCGGCCGCACTTTGCGACCGCGTCCTGATGATGGACGGCGGCCGAGTCCTGGCTGACGGCAGCCCGGAGGAGCTCTGTCGGCTGCACGGGAACGGCAAGGCGACCCCGACCCTCGAGGACGTCTTCATGCACCTCACCGGCAAGACGTTCGCGCTGGCCGAGGAAAAGGAGACGGAGGCATCGTGAGCAGCATCGGCGTAAGGCATACGGAGCTCAACGCGCTCTTCGGCTTCGCTGAGCGGCAGCTTCACGTGGTCAAGCGCTACTGGCTTTGGGAGGTGGTTTGGCTTTTCTACAGCCTGGTCAGCGTCCTCTCCATCGGCTTCCTGGCCTCCGGCCTGGGCGAGCTCGGTGGCTCCAACGGCGCCTTCGACCTGCGGAAGGCGCAGCTGTACCTGCTCATCGGGGCTTTGCTGTGGGGCTACCTCTCGCTGGTGTTCATGGAAGCGGCGTACGCCATCGCGTGGGAGAGATGGGAGGGCACGATCGAGTACACCTTCATGGCGCCGGTACGCCGCGTGACGCACCTGATGGGCATCTGCCTGTTCGCCATCGGGTACGGCCTGGCGCGCACCTTCATAGTGCTGATCGCCGCGGCGTTCATGTTCAACCTCGACTTCTCCCACGCAGACATCCCGGGCGCCCTCGTGGTCCTCGCCGCCTCGACCATACCCCTCATCGGCCTGAGCATCCTGACCTCGGTCCTGCCGCTCCTCTCGCCTCAGAAGGGTGAGCAGATGTCGATTGCACTACAGGGCTTCCTGCTCCTGGTCTCCGGCGTGTACTACCCCCTGAGCGTGCTGCCGCTGCCGATGCAGGTGGCCGGCGCAGCCAGCCCCCTCACGTACGCGCTGGAAGGGATGCGCCGCAGCCTCCTCGACGGGGCGCGTGTGCCCGACCAGCTGCCGACCATCGGCATCCTGCTGGCCATGGGCGTCGTGATGATCCCGGCCAGCATCTGGATCTTCAGCTGGGCCGAAAATCGCGCCAAAAGGCTAGGGCTGCTCAAGCGGAGCGGGTAAAGAGAAGCACGTAAAACGCTTTTTGGCGCCATCGCGGCGATCCAAACTAATGTTCGACGCTATCAAGTTTCGACGCACTACCTTGGGCCGGAAAACCGACGCACCACAACAGGTTGTGGGCGAGCCCTACAGGCCACTCGAAAGCCTCTCTACATGTTGTGGTAAAGGTATTGACAGGCTGAGCGTGCCTGGTTAGGGTTTGCGGCGAATCGCGGTGATCAGTGGGGAGAAGTGGTGAGCCAAAGCAACGCAGCAGCATACGTCGCACCCTACGTCCAAGTACAGCACGCCATACACCTCCTCTACGCCACTTCTCCCCGCAGCCGCGATGGACACCAGCTGCCGGCCAACCACCGGTTCGACAAGGAAGGCAATCGCCTGCCCCTCGAGCTCCACGGCTGCGGTTGCAGCCTATGCGCGCGACGCGGTCGCGACAGTCGTCACTTCTGGGCTCGCGAGGCACGATGAGTGTTCACCGGAGCGCACAGGGTGAGGGTGGACGACAAGGGCAGGCTGGCCATTCCGGCAGCCTTTCGGAAGCAGCTTCCGGAAGGAAGCTTCGTGTCCGTCAGCCAGGACCAGGTGCTGGCGATCTACCCGCCGGAGCTGTGGTCCGCCCTGGCGAACGAGCTTCGGAGCCCGCTTCCTGGCCCGGACCAGCGCGCACTCGCTCGTACGCTCTACCCGATGTCGGATCCCTTCGAGCCGGATGGGCAGGGACGGATCAGCCTGCAGCCGGAGCAGCGTCGCCTGGCGGGGATCGAGTCCCCGTCGACGGTGGTGGTGATCGGGACAGGGTCTCGGGTGGAAATCTGGCCCGAGGGCCGATGGGACAGCTACAACGCCGACGCGCAAGGACGCTTCACAGAGTTCGCTGACAGGGTGATCTCAGGCAGCTGAGCCCGCACCAACCCGCACTTTTACAAGAGGTAATAGAGCTGCTCCAGCCCCGGGTGGGGGCGGTCGCGATCGACTGCACACTCGGGCAGGCGGGCCATGCCCGCCAGATCTTGGACAGGATCACACCCGGCGGCCGGCTGCTCGGGATCGACCGCGATCCCGTCGCCGCCCAGGCTGCTCGGGATGCGTTGGCCTCATTTGGGCCGGCGGCGGTTGTCGTTCAAGGACGCTTTTCCGAGCTCGGCTCGATCAGCGCCGAAAACGGCTTTCTGACGGCCGACATGATCCTCTTCGACTTCGGTCTTTCCAGCAACCAGATCGACGACCCGGAGCGCGGCTTCAGCTTTCAGCGCGAAGGCCCGCTCGACATGCGGATGGATCCAGGCTCAGGTCATGCGGCGTCGAAGATCGTCAACGAGTCCGACGCGCGCGAGATCGAGCGCATCCTCCGGGAATACGGCGAGGAGCGATGGGCTCGCCGGATCGCACAGTTCATCGTGGCGCGGCGCCCGCTGCGCACCACCAGCGACCTGGCTCAGGCCGTCGAGGCCGCCATTCCTAGAAAAGCCTGGCCCCGCGACATCAACGTCTCCACCCGGACGTTTCAGGGTCTCCGCATAGCGGTCAACGACGAGCTAGGCGAGATCGAGAAAGGTTTGCGAGCAGCTCTTACGACACTTAAACCCGGTGGTCGTATGGCGACGATCAGCTTCCACTCCCTGGAAGACCGTTTGGTCAAGTCATTCTTCAACGTCGAGTCAAAAGACTGCATCTGCCCACCCCAGCAGCCAGTCTGCACCTGCGGCCACCGGGCAACCCTCCGCATCATCACCCGCCGCCCCGTGCGGCCTTCCGAAGAAGAGATCGCGGTGAACCCGCGAGCGCGCTCTGCCCGATTGAGAGTGGCAGAGAAGATCTGACTCCAAAAGACCTGGTGGCCGGCTAACCCCTCCGGCCACCAGGCACCAGTACAAATCGCAGCACACATCCCAGCAATAGATGAGGCACACGTTTTGATATCGACCCGAATATTGGCTCGACGCCGCCTGAGCACAGCAGGCGCGCCACACGCCCCCGCCCCTCGGCGGAGGCGGCGCACGCGCGGCTTCGTGCAGGTGGCGAGCGCAACCGCAGTCGAGAGGCTACGGCTGAACTCGTTCGGCCACGCCTACATCGGGGCCGGTGCGGTGTTGATTGCCGTCCTCTTCTACCTGGGCCTCGCCGCGCAGATCACCCAGGCGTCGTACGACATCACCCGACTGCAGGACCAGCAGCGCCAGCTGATCGCTGAGCAGGACCAGCTCCGCTACCAGGAGGTCACCCTGCACGCGCCGGCGCAGGTGCAGCAGCAGGCCGCGCAAAGCGGCATGCAGCGCGTGGTTCCGTCGGGCTACGTCACCGGCCAGCCGGTGGCGATCGACCTGACCCGGCCTGTAGGTCCTCCCGCCGGCGACAGCACTCCTCTGTGGGAGCGCGCGGTCGCGGCGGTGGTCAATACCCTTGGCGGCACGCGCGACGTGCTCGCGTCCACCCGATAGTGTCGGCCGGGGTCCGCGGCAGGGCCCCGCGCGTTGAGCGTGTCGGTTCGACGCGGCTGCGCATCCTCGCGATGGTGCTCGTGGCTGTGGTCCTGGCCGGGATGGTCTGGTCGCGCCTCGCGTACTGGCAGATCGCCAAGCACGGCCAGCTCGCCTCGCAGGCACAGGCGCAGTACCGCGAGGTGGTCCCCCTGCCGGCCGTCCGAGGCGCGATCTTCGACCGCCACCTGACCCAGCTCGTCGTCAACACGACGGTTTACTCGGCCTTCGTCTCGCCCGACCAGATCCCGAAAGCAGAGCGTGATCGTGTCGCGAACGGGCTCGTCACCGTGCTCGCCGCGGACAGGGCCAAGCTGACGGCAACCCTCGCCTCCGGCGCGAAGTTCGCCTACGTCGCCCGCCGGGTCCCGAAGGACAAGGCGGACCAGCTCCGCGCGCTCAAGCTGCCTGGAGTCGGCCTGGATGAGGAGACGCAGCGGTCCTACCTGCCGGGGATCGCCTCCGGCACGACGCTCGCCTCCAACCTACTTGGCTTCGTCAACTACAACGGTGACGGCCAGTACGGGCTCGAGGCCAAATACCAGTCCGCGCTTGCGGGGGCGCCCGGATACATCTCGAGCTACCGCGACCTGGCCAACCGCGAGATCGTGCTGGGGTCGCACACTCACCAGGCTCCGATCAACGGGTCCGACCTGGTCCTCTCGCTCGACGCCAGCATCCAGTACGCGTCCGAGCAGGCGCTGGCCGACGGTGTCAAGAAGTTCCACGCCGAAAGCGGCAGCGTGCTGATCATGGACCCGACCACCGGCGGCATCGTGGCGTGGGCTGATTACCCCAGCTACAACGCCAACGACTTCGTCCACACCGACACGGCCCTTTTCAAGGACAACGTCGCAAGCTACGTCTACGAGCCCGGGTCGGTGATGAAGGTGGTCACGCTCGCGGGCGCGATCAACTCAGGCGCGATCGCACCCGAAACCGTGATCAACGATCCTGGATATCTGAACATCGGTGGCTACCGCATCTCCGACTGGGACCACCGCAACCACGGCAACGTCTCCTACACCTATGTCCTCGAGCACTCGCTGAACGTCGGTGCGATGAAGGCGATGCAGGCAGAGGGACACGAAAACTTCTACAACTACTTGCAGGGTTTCGGCCTGACGAAGCCGAGCGGCATCGACGTCGGCGGCGAAACCTGTCTGCTGCCCGCGGCGGCGGACAAGCTCGCGGACTCGCAGTACGCGACCGCGGCATTCGGCCAGGGCATTGACACCAACATGGTTCAGATGCTCGCCGCGATCAACGTGATCGCCAACGGCGGGAAGTACGCGCCGCCTCATGTCATGGAGCGTGTCGGCACCAAGGTCAATCCGCTGCTGCTGCAGCCGCAGCGGCAGGTCATCACCCCCCAGACCGCCGCGAAGATGACCACGATGATGCAATCGGTCGTGCAGCATGGCTCGGGCTGGACCTCGCGCGTCAAGGGCTTTGAGCTCGACCAGGCCGGCAAGACGGGCACCTCGCAGATCCCGGTCAACGGCCAGTACACCCAGGACGTGTGGGCTTCGTTCGTCGGCTTCCTGCCGGCGCAGCACCCGAAGTTCACCATGCTGGTCGTCGTCCGCAAGCCGCACGTCGACGGAAGCGACCGCGATTGGACGCTCAACGACGGCTATTTCACGGCGGCCCCGATCTGGCAGAGGATCGCCCAGGCGATGGTCGTCGACTGGCACATAACACCGGACCCTCGATAACAGTTCTCATATACGTATGAAGCTGTCGCTGCTCGAGATTCTCGAGGCGACCGGGGGCGGCGAGGTCGGTGGCACCCAGGTCGGCAATGTCTACTCGACCTTTCACACCGACTCGCGCGAGGTGCTGCAGGGCGGCGTTTTCTTCGCCTTGCGCGGCGCCGAGATGGACGGGCATCGCTTCGTCGACGACGCGATCCGGCGAGGCGCAGCCGCAGTCGTGGTTCAGCGGCGCCGAGAGATCCCGCATGGCATCGCCGAGGTCATGGTCAAAGACACCTGGGCGGCGCTGTACTCTCTCGCGTCTTATGCCCTCCAGCGCGTCAATCCACTCGTGGTTGCGGTCACTGGCAGCAACGGAAAAACTTCGACGAAGGAGATGATCGCCGCGATCCTCGCCAAGCGCTTCGACGTCGCGCGCAGCATGGGCAACCTGAACACCGAGACGGGCGTGCCCATCACCATCCTCGGCCTCGAGCCGCACCACAAGGCGCTGGTGCTGGAGATGGGCATGCAGCGCCCCGGCGACATCGGCCGCCTCGTCGCGCTCGCCCGGCCGTCGATCGGCGTGATCACCAACATCGGCATCGTGCACATCGAGTTCTTCAAATCTCGCGAGGAGCTGGCGAGGTCCAAGGGCGAGATGGTCGCCGGGCTGTCTGCCGATGGCGTGGCGGTTCTGAACGCCGACGACCAGTTCTATCCCCTCCTTGTCTCGATGACCGCCGCGCGGGTGACCACCTTCGGAATGATCGCCGGCGATTACCGCCCGGAAGGCTATCGCGCGCTGGCGGACGGCGGCTCAGAATTTTCAGTGCGGGGCGTCGACGTAAAGCTGCGGCTGGAAGGACGGCACCAGGCAGCTAACGCGGTCGCCGCGCTGGCCGCGGGAGAAGCGGCGGGGGTGCCCCTCAAAGATGGCGCGCAGGCACTGGAGGAGGTAACGGTCGAGCATCGGCTCGAGGAGCTGAGGACCGCTGCGGGCTACTCGATCGTCGATGACGCATACAACGCGAGCCCCGAATCCATGCTCGCCGCATTCGAGGCGATGGCCGAGAGCCCGCGTCGCGGTCGCTTGCTTGCGGTGCTCGGTCAGATGGCCGAGCTCGGCGAGTTTTCCGAGGAGTCCCACCGCCGCGTCGGCAGCCGCGCAGCCGAGGTTTTCGATGCCGTTTGCGTGCTCGATGGCGAGCGCGCGCGCGTGCTGGCCGAATCCGCCGGCGCGGAGCTGGTCGAGAGCCGTCCCGCCGCTCGCGACTGGGTGCGACGGAACGCACGCGAAGGCGACCGCGTCCTGATCAAGGGCTCGCATTCCACACACCTGGATGAGGTGGTTCGGGAGCTGACCGAGGCTTGATTTTCGATCTCGCGACGTTCGCGATCACCTTTGTGATCGCCCTCGTCCTCTATCCCTTTGTGATCCGGTGGCTGCGGCGGTTGAAGGCCGGCCAGGTCATCCAGGAGGAGCTGCCCGACAGCCACCAGAAGAAGGCGGGCACTCCGACGGGCGGTGGCGTGCTCTTCGTCACGATCGCTGTCGTCGCGGGCTTGCTCGCGATCCCGGCTGGTCACCGAGGCGTGCTGCCCGCCGTTGCAGGGCTGATCGTCGGAGGCGCCATCGGCCTGGCCGACGACCGGAGCAAGCTCATGGTCGGCACTCGGGGCATCCCCGCCCGTCTCAAGTTCCCCCTCCAGCTTGTGCTGGCCATCCCCACCGCATTCCTCGCCATGCAGCTCGGCGGGATGCACCAGATGTTCCTTCCGTTTCCTTTCTGGGTCCTGTTCCCACTCGCGGTGCTGGCCATCGTCGGCACCGCCAACGCGGTCAACCTCACCGACGGCATGGACGGATTGGCGGGCGGCCTTTCGGTGATCGCCGTAGGGGCGCTGGTGCTTCTACTGCCGAACGCACAGCCGGGAGAGAAGGCCGTGGCACTCAGCCTGTGCGGGGCCCTGGTGGCCTTTCTCGTGTTCAACCGCTACCCGGCTCGGGTCTTCATGGGCGACACGGGCGCGCTCGCAATCGGCTACGCGCTTGCCGCGATGGCGATCCAGCAGGGCGTCATGCTGCTGCTGCCGCTGATCGGACTGGTGTTTGTACTCGAGACCCTCTCTGTCATCATTCAGGTCGCCTACTTCAAGGCCAGCGGCGGACGACGCGTTTTCACAATGACCCCGATCCACTACACGTTCCACCACCACGGTTGGACTGAGAACCGCATCGCGCTCAGCTTCTGGGCCGCGGGGCTCGTCTCGGCGCTTGCCGCTGCTGGGGTGGCTCGGCTGGCGACATGACCGCGCTCGTCGTGGGCGCTGCGCGCAGCGGAATCGCGCTGGCGACCCATCTCATCGCTGCTGGCGAATCTGTGCGCGTCGTCGACCGTAAGCCCGCGGCGGAGCTGCAAGACGAGATTGCCCACATGCCAGGCGGGGTCGACCTGCGACTCGGCGACGAGCGAGGCGCACTCGATGGCGTCCACACCGTCTACGCAAGCCCCGGCGTGCCGTGGGATTCACCGCTGCTGAACGAAGCCCGGGCGCGGGGCATTGCGGTCTCGAGCGAGATCGACCTTTTCCTCAAGCTCAACAGGGGCACGGTGGTGGGCATCACCGGCACCAACGGCAAGACCACGACCACCGCGCTTGCCGGCGTTGTGCTCGGGGCCGGCAAGCGGCCGGTGGTCGTCGGCGGCAACATCGGCGACACGGTGCTCGACCGGCTCGATGAGATCACCCCCGATCACTGGGTGGTGCTCGAGCTCTCGACCTTCCAGCTCGAATCCGTGGAGCGGCCGCGCCTTCACGCCGGCGTGATCCTCAACATCACGCCCGACCATCTCGATCGCCACGGCACTTTCGAGCGCTACGTCGACCTGAAAGCTCGAGCGATCGAGTTCGCGGGTCCAAACGATTTCGCAGTGCTGAACGGCCGCGATGAGGTCGTCCGCGGCCTGGGGTCTCGCACGCACGGCCAGGTCGTGTGGTTCGATCAACACCAGCCACTTCCGCCGATGCCTCTCCCGGGCCGCCACAACATGGAAAACGCGCTCGCTGCGGCGGCGGTCGGACGCATCGCCGGTCTCTCTGACGAAACCATCAACACCGCCATCCGCACCTTCAAGGGTGTGGAGCACCGCCTCGAGCTCGTCGGCGAATGGGCAGGGGTGCGCTGGTTCAACGATTCAAAGGCGACCAACCCGGATGCCGGGCGTGTCGCGCTGAACGCGTTCCCCGGCGCGCCGGTGGTACTGATCGCGGGCGGCTACGGCAGCGGATTCGACCTGAAGGACTGGGTCGCCGACGTGCTCGCCCATACCGAGGCCGTCATCCTCATCGGCGCGTCCGCCGACCTGCTGCAAGAGGCTCTGCGCGACCATCCCAAGGTCGTGCGCGCATCGACGCTGGGGGAAGCTGTGAGCGCGGCGGCGGGCCTTACTCGCCTTGGTGGCGTTGTGCTGCTGAGCCCCGCCTACAAGAGCTTCGACATGTTCAAGGACTACGAGGATCGGGGCAACCAGTTCAAGGCCCTGGTCCTCAAGCAGTTCGCGGCATGAGCACCGCGGCACGGGACCGAAGGCAGCCCGACCGGCTGCTGCTCTTCACCACCTTTCTTCTATGTGGCGGCGGCCTTGTGATGGTCACGAGCGCGAGCGTTGCCTTCGCCTACACGCAGCACCAGTCCGCCTTCTACTACGCCGAGCGGCAGGCGGCCTGGATGTTCATCGGCTTCGTCGCTCTGTTTGTGCTGAGCCGCATCGACTATCACCGGCTGCGTCCGCTCGCGCCTGCGGGCGCGGTGGTCGCCGCACTGCTGATGATCCTCGTGCTCGTGCCGCATCTCGGCGTGACGGTGAATGGCGCTCGCCGCTGGTTCGACGCTGGCCCTCTCGGCACGTTTCAGCCCTCGGAGCTCGGCAAGCTGGCCTTCGCCGTTTTCATCGCGCACTGGGTGGACAAGAACTCGGCGCAGATGGGCAACTTCCAGAAAGCGTTCGTGCCCTTCGTCGCGATGCTCGCGGGCGTCCTCGTCCTTTTGATGCTGGAGCGCGACCTGGGCACGTCGATCGTGGTGGTCGGCATCTTTGTCAGCACGTATTGGGCGGGCGGGGGTCGTGTCCGGCACATGGTGCTGCTGGTCGCTGCGCTGGCGCTCGCGTTCGTCGCGCTCTCGGTCTTCGAGAGCTACCGCCTGGCCAGGTTGACCGCTTACGTCAACCCATGGGCCGACCCGCTCGGCGCCGGCTTCCAGGCGACGCAATCTCTCTACGGCCTCGCGTCGGGCGGTTTCTTCGGGGTCGGCATCGGCCACTCGATCGAGAAGTACGGCTGGCTGCCCGAGGCGCACACCGACTTCATCTTCGCCATCGTCGGCGAGGAGACCGGATTGCTCGGCACCACGCTGGTGATGCTCGGGTTTCTCTTCTTCGGGCTGCGCGGCTACCGCGCCGCGCTGCGCGCCCCGGACCGCTTCGGAGTTGGGCTGGCCGCCTCGATCACAACGTGGATCTGCTTTGAAGCGCTGCTGAACATGGCGACCGTGACCAACACCCTGCCCATCACGGGCGTGCCCCTTCCGTTTTTCAGCTACGGCGGCACGGCCGTGGCGACCACGCTTGCGGCAGTCGGTGTCCTTCTCAGCATCGCCCGGAGTGGCACAGGATCTTCTCTCGGGAGGACAGATGAGGTTATTGATCGCTGGCGGCGGGACCGGCGGGCACCTCTATCCGGCGCTCGCAGTCGCGCGAGCTCATAGGAAAGAGGAGCCGGACGGTGCCGTGCTCATGGTCGGCCGCAAAGGTGGGCCGGAGGAACGCCTCGTGCCAGCGGAAGGTTTCGAGCTGGCCACGATCAACATCCGCGGGCTGGACCGGGACGCGGTGTGGAAGAACGTCGCCCTTCCGATCCTCATCCCGGCGGCGCTGCGCGCCGGCCTCCGGATTGTCGATCGGTTCAAGCCTGACGTCGTCCTCGGGATGGGCGGCTACGTGATGGCCCCGGCCGTCGCGGCGGCTCGCATGCGCGGGATCCCGTACGTCCTGCATGAGAAGGACGTGAGGCCGGGGCTGGCGACGCGGATCTTCGCCTCCAGGGCGGCGGCGATCTGCACCACGCTGCCCGGCACCGAGGGACGGCTTCAAGGCCGGCGGGTCGAGCTCACAGGGGTCCCGCTGCGAGAAGGCTTCAACCAGCGCACTCCCGAGGTGCCGCCGCGGCGGTTGTTGGTCACGGGCGGCAGCCAGGGCGCCCGGAACTTGAACCAGGCCGTCTGGTCCGCGCTCGACGAGCTCTGCAGCCGCTTTGAGGAGGTTGTGCACATCGCGGGGGCACAGGGGGCTGACGGGGTTTTGCAGCACGCCCGCCCTCGATACAGGGGAATGGCGTTCACTGATGACGTGGCGGACCTGATGTCGCGAGCCGATCTGATCGTCAGCCGCGCCGGCGTCGGCACGATCGCGGAGGCCTCCGCGGTCGGCTTGCCCATGGTCCTGGTCCCCGGCACGTTCGGGGGCGGGCACCAGGAGGAGAACGCCGCCGCGATGGTCGAAGCCGGCGCCGCGGTGCGGCTGGGCGACGCTGAGCTCACGGGCGCAGCCCTGGTGGCGACGATCAACGGACTGGATGACGAGCGGCTGCGCGCGATGGCCAAAGCCTCGGCGGCGGCCGGCCGCCGCGACGCGGCAAAGCGAGTGCTCGCGATCCTGCACGAGGTCGCCCGGAGATGAGAGTGCACCTCATGGGCGTTGGCGGCGCGGGCGTGTCCGCGTTGGCCCACGTCTTTCTCGCGCGCGGAGACCAGGTCAGCGGCTGCGACCTCAAAGAGTCGGACACGACGGCGGAGCTCGAGGACGCAGGCGTGCGGATCCTCATCGGCCACGATCCGGAGCACGTTCTCTTCCAGGACCTGCTCGTTTACAGCGGAGCGATCAAGAGCTCGCCCGAGCTCGATGCCGCGCGGGCCATGGGCTTGAAGGTGCTGAGCCGGGCCGAGATGCTTGCCGAGCTCATCAACAGCTCGGACTCGATTGCCATCGCCGGAACCGCCGGCAAGACCACGGTAACCGGAATGGTTGGACACATCCTCGTCACCGCGGGTTACGACCCGACGGTGCTGGTCGGCGATGGCGCGAGCGCCCGCGCTGGAAAGTCGAGCTGGTTGGTGGCGGAGACCGACGAGTCTGACGGAACGCTCACGCTCCACCATCCGCGACGTGCAATCGTCACCAACATCGAGCTCGACCACCCCGACCACTTCCGAGACGTGAGCGCGGTGCGCGACCTCTTCGAGTGGTTCGTGCTGAACCTGCCGGACGACGGTTTGGCCGTCGTGTGCGCGGATGACGAGCTGGCGCGAGAGCTCAAGTTCAAGGCCAGGCGCGTCACTTACGGCTTTCGCCAGGACGCCACCTATCGCACCGAGCCCGTCCGTCCCTTTCCCATCCACCACGAAGGAAGAGAGCTGGGTAGGATCAACCTGCGCCAGCCGGGGCGGCACAACATCCAGAACGCGACCGGCGCGGCGGCGATGGCTCTCGAGATTGGCGTGCCTTTCGCCGACGTGGCGGCCGCGCTCGAATCGTTTCCAGGCACTCATCGCCGCCTGGAGTTTCTGGGCGCGTTCCAGGGTGCGGCGGTCTACGACGATTACGCCCACCACCCGACCAAGGTGAGAGCAACGATCGACGCCGCAAGGGAGCTTCGCCACCGGCGGCTCATCGTCGTGTTCCAGCCACATCGCTACTCGCGCCTGGCGGCGCTGATGCACGATTTCGCGCGCGCATTCAGCGGAGCGGACAAGGTCCTGATCCTCGATGTGTACAGCGCGGGCGAGCAGAACACGACTGGCGTCAACGCGGCGGAGCTGGCGCACCAGATCCCGGGTGCCACGTACGTCGGCGATTTCAAGACGGCGCGCGAGATGCTCGGGGGGTTGGTCGGCCCGGACGACCTCGTGCTCCTGATGGGCGCCGGAGACATCAACAAGCTGGGCGATGAGCTGGCGCACCGCGTCTAAGCTCAGCTGGCTTCGCTCGCTCCCCGCGGTCAGCGAGGACGAGCCGCTTGCCTCGCGCACGTCATTTGGCATCGGCGGACCCGCCGACTTCTTCGTCGAGATGAGCAAGCCGGGGGCGATCGAGGAAACGATCGACGGCGCGGTCGAGCGAGGCATCCCTTACCTGCTTTTAGGCGCCGGCACCAACCTGCTGATTGCCGACGCGGGTGTGGAGGGGTTGGTGCTCCGGGTCGTCAATCGTGACCATCACATCGATGGCAGGATCGTGCGCGCGGGCGCCGGCTTGAAGATGATGCGTCTCGCACGCCTCGTCGCCGACGCCGGCCTGCGCGGCTTCGAGTTCGCGATCGGTGTGCCTGGCACTGTCGGGGGCGCGGTTTATCAAAACGCCGGATGCTGGGGCAAAGAGCTGCGCGAGGTGCTGGTCGAGGTTGAAGGTTTCATGCCCGGCGCCGGGAAGACAACCTGGAAGCCCCCCGACCTCAAGTTCGAGTACCGAACCTCCGCACTGCGCAATGGAAAGTTGAAGGGCGGGCTGGTCGTCGAAGCAACGATCCAGCTGGAACGTGGCGACGGGGAAGAGGCCAAGGCAATGATGGCCAAGCTGACTCGGGAACGGAACGAGACGCAGCCCATCAAGACGAAGAACTGCGGCAGCGTCTTCAAGAATCCGCCAGGCGACTCGGCGGGCCGGCTGGTTCAAGCGGCCGGCCTGAAGGGCGCGCGCGAAGGCAACGCGGTCATCTCGTCCTTGCACGGGAACTTCATCATCAACGAGGGCGGCGCGACGGCCGTCGAGGTGAAGAAACTGATCGAGCGGGTGCAGGCGGAGGTGCGGCGGCGTTTCAACGTCGAGCTCGAGACCGAGGTCGAGATGGTCGGCAGGTTCAAGCAGTGAAGGTCGCCGTTCTGCGCGGCGGTCGATCGGCGGAGCGCGAGGTGTCGCTCAGGTCTGGCGCGCAGGTCGAGCAGGCGCTTGCAGCGCGCGGCCATGCTGTCGCCGGCATCGACCCCGACCTCACGACCTGGGACGTTCTGCGCGACGGGGGCTTCGACTGCGTCTTCAACGCGCTGCACGGGAGGCTGGGCGAGGACGGCACGGTGCAGGGGATGCTCGAGCTGCTCGGCCTGCCTTACACCGGTTCGGGAGTCCTCGCCTCGGCGCTGTGCATGGACAAGGCTCGCGCGAACGCGATGATGGCCGCCGCGGGCCTGCGCATCCCGATGTTCGAGGAGATGGAGATCAAGGAAGGCGTCGCCGCCGAGGTCGTGGAACAGGTCGTCGCGACGTACGGCCTGCCGGTGGTGATCAAGCCGGTGCGGGAAGGGTCGACCATCGGACTCACCATTGCCAAAGACTCAGACGAAGTGGCAAGCGGACTCGTGCTCGCGGCGCGCTATGACCGCCGCGTCATGATCCAGAAATTCGCCGCCGGCACGGAGATCACGGTCGGCGTGCTCGCGACGCCGGAGCTCCAGGTGCTGCCGACGCTGGAGATCGTCAGCGACAACCCGGTTTATGACTACGACGCGAAGTACACGGCGGGCAAGTCGCACCACATCATCCCGGCGCGCATATCGGAACGCGCGCAGGCCGACGCATCGGAAGCCGCGAAGCGCGCCTTCGTCGAGCTGGGCTGCGCCGGAATGGCGCGCGTCGACATCATCGTCGACGAGCACAGCAACCCATGGGTGCTGGAGGTCAACACTGTGCCGGGACTGACTGAGGTTTCGCTTCTGCCGGATGCCGCGAAGGCGGCGGGCATCTCTTTCGACGAGATGTGCCAGCGCCTGATCGACCATGCGGTCGGCCGCAGCGACCGCCGCGTGGGACCGCCTACCGCGTGAGGTTTCGCCGCCGCCGGAGCCTGTTCGCGCCGCGTCCCCGGCGTGGACTCGAGCAGAGTGAGCCGCTCAAGGGTCAGCTCTGGACCCGCTCTGAGGAAGCGCTTCGCGAGCCGGATGTGCACTGGGCGTGGCGCGGCCTGGCGGCCGGCGTGGCGGTGCTGGAAACCGTCCTCCTCGCGTGGCTGTGGTTTGGACCCACCCTTGCGGTGCAGTCGATCGACGTGCAGGGCGCGCAGCACATGAGCGGGGCCCAGGTCGCCCGCGCCGCGGGGCTGGCGGATGGGAGGTCGGTGCTGTCGGTCGACGCGGAATCGGCCCACCAACGCCTGCTGAGCCAGGTTTGGGTGCGCACCGCCAGCGTCGTGCCGCAGCTGCCCGGAAACGTGGTGATCCGAGTGAGCGAGTGGCAGCCGGTAGCCGCGTATCACGCGGGGAAGAGCGTCAAGTCGTTCTTCCTGTCGGATCAGGCTGTGGTGCTCGGTCCGGCGACAACGGTTGGACCGCTGGTTGACGTCCAGGGGCCGGCGGGCTCTGACCCGCGGGTGGGGGACCGCCCGCTGGGCGACCCGCAGCTGCTCACCGCAATGGTGAACATCCAGCGAAACTTTCCGAACCTGATCGGCCAGGACGTGGCGGGCTTCGTCTTTGACTCGTGTGGGGCCCTCACGCTCGTCGCAAAGCGGGGCTGGAAGGTTTACTTTGGCCGCGTGCTGACGCCCGAGGAGTTCGCGACGCTGCAGTCGAAGCTGACCGCGCTCAAGGCGATCGCGGGAAGCGTGAACTACGCGTCGCCCGACCTGGATTACGTCAACGTGATGAACCCGGCCGAGCCGGCTGTGGGCTTCAAGTCGAAAGCGCCGCCGGTGCCGTCACCAAGCCCAGGCGCTACGCCGGCGCCAACTCCCGCCCCGAAATGCAAGTAATCGTCGTCGCGATCCTGTTCGCGATCCTGGGCGTGATCCTGGGCGTGCTCTCGCCCGTGACCATCCCGATCACCTACGCGCGGTACACCGCCGTTGCGCTGCTCGCCGCGCTCGACTCGATCTTCGGCGCCTTCAAGGCGTACATCGCGGGCACATTCGAACCGCGCGTGTTTTTCAGTGGACTGCTGACCAACATGACGCTGGCCGCGGTCCTGGTCTACTTCGGGGACAAGCTGGGCGTGGACCTATCGATCGCGGCGATCGTCGCCTTCGGGGTGCGGATCTTCAACAACCTGGGAGCGATCCGCCGGCACTATCTCTAATTCAGCGCCCGCCGTGCGGGGGCCACTTCAACTACACGTAGTACTTTGACCTTCTCCTTGCCGGGCGGGAACTCGTACTCCCAGGTGTCGTTGATCCGGTTCCAGTACGCCTCATAGGCGTCCTCGATCTCCCAAGGTCGACTGCAGCCTTCAAAGACAGCGTTCGTCTCGGGATCGATCCGCTCAGTGCGGGGTTTGCCGATGACCTCCCCCGTCAGCGGATCCAGACCAATGGCCGTCACGTCGTACTGCATGGGCGCGCTCCTCTATCGAACTAGTCGGGACCCCGAGCCGGTGGACCGAATGTAAGGGTTGGCGGGACAGTCATCATCCGCCCGCCATCGCCGCGGACGATCTGCCAGTTGCCTTCATGCACCATCCAGTGATGCCGGTGGCACAAAAGGATCAGGTTGTCGAGATCCGTCGACCCGCCTTGGCTCCAGTGCACGACGTGGTGCGCCGCGCTCCATTTTGCAGGCCGGTCGCAGCCTGGCCACCGGCAGTGACCATCGCGGGCGTTGAGCGCGCGACGCGCAGGCCCGGAGACTGTCCGCTTGGAGCGCCCGACATCGATGACTGCGGAGTCGGAGCCGAGCAGGATTCGGGTGATGCTGCAGTCGCATCCCAGCCGCTCCACGGCCTTGGCCGAAATCGGAAGCGAGAACTCCATTTCCGCCGCCGGCGCACCGGTGACACCGAGCAGCGTCTCGAGCGAAGTGGTGACCTGAAGATTCGGCTTGTCAAGCGCGTTCATGGAGAGATCGACGAGCGCATCTCCGAGCCGGCGAGGGTAGTCGCGGTGGTCGTCCTTGCCATCGCGCTTGGCCAG
>Ga0209488_10001505_pt1 | contig 19900 bp, 26 predicted proteins | sample Rivendell_Oct201_8_FD_188349 | JGI IMG/M metagenome (GOLD analysis project Ga0209488, IMG submission 188349) | Vadose zone soil microbial communities from the Eel River Critical Zone Observatory, Northern California, USA -... | ecosystem: Environmental > Terrestrial > Soil > Vadose zone >...
AAGCGCCGAGCCAAAACCCGCTCCCAGCACCTGAAATAACAGCGTCAGCACGCCAAACGCGCAAGAGAAAGCCTTAAACGTTGTGCACCCGGGCCAGTGTAAAGACTTTACTGACCTTCGGTTTTTGCGTACCATGATGTATATACAAGGACGAAACATGCGTTCGTGGACTTCAATGCGCGTGGGATCGCGACTGGGATTTTCCCAGAATCGGAAAAGTGGAGTAGGGGTTTCTGGAGCTTGAAAAAAAAAAAAAAGGACTAGTACCACGCGTAGAAACACCCTCGATCGATCGAGACCTCCGAGCTGAAGAGGGAATGTAACGTTTATAAAATAGGCCACGTCCATTACCTCAGAGCTCCACGCCATATATTGCACGGTCAATATCACTGGTACAGTAGATGTAGATGAGTAGCTGTGCTTGGCGGCTAGTGCTGGTGCAGGAAGTGGGGCGTAAACGAGCCCTGGGCGTGCCGTTCTCATTGTTGTAACCTACCAAGTGGACCACTGGACCACCAACTCCGGACTGAATCCTAACGTGCCGCGTCCGTCGCGCTATTCGGGCGTAAAGTTCGGACACCGGATCAGGGGAGTTCGACGGAGACCTGGCCATTCCGTCACGGTCTGCCTACTGTACGCCGACTTGCAGTAATGGACCACCGGAAGGCAAGCAATTTCGTGGTTCAGGGCCGTCCTAGCCTGCACCTCTTGACCCGCATCCGAGTCTTGGCTTGGCTGGTTCCTGGGTTTTGATCGGTTTCTCCACTCCTCCACCAAAGCACGTTTGGGGTAGCGGTGAAATTCCTCCAGTCAGGCTCCGTCCTAAGAACCGCCTTTTTCTTGGTCAAATGGTGATTACCTGTCGTAGAAAAAAAAAATTCTTGCTGTCACCTGTAAAACTTAGCCCAACTTGCCAGTGATTGGTTGGGTTGTCAACCCAGTAATTCCTCCTTGGGAGGGGAGTTGGGGGCCACAGACTGGGACACTAGAAGCCCTCCTTCGCTAGGCGACCATAATGAAAACTCTCCCCTGTTCGTCGACAAAGTTGACTCCCAGGATCATTAAACGGCCCGATATGGGCGGCAACACGGCAGTGGCAGCAGTAGCGGGGACTCGAATGCCGAGAGAACGGGGAGAACCCCTTTCCCTCGACGGGGACGAATGATGTTACCCCTGACAGTTCCGCACGACACGACACACCGCATTTGCCCCTATTTTCGTGCTTGTCTGTTCTGTCAACGACTTGTCAATTGTGTGCGCTTAGATACGTCTCCATCGGATGTCGGACGACGGAAAACAAAAAAAGCCACGAGACAATAAAACACTAACGAGAAAGAAGAGAAGAGAAGATTTTGAAACACACGGAGTTCCAGCGGCAAACGTGTCGGCTTCCGGGTCAAAAGTGGGTGGAGCGAAAAAGGACACACGCACACACCAGCGGCGCCATCGAAAGCCGATTCCAGAACGTGTGGCGCATTCATTTGGGTTTTGTTATGTCAAAACGTCTCGGCGCAGCTACGACGGCTCGGTGTGTTCACCTCGTGCTTTGATGCAGAGCCAAACTAAACCCTTCGACCAAACAATTCCCCCCTCACATGGTTTCCCCCCGGTAAGGGGCGCCCACCGTGCTATCAGAAGGAGTATGGCAAAGCAAGCTGATATTGGTTCCTGAGCGCTGAGGCGTGATAAGCCCTTGTGACCGCAACGCGGAGGCGCAACCGCTAGTAAACGTCCGATCCCACCGTCTCCCACTCATCCAGAGCCTCGGCCATGTTCCTTACTCTCCTACGGACGTGCGTGAACGCGTCCTCCCCCAGCACGAGCCACCTCGGCCACTTGCCCGCTCGCGCAAGAGACGCTGCGCGTCCCTCGCCGCGGACGACGTCGATGACGGTGTCCATGCCACGTGCAGGATCGCCTTTCTTCGACGCTTCTCGCGTCTTTATCGCAGCGTCCATGACGTCGTGCGCACCTTCATATCCCGGGAGCGTCTCAGTGTACGGGGGTATCACGCCGGCGTCGAACGCGCCCGGCACGACGAGGAGGACGCGTATGTTCAGAGGGGCGAGCTCGGCCGCCAGCGTCTCGCTGTACGCTGTGCTGGATCGTTGGGCACGGTGTTATAGCGAGGAACGTGTAGCTAGATGCGCTCACAATGTAAGGCTGCTTTGGAGGCAGCGTACGCCGCTGCAATCGAGATTGTCGACGGCGCAATTAAAGGGCCGAAGTGGCCTCAAAGTACTGCTGGTCACTCACCGACACCCTGGTGGATTCACCGTCATCGAATAAATTTATCAACGAAACGACTCCTTTGGGCTTACAGGAAACTCGTTGAAATACACAGACCGACTGCCGATGACGACAATCGTGCCATCTCTCCGAGAACGCATGTGGGGGAGGAACGCGTTCGTCACTTTGACCACGCCGAAAAAGTTGACCTCGAACGGTGCCGCCATTCCATCAAGCCTGGGGGAAGGTAAACGATGATGCGAGCGAGCGAGAGAGAGAGAACGGGAAACGTGACCCACCCCAACTCCTCGGAGGGCCCAAACTCGCGCCCGACGGTACCCGCGTTGTTCACGAGCACATCGATGCCGCCCCACAGCGCAATAGCCGCTTCGGCCTGCTTCTGCACCTCCGCAAAGGGGGCAGAAACATCGAGCGGGAGGAGCCGCAGCCGGTCCCTGGTGGCATCATCATCGTCACCATCACCATTTTTCACTGGCAGCAAACGGTCACCACGGCCGTTGTTATCGTCGTTGTCGACATCGGACAGAATCGTATCCGCCGCGAACCGTCGTCCGTCCAGGAAGCGCGCCGTGGCGACGACCCGGTCGCCGCGGGCGAGGACGCGCTGGGCAAGTGCGAGTCCCAGTCCGGAGAAAGCGCCTGCGTTGTGGTGCAGAGAAGTCTCGTCTCAGCTCAGTCCGGGCTGGCGCGTGTGAGCGCGTCCGTCCAAATGCAGCAGACCATATGGCTCTCCCGAACGCCAGAGTGTGGGGCTGATTGGGGACTTACCGGTGATGAGCCAGGTTTTGGAATCAGATGGCATTGGTAGCAAAGTACCGTATGGATATGGTATGGCCCGACCGTGATTGTGCTGGGAAGTTTCTGGAACTGTCACCGAGGTAAGAAGCAACTTTGTACGTGCTCACATTGCCCGCGATGACATCGCAAGCATAAATGGAGCACCATCAAAGCGTAAACAGAATCTAAATTAGGGATGAAGCAGGCAGCAGTTTCGTATCTTAACGTAAAAGAGTCCTTACAGACAGACGGGTGGGTATGTCAGCACCACGTCTCGAGCCAATAAGCCAAAGAGGAATGTGACAAATTGCGCTACACCATGAACATGCGAGATGACAAGTTTACAAGAATGAGCCTCAGACTAGAGATTAATAAATACAGTTGATCAAGTGACGGTGCGGTCGGTACGTGTATGATTCGACAGGAAACAATTTCCCTCTCAAACAAGATCACTGACGCTTCAGTGAGTGATGGCCAGACGGCCATTCTGCAGGGTTATGAGTGCTGGATGAGGGGATGGGGGGGTTCATCGCCTGAGGCTGATGCTTTGATAATAAGCCGACAGATCCCTCGAGGAACTCGACTTCCGCCGCTAACTTCTGGTTCTCTATCTTGAGCTGCTGCAGCTTAAACTGCCAGCCTTCTTCGGGGTGAGCGTCCTCCGCCGAGAATACATTGCCTCGGGATGCGGAAGTCACCAATTGGCGTTCTACAGTGGACTGAGCTGAAACGGGCTTGATCTGACAAACGATGGGGAGCCGTCGGAGATCAGGTTGGGAGTCTGCACCAGCGGGCAACGGACAGAGCGCGATGCTTAAGTGGATATAACCTCCACCCTTCTGTCTGGCGCGGCATTCGACGACTTCGGGGTGGCTATGTTTGCCTTGAGCAGCGCGTTGAAGTGCAGCTCCCAGGACGTTGGCAGTGGAGGCCTTTATGATGATGTCGTTGAGAGACATACCAATTATCTCACCAACACCCCAACCCAGAACAGTCTTCACGTTGGCACTCATAAAGAGCACAGTACCACTGACGCTCAGCATACCCCACACTTCGCGAGCGGCATCAGCTCGTCCGCCAACGTTGTCCTGCCATATGGCATCGGCTGTGGGCCTCCAACTGAAGCGGGGCATCGTGCGTGGACGGGCGCTTAAAATGATCGCTTTTCGCCCCTTCCCTGGCTCCATATGTAAACGCCCAGTGCACTCGATCCAGACGTATGTATTCCCTTTTGTCCTTGCCCTGAAGAGGAGGTTGACCGTCTTTGGAATGTTAGTTAAACTCGATACGAAGCGTTGTCCCTCCTGAGGACCAAGGAACGTTGAAGATTCTTTGAGCTCACGCATGAGCGGAACAATGTCCGAGGGGTGGCAGTAATCAGCGACGGATTTACCAATCAACTCTTCGGGAGAATATTCCAACACGCGGGTGATCGACGGCGCAATGTAGAGAAATGAACCCTTGAGGGAAAGTACGAGAAGGAAATCCGGCATCGCATTAAGTAAAAGAAGACTGAGGGGGTTGTTTCCTTCTTGACTTTCGACATCCTCAGCGCTCGATGTTGGTGCCGAGATCGATGACACAAATGAAGAATCATCGAGAAGGCCGCGAAGCTCTTCGGAGACGGCGTTCAGTGCATGGTTATGATTCCGGCGATCCCTGAGCGAGGGACCAGAGGCGTTGGGGATAGAGAGAGAGGATTTGTGGTAGTTCCCGTCCCTGAGTTTCTGTAGAATAGGTCGCTCTGTGAGGTCAACCTGGAAGCCGACATGGAACACGACATCATTTTGTTCCTCAGGCCCATTGGCAACGCCGCCTGCAACAGGGATGATGGTCACAAGGTTGATGAAAGGCGTGCCGTCCTTTCTAAAGTTGACAAGGTTTGTCTGGCATTCCTTGTCATTGGCAAGGCTCTTCTTCATTTGGGCAACTGCTTCTGGATTGGTATGTTGGCGATGTTCTCCTTTCGCAACGCGGCCTCCAGGTGCCTGGAGGAAACGACAGTTACGGCCAATGACTTCATGCTCCTCGTACCCTGTCAGACGATAGAAGGGAGGGGAAGCATAAACGATAGGACTGTCGTATCGCCGCACATCCACCACGACGAAAGCAACAGACATATCGACGGGACCGAGGGACACGCTCGGATTTGGTCGAGCGGCGACACGACCCAGGATGGATAAAAGGTCGAAGCCAGAAGATGAATATACGGGTAAACCAAGGGGCGACTGGGAGGAAAAGGGGGGTGACCAAAAGGGAGAAGCCTGTGTGCTGCTTTCGTGGACTTGTGGCAGAACAGGCGGCGGTGCGGGGGAAGATGGGGGGACATCCACATGAGGAATATGTGGGGGAACAGCACCAGAGAGGGAGGAGGAGCTCGGGAGCGCAGAGGAACTAGCTGTGAGGTAATCGCCCTCAGAGACTTGGGTTGGATGAAAATATTTTGAGTCCGGAGGGATGAAGCTAGGAAAGTTGAGAGCGAGAGAGAAGACTATTGCAGCCGTACGTACACATCTCCCGAGGCGTTGGGCGCAAAGCCAGCGTTGGCGATCCATGCGAAGGCGAATGATTCGGGGGATGCAAAGCCCGCGGGGAGAACCTCTGCGCCACCCCCCGGTGCTACAGTTGGGGGACCATCCAACATGAACTGGGGCATCTGGAAAGGGAGGGGGGAGGTGATGTCCAAGGGGCCAAGGGCGGAACCCAAGGAGGAAGGGTAGCGGGATTGAACATAAGCATAGTCATTTATCGAAGGCGATGAAGAGGAGGAGGAAGTGGGCTCTTGAGGATGGCGGAGATACCGTTCGAAGGGCATCGTGGGGGGGAGGTGGGAGTAGAGAGAGAGAACGAGGTCAAAGGCTGAAGACACTGGGCCATCTCCGGCTCCGGCCCGGTCCCCCCACATGCTCATGCTCTCCCTCAGCTGTGATCCCTTCCTCCCTCCTCTCGAGAGGCTCAAATTAGAATCCGTCCCCATTCCGACGTTAGCCATTCTTCATTCATATTCACAAACTCTCGTTCATCTCTGTTCATTTAACAGCATACAACATCCAGACGATGCAATCGTCAAAGTTCAGGTCTTGACTTGTCTCCTCCTCACTTCACATGACACCATGATACTCCTGTAATTGCAGTTGTCCGGCTTGTGCGGCAGTGATCTCCACGTCTATCGCGGCCACGAAGACGTGAACGAGACGTCGGTCTAGGCTTAGACATTGTTCCATTAACACATCGTAACTTACTTACGTCTTCAATCAGTCACATATGTGGACATGAATTTATCGGTCATATCGTCGCCTTGGGTTCTTCGTTTCACTCTGGATCTCCGCCGTCCCGGCCTGCCCTCTATGCCTCTCTCAAGATAGGCGACAAAGTCGTCTCCCCGTTCACTATCTCTTGTGGGGAATGCGAGTATGGGCGCTTCATATCTCCGACTTACATACAATCACTAAACAGTCCCTTTCGCTTCCGCTTCAGGTACTGCAGGTTCGGCTTCACTGCTCGCTGTGTCTCCTCACTTGTCTTTGGCTCCCCTGCTCTGCAAGGTGCTCAGGCCCAATACGTCCGAGTCCCTCTCGCCGGTGGAACATTATTCTCTTTATCCACCCCGTCGGCTTCAGTTGGTGATCCACTATCCCTTCCCCAAGAGTTGTCGTCCCTACCGGATCCTGCCATCCTTCTACTTGCGGACGTACTCCCGACTGGGCTTTTTGTCGTCCTTCAAGCCCTCACACATCCCAAACTTGCTCCGATCTTCACGGGCATCCCATGGCCCCGTAATGTTGGTCATCTTGCCAAAGGTGCTCTTTTACCGGGGGTCACTTTGCCATATCTGTCTTCCGCGGACTGGGTTCTTGACGTGGGCATTGTCGGGCTTGGTCCCGTTGGCCTTGTGAGCTGTTGCAATTACCTCATATCAAGGCAGTGAAGGGTGTTTACCGCCTTCGAGTGTGCCACACTCGCCCTTCTTGATTCTCTTACTAGAGCCGACGTGCGATACCGCATCGTTGCCGTTGACCCAAACCAGTCCCGTCGCGGTAAAGCGCAGAAATTTTATGACGCGCTTCCCGGGGATGCCAGGGGAACGTCAGCAGATGAGTTCATCGTAGCGGATATCGCCGATGCTCCCAAATCTGTTCAAGCCCGGGGTCGGGGCGGCTGCCACATCGTTCTCGAAGTACTCGTAATTTCTGTCGTGGGTAGGTGATATTGACGCTCACGTGATCGTTTTAGGTCGTTGGAACTCCTTCAGCGCTGACACTTTCCCTTGCCCTTCTCGCCCCATCTGGTGTACTATCTTCCTGTGGTGTCCACCAGGCACCCCAAATACCGTTTACAGGCCGTGAACTATACAACAAGAATGTGACTCTTGAGTTTGGGCGTTGCAGCGTGCATTCCCTCTTTATTGCTGCAGTGGAACTCCTTTTGCGTAGAAGGGATGTGCTGGGCGCTATTGGGGAGGGTGGTGTCATCGATAGGGTTATACCCTTGAGTGATGCGGTGCGGGCATACCAGGAGTTCGAAAAGGGCGTATATGGAAAAGTAGTTTTCAACCCGTGGACATAAATCGGCATGTTTCATGTTCACCCGATTCCAATTTATTCACAAAGTTGACACCAACTGCCTGTCTGGTATCGCTTAAAGCCACGCAGAATTATTTGTCGAGAAAGCTATCGACGAACGAGGAGAAAGAATCACAAATTTCGTCGGGCGGTCTAACGCCTTTCCTTGTCTCATCTCCGTCCCTGTACTTTCCTGTCCTGACTGTATGTACCGTTAATCCCGGTCATTGTCAAAACAAGAAATAAAACATGGGATGGGCGTACCCAATACTCGCCAAAATCCTAATTCAATCGCACCGTCGCCAAGATCGCTCTGAACATCATCTCCGATCACCGCAACAACACCTTCCTGATCCGGCACGTCGGATCCCAAGGTACCCAGGACCAGCTCGAAGAACTTGCGTTCAGGTTTTCCGACTATTTCTGCGGTCTTTCCCGTGGCGTGTTCGAGCGCAGCTACAAACGGTCCAGGACCGAGTGACAAAGCGCCATCGGAGTCTCCTAGGTACCGTGTGCGATGTGTAGCAATAAGAGGGGGATCTGATCGTGGTTGTCCCCGTTGCGTGGAGTGTTCACCCATGAGAATGCGGAATGCTGTGTTGAGGGCGCCATAGTCCAACTGAGCAGGTGCGAAGGCGACCACGACAGAATCGTACGGAAGCGCCGGGTCATCATGGATACCACGCAGGCACTCCTCCTTTGCCGATGGGGAAGCCACCACGAACGGCCTGTTCCGCGCCCGCACGCACCCCCCAAAAACGTCTGTTCCGTGCAAATCGTGCATGATATGACGCTAGAACGCTCGTACCTTGTCACACCTTTTGACCGCAACAGCGAGTTGACGGCACCGATGCTCGTCCACACCTCCTCGTCGCGCGTCTCGATCCCCAGTTGGGCCAGTTGCCGTCGCAGCGCACTGGTCGACTCCTTGCTCGTGTTGCTGCAGAAACGGAATGGGATGGAGCTGGCCCTAAGGCGCTGAATTGCATGCGGGGACGTAGCGATGGGCTGACTGGCGGTGTGGATTGTACCCGAAAGATCAATAAGCAGGGCTTTGATAGCCGGCCGTTGCACCATTCTTTGTCAGTCAGTAGAACAGAGCCGGAGCGTGATCTAGAGTTGAAGGAGCTTTGAGAATGTGATGGGCGATGATTGGCGGAGTTGGAGGCTAGTGTGAGAGGTACGCGCTCGGAAAGTGATTGTTTCGCCTTCGTCATGAACTGATAGATGCAATGGCTAACCATGATGTGGGCCCTTGACCCACCAGCTCAGCGATTGCATTCGAGTCATGATCATCATATTCCCGTAGATGCCCCACTCCAGTAACTCCACTGAGCTAGCAGAGCTACCCAGACATATTCAAATTCCAACCATTGAATCGTAATGCTCTGCCATCCATGGCCAGTGATCCAGTGAATTCATTTCATCGATTCATCCGTCGATCGCACTTCACCAATTCGAGCGCAACGGAGCATAGCTGACACCGACCCACACCCGTCAGCGCAATTCAATTCTATCTATCGAAACGTAGGGTTGCCACCCGACCATTTCTTGCGCAACTTGGTAGACAATACCAGTTGCAAGGGGCTGTTGCAACGCAACGGTCGAGACTAGGATGAGAACAGTGACTCGCTAAGCCCCTCTCTCATCATTTTGACACAGGTGACACCGGCGCGCCTATGAAACGTCAAAGTTAGCGCGATACGTTCTCCTCTACCGCGTGATGATGACGAATTAAACGCTCGCTGCCTGCACTACTCCGCGGATGTTTTGGCAACATCTCTGCACTGTGACCGGTCAGCTCGGCTTCCTATGGCTTACGAAGGCCACGACCCACTGCCACTCCTTCCTTTCTCCCTGATCGTCGCGGACATAGCCCGCTCCAATGCGATGTTCGCATCACTTACTGCGGACTTTCCTCGCTATTTCTCTCACCACCGAGTCAGGGCATGTCGGAATGCAGCGCGCTAAGCGTGATACGCGACAACCCAATTGGAATTTTGATCGATTCGTACGGTATAGGCGTCACAAGTTATAGCTCGTTTTGATGGGCGGACCGCCACAAGAACTTGGCTCAGGTTCCTCCGGCCTTGGGGATATATAATTGCAGCGAGTTGGGACCAGACCAGACCCCTCCATCCGCATATCTACGACCCCACATCCCCACCACTTGACTCGCGTCACAACCAACCAAATCGACATGTTCAACCTATCATTGCTCCCTCACGACGTCGCGAGTACCTCGGCAGTCATTGAACCCGAATCCCACGAATGGCGTGCACCGCAGGACGGGGACGTCAGGTCACCATGTCCAGCGCTCAACACCCTCGCAAATCACGGCTATCTGTGAGTGTTTCTCACCTTCATCGCTGCCGTAGAGTTTCGACCGTACTCATGTCCTCCCCCCCCCCTTCTCAGACCCCACGACGGGAAGCAGCTTGACGCCCCTACATTAATCCACGCCCTCAAAGAAGGCTACGGTCTCTCCGGTGCGCTCGCCGACGTCTTGGCCTATGGGGGTGTCGCGCTGCTCGGGCAGCGGGGCAAGTTCGGCCTCAACGACCTCGCGCGCCACAATCGGATCGAGCACAACGCGTCCCTCGTGCACGATGACACCAAGGGCCGGGACGAATACGCGCCGATAGCGCCGGACCAAAAGTTGATCGACGAGTTCCTGAACCACATCAAGGACGGCAAAGTCGTCACCGTCGAGGATGTCGCCCGGGCGCGGATCTGGAGAGAGTCTCAATGCGCCGGTCTCAACAGAGTACAAGGAGAAATTGCGAGAGGTGAAATGGCCATCACTCTCGGCCTTTTCAGCCAGCCAGACTCCGATCAAGAGGGCATCCCGATAGACCTCATGCGCATCTGGTTCTCGGAAGAGCGCCTTCCTGATGGCTGGAAACCGACTCACACGCAAGGCCTACTACAGACCATACAAGCATCCCGACAAATCTCCAATGAAATGAAAAAAATCGAGGAAGAAAGCAAAAACACCGTCCCTGATGATAGCGCGTGACGTTTTTAATTACCATTGGTCATGTCTTTTATGTCTTCATGTAGATATCGGCACTTGCACTATTTATTTATTGGTTCTCGCGTCATTTTAATAAGTAGTAGTTTCGTACGATTAATGTATCGCTTGTCACACATCAGTCTGTATGAGCGTTAACAAGACCAGAGAAGCGAGAATCACCTGAAGTCACAGGGGTTCTTGTTGGTAAGCTCTCCGGGTAATCCTCACCCGTTGAGAAGTGTAACCTTCAGTGGCATACTCGGCCTGCTCCTACCGGGTACCGTGGGAGTGGCGAAGTTGTACATGTTCCACACAATAGGCGTATCGGAGAGTTCAAACTTCATGCGCGACAGAAGGACATACAGAACGACCTCTGATCGCACCGGTAGTGGTTAACGTCTACTGCCGGACGATTCTCAAGAGAATATGTTCTCACTGATTTCTGTTTCAGCAAACTTGAATCCGCTGCCCAGAGAAGAGGATGAGCCGGGGTTTGAGAGTACCGAGAAATATCATATACACTCACATACACGAACGGCCCCCGCCCATAAATGTCATCCTTCGACTGCCGTTAGCATCTTGGTCCGCGCGCGAAAGATTTCAAAGAACCAACATGTGTGAGTATACCCCCGGCAGATAGGCATCCGTGACGCTTTCAGGCAGGGGTCGAAGCCACCGCTCGGGGATCCACCGGTCTGCATCTGGTCCCCATATGACTGGGTCTCTGTTCACAGCTGCCACGCCCACAACGACCATCGTCCCCGCTTGGACTGGAACACAATCGATGGTCTGTCCGTCTCTTCCCAATACAGGGCGCGATAACGGAATAGAAGTATTCTTGCGGGGTCTTTAGACGGAATCAGTACAACCGCATACGTGAATAGTAAGCGGTGCTAACACACGATGTAATTGAGTCACAGGTGCATATCTAGAGAAGGTCACGGGTTGGGCAGATGACTTGTGATCCGTGGATTAACCACGTACAGACGCAGTGTCTCCTTGCAGACGGCGTCGAGGTACGGGAGTGCCATCAGGTCATCATAGGTCATGTCCCGCCGCTCCACCCGGGCGTCCATCAACTCCAGACGCAGCTTTTCCTGAGTTCCTTGATGTATCGAGAGAACATGGAGGATCCGGGCGAGAGCTACTGATGTTGTTTCGTGTCCTGCAAAGATGAGCGTCCTGCGAGGGTTGTATCAATAGAGATGAGCGCAGGACTTTAAGACCGAAGTCTTACCCCATCTGCGAGATTAGCTCATCGTCGGATAGCTTGTCCATCTTATCAGCGCCCTTGTTGTGCTGGACTATCTTGGTCGTTGGTCAACTCATAACCTCATGACAAGCTTTGCTCACTCAGAACGCTGACTATATCTTTACCAGTGCCCTCACACGCGCCATTTTTCTCCGCCTGCGCAATGGTGTGGACCCTTTGTTGATATATAGCCTTGTTAGTATTGCAGAGAAAATAGATGATCTCCCTGAGCTTCCTGATGTTGGGATGTGGAGTAATCTTTGCCAGGAACCCGCGAAATTTCGGGGGGCCAATCCTCACGATAGTGGGTATGACTCTCATGAACCCCTGGAGAGGAAACGAAAGAGGTCTGATTTTCCCATCAGATGCTCTGTTTAGTTGCAATAAAAGGCAGGAACCAAGAGCGTACATGAGCTGTTTTGCAGCAAGCATATACTCGCTAGGTGGCGACGTCTCGGCCAGAGTATCAAAAGAGACGCCAATTCCCGCCTGCCCAATAAGCTCCAGAGAGACGCGTGACATCCAGACCAGCATGTCGAGCTCGGCAGGGCCACCACACAACAGGGTAACAAAGGTGTCCTCGAGCTACAGCCCCAGTCAGCTCCGATTTTCTCATTTCGTGGCCAGTGAACCTACACGACGCGTGACATCCCAAAAGATAGGCATAACCGCGCGCATCCGCTGTATGGAGAAGGCCGCGTTGATGACACGCCGCTGTCTCTTGTGTGCCATACCTAGGGAAGATGCGCAAATGAGACAGGTCCTGGCGCCCGCGAGAGTAGCATTCTACCGGTGGAGGATAGCAGGCCAGGGCCCCAAAGCAACTTGTTCCTCCTGGGACCAATAAGTCACCGAGAACAGATCAGAACTTGAACTCCCGTAATACCCACTCAATGATCATAGGGGGTTCGTCATATATGTCACCGTGCTCCTTTGTTAAGATGGTGCGAAGTCCTGCAGGATCAGTCAGATACAATACATCTTCCTGATTTCGTTATGAGTGACAGCGCTAAAGGTTGACACGAATACAGTTTTCGTACTCCCAAAAAACCGCGGAGCCGCACCGCTGTGCCAAAGGCGATGACGGTCTTTAGATGGAAATCCCACCCGTGAGGGTGAAAAAGCTGGTCCATATGCCCTATAGAAAGTAGCCGTTTCAACTGCCTGCTCGCACAACTAAGAGTGATGATGATAGTAAGACACCTCTCAACCATGACAAGGACGGGGGACCAGGAAGATTCTCAAGAGACGACCGCAGCCTCTGAGAGAGCAGCTCGACTAGAGTTTTCATGAGGATGATGGTCAAGGAAGCCACTGCTACGTGGACGATAGGAGCCATGACGCGTAGTTGCAGTAGTGTGAACCCGGAGCACCAAGTGAAGAGGAGAGAAAGCTGACGTCGATACCATGGCCCCTACATGGCTAGGATACCTCGTGTCAGAGGACGTGTCGTTGTGTCGGCTGGGGGCCGAGGTGACGTATCGAACCGATGGAACCACAAAAATTTGAATGATCGTGTTGTCGTCAACTGTCCCAAGCTGTACCAATCTACTAACTAGCTCGGGACGGGTCGGGACACACAAACGTGCATTCAGTAACGGGACCAAGATTGCGCCCAGCTTCGTTCGGTCGGTTTGTGAGAGTTGATAGCAAGATCGGGATGTCAAGCTAACAATCGGACACAGCGACTCGGAGGGACTAAATATTTTAGTATTTTTTTAATGGAAAGTTAACTCAAATGGTGTCTATAATCACGGTATAGTTTAATTAATACAAAAGTGGGTGAAGGCGAAGTTAACATCTACTGCGGTCAATGGAATAATGAGTGGAAGGAGACCTAGGCAATTGCATATTTGCGACGGTATTTCTCATCGATGCTCTCAAGGTAGTAGGTTCCGGGCCAAATGTTATCAATCGAGCCTGTCGGCTTGTATGGGGCAGCATTATGGTTCTCCTCGCGCAGCTTGGGGATTGGTTGGTTGTCAGTGAGGTAGATGCATCCCGAGAACACAGCACATACCGTGAGTGCGTCAACAAATTCTTGGCATGGCACAACTTTCATGCTCTCCAGACGACTAATAAGATCGAGTTTCTCACGGATCTCAGAAGTATCACCCTTGACGCGAAGGGTGAAGAAGCTGCTTGCGCAGCCACTGCCGAAGGCGTACATGGAGATACGCTTGCCCTGGATTCGCTGTGGCTCCACGGTCGACAAAACAGAGGCGAGACCGCCATACAGCGAGGCCGTGTACATGTTACCACAGCGAGCAGCGCAGCGCATCGAGGGTGCTACACGCTCAGCGTAGTCATCTTTGCCCCAGGCCATGAACGTCTTCTCGATGGCCTTGTCAGTAATGGTTGACTGGTAAGGGAGGTTGAGGAACTCGGCGGGGACTTTGGCGTATTCGGGGGAATTGGGTGAAGAGAGATAGTCGTTGAAGAGCTACTCGAATGTAAGACGAGATATATGCGCGTTCACACAAACTCACCAATCGCGCGTGGCCTTTTTGGACCTGCTTGCCGTAGGGAGAGTGATAGACGGGGTAATCAACGTCCCGTTTGAGGTTGAAGATGGCCTTCGGGTCGGAGGTCTTGCCCTGGGTTTCCCCATTCACATGACCAGTCAGTGCCTTGGAGACGGAAGCAACCTTATTGCGGAAGGCCGAATACGCGCCATCCATGGCAGCGATGTACGTAGAAACGGAAAGAGGTCCGTCAACTACGGGGTATTCCGAATCGAGTTTGGGTTTATAGAAGTCATAGGTGTTGTCCATATACGTTCCATGGAAGGCTGAACAAACAATTAGCCGGGGATTTCTCAACAACAACTGAATTGGCATACGTTCAAACACAATCGGTGCATTAGGGCCAATCAAAATGGCGCAGGCTCCCGCGCCACCGACCGGACGAGCGCCACCTTCTGCGTAAACGGCGATATCACCAGCGAAAATGATAGCATTCCGGCCGTCCCAAGAGCGGCTCTCTACCCAATTGACTGCATTGAAGAGAGCAGCAGTCGAGCCATAGCAGGCATTTTTCGAATCAAGGCCTTCAATATCATGATTCCCAGACGAGGCGAAAAGATCCATGAGGACCGTCTTGACAGACTTGGACTTGTCAATGATCGTTTCGGTGCCAACCTCAAGGCGTCCGATGGACTTTGGGTCAACGTTATATTTGCGCATCAAACTGGATACAACTGGCGGTAACGATATAGGTGAGACCAACATGTTGGGGAAGCATTTTACGTACCAGTGAGGGCCATAGAGTTGATGTCCTCCCTGTCGTCGGCGAAGGCCATGTAGGACTGGCCAAGACCAATGGTGTACTTTCCTCGTGCAACACCATCGTAAACCTCGAGGTCTTCCTCGAAAATGCACTGAGAGGTGGTCAGAAAGCGAGGGAGTAACAAGGGGTGACATGACGTACCCTTTGAGGGAAGTACATTTCAATGCCGAGGATTCCTACATCCTGCGGGCGGGGGCGTTGGGCCTGAGTCTCGAAGACAGAGGGGGAAGGAACAGAGGGAGCGGGAGAGGTGGTCTCGATTGCCATTGTACGAAGGAAAGGGGGAATCTTGTGTGGTGGTACGGTTGGAGACGATTCATTTATTAAATAGAGGGACTGGTTGAAATGGTCCGATGTTTTAGAAAACGGCGTCAATTTTTTAGGATATTGGCTGCCGCGCTCGCTTGTACGCTCGTCCGCAAACATCGTAAAACCGAGAACTTACAAGATAAGTCTGGTTACATAACTGATCGGTTCAGGCCTCTCTGCCACTCCTACAGCACCAATTCGTCTAAGAATGTCCCAAACTTGGTTTCCACCCCTACAACCGTCCCGACCGGGTCGAACGCGAAACCTTGCGGGGAATCCGCATCACTTACCATTAGCGCATCATTGCATATATCATTCCCAAACCCACACTGTACCCTTTCAGCCTAGACCGACCGAGCGGATGTCTTTCAGGGGACCCTGATAGTTAACAATAAAACCCCGGACAAGAGTCACAAGACCCAGTCACCCAAAAGCTACCACGCCATGAAACGGTTTTCAGCTCAGGGCGGAATTACAAGGGTCCCCCACTCCAGTTGTACTCGTCCCTCGAATCGGCACAGTGGACGCCCGGTAATTAATCATTACACTGGTGTTCGGGTGTTCGGGTAGATACGCCCCGGGCAACATGGAACAAATACGTGGAATTTTGTACATCAAAACTAATACTTTGGTAACTACAACAAATGGCAAGATTACGCATCCACTTTGATATCCAACACTACATGCGTCGTTGAATAGTAATACACACATGGAGGGGTTCCCCTTCGTAATGAATCGGGAATTCACTCGCACACGCCCGAGTTAGGGACCATCAGCCCATAACATCATCTTGTCAGTTCCTTCAAAAGTTGCCTTTTTCCAAGGCGGAATGATACGTCTTCCGAATGCCGGTTAGCCAAGTGGCGGTGAGCACCGACATGTTAGAACCTATCGAATGCGATGAGCAATGCTGTGTTTTCACACCGGAAAGGAGGGCCGACTCGAATCCGACCGGTAGTACCCCCAGAAACCAATTGCCGCAAGGGCAGACACAGTTGCCCCAACCCCTAATCGGCGAATGATGGTTTGCATCGCTGCCTTGTCTGACTTTTCGACTTGGAAAGATGGGTGCTCGTAAACGTCGAAGATCCGCATGATGGAAGTTAAGATCAAAGTGGTCAGGAAGGTTACAACAGAGGGCTGAGGAGGCCGGGACGAGGATAAATGCAGGGGAAAGGTGTGATGATGTCCCTTGGGCTGCGTCGCTCTGAGGATATATGGACAGGACAATGAGCACCGGAACTACCGCGTTGGTAAGGCGTATACTCACGTGGTCGTTTCCGCTTGCGGCCCGACCCTAGGAATGCTTCCGGGACTCGGTTTTGTACCTCTTCCTCGGCTCTTTGCCGGCATGGGTACTGGTGTATAGAATATTCCATTCATGCGTTGCTGACTATCCGAGTTCTCTCTGCTTTTGAATGTAACAATCGACGTGCACCAGCGCCTCACTGCAAGATGCATCATAAAGCACGTTTGCTGGTATGGATAAATTGGTCGTCCATGCCCATACGCCATATAGAAGCATCAGATTCGCTCTACACCATCATCTTATGGGCACCAGAATTCACCCATTCCATTCACTATCTGATCGGTCTATGATAGTAATCCTCAGCGGGAGCTGATTGCCCTTCTTTTCCTCACCTCCCACCATTGGGAGCATGACCATAACAGTTCTCTCGGCGAATTCGGGCAGTTTTACCCTGAAAGGAGTTCAAATAAAAACATTTGCAACTCCGCGACCCTGAATCCGATGAGTGCGCACACCAGAGGAGGACTAGTTCAAGGACAGATACGCACGCAAACCGCCACCCAAGACAGGCACGGTGTCCAGCCCCAAAAGACATTCTAAACAAAATGAGATACCGCAACAGGAATAGAAGAAAAAAAAAACTACGCATAAATTTGCCCAGACGCCAACATTGACTTCTGAAGAGTTGATCGAGCCATCTAACCATCTGTTCGGCCTCCAGATATCTGCATCACTCCCCCAAATTTCCTTGTTCCTGAATAAAGTAAGGCCCAAGGTGAGTGAGTTGTCAGATATCCCCACCTGTTATACGCCGCGCTAGAAATGATGATATGGGTTCCCTGAGGAATGTAGAGTTCTTCGGCGTGATAGTGCCGGACCGACAACGGACCTGCTCGGACAGAGGTATGACTTCATTGCGAGTTGCCTCACGGAATAGGTGGGGAACAACAGTATCAAAACGTATGGTCTCCTGAATGCAGGAATCGCCTTTCCAGTCGCAAAACCGCATGGAAGAGAAGAGTTGGATCCTACCTTAATGACAGCATTGAGAAAGGGAAAATTGACCGCTCCAGCACCCATCAATGTAATCACCAGCCTGCACGCTGCGTATTTCATCTCTGAGCTGGCGTTGCTCACTGGGGTGCGTTTCCAGCTCGAAAAGTATCCAGCACAGGGAAGTGACGGTAGTTTCATGACCTGCTCCCAAGAGTGTGCTAGAAGCTGTCGGTCGACGTAATGGGGACCGTTGCGACGAGTACGCACGCAAGCTGAGGTGTGAGTTCTTCGTCAGTTAGCCGCCAACGTTCCGCCTCCGAGCAGTTAGCCAAAACTGGGTGTATTGAAACCAGAACACGCATGCCCAACAACGGATGCGGACAGATACCAATTCGGCTGAGTGCATCCTTCTTATCAGCATCGCCCACCTCTCGCGACCTCGATTGGATCAGTTTCCGCGCGATGTTGTTTGACAGTTGTACATGGCGGCGTAAAAACGCGAGGCCCGAAGACGGAAAATAGATCATCATGTCCAGAAGAGAAGGAGGTACATGGACCATGATGCCCTGACAGAACACTTTCCAGTCTGATGGGAGACTGAACCCTCTAGCCCTGCAACACAAGTCACGATCCGAGCTACGACTTGGGGATATGCACGCACATGAAGTCACGCAATGAGGCGAAAAATTCTGCTCGATCTTCCCCGTCGCCGCGAAAGTCATAATTGAAAGCTGCTAGACCCAACGCGTGGAGTACGGCGGGGCTCAAAAATTCGGGGATATTCACTTCTCTTGCACCAAGTGACTTTGTGCGATCCTTAAATTCCTGAACGGAGTAAGATGGAGATGCCATATTTCGGGCCGACACTGAGTTCACCTGGCGAGCGCAGTGTCTGAACACGGGGATCTGAGCCCGAGCTTCAGAGCTGCCAAATGCTGGGCTAATAATTCGCCTTTGTCTGAAATGATCTTGTCCTATTGAGGCACCATTATCCATAGGCCCTTCAGGACAAGGATGTAGAATTTTTATTACCCTCAGCACCATTGACGCCTAGACCAGTAGCGGCGTTAAGGGCGAAGCGCGCAGCGTAAGGCTTTACGAAATTGTAGCGCGAGGTCTGCAAGATGTATCGGATAGCTTTAGGATCAGAGACCCACAACCTACTATATCGCCCTATTCGGTTTCAAAGTAAGGCCGTCACATCGCTCGACGGCAGAAGAAATGACACACACCAAAAGGTGCTTTAATGTTTGCAACCATTCCATAGTTTTCTTGCAGTCTTACATCATAGCTACCAACCTGCTCGCGCATCACCTGGCGTAGATTCCCTGCAACGTGATTAGCGTAAAACAAGGAAGTTCGGAATCATTCAAACCCAATAGGAAAGGCTCGGGTGGTAGACCAGGTCGATCATTGAGAGGAGTCTTTCTCCTCGCTTTCCATATGCAATAGAGGCACACCAAGAAAAGGCCAAAAGCGATCAGGGCCCAAGGGTTCTTGATAATCATACCGAGCATCGGCCTCGAGGCTACTCAAGTTAAATACAAGTTTTTCTTACCATTTCGGGTCGGTACTACATACTCATGGTCAGAGAATTAAAATTCTGTTCGGGTTAAAGTTGGCGACACGCCGTAGTTCCCAGACAGGAGGACTGGGTGGAATGGTAAATGAAACCTTCTAAACGTCGAAATACTCGCCCCCCACCCGGGAGCCGATTTGATGACACGCTCCGGCGGCGTAACGTACTGGTCGCAGGGGCACATACAGTACCTTTCCCCATCTTCAATGGGCGCACGAGTGGGCGCCTTCGTTGTCCTTTTCGTGGAGTGGATGGATGCACTAGTACACATCAGTCTACTTGTGAAAAAAAAAAGGATCTTTGAGACATTCCTCCTCCTGAAAAAAAAATTCTAAGTTCCTTTTCAACTTTCTGTGACTTTTCCACTTGTACAAGTTTGTACAAGTTCGTATGAGTCTAAAAATGTTGTAGCGGGCGGGAATCCTGATGCGCGACTCAGACGCGACGCGATCTGGTTGTCGTCGATTACCCGAACCCGAACCTGCCACGACAAGACCCGGCTTAGTAAGCCATCAACCACGCTTTGTCTCTGCCCCATCGAGGACATCGTACCCTTATTTCACGTCTTCATACTATCAGTAAGTAATTATATCCTAACCTATTTACAGCCGATCGACGTGTA
>Ga0209488_10001506_pt1 | contig 19894 bp, 19 predicted proteins | sample Rivendell_Oct201_8_FD_188349 | JGI IMG/M metagenome (GOLD analysis project Ga0209488, IMG submission 188349) | Vadose zone soil microbial communities from the Eel River Critical Zone Observatory, Northern California, USA -... | ecosystem: Environmental > Terrestrial > Soil > Vadose zone >...
GGTTCGCGCTTTCGAGACTGTCGTCCGCCCGATCGGCCAGCATCAGCCCGAGCCCGACGCAGGCGGCCGTTCCGACGACGACCAGGAGCGCCAGCGGCGCAATGAAGCGTGAGGCGCTGCCGCGCGATATCGCTGGACGCCGCCCGGCTCGCGCGGCGAGCCGGGCACGCAACCGGTCGAGCCACCGCCCGCGTTCGCCGACGTCGGCTTCGTTACCACGCTCCACCGGATTCTCCGGTCAACCCACTACTGAACCCACGCCAACAGGGTTAGAGCGAGATGGTGAATTTCGGGTAAACAAGCCCGAGCCCGCCGCCAAAAAGGCAGGGCAATCCGATCACCTCAGCCCGAACCAGAGCGTGGCAATTCCGAGGAATGACAGGAATCCCACCACATCCGTCACCGTGGTCACGAATGGCCCCGACGACACCGCCGGGTCAACGCCCAGACGGGTCAGCAGCAGAGGAATCAGGATCCCGCCGAGCGCGCCAGCCGCCAGCACAGTCACCATCGCGAGCCCCATGACCAGCCCGAGGTCGTTGACATCGAACCAGAACGCGGCAATCACGCCCACGATGACCGCGAAGGCAAGGCCGTTGAGCACGCCGACCAGCACTTCACGGCGGATGATGCGCCAGGTATTGGCGCTCGGGAGTTCGCGGGTGGCGAGCGCGCGCACCGTCACCGTCATGGTCTGAGTGCCGGCATTGCCGCCCATGCTGGCGACGATCGGCATCAGCACCGACAGTGCCACCATCTTGGCGATCGAGCCCTCGAAATTGCTGATGACCCACGATGAGAGCAGCGCCGTCAGCATGTTGGCGAACAGCCACGGGAAGCGGCTCTTGGTCGTGTACCAGACCGAGTCCGACAGCTCTTCCTCGCCGCGCACGCCGCCGAGCGCCTTGATGTCTTCTTCCGCCTCTTCTTCGATCACGTCGACGATATCGTCGAAGGTGAGGACGCCGACCAGCCGATCGCCATCGTCCACCACCGGCGCGGAGACGAGGTCGTAGCGCTCGAACATGCGCGCCGCCTCCTCCTGGTCATCGGTCGCGCGCACTGTGCGCAGGTCCTCTTCGATCAGCTCGGCGATCGGCACCGGGCGCTTGGTGCGCAGCAGCCGGTCGAGCGCCACCACGCCCTTGAGCTTGCGGCCCGCATCGACGACGTAGAATTCCCAAAAGCGATCCGGAAGATCTGGCGTCTCGCGCATGTAGTCGATGGTCTGGCCCACCGTCCAATGCGGCTCGACCGCGATGAACTCGGTCTGCATGCGCCGGCCGGCGGAGTATTCCGGATAGTCCAGACTGCGGGCGAGCGCGACCCGCTCGGGCGCGGGCAGTTGCTCGAGGATCTCGGCCTGCTCGGCCTTCGGCAGATTCTCGAGGATTGCGACGGCATCGTCGGAATCGAGCTCGCGAACGCCCTCGGCCACCGTCAGGGCCGGCAGCTCATCGAGGATCTCCTCACGGACCGTATCGTCGACCTCGATCAGCGCCGTGAAGTCGAAGTCGCGGCCCATCAGCTCGACCAGGCGCGGCCGCAGCTCGGGGTCGAGCGCCTCGATCACAGCGCCGACATCGGACTCGTGCAGGTCGCCGACCAGCGCCTTCACGGCTGGCGCATCGGACGCCTCCACGGCCTCGTGCACACTGTGCACGAAGTCCTCGCGCAACGCTCCGTCCTCGCCGCGCAGGTCGACAGGCGGCCGAGTCACGGTCATGTCTTTTTCTTCGAGCATGCCGTGCTCGCATGAATGGCAAAGGAATCTGTCGCGCTTGTACGCCCGCTCCGGGACGCTGGCAAATGCGTCGAGACGCTTTGCGCCAAGATCCTTGGCGCCAGGATCTTTAGCGCCAGGATCTTTGGCGCCAGGATCTTTGGCGCCAATATCCTTGGAAGATACTTGCAATCAGCGAACGCACAGGCTCAAGTCGCTCAATGGAGATGCGGATGGCTCGTGGCCTGTTGTATCTTTTCGCTGTTGTCGCGACCGCGGCAACAACACAAGCAGCGGCTGCACAAGCAGCCTGCCCCGGCAACGCTGACGCGTTGTCAACCGAACGCGTGCTCGTCGTCGATCCGGCGACGTATCCGCGCGTCGGTCGCAAGCACTTTCCGCAGACGCTGCCACTCAAGCCGAAGGAAGTCGTGCTCACCTTCGATGACGGCCCGGAACCCGGCTCGACCAGTCGCGTGCTCGATGCACTCAAGCGCGAATGCGTGCGCGCCTCCTTCTTCGTGCTCGGCCGCAGCGCCGCCGCCCATCCGGCGCTGGTGCGACGCGAGCTGCAGGAGGGGCACACCGTCGCGCACCATTCGTTTGCGCATCCGCGGCTCGATCACATGGCGGTCGACACCGCCGAGGCGGAGATCAACCACGGCTTTGCGGCAGTCGATGGCGCGCTCTACGGCAAGGCCGAGCGCAGCCCGGTGACGCCCTTCTTCCGCTTTCCCGGCTTTGCCTCGAATTACCCCCTGCTTGAGCGGCTCGAGCGGCGGCATATCGCGGTCTTCGGCGCCGATCTGTGGGCCAGCGACTGGAACCCGATGGCCCCGGCCCAACAACTCGCGCTGGTGCTCGAGCGGCTCAACGCAACGCGTGGGGGAATTCTACTGTTCCATGATACCAAGTTGCAGACTGCTGCCATGGTTCCGGAATTCCTGCGGGGATTGAAAGGCCGCGGCTATTCCGTGGTGCATGTCACCCCGCCGGCGCGGCCTTCGACGGCGGCGGCGAATTGAGCTGACATTGCGGCGGCAAGTGTCCTGATTCCGAACTCCGCATCACTTTGCGGCACCCTCATTTGCGAGCTTCGGAATCGAGGGGCACTAGCAACTCTATGAATCTAGTGCGGCTTTTGAATTTGAGGTTCCTAAACGAGCTTGCTGCAACAAATGATAGGAACCTCAAATTCGCCGCACTAGTGGCTGTGGCGCCACAGCTGGCGAGATTCTCGAAATAATGCTGCCAAGATTGGCACTTAAGCTCTCCTTAATTTGCGTCCGCCTAGGGTTTGGCTAAGGTGCTTGCGACCTTGCCGCGCGTTCCCTGGCGTCAGTCGGGGTTCGCGAGTCCAACACTCCAGTCAAACATAGTCGTGGGGATTGATCCGGGGCATGCGAAGGAAGTTCGTCGCAATTCGTTTTCTCGCAATTGGTCTACTGGCATCCTGTTTATCGGCCTCCCTCGTCGGCAGGGCGGCGGCCGCATCCGACTGCCCGAACCCGAACGCGCTTGGCACCAGCCGCACCATCGCGGTCGATCCGAACGAGCATCAGCGCCTCGGCTCATTTCAGTACCGCGAGACCCTTCCGCTCAATGACCGCGAGGTGGTCATCACCTTCGATGACGGACCGCTGTCGCCCTTCACCGGTCACATCCTTGATACGCTGGCGAAGGAATGCGTGAAGGCCACGTTCTTCATGGTCGGCCGCATGGCCCGCACTTATCCGCACCTCGTCAAGCGCGTCTATGCCGAGGGCCACACCATCGGCAACCACAGCCAGAATCATCCGTTCTCATTCGCCAGGATGACGGTCGATCACGCTTCGCGCGAGATCGAGGACGGCTTGACCTCGATCCGCACCGCGCTCGGCGAGCCGAACGGCGTCACCCGATTTTTCCGCATTCCGGGCCTGCTGCGGCAGGCGCCAGTGGAGAATTATCTTGCCTCCCGCGGCTACATGACCTGGAGCGTGGATTTCATGGCCGACGACTGGACGCGCATCAGCGCCAGCGAAGTCGTCCGTCGGGCGCTCGATCGTCTTGAAGCGCGCGGCCGCGGCATCCTGCTGCTGCACGACATCCAGCCGGCGACCACGCTTGGCCTGCCAACGTTGCTGCACGAGCTCAAGGCGCGCGGCTACCGGATCGTCCATGTGGTGCAAGCCGGCCCTGACCATCCAAAGACCGCGACCCTGCCGGAACAATGGATGGCGCGCACAGCAACGCGCACGATTCAGGACGGCCACTGGCCGCTCATCAATGTCGCGAGCCTCAACTTGCCGGAGCCGGTGCTGCGCGCGCCCGATACGCGCAACTTCGGCATCTCTGACAGGAGCGGCACCTATGAATTCGGGGTTGCGCGCGCCGACCGCCTGCGCGGCGGCGATCACGACATCAGCCTGCCGGCGACGTCGATCTGGCGCCACAGCGTGCGCATCGTTGGCCTTCCGTTTGCGGAGCAACTGCCGGCTCCCGATGCCAGCAATTTCCGCTATGCGCATATCTGGCGGGCGCGCCCCATGGTGGCGCGGCGCGGCACGCCCAAAGGCCCCAAAACCGCCTCGACCGTGGCCCCGATCCCGACTCCCGCCTCGGCTCCGGTCGCGGCTCCCAAGGGCGCGCCGCCCTCTGCTGCTCCGAAGAACAACAATGTGGGACCGCAGCCACCGCGGCCACCGCGACCGATCGGGCACCAGCTTCAGCTGCCGAAGCCGAACACGACCCTAGGCGGCTAGCCTGTGCGTGACGCACCACGTCGCAATGGCGAATGATGTTGTGGCTCACGCTGGCGCTTGGGAATTTTTCCAACCCCGATTAATTCTGAGCTGCTGATCCACAATCCAAAGAGGCTGACATGCAAGTGATGGACCCCGTAGGTGTCGTCATACTCATTGCTGGCGTGATCGCGCTTGTTCTCTCGACGACGGTCATCTTTGGCCGCGTTCCCGAAAGGGTCAGAGCCAAGGCCTGGTACCAGGAGCGTCCCGAGAGTTGGACCACATCGGTCCGCCTGTTCATCTTTATCGCGTGGACGCTCGTCCTGCCGCTCTATTCGCTGGTCAAATGGTACTTCGACCCGCCCGCACCGGCCGACTTCGCGACCTTCCAATATGGCCAGAAGGTCCTGAGCGATTTTTGGACCGCGGTGACGGTTGCGCTTGGAATCTTGTGGGGGATCAGGCGGTAGCCGCTGCCCTTCCTTCAACCACGAAGGCCAGCGCGCCCAGCGCCGGCCGGAAAAAGAAACGAAATCAAATCCTTCTTCAACGAATGGTGCGGTCGAGAGGACTCGAACCTCCACGCCTCGCGGCGCTAGCACCTCAAGCTAGTGCGTCTACCAATTCCGCCACGACCGCAGTGGGGTGAAGGCCGCTCGCGGCGGAGCGGCTCAAGCCCGATGTAACAAATCGACCACCGGGGAACAAGGGCTCCCGGTCGACCATCGCACGTCGGAACCTTGCCCCGCCGGCTCAGCGCATATCTTCAAGCCGCTGCGCCAGCCCCTTGACCTCGACCGCGATGCGATTGCCGCTGACCACGACGGTGCCCCTCGCCACCGGGAAATTGTTGGCCAGGATCGCGACCTCGTCATCCTCGGTGGCATCGAGCTCGATGATGGCGCCGCGGCCGAGCCGGAGCACCTGGTGAACCGGCATGTACGTGGTGCCGAGCACCACCTGGATATCGAGCGAGACTTTGTCGAGTGTGGGCATCGAATCCTCAGGGCTGATGTGACGGTAGGACCTGACCACGCTATGGTTAGCAGGTGATTAACGTGCGCGACCGATTGGATATCGGGCTCCGGCCCGACTTTGAGCTTGCCCCGGTGGAATGGCGCCTGGGCGAGGGGCTTGTCCCCTATGACGAGGCACTGGCCACCATGGAGCAGCGCGCAGGCGCGGTCGCGGCCGGCACGGCCACCGAGCTTGCCTGGCTGATCGAGCACCCGCCGCTCTACACTGCCGGCACCAGCGCAAAGCCCACAGACCTGATCGAGGCGCGCTTTCCGGTGCACCAGTCCGGCCGCGGCGGCCAGTTCACCTATCATGGGCCTGGCCAGCGCGTCGCCTACCTGATGCTCGACCTGCGCCGGCGCGGCGCCGACGTGCGCCGCTACGTCGCCACGCTGGAAGAGTGGCTGATCCGCACGCTTGCCGCCTTCAGCATCCGCGGCGAGCGGCGCGAGGATCGGATCGGCGTCTGGGTGCGCCGGCCCGACAAGGGTGAAGGCAGCGAGGACAAGATCGCCGCGATCGGGATCCGGGTGAAGCGCTGGGTCTCGCTCCACGGCGTGGCGCTCAACGTGGAACCCGACCTTTCCCACTTCCAAGGCATCGTGCCGTGCGGGGTGTCCGGGCAGCGCTACGGTGTGACGAGCCTCGTTGATCTCGGCGTGCCAGTGACAATGCCGGAGGTCGACATGGTGCTGCGGCGCGAATTCGAGGCGCTGTTTGGCCCGACGCGCGCGTGAGTGCGGACTACTTCTCACGGCGAGCGATTGTGGGCGTTCCAGTTCCGCTCCAGGTTTGCGATCAAGGCCGGGCTGAAGGCGCAATAGGCCTGGTCGCGTGCATAGGCCGAGCAATAGCGGCGGAACAGATCGAGCGGCTCCGCGCCGATGCGCAAGGCGCGGCGATTGCCGATCGCGCTGACCGCGCCCGCATTGCTGAGTCCCTCGATCACATGCGCGAGCGCTGCGTCCATCTCGTCGGGCCCGGCAATCTCGTCGCAGATCAGCCTGCCCTCGGGACTGTCGCATAGCAGTTTGCGTTCATATTGAATCGCCTGGCGTGCGATCCGATCGCCGGTGAAGCGCGGCAGGCGCAGGTTCGCCAGCCCCGGAATGATGCCTTCCTTGCGCGCCGGCAGCGTCATGAAGGCATCGCTCGCCGCCAGCACATAATCCATCGTGAGCAGAAGCTGGCAGTGTCCCCCGATGGCAAAACCGTCGAGGGCCGCGATCCACGGCTTCTCGATGCCGCGGCCATGCACGTCATCGGGAACGGAATCCGGCCGCGCGACACCGCGCAGGAGCTTGTGGACGTAGCCGAGATCGCGCTCCAGGAACCACAGGAATGGAATGCGACCGCGATAGAGATGAGTGAGATTGATCCCGGCGCCGAAGGCGCGGCGGCCGCGATACTTTGGATGCTCGAGCTCACCACCGCGGATCACCGCAATGTCCGTTGCCGGATCAAGAATGGCGAGATCGACCGCAAGCTCCGTGCGCTCGAGCGTCGTCTCGTCCTCGGCGTTGAGAAAGCGTGCGTTCGCCATGGTCACATGCACCGCCCTGCCGCGGCGCTCGACCGTCGCCGCGCCGAGATCGACACGGCCTTCGGCGGCAAGCCGCGGCAACAACTCCTCCACCTGCGGCCGCGCGAGCAGCATGGCGTGGCAGAGATGCGTGCCGGCGCGCTCGCTCGCCAGGACATGCGCGAGAAAGATGCCCTGATCGATCTCGATGCCATCCTTGTCGCGCTGCAGCTTGCCCATTTCCGCGGTCAGTTGCTCGCGCGTCGGGGTGAGGCCGGGAACGGCGCGTGCCGTCTCCATGACCAGCGCATCGAGCCGCAGAAAAAGCGAGCGATTGCGGGTGAGGCGGTCATAGAGTGCTTCGCCATGCGCAGCCAGAAAGCGCTCGCGGTGCTCGCGCGCGCTGGTGAGCAGCGTCGCCGCCGCCGCTGCCTCGGTGTCGTTGCGCTTGGGCTTTTGCGGTAGCCGCTGCAGCAGGTCATCACAGTGATGAAAGAAACCCGAATAGTGCGCGCGGTCGGCCTCGAAATCCGTGGTCTGCCCAACCTGCGCAGCCAGCCAGCCCGCAACGGCATCGTCGCCCAGCGCCGCTGCACGCAGGCTGTCGGCCCGCGCCTCCACAACGACCATACTCATGTTGGTCTCCCCGAGCCGCCAAATAGATCCGCCGCCGGTCACATGCTCGGCCTTGAGGGCCAAGCGGCGAGCGCATCCTTGCTCGCCTTCTCGATCGGCTCAAGACGTCAAGAGCACACCGAGCGGCTTCTGCAGTCGCTGAAGGCAGCGATCTGGCTCTCGAGTTGAAGGCTCGGGTGGAACCAGAGCCGAGCGGTAATGCAGCTAAACCGGGGTCTCGTTCAGCCGCAGCAGCGCATAGGCAACGTTGGGACGCATCCTCTGCACGCCGTATGGCGTCTTCACCGCAATAATCAGAATCTCGGTGACGGCATAGGTTGCATCGCTGTGCTCGATGCGATCGCCTTGCTTGCCGGGAATAAAGACGAGCTTGGTGACCAGACAGGCTTTCTCGTCGGCCTGACCCGCAATCGAGCTCTGCACCGCATCCTTATGGTTCGCGGCGTAGCTCTTGGCGTCTGCCGGCGTGGCACAGACCAACACGTTATCCTCCGTCGGTTCGGCTTGCACTTCCGCTTGCGCGAAAGCACCCGGCAACGTCGACAGAGCGGCGGCGATGAGAAGCTTGCTGAAATTGCGCATCGGGAACCTCTGGGAACCTCTTTGCCTCGACAACCCAGTCGCGTCAGCGAAGGTTTCCTGAGGGACGCCTCTTTTACTTGCCGGCGTTTTGGAACAAAACCGCCGTTAGCGGAAAGTCGTTTGTCGCACACTTCGCCCGCCGTAGATCCGAGACGGACTCTGGCTCCGCGATACATCACCCGCGAGCTGTGCTGTTGCGATGTCTAGCTACCCGCTTTTGGCCACCCGACGTACGCCAGCCAACATCACTTCTGCGCCCACGGGAAATAGCGCAGGTCCGGCGGCGGCTGATCCTTGCGCACCGGCATCAGCAGGCCATCGGCGCTCATGTAATAATTCTCGTTGCCAATGCGCACATGACCGTTGCCTTCAGCGCAGATGAACTCGCGCCAGGCCGGCCGCACTTCCGCATTGCGCTGATATTCCCGCACCACCGTCCAGGGCCGCGTCAGCGCGTTGTCGATCACCGTGATCTCGTCATGCAGGATAGTGGGATTGTCCTTGTTGAGATAGAAGCGCTCCTTGAACACGGACTTGTTGTCGCGGTGCAGCGGCAGCTGCGACGCATCGTAGTGGCGCGGGCCCTTGAAGCCGCGGGTTTCGACCTCGAGCACGTCGAACTTGCCGTCGCCATCGGTGTCGACCCACTTGCCGATGGAATAGCCCTGCAGGGTCGGCTCGATGTCCTCCGGCCAGTCGCGCCCGTCGGTGTAGATGCGGCGGCCGTGCTCGACCCAGTTGAGCAGAATGTAAGTGGTGGCGGGCGTGATGATGATCTCGATCGGCTCGCCGCCATACATCATGATCGGCATGCCGAAGCCGAGACACGAGATGCCGAGCCACTCGCCGCTGTCGCCTTTGGCCTGGGTTTTCAGGTTGGCCTCGTAGATCGCCTGATATTCGGGCGTCAGCGGGGCGCCCTGCCCCTTGCCCCAGTCCTTGTGCTGGTCGAACGAGATCTGGCCGCGCACGCCTGGCACCGGCATCCGGCGCCATTGGCCCTTGAAGTTGGGATATTCCGAATCGTCGAACGCCTGTGCGCCACTCGCTGCAGCCAGCAACGCGAGCGCCAGTGCTGCCGCGCCCATGACCAACCGATGGATCATGGTGTCCTCCCTTGTGTTGATCTTGCGGCATCCGCGTCGCGGACGCGGATGCCGAATTCACGGATTCATTGGCGGCCGGGCGCCCAGCTTCATTCGCGCCTCTTGTCGAAGTACCGCACGTCCGGCGGCAGCTGGCCCTTCCGCGACGGCATGAGGAGCCCATCTGCGCTCAGGAAAAAGTTCTCGCCGCCGATGACGACGTTCGCGTTGTATTCAGGGCAGATCGATTCCGGCCACTCGGCATGCAGATCGGGATTGCGGACATAGCGCTTGTCGACGGTCCACGGCCGCGTCAACGCATTGTCGATGACCGTGATCTCGTCGTGCAGCAGGTTCGGATCGTTCTTGTCGAGATAGAAACGCTCCTTGAACACGGATTGATTGTCGCGATGCAGCGGCAGGCCTCTGATCTCATAGACGCGCGGCCCCTTGAAGCCACGAGTCTCGACCTCGAGCACGTCATACTTGCCGTCACCGTCGGTATCGATCCATTTGCCGATCGAATAGCCCTGGAAGGTCGGCTCGATCTCCTTGGGCCAGTCGCGCCCGTCGGTGAAGATGCGGCGCAGCGGGTCGTAATCCGCGATGATGATATAGGTTGTCTCCGGCGTGACGATGAACTCCAGGGGCCGAAACGCCACCATCATGAACGGCATGCCGGCGGCGACACAGCGCGCGTGGTCGGCACCGAGGCCGAGCCCGCCTGCGTCCTGCTCCTTGACGTTTTCTTCGAAGATCGCCTGATATTCGGGCGTCAGCGGCGCTCCCTGCAGCGCGCCCCAGCCCTTGGTCTGGTCGAACGACGGCTGACCCGGCACTCCGCGCACGACGAAGCGCTCCCACTGGCCTTTCAGGTTCGGGTATTTCGAGTCATCGAACGCCTGTGCGCTGCCGATGGCCATCAGCAGCGCTGCGGCGAGTATGAAGGCCCGGGTCACGCTCTGGCCATTCATGGCTGTCCTCCCTGTTCGTTCCAGCCAAAGAAATTAAGGCTCTTGTGGTGAAGCTACCGCGATCCGGCGACGATGCGGAAGGGGGTATCGACAAGTCGCACAGGTCCCGGCGAGGCGGGACCGACATTCGAGGGAAAACCCGGACGTCGCTTCCGCTCCATCGGGGCTACAGCGCTCTACAAACCGAACACGGCGATGACGGCTGCGGGCTGATAGAGCCGCGCACCGCGCATGTCGCCCGCTCCGCCCGCCACCACAGCGATGTACTGCTTGCCGTTGACGCTGTAGGTCATCGGCGGTGCCGTGATCGGCGTGCCGAGGTCGAAGCTCCACGCCTCCTTGAGCGTGTCGGAGTCGTAGGCCGCGAAATGCCCAGTGTGATGGCCGCTGAACAACAGGTCGCCGCCGGTGCTCAGCAATCCGGACTCGTTCGGAAGCGGGAACCGCTCCTTGCCGATCACCTTGCCGGTGCGCACATCGACCGCCCACAGCGAGCCATGGACGTTGGTGCGGCCCTGCTCGAAGCAGCACATGCGCTGCCCGACCCAATCGCGATTTTCGTCCATCGGGGCCTTGATCGAGGTGCCGGCGGAGCAGCCTTCGGCGGCCGCCACATAGGCCACCATGCGCTTGGCATCATAGGTCGGCGGGAAGAATGTCGGCGCCCCGCTCCACCACGGGCACAGTTCTTGGCCGGCTTTGCCGCGCCGCACGCCGATGCCGGCATAAGTCTGCACATCAAGGTTCGGATCGTAATCGACGGGCTTGCCGGTTTTGGCATCGATGCCCTTGGTCCAGGTCACTTTCTCCTGATACTGGTCGGCGCGGATGAACTGACCGTTGGCGCGATCGAGCGTGTAGTAGAAGCCATTGCGCGAGAAATTCGCCACCACCTTGCGCCGATCGCCGTTGATGGTCACTTCGTAGAGCATCTTCGGGCTTGGCGTGTCGAAGTCCCAATGCTCGTTCGGCGTTTCCTGGAAATACCAGGCGATCTTGCCGGTATCGGCATCGAACGCGAGCGTGCTCGCGGTATAGAGATTGTCGCCCGGCCGGAATTCCGGATCGTAGGTCGGGAAGGCGTCGCCGGTGCCGTAATAGATGAGGTTGGTGTCGGGATCGAACGACGCCGTCTGCCACACGCTCGCGCCGCCGATGCGCCAGGCATTGTGCTTGTCCTTCCAGGTCTCGGAGCCAGGCTCGCCCGGCGCCGGGATCGTGAAGGTACGCCAGACCAGCGCGCCGGTATTGGCGTCGAAGGCGCCGGCCCAGCTCCTGGTGCCCATCGAGCCTCCGGTGCTCTCGCCAACCAGCACCAGCTCCTTGCCGCCGCGGGTCTTGACCGTCAGCGGCGCGCCCGAGAAGCCTTGCACCTTCGAGGGCGTTCCGGTCGAGGGATCGGTGGGGGCGGCCGCGTTGACCTCCCAAACCACCTCACCGGAGTCGCGGTTGAGCGCGGTCAGCCGCGCATCGTAGGTCGCGACGAACACCTTGTTGCCGTACATCGCGATCCCGCGGCTGGTGCGCGAGCGCGTGATCTTCGGGTCGTAGCGCCAGAGCGGCACCGCCTGCGTGCCACTGCGCACGTCGAACTTCATCACCCGGTTCCAGGCATCGACCACATACATGAATCCGTCGTCGACCAGCGGCGTTCCCTCCTCCTTGCCACGCATGGTGCCGCCGGTGCTGGTGCCGCCGATCGAGAGCAGGAACTTGAGCTTGAGATCCTTGACCGTATCGCGGTTGATCTCCTTGAGCGGCGAGTGCCGGCTGTTGTTGTAGTCGCGGTGGACCATCAGCCAGTTCTGCGGATCGCTCGGCGCGTTGAGCAAACGTTCCGCACTCACGTCGGCTGCCGCCGCGGGCGGCGCCAACGGCGCGGTCGAACAGACGGCAACGAGCATTGCCGCGAGGCTTGCGGTCCTTCCCATTTCTTCCTCCCATCTTTTTGCAATGACTTCAGCTCAGACTAGCGCAAGCTGACGCCCACTGCATCACGAAAGCAGCAGGGTGCTGGTCAGCAATCGGAGCGGATCACGCCTTCGCCGCGGCAAGCGACGAAGCGCGCAAGGTCGATACGTGATGGTGTGAAAAATCAGGCCGCGAGCGCCCTGCCCCTGGTCCTGATGCTGCCGCCCCAGCGCCGGAAGCGCTCGTCGATCCGCCGCAACATGGTGCCATAGAGCTGCCAGGTGAAGCGGGTGCGCAGAATGTTGTCGGGAGAGCTCCGGCTCAACGCGCAATAGTCCTTGAGATACTGGCCCTGCTCGAAATCGAAATAGGACATCGAGAAGGCTCTCGCCTCCATGGTCATCATGTTATCGACCAGGCAGCCATCGAAATGAGCATAGACCTTGATCGGCGTCACCAGACGCATGCGCAGGAGCTTGAATAGAAACGGTGACGCGTAGTTGCGGGAGAATTTGCTGCGCTCAGCCAGCCAGCCGACATAGTGAGCCGTGTGCACATAAGCCTGACGGCGCGGCAGGCGCAGCTCCTTGATGGTGCCCTCGTGATATCTGGCGCGGTCGAAGACGTGCGGTCCGTTGTTGTGAGGTCTGATGTACGGTCGGCTGATCGATTGAACACGCATGGAGACTCTACTCACACACAACAAATCACTCTGATACCGCCACGCGAACGGACGGCATCGCATGGAATTGCAGGAAGGCGACGGCTTGATGGCAGGATCGCGGCGCCGCGAAAACTTGCTGCACCGCACGTTCTGCGGCACGTGCGGCAAATGCGCAAACCCAGACGAATTCGCGCGGGCGTCGAGACAATTCTCGCTGACGAGGCTACGTCAAACCGGCCGACCGCAAACAAGACCAGCCGATGAAGCGCCCCGCCATTTCAATTCCCGCGTGCCATGTAGCTCTTGCTGAAGCCGTTGCGGCCACTGGTGACGGTGAGATCTCGTGGCCCTGGCAATCGGCGGTGTCCTCGACATTTGCAACCACCCGTTTCCCTGGCCTCACAGTTGTGCTGCAATGCGCGCACGGCCCGCCTCGTGGCCGACAGGGGAGAACGCTCATGGCTCGCTTGATGGCTCGCTTAGGTTTTTTGGCCTCAGTGATCGCTGCAGGCTTTGGTCTCGCCAGTCCGGCCCTTGCACAACCGACTGTCTACATCCCTGCCATTCTCGAGCTATCCGGCGCCGGCGCCGTGTCCGGAACAAATTTCCGCGATGGCATGCTGATGGCGATCGAGGAAATCAACGCCAAGGGCGGCATTCTCGGTCGCAAGATCAATAATCAGCTGCTCGACACCCAGAGCGACGCCAGCATCTCGCGCGCGCAGGTGCAGAAGGTGCTCGACAACAATCCTCACGTCATTCTCGGGCCGGTGTTCTCAGGCTCGGTGCTGGTCAGCATGCTGCTGACCCAGCAGACGGACATTCCGCAAATCGTCGGCGGCGAGGCGGCGGCCATCACTCAGAAGGCTCATCCCTCCATCTTCCGCACTTCGTTTGGCCAGCAGTTCAGCATGCCGAAAATCGCCAACTACATTCGCGACGGCATCAAGGCCAAAACGGTCGCTGTGCTGTGGGTGAACAACGATTTCGGCAAGGGCGGACGCGACAATTTCAACAAGGAAATGGCGACGCGCAACATCAAGGTCGTGGCTGATGTCTCAACCGAGTCGGGTCAGGCGGATTTCTCCGCCGACGTGGTCAAGATCAAGGCCGCCAATGCCGACGCGATCTTCGTCTATACCAACGAGGAGGAGAGCGCCCGCTTCCTGCGTGAGGCGCGAAAGCAGGGCATCAAGGCGCCGTTGATTGGCGAGACCACGCTGCTCGGCCAGAAAGTGATCGAGCTCGCCGGCGAGGCCGCCAACGGCGTGCGCGGTCACGTCGGCCTCACCGTCGATGCGCCGATCCCGGCCGTGAAGGAATTCGCGGAGCGCTTCAGGAAGCGCTTCAACTACGTTTGCGACCACAACGGCATCAAGGGCTACACCGCCGTCTATTTCATCAAGCACGTCACCGAGAAGGTCGGAAAGTTCGACAGCAAGGCCTTCGCAGCGGCCGCCCACGGCATCACCATCTCGCCCAATCAAGAGCCCAATATCCTGATGGAGGCGACCTGGGACAAGAACGGCGACATCGACCGCGAAAGCTTCCTGGGCGAAGTCGTCAACGGCCAGCAGAAAATCGTCGAGATTCTGCCCAAGCTCGGCAAATAGGATTGTTGTAAAGCTGTTCCGCCCGGTCAGATCGCCGGGCGGGATCCAGGGCCGGCCACCCATGGCGTCCTTCATCCAGCTCCTGGTATCCGGCCTCGCGACCGGGGCGATCTACGCCCTCATCGCTGTTGGCTTCTCATTGCTCTGGCAGACCTCGCAGACCATCAATTTCGCCCAGGGCGAGTTCGTCATGCTGCCCGCGTTCTTCATGCTGGCAGCAATGAATGCCGGCGCGCCGTTCTGGCTGGCGGCGCTGATCGGCATCGCCCTGTCGGTTCTCATTCTCGGGTGGCTGTTCAAGGTCATGATCGTCGATCCGATGCTCAAGTACGGCGTCCTGCCGCTGGTGATTTCGACCATCGCGCTGTCGCTGTTTCTCAAGGAGGCCGCCAAGGACTTCTACAGCGCGCAGGCGCAGCCATTCCCCACGCTGGTGCCGGCGACCGATCTGGACGTTTTTGGCGCGGTGGTGTCGACGCAAAGCCTGGCAGTGCTCCTGGCCGCGATCGTCACCGTGGTGGCACTGCATCTCCTGCTGCACAAGACAAGGCTGGGGCGCTCGATGCAGGCGACCGCACAGAACCCGACACTGGCGAGGATTCTCGGCATTCCGGTGGAGCGGATGGTGCTCTACACTTTCCTGCTCAACGGCGTCCTGGTCGCCATTGCGTCGATCCTGATCACCCCGATTTACCTCGCCAAGTTCACCAACGGCGAGGTGCTGGGCATGGCAGCGTTCCTCGCCGCCATCATCGGCGGGTTCAATCAGGTCCGCGGCGCGATCCTGGGCGGCCTCATTCTCGGCGTGCTCGACAATCTCTCGGCGGTCTACATCTCGTCGCAGTATCGCGGCGCATTCCCGCTGCTGATCCTGATCGCGGTCATCCTGTTGCGGCCGCACGGCCTGCTCGGTCGTGCCGAGGAGCGCACGGTATGAACCGGCTCGGCGCCATCGCGCTTGGCGCCGCGGCGATCCTGGCGATCGTGGCGCCGTTCTTTCTGCGGCGTTACGGCATCTACCTGATCTCGATGTGGGCGGTTCTGACGATCGCCGCGATCGGGCTCAATCTGACGCTCGGCTACGCCGGACAGGTGTCGCTCGCCCAGGGTGCGTTTGTCGGTATTGGCGCCTACACGGTCGCGCTGCTGACGCAGGCCGGCTGGCCCTATCCGGCGGCATTTGTCTGCGCCGGTGCGCTGTGCTTCGCGATCGGCTGGCTCCTCGGCTATCCGGCGCTGCGCGTTCAGCATCATTACCTGGCTTTCGTCACCCTCGCGTTCACGACGCTGGTGTTCCTGGTGCTGCGCAACGAGGAATGGCTGACCAACGGCATCTACGGCATCACCGGCACCGAGCGGCCGGTGCTATTTGGCTGGTCGACCGGCAGCGCGCTCGATTTCTACTTCTTCTGCCTCGGCATGCTTGCCGTCATGGCGGCGGCGACGTGGTGGATGCTGCGCTCGCCATGGGGGCGAGCATTTCTGGCACTGCGGGAAAATCCGCTACGCGCCCTGTCGCTTGGGCTCGACACGCGCCGCTACACGCTGATGGCCTTTGCGATCGGATCGAGTCTTGGCGGGATGGCCGGCGCGCTCTATGCCCCGCTGGTGCAGTTCATCGAGCCCAACTCGTTCGGTCTCGGCATGTCCTTCAATCTGCTGCTGATGGTGATCGTTGGCGGCAGCGGATATTTCTTCGGTCCGTTCATCGGCGCGCTGGTGGCGGTGCTGCTGCCGGAGTGGACGCGGTTCACGGAAGGATACTATCTGCTCCTCTATGCCGCCCTGGTCATGGCCTTGATGGCGTTCTGCCCGTCCGGCCTGCTCGGCTTGATCGAACGTGTTTCGAAGGTGATGACGCGGCGTGCCCCGCCGCCATCGGAATTGCGCTCCGAGGGGACCAACCCATGAGCGCGGTGCTGGAAGTGTCCAACCTGCGCAAGTCTTTCGGCGGCATCACCGCGGTCAACGACGTATCGTTCGACGTGCGCGAAGGCGAAATCCTCGGGATCATCGGGCCGAATGGTTCAGGAAAATCCACGCTGTTCAACTGCGTGCTCGGCCAGCTGTTGCCGAACGCCGGCGAGGTTCGCGTCGATGGCAAGCCGACCACCGGAATGCGCCCGTGCGACCTCAATCGCCTGGGCGTCAGCCGGACGTTTCAGCTGCTGCAGGTCTTTCCTCAGCTTTCCGTGCGCGACAATCTTATCCTCGCCGGGCAGGAGCACCGGGGCTCGATGCTTTCGCGTCTGTTCGGCAAGTCCGATGCGGGGCTTGGCGACGCCGCCAGGAAGATGATCGACTTCTTCCAGCTTTCGCATCTCGCCGACGAACAAGCCGGCGCGCTGAGCTACGGACAGCAGAAGCTGCTCGACGCCGCCATGGCGTTCATGGCGGGATCCCGCCTCGTGCTGCTCGACGAGCCGGCCGGCGGCGTGAATCTGACGATGCTGGCGCATCTGCGCGAGCGCCTGCGCGCCTATCATGCCGAGCGCCGCGCGACTTTCGTGGTGATCGAGCACCAGATGGAATTCGTCATGGCGCTGTGCACCCGGGTGCTGGTCCTGGCGGAAGGGCGCATCATCGCGCAAGGCGCGCCGCAGGATATCCGCCGCGACCCGGCAGTGATCGAAGCGTATCTGGGGGGCCAAAGCGCATGAACGGCACCGAGCCGCTCGTTCTCGATGGCGTCTTCGCCGGCTACGGCAAGATGACCATTCTGAACGGCATGAGCGCGCGCATCCGGCGCGGCGCCATCACGACGGTGATCGGGCCGAACGGGGCCGGCAAGTCGACCATGTTCAAGACAGTATTTGGTCTACTGCCGGTGCGCGCCGGCAGCATTGCGTTCAATGGTCGTGACACCACCAATTTCTCGCCGCGGCAGATGCTCGATGCCGGCGTCGTCTACATCCCGCAAGGCCGAAATATTTTCCCCGAGCTGAACGTGCGTCACAATCTTGAGCTCGGCGGCGTCGCCTCGTCCGACCAGGCCAGCCTTCCCGGCCGACTGGCAGCGATCATGCAGCGATTTCCGATGCTGCACGAGAAGGCGGACACGCAGGCGTCGACCCTGTCGGGCGGCCAGCAGAAGATGCTCGAGATCGCGCGCGGGCTGTTGCTCGATCCCAAGCTGATCTTGATTGACGAGCCGTCAATCGGCCTTTCACCGTTGATAGTGCGGGAGGTGTTCGCGATCCTGCAAGAGCTGCGGGACAAAGGTGTGACGATTGTGCTGATTGAACAGAACGCCAAGCAGGCCCTGCAAATGTCCGACGATGCGCTGGTGCTGGAGCAAGGCCAGACCCGCATCGAAGACAGCGCGTCCAAGATCCTGGCTGATCCTCGGATCGCGCAGCTTTTTCTTGGCGGCGGCCTCGCCACCCGGCAGGAGCAGGTGTCGTGAGCAAGCGCCAGCTATTGATGGGTCTGATCGGTGCGAACATCATGGGCTCGCTGTCGCCGGCGCTGTTCGCCGATGCCTTCGAAGCGGCCGGGATCGATGGCTTCTACCATCTGATGGACGTGGACCGGCTGCCTGGGCGGACCCTGCTACTGCTTCTCGACGCGATCAAAGCCGCGGGCTTTGCCGGCGCCAACATTACCTATCCGTTCAAACAGGAAATCATCCCACTGCTCGACGCCGTGGACCCGGCGGCCATGCAGACCGGCGCGATCAACACCGTCTTGATTGCTCCTGATGGCCACACCACCGGCTACAATTTCGATCGGCCGGGCTGGCGAAACAGTTTTGCCGAAAGCTTCGGTCGTGACAGCGCAAAAGGTGCGAGCGTGGTGCAGATCGGCGCTGGTGGGGCCGGGCACGCTGTTGCTTGTGCGTTGATGGATCTCGGTGTCGCGCAACTCACCATCCATGACCTCGACCGTGCGCGCGCAAATGCACTTTGCGAGAACCTCGCGCAGCACTTCGGCGTGTCCTGCTGCCGTGTGGCGCGCGACCTCGAGCGCGACATTGCGCACGCCGACGGCATCGTCAATGCGACCCAAGTCGGAATGCGCGGCTTTCCCGGCAATCCGGTGCCGGTTTCCGCACTCAGGGCATCGCATTGGTGCGCCGACGTCATCTACACGCCGATCGAAACGGAATTCCTCAAGGCCGCCGCCGCGAAGGGCGCGCGCGTGCTCAACGGCGGCGGCATGTGCGTGCACACCGCCGTTGAGGCTTTCCGCCTCTTTACCGGCATCACGCCAGACGTCGCGCGCTTGCACGCAGCATTCGCCAAAGCCCTGGTCGAACGCGACCAGACGGGGGGATAGGCCGCGCGGGTCGAAAAAGCTCGAGGGCGTGAGAAGCCCCTCGATTTGCGAAGCCCAGCCTGCCGATCAACGCCCGCCCTGCAGCAGCGCCAGCGAATCCAGAAATCGGAGCACGGTCGGATTGCCGTGGATACTGCGCTCTCCAAAGGCGCCGGCGCCGATGGCCCGATTCCTCACGACGACCATGCGAGAGATGAAGTTGAGGTCGTCGTCCGCTTCACGGATGTACTCGCGGGCCGACAAGCCGCTTACCGCACGCCGCTCCTCGCGCGTGGCGCATATGTTGCCCAGAATGCCAGTGCAGTTCTCCACCAGCTTGTAGATCTCCTCAACCGAGGGCGTGCCGCGGTATTCGATGCCCGTGGCAACCAGGCTCATGCTCTCGATATTGATCTTGGCACTCGTCTCCTTAATCCACGGGTCATTGGTCTCACCGACATACTGCCTGACCTTGAACTCCCCCGGCATCTCGACCCGGAATCCCATCTCTTCGTCGCGATGCTCCCGCCGCGCGGTTGCTTGCGCGCGCGCCGGGATCGAGGGGAGCATAAGCGACGTCAACGCCGCGGCGGCACCCGCCAGGGTCGGCACGGCACCGCGCCGCGAGATGCTTGTCCTTTCGAATACGAAATCCCATGACATGGCTTTTTCCGTCTGACGGCACGCTCGCGCCATCTCATGACGTTGCGAGGACGAGCCGCGTTCAAACGGTGACGACGGCCCCTTGTGCGGCTGATGGGATGCCGATCAGCGCCCGCCCTGCAGCAGCGTCAGCGAATCCAGAAACCGACGTACGTTCGGATTGCCGTGGATGTCCCGCTCTCCAAACACGCTGATGCCGATGGTCCGTTTTCCGACGTTGACCACGCGATAGATGTAATTGAGGTCACCCGACTCGCGGATGAAATCGCGCGCGGGATTGCCGCTCACGGTGCGCGCTTCCTCGCGGGTAACCGCCATGCCGCCCGCCGCCATTCCTTCGCGTTGCAGCTTGTACTGGTCTTCGGCCGAGGCCGCGGCGCGATTTTCGGTGCAGTGGACGCCAAGGAGCATGTCGTTGAGCTCAACCTGGGCATCGACCGATTTTGTGAAAGGGTCGCTGGGATCACCACTCTGCTCTTCGACCTTGGGCGTGCCCGGCATCTCAACCCGAAAGCCCATCT
>Ga0209488_10001507_pt1 | contig 19892 bp, 12 predicted proteins | sample Rivendell_Oct201_8_FD_188349 | JGI IMG/M metagenome (GOLD analysis project Ga0209488, IMG submission 188349) | Vadose zone soil microbial communities from the Eel River Critical Zone Observatory, Northern California, USA -... | ecosystem: Environmental > Terrestrial > Soil > Vadose zone >...
CGCCAACCGGACAAACCTACCCAACGCCTCGGAACTCTATCCTGCCTTCGACTTGGCTTCTCGTTCTCCTCGACCAGCGCTTTGCTATAGACCCTTGCTCGCCCTCCCTTGATCATTTTGCAATGAAAGGGTGACGACGCTTGAGCCCCGGAACGCCGCACCAACCGGAAAAACTTAAGAAGTTGTCAAAGAACGATTCCGTTTGTACGCTTTCTGTTTCTATAGTCAACAGAAAAAGAGCGGTTTGTAACTATGTGTGTTTTCAATCGAGTGCAGCGTGTCCACAGGGGTGTGACTGAATTTGGTGCAGAACGCAGAACAAGAATTCAGGAATCTCGCAGTAGGTCGACCGGATCGCCGATTTTGACAATTATTGGTAGAGGTTGGCCTTGACGTACCGCTTTCCATCATGACCTTGGCTTTGTGAAAATCACGCAGAAGCGGTATGGGATAAGGGATTCGGATGAATGGGTGGGACAGTATTGCCGCAGTATTGCGGCAGTATGACTCATACGAATTCGATTTTATCGTCGATGAGTTGCTTGTCGCCCTCGTCGGTTCCGGCAAGTTCGAACGAGTTCGTAACCGCCGCCTTGCCCTTTTCCACGCTGGTGATGACGTAGGAGCAGCCGAACCAGTGAGCTTCGGCCAGATCGGTCTGCGACCAGCGGGCGGGATGGTCGGGGTGAGAGTGGTAGAAGCCGACGATGTCCTCCCCACGCTCGCGGCCTTCGCGCTGGATGCGCACCAGTTCGCGGGGATCGATGTTGTAGCGGTTATGTGCGGAGTCAGTGCGGGTATTGCCGCAGCGGGCGGTCGTGGTCACGATGCGGGTGCCATCGTCGCCGGTGCGGCCGAGAAGGACTCCGCAGCACTCGTGCGGGTAAGTTTCTTCACCGTGGCGGCGGAGGGACTCGTAGTCTTTAGCTGCAATTTTCAGCATGGATGCAATGCAAAAGTAAGAAGTCAAAATGCAGAATTAAAATCGCTGCGCCTCTTAATTCTTCTGTCCGTTTACTTCTGACTTCTGACTTCTCACTTCTGACTTCTTTCTTTTACTTTTCCTTCACTCCTCCGTCCAGAATCGTTCGCTCAGGTACTTGTCGCCGGAGTCGCAAAGAATGGTTACGATGACGGCTTCCTGTCGTCGTTCCTGCGGAAGCTGCCGGGCAATCTGCAGGCAGCCGACCACGGCAGCAGCAGATGAAATCCCGACCAGCAATCCGGCTTCACGCCCAAGGCGTTTGGCCATGGCATAGGCATCTTCGGTGGCGATCTCGAGATTCTGATCAGCCAACGTCGGATCGTAAATTTTAGGCACCAGCGCGCTGGGCATGTGCTTGGCGCCTTCAATGCCGTGGAAAGCGGAGTCGGGCTGGAGCGAAATGCATTCAATCGCGGGATTGAGTTCTTTCAACCGGCGCGTCGTGCCGACAAAAGTTCCGCTGGTACCAAGCATGGAAACGAAGTGAGTGATGCGGCCCAGAGTTTGTTGCCAGATTTCGTTCGCCGTGCCGTGATAGTGGGCTTGCCAGTTGGCATCGTTCGAATACTGGTCGGCGTAGAAATATTTGTCGGGATCGGCCGCGGCAAGTTCACGCGCTTTTCGAATAGCGCCATCGGATCCCTCGCCAGGATCTGTATAAATGATGTTGGCGCCGTAACTGTGCAGTATCTTTTTGCGTTCGAGCGACACGTTATCCGGCATGCACAGCGTGACCGGAAATCCCTCGGCTGCACCAAGCATGGCATAAGCGATTCCGGTATTCCCGCTGGTCGAATCGAGCAGAATCTTGCCGTCGCGGAACTTTCCACTCCGGCGGCCTTCCACCACAATGTTCGAGGCCGCGCGATCTTTGACGGAGCCTCCAGGGTTGTACCATTCGGCCTTACCCAAAAGTGTTACGCCGGGCACATCGGCGGTAAGCGCGGTGAGACGCAATAGCGGAGTATTGCCGATACGGTCAAACACGCTTTGACCAAGGCTTGGGACAGAGCGTCCGGGGCCATTCGCCGAGGCGGGAAGCGGTCTTTTATTCAGCTTGGTGGAACTTTGCATCATGTTGAGCCGAATTTGGTATCGAACTCGGAACGAACCGTCGTGACTTACGTAATGTGCTACAAAGCCCGAAACACGGTATGTAGTATGGTGTCTTAGATGATAAACATGACACGGCGATGCGGACGATGTAAAGATGCGCGTTTTCTGCGCGGCCTGCATCTAACGTTAGAGATAGTGAAAGGCTGAAGCAGGAAGCAATGGCGAAAACTATCGAAGCACGGACTTATGAAGAAGCGCTGGCCTGGTTACGCGAGCACGGGTTCGACGTACTGGATGCGCCGGGAATGAATGGCCGCGTCTTCATGAGAAAGTATAACGTGTCGGCGGCGATTCAGAAGACGCCCGAGGATGGCGTGAAGATTTTTGCCTACCCTGGCTATTTGATTGGCAGCGAGATTTCAAAGCTGGTGAACCGTGGGTACCAGCAGTTTCTGAAGACATCGAAGACCGAGGTGCCAGCCTCAGCCGATCATCTCAAGGCGCTGCACTCGTTTGCGGAAGAATTGAAAGTCGCGCTTGGATTGCCCAGCCTGTACAACGAATCGCTGGGCACGGTGAGCGAGTCGTACCAGTACGATCGAGTTGAAGACCGCGACAAAGCGGCTGTCGACCGGCCCAAGCGGCCTTGGGAAGTGGCGGGCAAAGCGGCTGCGGCCAAAAAGGGCCGCGCCTAGGTCGACATAAACGTCGATATCAACCCAGTGTCGACACAGGCCGGGTCGAAGTCTGTCCCCCAGAAATCTGTTCTCAAGCTGACCCTTGTATGCCAAACTAATGCGCCACGGAGGTCTCTGTGCGCATACATTTTGCAGTCTTCCTTTCTGTCGTTTCTCTCTTCCTGATGAACCTGGAGTCGGGCGCACAGACGCCCAGTCACATCGTCGCTCAAGAAGACACGAAGAGTGCCATCGAACAGGTGTTGCACACACAGCAGGCGGCGTGGAACCGTCACGACCTGGAAGCGTTCATGGCAGGATACTGGAACTCGCCGGAGTTAACATTCTTCTCTGGCGCGAAAGAATCGGATGGATGGCAGGCCGCAATCGCGCGTTACCGCGCCACCTATTCGAGCCCCGGTCACGAGATGGGGAAGCTGGAATTCTCCGGCGTGCGCATCGAGACGCTGGGGCCGAGCGCGGCCTTCGTGCGTGGCGCCTGGCAGTTGACGATGCCGGACGGAAAGACGCCGCATGGACTATTCACGCTGGTGTTTCGCAGGTTTCCCGACGGATGGAAGATTGTGCACGACCATACTTCGGCAGCGGAGTAAGGCAGCTTCTGGCTGCTAGCCTCCACCTGCTAGATACTCATCACTTTCTCGCTCGCACTTGAACTCGGGTGCCTTCCGGAAGCTTTCCATTCTGCAATTCCACAACACCATTGCGGACGACGCCTTCGAATTCCTTCCCAGCAAGATTGGGATCGATTGATGGGTTCGCAGGCAGAGCCTGCCCCTTCGGCAAGCTCAGGGCAGGCTCTGAGCCCGTCGAAGGGAGTGCCCGCGCCACACGATCCGTGCCTGCACGTCCCATGCCTTTGTCCATGGCCTCGTTTGCTAAGCGGTCGGCTTCGCGGTTGTGCTCGCGCAGCGCGTGGCCTATCGAAAACCAGTCCAGCTTGGCAATCAATTCTTTGGCTCGACCGTGAAGATCCTGCAGTGTCGCGTTCTTCACCTTATAGATGCCTTTGATCTGGCGGACCAGAAGTTCGGAGTCGCTGATGAGCTTCAGCGCTTTGTGGCCGTGTTTGATGGCGTATTCGAGTGCGGCAATCAGGCCTTGATACTCGGCGAAGTTGTTGGTCTGGTGACCGAGATACTCGCTTAGAGCAGCGACCTTCCGTCCCGATTCGTCCTCAATGACGACGCCATATCCTGCCGGGCCGGGATTGCCGCGCGCGCCGCCATCGCTGTGAGCGATCAAATAATGTTGAGGAGGATTTTCGCGGGGCTCGAACAGATGCTTGGCTCCGGCGACGCGAGAGAATGGCATATCTGAGTTTACAACGTGCGGTTGAACACCTGGCTAGCGCCCGGCAGCCAGGCGAGTGGCCAGGCGCGCTGGAAGGTTGGCGGCGAAGATGCGGTCCTGAGCGGCTTTCAGGTTGTAGGGAGTTCGGTGGAAGTGAACGATTTGCGCCTCGGTGTCGAAGAGTGCGAAGGCAGCGCGCCAGTCGCCGTCGCGGGGCTGTCCAACTGAACCAGGATTGATCAGGTAGCGAGCTTCCGATTTCAATTGAAGCGCGACCGACTCGGCTTGACCCACGGTACGATATTCGGGACGGAAACCGTCGCCGCCGGATCCGTTGACGAAAAATCCACCCTGCAGGTGTGTGTGTCCAAAGAAAGTCAGGGGCGACGCCAGGGTGAGCAGGGAAGCGAGCGCGTCGCCGAAAGAAACTACATATTCGTCTTCATCGTTCGGGGAACCGTGAACCAGCTGCACCCCCGGAAAATCTGCCAGTTGCAAAGGCCCATGGGGCATCGAGCGCAGCCACTCCAGGTTCTCCGGGGCCAATTGCTCGCGAGTCCACATCGCAGCAGCGGCGGCAAGGGGATTGAAGTCATCGAGGCCAATAAGTCCAGTGGCCGCTTTGTCGTGATTGCCGCGAACGAAAATCTTTCCCAAGTCGCGAGCGCGCGATACTACTTCGTTGGGGCTGGCGCCGTAGCCGACGATGTCACCCAGATTCACAACCAGGTCGAATGCGGGAGCGGAAGCCATGCAGGCTTCCAGGGCTTCGAGGTTGGCGTGGATGTCGCTGAGCAGAAGTATGCGCACGGGTCAAGATCACCGAACAAGCTGCCGATTATAGACCGGCCCGAGAGGATGCGAACGGGATAGCAAGAGTTTTCCGGAAACGGCGTATTAGGGTGAAATACAAGCCTCTATGCATCGCTTCAATTACAAACGGCGTTTGTGGAGGACATCGCAGCGATACCCGTTTTTTCCGGCTCAGAGTGAGCGGTGCCGCACGCATCACTGTTCCGACGGACTCCTGCTTATCATCTAGCCTGAGAACTAAGAATTTCGGTGACGCGGTGAAAAAAACTCCACGTTCCTAGCCGCGAAGCGGCGTAAAAATGCAGCCCACGGCGCGAGCCGTGGGAGAAGTGGGGAAACAGACAAGCCCCAGCGGGGCGAAAGACCGTTCTCACGCACACCCTGAAGCCCTCATTGAAAATAGCACCTTATCGTAACGATGAGCGCTGCGGCACCGGAGTTTTCCCGCAGCGTCTTCAATCCACCGTTCTGACATCGTCCGGCAGCATGAGCACAAACATGCAGTTGCCGGTTGCCGTTGAGCAGGAAAGAATTCCGCGACGCAACACCTTGACCGGAGTGCTGTCAGGAAATGTCAGGTGATAGTCGGCGGTGCGTAGTGCCTCAGCAAAAGGTTTTAACTTTTCATCTCCACTAACATATTTCACGCTTTCAGCCTTGGCGGCCGAACCGGCGCCCCCGCTCAACAGTACAAAGAACTCGGCGTTGCCCGTCTCTTTAGCTTTGCCCAGATCGATGGTGCGGCGGTGCTGCAGATCGTCTTTGTATTTCGTCACCGCAGCGTCCGCTTTGGCGTCGCTCCCCGCTAGCGCGGCCAGCCGGACGTGAGTCTCCGGGATGGGTCGGAGCCCGCTCATCGACATGGCATAAGTCCGCAGCGCACGATCTTTATCGCCTTGCTTCTCGTAGATTTGTCCGAGATGGTCCCCTACCTCTCCGTGCTGACCAAGCTCCCAAGCCGCCGCAACGTACTTTTCAGCCTTGTCGAGATTGCCTTCGGAAAAGTGGACCCAGCCCAGGGTGTCCCAATACGCAATGAGCGAAGGGACGAGCGGCAGTTCCTGGTGCGTGAGGCGGTCCAGCGAAATATTGCGCAATGCCGCGGCCGTAGCTGAGACCGCCGACTCCGCATACTGCTGCGCTCGATCGAGATGGGCTTTCTTGAGCGACAACTGGTATGCAATGTTGTTCCACACCAGTGGCGTGGCGGAAAGTTCTACCGCATGATCGAACGCAGCCAGCGCTTTGTCGTCCTGCCCCTGATTCAGATAGGCATCGCCCAGACTCACCTGCAACTCCGGACTCTCCGGCGTCAACGATGCTGCTTTCTCCAGTTCAGGAGCAGCTTCGTCATACTTATGCCACTCGGCATACATGGCGCCAAGATTCGCATGCGCAAACTTGTCGAGCGGATTCATTTCAAGCTGCTTGTGAAACGCGGTCACGGCATCTTCATACTTGCGCTGCTGCCAGTAAGCGCGCCCCAGATTGTTGTAGGCAAACTCGTCGTAGGGATTGATTTCAATTTGCTTTTGTAGTGCGGCAATCGCCGCATCGTTTTCTCGTGTTGCCAGATAAACCAGGCCCAGATTGTTCCATGCGGTCTTGTGTTTCGGATCGACCTCGGTAGCCCGCTTCAGCAGTGCGATGGCGACCGCAAAATTTCCGCTGGCCATCGCCGCGCGGCCACTGTCCACAAGATCGTCGGCCTTCATGTCAGCGGGAGGAACGAGCGCCCCTGCCGCTGCGTTCTCCACGGAGAGATGTTGCCCTAGATCGGCCGTCACAGCCCGCCGGAAAGACTCGTAGTCCGGGGCTCGTGCTGCCGGCAATTCGTCCTGGCGCAGCGTCAGCTTTCGGCCTGCCGTAAAGGCATGGCCCTCGAGCTTGTAAGTCGCTTCGTATTCCGCATAGTCGCGCTTCAGCGAGAAGGGAAGCGGGACTCGCGCCGTATACTTCGCCGGAAGCTGCAACTTGATGTTGTACGAATACTCGGCTTTTGGCCCCAGCTTGAGCGGCTCCGCATCTGCGTCGCCATCATCATTTCCTATGTCCGGCAGGCTGAAGGAAGACAAAGGAAGGAGCATCTCCGTCTTCTTCTTCGACCAATCGAGAAAGTTCGCTCGTGAAATGTCATAGGACATCGTGAACGCTTCGCGCGTGGCAGCGGGATCGCTGACCTTGAGATTCGTGATGTCTCCACCCAGTCCCACATTTACGTTTTCCACCACGCGTTGCCAGTTCGCCTGCGGCACGCGACGGAAGATCGAACGCAGCAACAATTCTTCGTCGCCGCGGAAAACATAATTTACGTGCGCCTCCAACTTGCCAATTTCGTTGATCTTGCCGTCAATCTCCGACCGCTCGAAGTCCGGCATGGGAGTATCGGCGGGAGTTTCCTCGAGGTGCGGCGTACCCTCGGCAGGAATGACCAGCGCCTGCTTATTTCGCAGGGTAAAAGCCAGCAACCGGAAGGGAGCCACCTCGCTGGTCGTATCCATCCAGACTTCTTCCTTGCCCATCGGTAACAGGGTGATGACGTGATCGAATTGCGACGGGGAAGGAACGTCCGGGTCGAGCTTGCGGCTTGAATTGATCAGCACGGACGAGGCATGCAAACCTTCGGCTTCAAGCAGAGACTCCAGCAGCGTGTGTTTGTCCTTGCAGTCTCCGTACTGATTGTGGAGTACGTCCGCGGCGGAGTGCGGCTGGTAGCGCCCCACTCCCAGCGAAAGGCTCACGTAGCGAAAGTTCTTTGCCACGAAATCGTACAGCGCTTCGGTCTTCTCCAAATCCGTGTTGAGTCCCTTGGTCAATGCCTCTGCCTTGCCACGGACTTCCCCGGAGGGAACGCGGCGATCTTTTTCAAGACTGGCGTACCAGCGTCCGATTTCTTCCCAGGTCCCGAAAGTCGTCAGCTGAATATCGGGCCGCTCCTCGTCCCCTTTCTTCTTTTTTTTCTTCTTGTCCTTCTCTTTCTCTTTCTTATCGTCCTCACGTTCCAGGTGCGAATTCGACCAGTGATAGATGCGCCGTCCGTTCTGCTCGGTAATCTTCGGATCCATTCCAGACTTGTTCTTGAGCTTCACGGTACGGTCCGCCGGCGTATCAACATCGACCTGCTCGTCGAGCACGATGTTGTTCTGGTCGAAGTTGTGTTCGGTCCAGAACTGGCCAGCCGCCAGGGGCGTGTGCACCACCGTGACCAGGTCATATTCCAGCACTTCGCCCGGACGCAGCCCTGGCACCGTAATATGCTTCTGGCGAAAATCGGTATAGACAGGAGCTTCGCGCGCCACCGGGGCGCTCAGGTCCTGCACCGCGTCGTCGCCCGCCTTCACGATGCTGCCATCTTCCTTCAGAACCCGTACGTAGGGGATCTCCACCCGCTCGTTGGCCGAGTTGTATCCCACCTGCAACTGACCCCACTGCTGGACGCCAGCCTCACTTTGCACTCGGATGCGGGCAATCGACTCTCTGCGGCCGGTGCCATCGCTCTCGAAACGGTAACTGGACCGCAGTTGCTCGATGACGAATGCTTCCTGCGAATAGTCGGCTTTCTTATCAGCAGGCTTGTCCGCCGCAGTCTCTGCTGGCTTGGCAATGGCGGGTTCGCCCAACTTCGGTTTTTTGGGCTTCGCCGGTCGGTCAGTCGACTGACTCTGACGAGGCTTTGGCGAGGGAGCGGCAATTACGGGGAAACCCAAAACAAAAACAAGGAAACAGGCAATAACTGGATTGCGCATAAGAGTGAAAGTAAGACTAAACCCTGCGCCGTTTGTATCGTAAGCTGGGAAGTTGCGCAACTCGGACCTGCGCCTGCGAGCGAGATTCGTAGCTGCAACTCTTCAAATTTTTCCTGTCTGCTGGCGCAAATCCGGGTTAAAATCTTGCCCATAAGTTCGCCTCGCCATGACGCGGGGCAACGTGACGCATAATGTATTTGCGCCACGATCTTTCCGTTTGGAGGTTTTTGCATGGAAGATCGGGCCCCTGTTGTCTCTCCTGTTTCGCAGCAATCCGCCTCTACCACTAGGCATCATGAAGGCCGCGGCGCCTGGGTACTCACCGCATACGGAATCTCGGGCTTAGCGCTCTTCGGGATTCTGGCCTACTTCATCTCAGACTTCATCGCTCACTAGCCCCGGCAAGTGGTGGTCGCGAACGGGCGTGCGCGCCCGCGGACAGAGTTGGAGTGTCCCTGCCACGTTCGGCAATCCCACGCCGGCCTAGTCGCCCCCCATCCCACTTTGAACGTGTTACAACGTGCTACAATGAGCGACCTTAGGAGCCACTGCGGCTTCGCAAGGGACCTGGCGTCGTCACTCCGATCTAACTTCATACGAGAGAAGAATCCGTGGCCAAGAACCCTGCGTCCACCCCGAGTCCCGTCACTTACGCCGATGCCGGTGTGGACATCAGCCGCGCCAATCGCACCAAGCAGCGCATTAAATATCTCGCCCACAAGACTTTTACCCGCGGAGTACTTAGCGAAATCGGCGGTTTCGGCGGCCTCTTCGCCGTAGACAAGGCCAAGTACATCGATCCTGTGCTGGTATCGAGCGTTGACGGAGTGGGAACCAAGCTCAAAGTCGCATTCGAGATGCGCTTGCATTCCACGATTGGCGGAGATCTGGTCAACCACTGCGTGAACGATATCCTGGTGCAGGGAGCCGCGCCGCTGTTCTTCATGGATTACCTCGCTACCGGGAAGCTCGAACCTCCAATTGCCGAACAAGTGGTGGAAGGCATCGCCGATGCCTGCAAGCACAACGGTTGCGCGTTGATCGGTGGCGAAACCGCCGAGATGCCCGGCTTCTATCCCGATGGTGAATACGATCTGGCCGGCTTTATCGTGGGCGTGGTCAACCGCGAGCGCATCATCACCGGCAAGAATGTGCAGATTGGAGACATAATTCTCGGCATGCCTTCAAACGGCCTGCACACCAACGGATACTCGCTCGCCCGCAAGCTGCTCTTCGAGGTGGCGCACTATTCGCCGGAAACGTATGTCAACGAGATTAGAAACAAGGTCGGCAACGAGCTGATGCGGACCCACAAGAGCTACTGGCCGTCGCTGAAAAAGCTGCTCGATGCGGATTGCGTCTCCGCCCTGGCGCACATTACCGGAGGCGGCATTACCGAAAATCTTCCCCGTGTGCTGCCCCGCGGCACAGCCGCCCTCATTGAACTCGGCTCCTGGCCCGTGCTCCCCATCTTCGAGCACTTGCAGCAGTTGGGCAACGTGGAACAAGACGAGATGCTGCGCACCTTCAACATGGGCCTGGGAATGTTGCTGGTAATCCCTTCCGCAAAATTCAAGAAGGTCCACACCTTCCTTGAACGCGTCGGCGAAAAAGCTCACACCGTAGGCCGCATCGTAAAAGGCGAGCGCAAAGTGATGTACAGCTAAGCCAGTGACGAATTAGAAATCCTGCAAAACTGTCATCCTGAGCGGAATTTGTCGCGCGCGAAGCGCGTGACAAATGCAGTCGAAAGCCTGCCCTGAGCGAAGCCGAAGGGGATCTAACATCTCTACAGAACCTGCGGCTCCGCAAGGAATTTTCATCAAGATGACGGGTATTCTTGGTGGGCAGTTCGGGCGAAGCAATCGCTGGAAATTTTTCGCTCGCGGGTTTTTTTATTTGACATTCACATCGTGCGCGCGTAAGGTTCCGCCCTATCAGCGAGACGGATTCGCCGGGGGGCGACGGATTCTCAGTTCCGTCAGTGATCCTGATCGCTGCTTCCTCCGATAGTATTAACGGATTGCGCCCGCGAAGCGCATGCGGCGCGCAAGTGCGGACCATCAGTCGTGTGAGTACACAAGTCGTTGGGCCCAATCTTTTCATTTCATCAGGAGGAATCCTCATGGCTCGCGTTGGCATTATCTTGTCCCTAGTCTGTGCTCTTTCTTTTGGCCTAAGCGCGCAAAGCAGCAGCCCGGTCGGGATTCCGGTGAATTCCGCCACTATTCCAATTCCTTTGGGTTTCATTGACCCGCTTTCCACCCAGGTTCATCTAGAGATTCCGATTGCCTCAGTTCCCCAGCGCAACGCTCCGCCTTCCACGGCAACGCTCGTCTACGATCCCATCGCTTGCTACCCCTCGCCCACGTGGACGTGCGGTTACGGAACCGGTTGGCAGCTCAAGATGGTTCCTATTTCTTCAACCGTTTTGGCCATGGGGACCTTTGGCTATTCCGTCTGGACATCATCCACCTGCCCCGATCAGGCCTATCCATATGGATCAATTGCCAACGTCTACGACATCCGGTTCACAGATCTTCACGGAACGGTCCACCACACGGGCTCCGGTAGCACGACTCCGCAATTAACCTGGATAGCATGCCACGACGCACAGGGGAATCAGGACCCTAACACTGGTACGCTACATCATTGGGCCGGCTTTAGCTCGGACGGTGCCGGCTACTCCTTCGACGTTTCGTACGATAGTACAGGGAACCTTCTATCCGAAGTGTGGTCAGCCGACGGCACCGTGGTTGAACATCTTCTCTCCGTTAGCTACGGCTGGGTCGGCAGCACAAACGGCAACAATTTCTTTGGGCCGTTTACGCAGAGTCCTATTACCGTAGATAACGTGACCTGCCTTCCGTCAGCTCCAAGCCACGTTTACGTGATGGCTTCCGACGGATCTAGACAAACCTACACCATCAACTGCCAATACTATTCAATATCCCTGGGTACCTCAACGACCACCCAGCTTTGGATATCCAGCCTCGTGCTTCCCGACGGCACGCAGTATAGCTTTTCCTACGACACCGGCACCTCGGGTACACATTTGGGTGGATTAACGAGTGTGACGCTCCCGACTCGCGGGCAACTGCAGTTTAGTTACGCTGCCCCTACCGGCTGTTACTGGCTTTACGGTTTCAACCGAACTTGCGCTCCCCTTGCATCGGCAACCTTCGAAGGAGGCACCTGGCAGCTTGGAAGCGTCACCAGTGGAACAGGAAACGGCACCCAAACAACCGTCACAGTGACTAGTCCACCGCGCTACGATGCAGTCTCGAAGTCTTATGTAAATGACAAGACCGTCTATACGAGTGTGCCGGGCAGCGCCCCGCCACATATCCAGACTATTCAACACTACAGCGGTCCGAGCTCACTCTTTAAAACGGTCGGCTTTACCTATCCCCTCGCATACGGGGGCGGCTGCGTCAGTTCGGTGAGTACTACCTTAAACGATACAGGTCAATCGTCACAGATTCAGTATCAGTATCTCAACTGGAGTCTTTCCACATTTTGTTCTCTCGTCGCCCAAAAACAAGAATATGATTTTGGCGCCTCAACTCCGACCCGCACGACGAAAATCTCCTATCAAGGAGACACCAGCACCATCCATTACAACTCGCAGTACCGCATGTTTAACCGACCGGCCAGCGTAAGCGTTTACGCGGGCAGCGGCACCGGATCGCCGATTTCCAAAACGAACTACACGTACGATGAGTACGGGGCGAACTACTGCAAGAACAGCGTTCCCATGCTGACAAATATTACCGGCGCGATAAATCATGACGACGCCGGTCATGGCTATGGGTTCTGGGCACGCGGCAATGTCACTTCTATCAGCAAGCTCATCTCCGGCACGACGTACGTTACGTCACACATTTGTTACGACACGCTCGGAAATGCCACCCAGCAAGTGGACGAGCTCGGAAACGCTACCAACTACGACTACACCGAGAACTGGGCGGACACTTCTTGCATTGGCTCAGGCACCCTAACGCGTGCCTTTCCAACAACGATCACGGATGCCTTGGGACACCGCACCAGGACAACACGTTACACGTGCACCGGACTTGCCAGTGCCGAGGCGGATGAAAACGACTTGGACGCCAGCCCCGTCCGATCAGGAGTGACTTACTCCTACGATTGGGCAAACCGGCCATTGTGTACCAACTACCCGGACGGGGGCCAAAACTGCACCTCCTATTTTCCAGCCGCTCAGCCGCCATATTTCACGCAGACCACCTTACTCACGTCCGGTCTAAGCAAGGCGACGACAACGATCATGGACGGTTACAGCCGCACGTCACAGACACAATTGACGAGCGATCCGGATGGCGTGGATTATACGGATATTGTTTATGATGCACTGGGCCGTACTGCGTCGGTCAGCAATCCTTATCGCACAACCTCCGATTCAACCTACGGCGTGACCCGCTCCTACTATGATGCGCTTGGCCGGGCTCAGTTGGTTGTGAAACCCGACGGCTCTGCCGTTACGACTAGTTACTCGGGAAATATCATGGCGGTTACAGACGAATCCGGCAAGAAGCGGCAGACTTACGCTGACGGCCTGGGACGGATGACGCAGATTGTCGAAGATCCAAGCGGCCTTAACTATGAAACTGACTACGCATACGACGTTCTGAACAACCTGGCCACGGTCACACAGAAAGGAGGATCACCTTCCAGCAGTTGGCGCACCCGCACGTTTACGTACGATTCTCTCTCTCGTCTGGTATGCGCCGCCAACCCCGAGATTCAGGCCGTCACGTGCCCCGCCTCGGCCACCGGCACATTCCCCTTTGGTGCCGTCACCTACGCTTATGACAGCAACGGAAACTTAAAGACGAAGACAGCACCCGCTCCGAACCAGCCCCACGCGGGCACCGCCACTGTGACGACCATGTACACCTACGATGTTTTGAATCGGCTAACCGGAAAAAGTTACAGCGATGGATATAACGGAAATCTCACGTCTGGTGTGACCTATGGCTATGATGGTGTTCTCCTCAGCTGTCCGACTCCGATCGGGCAGGCAGGCGGAGGAGCTGCCAAGAACGTTTTCGGTCGACGTACTGCAATGTGCTACAGCGTTGGAAGCAAGTCTTGGATTTATGACTCAATGGGCAGGGCCAAGAACAGCGACGCTCGCTTCGTTGGACTCACGCCTCCATACGGCGCGACTGTTGTAACCATCAACGGGGTTCCGACGATTTCGGCGAATGTCAATTACAACTACGATCTCAATGGAGACTTGGCCCAAGTGTTCTATCCTCAGCCGGGCATTCCCAACTACGAGTTCTACACGGGTGAAAATGCCGCCGGTCGAGTGACCTCAGCAGGTGATATATACAACAACGTCCTGGAGCGTGGAACCTACGCGCCGCATGGGGCACTTGCCACGGCTTTGGTTGGGCGAGGGACCTACGCTGGCAGTACGATTTCCAATACATACAACAACCGCCTCCAGCCAGTTGTGCTTTCAGTCTCGACTGCGACGAATACGCCGATCCTCAATTTGACCTACAACTTCAACCTGGGAAATGGCACTAGCGGCAGCGATAATGGAAACGTGATTCAGACTGCGAATGGGAAAGATGACAATCGGACGCTGAATGTTACCTACGACGGCTTGAACAGGATTCAGACCGCTTACACGAATGGCCCGAACTGGGGTGAAGTTTACACAATCGACGCGTGGGGAAATCTTACGAACAGAGGGCCAGTCACGGGTAAAGCGAACTCAGAACCTCTTGCCTGCGCAGCCGCAAACATCCAAAATCAACTCATCACGTGCTTCACCTACGACGCAGCGGGGAACTTGATTCAGAATGGCTCGATAACTTACACGTACGATGCAGAGAACCAGTTGATCTCAACCGGGGGTTATAGCTATATCTATGATGGCGACGGGCAGCGAGTAGAAAAATGCACCAAGGGGACAATGGCAGGCACATGCGCGACCAATGCTTCAGGAATATTTTATTGGAAGTTGGCGGATGGCAGCACGTTAGCCGAAAGCGACCTGGGCGGCAACTGGACGGCAGCCTATGGCTTAATTCATGGTCAAATTGCGTCCCGCGTCGATCTCCCGTCAAAAGCAGTTCACTATTATTTTCACGATCATCTGGGCTCGACCAGCATCGTTACCGATGGCAGTGGCAACATCCTGAAAGAGTCAGACTACTATCCCTACGGCGGCGAAATCCCCATCACTGGCAGCGACACGAACCGCTATAGGTTCACCGGCAAAGAACGCGATGCCGAATCCGGACTAGACGACTTTGGTGCACGGTATTACGGGTCTACGATGGGGCGATTCATGGTCCCCGATAAGCCTTTCAACGATCAGTCCCCACGTGATCCCCAAAGCTGGAATCTCTACAGCTTCGTCCGCAACAATCCATTGAGGTTCACAGACCCGACAGGTGATGCCTGCGTGCAGGATGCAAACGGGAACTGGAACAACGACAATAGCGGCGGCGAAAGCTGCGCTCAGGTCGATGTCAATAATGCCACCACGGGGCCGTCTGTCACGGTGCAGGCCACTACCGATGACGTGTCCTATCAACTTGCTAGTGGCGTTGCGAATTTGACAACCACTTCCTCTCTCTCAGAAGTGGGGGTGAACGCCTCCTTTTGGGCAGGGCTTGCGGATTTGCCTTTTGCGGCACGTGATGTTTTGGCCTTGCTAAGATCGGGCAGAGCGGCTGGCGACATGATTGGAGGTATGTTCGGTCAGGTGAGTAGGGCCTCGTTAGAAGCTGCGGCTAATAGCGGAGGCGAGACAATCCGGGCCGTATGCACACTAGACGGTGCCCCTGCAGCCGGTCGGGCTCTTTCTGCGGCCACGGGACAAGGAGCAGACGCGCTAGCAAATGCTGCCGGCGGAGGAACCAAGTACGTCGCGAACATCCCGAAGGCGCTCGTGCAGACGATGGAGAAAGCAGGGTTAGTGACTAGGAGCACGACAAGCATGGGGAGTGCCGTAGCGACAGAGTTACGCTTCACGCCACAAGCAACGGAGTTCGTAGTCCAGTTTTTCCGAGCAGTTCACTGACGGTGAATCTTATGAAATGGTGCTGCAAGGTATTCCAGGGGTGGTTCGAGGAGGCTGGCAAACGAGGGCTTGGCGTCTTCTCGTCAACGCGTGACGGCTCTGAGCCTGCGTTCATTTTGCAATATCGGGCATTGGATCCTGGGTCGCCCGTGCCAAACACGGGGTTCCCACTGTCTTCTGTGTCAGAGGTGCACATTCACTTCTGTCCTTGGTGCGGTGCCAACCTGAAAAAGGCGTACCGGGACACTCTTCGCGAACTCGACAGGTCTGAGTTGCAGGTTCCCCTGTAGGCGGGCGGAAGTTTTGCCCTTGCGGTCAATAAACCGGGGGGAATAAACCGGTGGGAAATGCAGGGTCGACGGGATGTTCCCCATTTTTCGTTTCTACGCGGCCAAGGCAAAGGCTGGCCCAGCCGAACCCAGGCGCCCGCCCAAACACTTGGTGGTCTTTTGAAGTTCATCTTTCGACATCGGCATGTGACATCCGACCTTGCCGTCCACAGCATCGCTCCTAGATGATGATCGAGGCCGTGACAGTTGGGTGAACCTATATCGTCCGGCCCTTAAGTCCTTTGTTTCACGGAATTTGGTATCTAAGTCCTTTAGACCTTCGGATCTGGCGGGAATTTCGCGCTAACGTGAAGATTCCAATAGATCGAGGGGGGAGGGGGATATCCCATTTTGTTACTCAAGCGCGCAGGTCGTGAACCTCCCCGTGTACGTCATTGCAAACTTTATTTTGAGTCTAGCGGGGGTGAGCAAAGAGTCTGAGCGAAGCTAGGGATCCCTCCACTCCGCTCCCCGTTCCCTTCGGGAACGCGAAGATCCGGTCGGGATGACAATTCTTGTAAGCGACTTGTCGAGAGGGAGCAGCGAAGTTTGGCTAGAAGCTAGCAGCTAGGAGCTAGCAGCTCGCACGCGAATTGGCATTCCGTGCCGCAACTGATTACCATGTCGGCGATGACTCGTGAGGCTACGATCGATTCCCGGCAGGAAATCCTGCGCACCGCCGCCCGCTTGTTTCAGCAGCGGGGCTACGACGCTACTTCGATGAACGACGTCGCTGCGGCGCTGAAGCTTAGCAAGGGAGGTCTTTACCACCACTTTCAAAGCAAGGACGAAATCCTGTTCGAGATCATGAACCACGCCATGGACATCACCCAGGAGCGGGTGCTCAATCCGGTGCGAGGCATCGCCGATCCCGAGGGGCGGCTGCGGGCGCTGATCCGGCTGCACATCGAGGTGGTGCTCAGCCCGCGCGATCGCGAGATCACGGTGATGCTGCATGAAAACCATCCCCTGCCGCCGGCGCTGCGCAAGCGCATCAACGCCCGCAAAAAGGACTACGTCCACTTCCTCGAAAACCTGATGGCCGAAGTCCAAAGGGAGGTTCAGAAGGAAGCACAGAAGGAAGCACAGAAGGAAGGACGAACGCGCCTGGCCGGCGGAAAAGTGAGCCCGCGCGCCGCGGCGTTCGCGCTGCTGGGAATGATCAACTGGATTTACCAGTGGTACAAGCCGGAAGGCGATCTGCAGACGCACAATCTGATTCCGCAGTTTACCGAGCTCATCTTCGGAGGAATCTTCGCGTGAAAACTTTATTCGCGAATCTTGCCGAAATCGATCACGCGCGAGCTCAGAGTGGAAAGCTTTATAGAGAATTTCTCCGCGTGCCGGCGATGAGTGCTGGTCTCTACGTGCTGCCGCCAGGGAGCATCGATCCGCAGAAACCGCATCGCGAAGATGAAATGTATTACGTGGTTCGCGGTCGTGCCCGCTTCAAGGCTGGTGCGGAAGACCGCGAGGTTTTCACTGGGAGCGTGATCTTCGTTGCGGCTGAAGTTGAGCATCGCTTCTACGATGTGGCGGAAGAATTGGCAGTGCTTGTCTGCTTTGCGCCAGCCGAGAGTTAGAGGTGTGTGTAGATGGGATCGGCGGCCGCGGGCTTCGCCCAGGCGGGACAGCCGAGAGCCTGCCCTGAGCGAAGTCGAAGGGCGGCTGTCGCTACGTGAGCAATTATTTTGGAGGGATCCAGTAGATTTCTTCTTTGATCGCGCCTTTGTCGAGAAAGCCTCGGCGCTTCAGAATTGCTTTGCTGTGCTCGATCATCTCGGGATGGCCGCAAAGATAGGCGTGGGTGTTGCCGGCGTCAAGACCCCACTGATCGGCGTATTTGCGGAGGACGTCGTCGGCGCGCCCGGTCTCCCCGGACCAGTCTCGGTGATCCCAGGGCCGGCTTACGGTCGGGACATATTCGAGCCATGGAACTTCCTGGGCGAAGCGCGTTAATTCATCTTTGTAGCCGAATTCAAAGGGACGGCTCGCTCCGTTCAGCAAATACAGCTTGTGTGCGCCGTCAAACTTGCCAGATTTCCAGTCTCGATAAAGTGCGCGCACGTAGCTCACGAACGGCGCCACGCCGGTGACAGTCGAAACCAGCAAATGATGGTTCCGGCCGTTCTGGGTTTCCAGGGCGAATCGTCCTTTGGGGGACTTGCGCATGAGCAACGAGTCGCCCGGTTGCAACTTGTACAGCAGGGGAGTAAGAGCTCCCTCAGGCACGAGCTCAAAGAAGAATTCAATTTCATCTTCGTAAGGTGCTGACGCAATCGAGTACGGACGCTCGATTCTCTTTCCTCCGGCGACTTCCACTCCAAGCGTGGCATACTGCCCCGGAAGAAAATTGAACTCTCCGCCACTGCGGATGCGGAACATCCAGAGTTCGGGAGAGAAGTCGACCCGTTTCGTGACCTGTGCGTGGAAGAACTTGTCGTCCGGGGACGTCATGCTGTGCCTTAGTCGTGCAAACGCTTTCAAAGTTATGGGGACGTTCTGATAATTGGATGCAGGTCCAGTACATTCGCCGCTTTTTCACTTCTCAAGGTCCCAACCGAACGGTCGTACGGCTGGGGATCATGTGAATTGTTACGCGAACTTTCACGTCCGTCAAGTTTTTCAGGCGGTGAGATTTCTAGTTCGTCGCGGGCGACGGTACGGACTGCTCTTCAGCTACAGACAGGCTAGGGTCTGACGGAATGGCAGTCTCGAGTGGGTCTTTGCCCTGCGGTTCGATCAGGTTGCTGTTCTTTTCAGGAGCCGGTTTTTGCGGAATGGATAAAACCCGCAACCGCTGCAATTCCTCTTGAGTCTTCTGCCAGTCCTTCGGCTTCTTCTTTGTTGCTACCGGAGCACTTGGATCGCCGTAGAAAGCGAGGATATTGTCCCGCAGGTCGGGGGTAATGTGGTCGAAGTTGTGCTGCGCGAGTTGGTCTAATAAGTGTGCATAGGTCTTGTCGCTGAGGACATACTCACCGGCATGTGTGGCCCGTCCGGTGTCGAAATCCGTGTTCGTCAGCTGCAAAGTTTTCTTTTCTTCTTCGCCGAGAAGATGTTTGTAATCCTCCACCGTGTGATTCACGCTCGCAATGTATAAGTCCTCGGTCTTTTGAGTGGGAATCTTGAAGTCAAGCGCCTTGAACGGTCCGATCTTGGGAACGAACTTCAAAAAAAATGCGAGGATGCGGGTTCCGACTCCCGGCTTGCGATACCCCTTGCCCCACTCGCGCCGGTATTGCGCTCGTGACAAGTAGTAACGGAACTTGCGGGCATTGAAATTCGGCGTCTCGGCAACCAGTTCTTTGCGCCGCGCCAGCAGGGCCACGCGCGTCATCTCTGGAATGATCGTGCCGATGGCCCGCCGGAAAGTGCCGATAGCAATATCTTCATCTCTAATCACATCGCTGAGCGGAATGTTGTAGGTGTCCAGAAACGCCCGCTCCAGCACTGGTTTTGCAACCTCGAAGCCGATGAAGTCATGATACCGATCCGAAGTGTAGCGATTCTTTGCGACTTGCACCATGTCAAAACCAAATTCGGTTCGGATGTGAGCTTTGGGATCGTCCTCGTATGTCACCTCCGGGCCAAACTTTTTGCGAAGCTTGGGATACTGCATGGCCACCGACTGGTTGATGACGGGATGGCCACAATTGTCCGCAGAGTAGTGGGCGAGAGCGCCCAGTGCAAAGGCGTACTCGTTGAGGTCGGAAGATTCGTTGACCAAATTGACGATGAAATCTCCGGTGCGTACATAGTGCGTCAGGTCGCTGAAATATTTATTTCCGAAAGGGTAATAGCCCATGTCTTGCACCAGCGAGCCGCCATAGGCGAAGGCATGGGCTTTTTTCAAATCGTCGTCCGTAGCAGCTGGAAACCGGGTCTTAAGTAGAGGCTGGAGAT
>Ga0209488_10001508_pt1 | contig 19880 bp, 16 predicted proteins | sample Rivendell_Oct201_8_FD_188349 | JGI IMG/M metagenome (GOLD analysis project Ga0209488, IMG submission 188349) | Vadose zone soil microbial communities from the Eel River Critical Zone Observatory, Northern California, USA -... | ecosystem: Environmental > Terrestrial > Soil > Vadose zone >...
GACCCTAGGCGCGCGGCCATGATCCCAGTCAGTCATGAGCCGCTGCGCCGGGGCTGCCCCTAAACAAAATGGAAGTCGCTAAATGCCTGAGCGAATGGAAGTTGAAATCGCATTACGGGATAGTCTCTCTACCGGGCTTAGGCAGATCGGCCGGGAGCCCGCAAAATCCTGGGTAATACTACACGACAATACCTACCTACACGGGTTGTTGATTAATGATGGTTGCCCGATGGGTACTACATTGACGGTATGAACAGATGGCGAGTGTTAATAGTCGGCAAGCCTTCCGGTCGTCCGAGAGGTAGCGTCATGGCGCATGATGAACCTTCAGCGCGAGAAAAGGCCCTCGATTTCTATGAGATTGAGCCGGCGCTGCTTCGGGTGGTTGCGGTCAACCTAGACAGCTCGAAGACCAAACCTCGGGATCATCTCGTCCCTCTCTGGCGTCATCTTCATCGGGTCTCAGCCGGGCTCCAGCCCGACCTCCCGGATGGGGACTAAGCCTCGCCAGCTGTTTCGAACATGGCCGCTTCAAGCGCCTCGCGCGCACCCGCGCCGGCGCACACTATAAAGTCGAATGCGGAGTAGTACTGCTCGCATGCGTCGACGGCAGCGGAAAACAGCACCTCGCACTGTCGACCAGAAGCCTGGACGCCACCGGAAAGCACGAGCGTATGACGAAAGACGACTAGCTCCTCCGTAGGCCAGAACTCGAAATGTCCTCCCCACATCTGGGCGTTGATCATCGGAATCAGATGTTCGATTTCAGCATTGCTGCGTTCTGGAACTTTGAGCTTGAAGGCACAAGCAAGATGCAGCGCCTCCATGTCATCAGTCCAGGTGAATGAGACCTGATAGTCGGCCCATTTCCCCTGCACGCCAACAATAACCTCGTCGTCGCGGGCACGCTCAAAGGACCATACGTGAATGGTCGCCATCTGCTCGACTACTTCGAGCGGGTTTCCACGATGTACTTCAGTAAGAGTCACGCCTTTCATCGCCGTTCTCCGCCGGTACCAATGAACGGCAGGCCTTCATCCAATCCGGCGTGTCTCACATGAAATAAATTTCTTCGTGCCTTGCCGGAGTATCGATTTTCGAGCCGTGAGGCAGGCGCATGAATGACTCACTCAGGTCCTGACAATAATCCTGTTGCGACGCACCGAGGGACTGCGCCCTACTCCTTGATCGGTCCATTCGCCCACTTTCACCTGCAAATGGTCCATCTCCGATCAGGTTTGTAAGAGTAAGTGTCGCGCGCGCAAATTTCCGAAAATGTTGCTTGTGCCCTACTTGGGTTTCCCCGTCTTTACTCGTTCATGTCGCATGCGCTTGGCAATATCTGAGTGCCTCGGACAGCTCCTTGGCGGCTCGGAGTACCTGAGGTCGATAGCGCGTTCGATTGTCTTTGGATTCAGCCCGCAAGCCTTATAGAAGCATTGTAAGGCATTGTCGCCCGCGTCGTTCTTCTTCAGTTTCGGCATGTACACTCCAGCCCAGGCAACAACACGGAGACACTCTGTTGTGTTCCGAGTTACCACCAGTATTAGTTGCTTAATAAGCAGCGCGCTCTACTCGTGATGTACTTTGAATTTACTAATTCACTGGCCTATACCGCGCTATGTATCGGTGGCGTGTTGCAGTTTTCGGCAAATCGGCACGGTCGCTTGGCAGCATCATTGCGCCAGACGACGAGGTGGCGGCTACGGCCAAGGCGATTGAATATTTTCACGTCGAACCGGCCCACCACTTCCGCGTGGTGGTGACCAAGCTCGAGAAGGTCAATGAGCGCGCGAAGGCGAGTTAGACCCCGGCGCAATCAGTCCCAGCTCTTCGGCCTTGCGGCGGAACATAGATGGCTTGCGGCTTCCTCGATGGTGTCGCCAGACTTGAGGGCCGCCGTGAGGTCCCTGATGGCCATCCAGTCCAAGGTTCGTCATCGTATATGTCGCACTTCTTTGCCATGAGCTTCATGTAAGAGCGCGAACGATGAAGAGTAGAAAAACGATGTTAGCAAAGACCCGGTTGACCTGTTCGACCAACCGAGGTCTCGCCCTCCCTCTGGCCAATCGGCTCCCGGTTAGGGTTGGGGCAGGAACCTGAAACGGCCGCTTTGCCATACCAACGCGGCTCAAAGTGTCGGGTTCCTGACACAACGGAAATATTTGCGGCGTGGTCGCCGGTAGGGTCGCCGCAAAACCGCCAAAGAAGCAGGCCTTGACCCACCGCGTTTAAGCGGCGTTGGGCGCCACGGTGATTACTTGCGAACTCGCCCGCCCACAAACGCAGAGGAATAGCAGGTTGCGAGCCTGGGGCTGGACCTTGGAGGGCTTGATAACCGCATAGCGCATGCGGGCGCCGCAATCAGAACAAACCGGCGGATGGGGAAACGGACTTCCTGGCATAGGTCACCCAACGGATTATGGTGTTAGTGCATTAAATGCGCCGTTTGGCCAAAGGTTCGATTGGCCAAAACGCAAAACCTCTTCCGTGTGGGGGACATGGGGCAGAGGCCATTGGGGCATCACGGAACCAGGTTGGGTAAGGGCCTGGGCGAAAGCGTTCCGGGCCAATCAGTCCGGCTTTTTCTTCGGCTGAATTTGCTGCTGTTGCTGAGCAAGAGGCGTGTGTCGCTCGGCTCGCTCAGCAAAGCGCATCCAAATTGCCGCCATATCGATAAACGCAGCCCTAAGCTCGGCATCAGCGGCCGATTGAGCTTTCGCCATGCAATGCTCTGCTTGGCGGCGGTATTCATCCGCTTCCATCTATCAATCCCTGGTCGATAGGGCTCTCCGCGAACAGAACAAACGCCCTCAGTTCTCATAAGGTTTCGTTTTGTTCAGGCGTAAATTGAGCAGATGCTTAACTTACTCATTTCTGCATTTGTTCACGAGTTGGGGCTGCCGACTGAACGCCTGACAGTTAGGTGCGTGAGACACACAGCGATCTGCCTTGGGGATCTCTGACCAAGCATGCAAGTGTGGGGCGCCAAGCATGCCCTGCCCTCACTGCAATCCCTGCGGCGGGCCGGATGAGCCGCCGAAGCCCTTCACGACACAGTCGCTCCGAGATAATCGGAGGAGATAGACAGCGGCGCTATCTCCTCCTTGCCGCCGCCAAGCGGATTAGCAGCGGCTGAAGATCGGCAGATGGCGACGGCGGTGGAGGATTTCAATCGGCGTTGGGGACAACGATCACATGACGCTAGTTTCAGGAGAGGAGCGATTATCCGGGACTTGAGCGATGGCGATTCAGGATAGAATATGCCCATTGCGAACCGCCATCAGGAGGGGCCTTCATGTCCGTTTTTCGCAAGCACCTATTTGCCGTGTTGGGTGTGGTTTTTCTTCTGCCGTATGTCATTAGGGGCATTATCTGGATTCTGGATTGGCAAGGAAGGATCGAAACAGTCATTTCCGATTTTCGCGATGGGAAATTCGGAATCGTGATCGAATTTCTGTTAAGTCCACCACCGTGGACAATCTGGCCAGCACTAGCCTGCGGGTTTGCTTTCTTTGGAATTGATTATTATCGCAATACTCGACACCACCGAGAGGCAAAACGTCATCCAATTATTCCAATTCTGCAATGGGAGTCCCCACCACTGCGGGGGCCGTCTGACAGCCAAGCTGTGCCCCTATGGAACAATATTTTCTATCTCGTGCTGCAAAATCAGGACCCTAACCGCACAATTCGAAACGTATCCGTTCAAATCAATACGCTTGAATCAATCGAGCGCTGCCCAGTGAAAGCGACCGGCCTTTTTGCTTTCGATATCAGACATGGGGATTATGTCTACTATCGGCTAGGACGTGTGGTCAGTTCCGAATTTTGTGGTTTACCAGGGGGCGGAGTTTCTACGAACTCATGCTGCGGAATTGGTCAATCGCCTGGGCCTCAAATCCGCACCTCGCGTCCAGGGCGTTTTGGTCGTGAATGCGCCACAACGCATGCAGCAGCTATCCCGAGAGTATTCCTCAGACTCGACGGTGGTGATGTTGAGAAAACTGGAAAGCATTCCGTGGTCGTCGGGTTGGACGAGTTCTTAGCTTGGCCCAGAACTGAGGTGAGAAAACGAGAAACCACTGGACACCAGGAGAACTCGATCAGCTAAGTTATCAAAGGCCGGTTCGACTGCCGGATGTAGATGACGCCAACATATTCACTAAGACATGGCTGACAGACTAGACCCCTTCGATATCGTAGCATTAGAGCGCTCGCTCAACGATTCGGCCACACGCGTCTCAACTATCTGGGTAAGCCATCTGATCTTTGCTCTCTATCTCCTTAGTGCGACTGGGACGGCCATCGACAATTGTTCTTGGAAGAGCCGCTGAAACTACCCGCACTAAAAATCGACCTGCCACTCTATTGGTTTTTCGTTCTTGCGCCGATCCGGTTTGTGCTGTTTCACCTATATGTGTTGCTTCAAGTGCTCCTGCTCAGCACTGCGGTAGTCTACAACGATGCAGTCAACCGCACGGTCAAGTCTTTGGCCACTGAACAGGTACTTCCCCAGGCCACGTCTCCCTCGTCTCAACGGTCCGGCATCGGCATCTTCTGCAGCCTGCGACGCTAATACTCCAGCCACTAAGGCGAGACCGTCTCAACCCCCTACCAAAAAAGAGCTCCCGCGCAAATGCGGGAGCTCTCAATATGTGCGGCAATACTAAAGCTACACAGCTGCATTGCGCACAGGCCCACCGAAGCGACCGCGCCAAACCCCCTTTTGCAATAGGAAAGGATGTGGCAGTCTGCGGCTGCTAGATTTTTTTATCATATACCGCAGGGAGATTATTCCATGAACCGTTTCATACGCTTTTGCTTAGTGTTGGACACCATAACATTATTACCAAGCATAGCTTTGGGTATCTGCGAGCCCCCAGTAAGTGAGAGTCCGGAAGCTCTAGCTTTGCACGTCGATGCATTAGAAGCGGAGATTGATGCGCTCTCGCCATCGCAAAAAAACGGAGCCAGGCATCGCGAGCTTCAGGAGCAAGCACGCTGGCGGAGCTGAAATTCCCGCCGGCGAAGACAATGAGTCGAGTGATTTGGAACCGACGTCGCCTTGCCATCCTATTTCATCGTGCGCGAGTCCTTCCGCGTGAAGCGCAACTGCTGCTTGCAGGGACCCGCTGCATGATGCGATCCTGACGCCGAAAGTGGGCGGCTTCAGCGCTGCAGCCGCTGCCAGAGGGTGAGGCAATCGGCGAAGAAAGCGAGGTACCGCAATGATTGCGCAGCTCCTCAATCGAAAATTCGTCCTTGAGCAGATGGAGGCAATCCAGGCGCAGTTGACGGAGGACGTGTCACAGCAACGGTACGGCGGAGCAGAGGCTCCCCTGGGACCTGGCGACTACGAGGAGGCGCTCGCGCACGTGGGCCGTGCCATCGACCAGGAGCGTCGGGAATCCACGGGCCAGCCAAGCTTTGCGCCCGACGACCGTCGGCGCGATGGAGAACGCCCGGCTGAGCTTGACGACTTTGCCTTCCTCAGCCGCGATCCGATCGTGAGCATCGTCCAAAGCGCGCTGGAGCAGCATCTCGAGCGCAGGGAAAGCGGGGCCGAATTGATACAGACCGAACCCGCCGATGATCGCCGGCGGGGCGACAACGCCCCGCCCGTCGTCACCGATCTAAGCCTGAAGGACTGTGAGCCGCAGCGAGACCCGGGCGACGGCCGGCGCGTTTTCGATCGCTTTTCCATCACCGATGTCGGTTGGGTCAGCTCGAAAGTGGCAGAAGGAATCCGCCTGTTCCGCTCGCGTCGTCCGTTCACCGAGAAGCCCGCCCCGCCGGTCGAGATTAACGATGGGGCGCGAATCATTCTGGTTGGCGATTGGGGAAGTGGAATCCCGCGTGCGCAGAAGGTCGCGACCGCGATGGGCTATGAAGTGCGCGCGAGCCTGAACCGGAACCAGGAGGTGCACGTCGTCCATCTGGGCGACGTCTACTATTCCGGCTGGGCCTATGAATACCGGAAGCGTTTTCTCCCGTACTGGCCGGTCAAGCCCGAATATGCGGCCAGAGCCGGTTCGTGGTGCCTCAACGGCAATCACGACATGTATTCCGGCGGATACGGCTATTTCGACACGCTGCTGAAGGATCCTCGCTTCGCTCGACAAGGCCAGGCGAGCTTCTTTCGCCTGTTCAACAAGCATTGGCAGATTCTCGGCCTGGACACGGCGTGGGACGATAACGGCCTCAAGGACCCCCAGAGCAGTTGGGTACGTGACGTGCTCGAGAAGAATCGACAGAAGGCCATCATGCTCACGCATCATCAGTTGTTCAGCGTCTTCGAAGACGGTCCCGATGTCGGCATCGTTTTGCGCGACAAGCTGCAGCGGGTGCTGGACGAAAATCGGATCCACACTGCCTTCTTCGGACATGAGCATCGCTGCGTGCTCTACAAATCCGGCACTGTGAAGTACGCGCGCCTGATCGGCCATGGCGGCGTGCCGGTCTACATGACCCACGGCATCGACGATCCATATCCGCCCTTAGTCAGTTACGAGTACCGTAGGTACACCACCAGCTCGTTCGGGCTCGAGCATTGGGCGCTGTTCGGCTTCGCCGTGCTCGATTTCGACGGACCGCGTATTCATGTCCGCTACGTCGACGAGGACGGCGACACGCACAAGGAAGAAACGATCGAGTAGGCAGCGTCATGGCGAGGAAACCCGGCTTCGAGGGTCTTTTTAGGCAGGCGACCGACCTTTATCAGGCGGGCGACGTGCTCGGCGCCGTCAACGACCTGCTCCGTGCGGCGCAAACCGGCGAGAAATGGACGGTCCAATGTCTCGCCTATCTCTACGGAATCACCGGCGGCCTGGAAAAGCTCTTCGAGAAGAGCGCGATCACCTTGGACGCCGACCCCATCGGCAAGCTCCGCTACGAGCTGGACAAATGGGCAAGCAAGAAGACGGTGAGCGCCCTGAGCAAGACAAGCGCCAAGACCATCGTCATCAATGTCAAGAAGATCGAAGACGCGTTACGGGACAGCAATCTTGCGTCGGAACTGCCGCCTCTGCAACCGGCGGCACCTGGCGGCGATGCATCCGTCCCCGAGTCCACAATCAACTTCGAAGGCGCCGCGAACACTGCGCTGGACTCGGCGGCACCGGCCGCTGCCGTTCGCATCGAGCGCACGCCCCATCTCGATCTCAAGCCTGACGGGCCGCTGGTTTCTGGAACAAAGGTTGATGTCGAGGTCTATGTCGACAAGCACGCTTCCCACACCAGCGAAAAGAGCGAGACCGTGGTGGTCGATCACGATGCCGATGTCGAGGTGAGGCTAGTCACGACGGCGCACTTTAGCATCGATGGCAGCCGTATCGGTTCGGTTCACGTGGCCAAGGACGAGGACACGTCGAATACGGCCAAGTTTTATCTCAACGTCAAGGCCAAGAAGGATTTTCCCAAGGATCAGTTGCCGACCGTCACGGCAGTGTTCTTCTACAACGGCCGCCCCTGCGGCAGCGTCGTCCGCGAGGTCGAAATCACGGGATATCGCGTCAACCTTCCGCCGGCAGCCGAGCGGGTGGAGAGTCCGCCGGCTGGTCCTCCGGGCGAGAACCGTGGGCCAGCGGCTGGCCCTCCGGGAGGCCCACCCCCTCAGCCTCCGGAGCCGCCTAGGCCCAGCATCGACATCGAGCTTGGCGCAGCGCCCGCGGACCTTTGCGTAACGATCACGAAACGGGACAGCACCGGCCTTCACTATTCGTGCCACGTGCGGGCGCCGCGCTTTCGCGCTTATGCGGAAGGCGTGGACGAGGACTGGGATTTCGATGTGCGCACCGACGAGATCGTCCGCAGCTACATGAACCAGTTCACGAAGAAGAAGAGCGACGTGAATATCATCGCCGAGCTGCGCGGGGCCGGGCTCAAATTCTTCGAGAGAGCCCCGCAGAAGTTCAAGGATGCCTTCTGGACGCTCGCCGATGCGATGCAACCGTTTGAAACAATCTCGATCGTATCGCAGGAACCGTTCATCCCCTGGGAGCTGATGGTGCCGGTGTGGCCGGACGGCACCGAAAATAAGAGGCCTCTCGGCGCCGATTATTGCGTGGCGCGCTGGACCGACCGCAAGAATGTAGTGGCGGCGCCGCAAAAGATTCGTCTGACCGACTGCTTCATCATCGCGCCCGATTACGCGGACAAGAGCAAGGTACTCAAATGGGCGAAGGACGAGACAGCGCTCGTGCAGAAGACCTTCGACCCTAAAGCAGAGGTCATCGATCCCGCCAAATTTGCCGCCGTCACAAATAAACTGCAGGCAGAGCTGCGCTGCCTCGTCCATTTTGTCTGCCATGGCAAGGATGATTCGGCGGGAATCCAGACGATCGATCTCGTCGATGAGGAGCTGAGCTCCAACGCTGTCAGCGGCATGCAGGACCTCGGCAAAGCATTCCGTGAAAAGCGGCCGATGGTGTTCCTCAATGCTTGCCAGGTCGGCCGCCCGACTCGGGCACTGGTGGGCATCGGCGGTTTTGCGGATGCATTTATCCAAATCGGCGCGAGCGCCGTGGTTGCGGCGTTGTGGAGCGTCGTCGATGAGACGGCGCATCTCGTCGCCGAGGAATTCTACAAGGGCGTCAAGGCCGAGCCCACACGGCCGTTCGCCGCGATCTTGCGCGACGTCCGGCGCAAGGCTTATGAGCCGGGAGCCAAGGACACGTACGCGGCGTACTGCTTCTACGGCGACCCGGCGGCGATCGGGACGGCATGACCGCTCCGCATGGCTGCCGGTAGCTCGTGGTAGCTCGGATGGGTTGAGCGCAGAGGCTGGGCCCATTTGACCACAAGACGCCTTTCCGCATTGAGGACAACGGCCGCGTGCAAGGGTCGCTCCATTCCGATGGACAAACTGGATCACCTCGTCAGTGAAAGGCTCGCGGACCAGCTCCTCACCCCCGAGCGCGTCGAGAAGATTTTGAATTCTCTTCTGCAGCGGCAGACATCACGCGAAGAGGACTATGCGTTGCGCCTGAGCGATCTGAAGCGCAAGCTTGCGGACGTTGAAGCACGACTCGGGCGGCTCTACCAGGCCATCGAAACCGGTATCGCCGATCCGTCCGACCCACGCTGAAGGATTGACTGGCCGCGATAAAGACCAAACGCGATATCGCGCAGGCCGACCGCGGTTTCCGAAATGAATCCGGGTGCTCGGATCACGGCAGAGAAGATCGCCGCGTTCACCGATGTCATGCGGACAAATGTACTGACGGGCGATGTCGCGTTCCGGCGCGCCTACATCCGCTCAATAATTGATAACGTCGAGGTGGATGACGGCGAAATCCGGATTCATGGCCGTCGCACGGTGCTGGAGCGTCTTGTGATGGGCGGCGGGAAGCCCCTGCTGGAGTGCCCAGTTTTGTTCGTAAGTGGCGCGCCCGGAAAGATTCAAACTTCCGACCCCCGGATTCGTAGGCTGCGTGGCGTTTGTAGACCCGCAGTTGCCCAACGCGACCAAGTGAGAACCATGACGGCAGGCTGCGAGTCAGCAACAGCGCTTCCGGTCCGTCCGATTTGCCCTCTACAGCACGCAGGAGTTAGCTTCGGCATCAGAGAGCCTTTTTGGTGGCACGATTGGTGATGTAGATCGTCTCATTCCGGCAATGGGCTAGGCGCCGATGCAGCGCACCCGCCTCATGACCGACCCGCCGCAACCGCCCCAGAGTAGGTGACTATTGCTCTGGCCTCGGTTCCGGCGTCGACAACTGCAAGGGCAGATTGGCCTCCGACCATCCGTCGGTGCCGTCTGGATACCACACGACTCCGGTGTAACCCATAGCAAGGATTCGCTTCGCTGCATTCCAGGACATCCAGCAGGAACGTACGCAGTAGACGACAAGCGGCCTTGCCCGGTCATTGGCGCTGGCATGCGCGACGTTAGTTCGCAAATAGTTTTCCATGGCCGGCGCAAGCGACCCATAGCCGGTGTCGGGTAGCCAGACGCTCCCCGGGATACTGAGCCGCGGCGTTTCCCGCCAGATCGTGCCCGCAGGCAGGTTGGCCGGTCGTGGCGGTCGTGGCAGCACGTCGACGAAAACAGCGCCGCCCCTCTGCCAAATTTCCTGCGCCTCAGCGGTTGTGACCACGCGCGCGCCCCTGAGGGTGGCCGGTGTCGGTGCTCGATAGTTCTCGGTTCGAAAGCCTTCCGGTTCGGGCATGCCTTCGCCAAAGACCGAAGCGGATGCCAACGCGAGCATGGTGAGCACCAGCACAACAGGCCGGCAGTTGATCGCGATCATCGGCGGCGACCTGGAATACTCGCGTCGGTCCTTGCCATCATCGATCAATGCCGATGCGGGAGTCTTCCGCGCGCGCCGGCCGGCTTGTCCTCGCGGTTGGCAGACCGTACCCGACCCCAGGCGGTATTGGCACGCGCACACGAAAGCAATGCCAGCACTCCTCAACATTGACGGCTTGAAGCCGAAAGCCCCCTGAATAAATATACCTATGCTATAGTGGCGGCAACTCACAATCCGAGCGCCACCCGATATCCCTCGGTTCGCAGTGGCTGATGAGTCTCAATCGCACCTTGGGCGGAGTTTGAAAGACGTATCTTCTTCCGGAGATACATGAGTGCTTTTTCGTCCGATCAATCGGTGGTGCGCAGTCGCATGTTTGGCATGCGCAACGACGCTGGCCTTTGCCGTTTCAGAGCGAGCCACCGAACCGCTTCCCGTGACCGAAATCGCGCCCGGCTTATCTGTTCACGTCGGGGCAGTGGCACCGATGACGCGCGCGAATGAGGGCGCTGTCGCGAATGTGGGGTTTGTCGTCGGCAGTGACACGGTTGCCGTCATCGACACTGGCGGCAGCGTCCGCGAGGGGCGCCGCCTGCTTGCAGCGATCCGCGCGGTGACAGAAAAGCCAGTTCGCTTCGTGATCAACACCCACACGCATCCAGATCACATCTTCGGCAATGCCGCGTTCATCGGCGCAACTTTCGTCGGCCATAAGAACCTCGGCCGCGCGCTCGCTGGGCGCGGCATGTTCTATCTCGATGCGTTTCGAAGGGAACTCGGCGACGACATCATGGCGGAGGTCAAGATCATTTCGCCGATGCAAGTCGTGGACGGCGAGATGCGGCTTGATCTCGGCAACCGCGTGCTCATGCTCAGGGCTTGGCAGGCTGCACATACCGACCACGATCTGACGGTGCTGGACCAGAACACAGGGATCCTGTTCGCCGGCGATTTAGTGTTCCTGCGGCACTTGCCCGTTCTCGACGGCAGCCTGAGGGGCTGGCTTGCGGTGATCGACCAACTCGCCGAAGTCCCAGCGCGGCGGGTCGTGCCCGGCCACGGTCCGGTAGCGGACTGGCCGACGGCTCTTGCAGAACAGCGCCGGTATCTTGCGCGATTGACGCAGGACGTGCGCGGCGCGATCAAGGGTGGCGAGACGATCGCTGCAGTGGCCAAGAGTGCGGCACAATCCGAGCGGATGCGTTGGGAATTGTTCGATGAGTACAACGGCCGCAATGCGACCGCAGCATATGCGGAGCTCGAATGGGAATAGAATTACCATCCTGTCCGATGTATAGTTCGCTTTTGTGGCAGCCGTCATGCAGGAGGAGATCATGTTCGCACAGGCCGTGAGTCGTTCTTGTGCGACCAGCTTCCGTCGCTGGCTTGCGGTTTCGGCCCTGGCGGTGGCCCTGCAGTTTACGCTGGCGCAGCCTTCTTTCGCCCAAGCTCCCACCTCGGAAGAGATCTGGAACGAACTTGCCAACGAAATCTTCAAGGGGAGGCTGCTCGCCGACGGCACTGGTCTCGTCGGGATTGAAATGCCAACGCGCGCGGAGGACGCCGCGATCGTTCCGGTGACGATGCGCGTGACGCTGCCGCGGGGTGACCCACGGCGAGTAAAGGCGCTTACCTTGGTGATTGACGAAAATCCTGCGCCGGTTGCCGCAACTTTCGAATTCGGCGACAATGCTGGCGTGTCGATGATTTCGACGCGCGTGCGGGTCAATTCCTACACCGACGTGCACCTCGTTGCGGAGTTGACCGACGGCAAGCTCTATATGGTCAAGACCTATGTGAAGGCGTCCGGCGGGTGTTCGGCTCCGGCTGCCAAGAACGCGGACGAAGCGCGCGCGAGCCTCGGGCAGATGCGGTTCAGGACATTCGGCAATCCGACCGACGGCGGCGCCAGCCTCGCGCGGGAGGCGCAGGTCATGATCCGGCATCCCAACAATTCGGGGCTGCAGCGCGATCAGGTAACCCTGTTCTATATCCCAGCGCATTTTATCGAGGAGCTTGCTGTGCGGCAGGGTGATGCACTGCTGTTTCGCATGAATGGAGGGATTTCGATTTCGGAAGATCCGAATTTCCGCTTCAGCTACCTCGCCACTGGAGCCGCGACCTTCGCAGTCGAGGCCAAAGATAACGCCGGAAAAATGTTCCGGAACGAGTGGCCAGCGAAACCAGGACTGTAGCGCAAGGCTGAGTATTCCGCTCTGGCGCCTTCACCCATGTATTCCGCCGCTTCGAACCGCTAGAAACAACGCACGTCGGCTTCCGCCGGGGCGCAGCGCAGGTTGTGCACGGAGTTTCTGGCCTCTTCCATCACGCGAAACCGCGTGCCGAGGTTGCCGAGCACTTGCGCATGCCGAGCACGGTTTCGGCGGCGATGCAGCATTCATAGAGGATCACCGAGGCGATCATGATTGGCTGCGCGCATTCTTTGGGGAGGACGTTCGCTCCCGCAACATCCCACCGGATCTGGCGAGCCAGCTTTTTTCGCCAATTGCAGATGCTCGACGATGCAACGAATGATGGGCTTGCGCGTGCCACCGAACAACCACTTCGAGAAACTGCGTGGTGCTGGAAGGATTTCACTCGATCTGCGTCAACGACCAGTGGCGGCTCATCTTTGGATGGGATGGCCGCCGAGGTGAGGCATCGATTGTCTATCTCGATCATCACAGCTATCTGTGAGGTATTCCATGTTGATGACGAAGCGCAAGCCGGCAACAGTCATAGCAATTCTGATTCAGGAATTCTCGGAGCCCATGGGGCTATCTCAAACTGGGCAGCCTCAACTTGCTGATGGCCGACCTGCGCAACCGTGGGTTCGTCACCAAGGTGCGCAAACTCAAGTCCGGAGTGAGGGTCGGCGGCATTCCGTTCATCCGTCGGCCGCTCGCCCATTTGCTTCGAAATCGCTTCGACTACGAGCCTGCCGACAGCGCTACCGGTCCATCCGATTTGCACTCTACAGCGCGCAGGAGTTAGCGGCGGCATCAGAGCGCCTTTTGTTGTCACGGTTGGCGATGTAGATCGACGCGCATCCCGGCAATCGGCTACGTCGATGACATCAAAGCAGATCAACAGGAACACCGTCAGTCATCCAATCTCGCACAATACCCATCGAGCGAGCCGCTCGAGGGCTTCATTGACGACCTCTGCGCCTGACATCTTCCGCTGTCCCGACTGCGCGAGATAGATGAGAGGCTGCGTTCCACGTGACGAAACCGTCCATCATTCCTCCGGGCTGCTGGCCCCGCCGCATGACGGCAGAGGTAGCCGCAGGGTATTGCGGGGAGCCGTCCGTCGATGCTTTCCTTAGCCGTATAGGGTCGGAATACCCGCACCCGCGGGTAAACGAGGGGCGCAGGCGGCTATGGCTGAGGGACGATCTCGATCGGGCGATCGCGCCCGAGGATCTTTACGACCGCGACGCCGCCGAGGTCTTGTGATGGTCGCGAAGGTCAAGCCGCGATTCGTCAAGCCCAAGGACCTCGCCAGCGGCGAGACCGCCTTCTACTGGGAGGTCCCGGCCTACTATCGGGACCTCGGCTGCACGATCCCAAGCGAGCCGCTCGGCACCGACTACGCGACGGCCTGCGGAGAAGACGGCAAGGGGGGCCGCGCTGCCGCTCTCAACGGACTGTTCGACGAGTGGAACACCAAGCGCAAGGGCGGTCAGGCGGAGAGCGCCAGGCTGGCGCGCTTCGGCACCGTCGACTGGCTGTTCCGCCAATACTTCGCCTCCGACAATTGCAAGGAACGCGTCTCCGACCGCACCCGGCCGGATTACGAGAAACTCGCTCACATGGTCTGCGACGTGCCGACGAAGACCGGCGGCACCATAGGCTGCCTCTCAATCCGATCCATCACGCCGCGCGCGGCGGACAAGATTTACGGGAAGGTCATCGTCGGGCCGCGCGGTGAGCGGCTGCGGCAGGGCGAGAAGATGCTGTCGTTCTGCCGGCACGCCTGGCGCGTTGTCCACCGACTCTACCCGACGCTGTTTGATCCCAAGGTGCCCTATCCGTGGGACGGCACCACCAAGAAGCGCCGGGTCATGAAGAAAAAGCCGGCAGTGAACCGCGAGCTGGTCTACCGCTTTGCGCGCGGCGCCATTGCGCTCGGCTGCCCGGAGGCGGCGGCTGCAGCGGTGATCTGCTTCGAGTGGCTCCAGCGGCCGGAGAACGTGCTGGCGGGGTGCATTACCTGGCAGGACTACCGGCCGGACGCCTTCCCGCATGCGCTCAAGATCGAGCACCACAAGACCGGCGTTCAGGTCTGGCACCCGCTGGAGGAGGAGACCGCCGAGGGGGTGGTGACGTTCTATCCGGAGGCCGAGGAGATTCTCTCGCAGCTGCCCCGGCGCGGCGTGCCGATGATTCTCCAGCAGCGAGGCGATGGGACCACCCTGCCCTTTACGGCCATCCGCATGGGCAAGCGCGTGCGCACGCTCAGGGACAAGCTCAAGCTGACCTCTACCTTCACGCTCGATGCCTGCCGGCATGGCGGCATGACTGAGCTAGAGGAAGCGGAGCTGACCGATGGTCAGGGCCGCGCGCTCTCCGGGCACCGCACCCAGCGCGCCTACGAGGGCTATGCCAAGCGGACGCTGGAGCGGGCTCTACCGGCCACCAGGAAGCGTCACGCACACCGAATCGCCACCTCTGCGGTTGAGCAGCTGGTCGCCGATCGGGCAGCCGGGAAGGCTTCTGCCATGGACAAGGCGGGAACAAAGTTTAGGAATGGGACACGGACGGAGTTTAGGAATGAGCTTGCCGACAGCAGCTAAGTGCCTATAAACACTGCGTTGGGGCCACGTGGCGGAGTGGTTACGCAACGGTCTGCAAAACCGTGTACCCCGGTTCAATTCCGGGCGTGGCCTCCAACCCTACGGGCGACAAGGGGCTTCCAAGCGCGAAAGGCTCCCGGGCAAGGGGATTCGGAGCGCCGAGCGCATCCGGGCCCCAGTGCGGCCCACGGGAAGCCCAAGGTGATTCGCTTACCTCCGCATCACAATTTTAAGAAATTGCTATCAAATTGGCATGCATGGCTAAATTGCTGCTATGCAACAAGATGCGGTGAAATCTATATAATACCAGACTATATAGGGGGCACGAACGACGACGAATTGAAAGGACCAAATCATCATGACCACTCTCGCAATCAACCACCTGCTGCGGCGGGCCCCGGCCGTTTTGTACCGGCTGGGCGAGCGGATTAACGAGTTCCTGGATGGGATCGGAGAGGCGCGCGCCATGGCGGAGCGCTTCAAGTCCCTCTCGCGCATGAGCGACGACCAACTCGCCGAGCGCGGCCTGAAGCGCCAGGACATCCCGCAGGCGGTTCTCGCCGCCTTCAGCCACCGATAAGCGAACTGCCGCCCGGTAGCGATACCGGCCGATCCTGTGCTTTTCCCTTCAACGCCGGCCTCGCGAAATCCGCGGGCCGGCGTTGAACTTATCGGGACTCCGATTTCACGCTTTGCAAGGCAGGATGCCTTTGTTATAGCCGAACGTGCGCGACCGATGCGCTGTTCCGCGGTAGCTCAGTGGTAGAGCAGCCGGCTGTTAACCGGCTGGTCGTAGGTTCGAATCCTACCCGCGGAGCCATTTCCACGCGTTCAGTGGCTCTCCCCAACTCCGAAGGCGCACCGGACGACCGGCAACGACCGAGTCGTCATCGCACCTCGGTGGAAAATATGCCTACCCGGCCCGTACCGCCCCAATCCTACCACCGAATTCCGGCAGGCTCCCGTTCAAGCCAAACACACGTCGACAGCGACACTCTTCCTCACCTGAATGATCCCCAACCACACCCCACACCAAAATGAGCCCCACCGAGCGAGCCATGCATTTGGTCAGCACGAATCGCGAGGCCCTCTTGGCCGAGCTTGACCGCCACAGCGAGGAAGAGGTCCGTCTTCAGCTTGCCCAGAAGGCCTACAGCCAGGAGAAAACAGCGCTCGCCCAAGACTGGCTCCGTCACAAGGAGCAGGGGCGCGCGCGAACATCCGAAGCCCGCGAGGAAGCCTTCCGCCTGGAGCAGGCACGCGCCGCTGAACGGGCGGCGGCGGCAGCCGAGCGGCAAGTGGTCAGCGCGGAGAGAGCCAACAGAATAGCGATAGCGGCGCTAATTTTCGTGGGCGCTTCATTCCTCCTCAGTCTCGGGGCGCTGTTCAAGCGGCATCGGTAGGCACGGCCGGAGACGCCGCGAGCGGTCACGCCGCGCGTGCTGGCCCCAACCGGAGGCTCGGCTGCCAGTACATCAACTCGACAAGCAGGTCAGCGCAGGGGCAGAACGAAGCGACGCTGCTCAACGGCGCGTTCGATTCGCGCAGCGCTCGCCGACACTTTTCTTTCGATGCGCACGTCCCGCAGATGCGGCATGCCACCGCGAAGCTCAGCTCGGTGCGCGGATCAACCATCGCGCTTAAATCAAGTCCGGCCAGGCTGGCGACGGACACGAACTCAAGAGCGTTGGATTGGTAGTTAAGCGGCACAGTCATGCTACCAACTCCAGTTGGAACCACCCGCCTCCCCGATACCGTCATTCTGCCTCACCCCGAATCAACGCCAAGCCCACAGTCAACGCTTGTTCACAGAAACAAGCCAACTATGCACAAGATTCTGTTAATGGCCGACGACGCCCTTGCCTTATCCGGCATGGCTCTCGCCGCAACCTTGACTTCAGTCAATCAAAGCATGATCGCGAAAAGTGGAAGCCGGTTTTCGGAAAAGATCATGCTCAAACAAAAAGTTAGACCTTGATCCGATTGAATCAATGTCGGATCAAGGTCTAGCGCCGTTCACCCGCAACGCGGGCTTCACTTCAACCAATACGTCACTTCAACCAATCTGTCTCTTGCACCTTCTTGATCAGGCCCTGGTTGATGAACGGCAGCACGGTCTTGGCAAAGGCTTGCCGCGCCTGCTGATATTCCGCCGCGCAGCCGGCTGCGCGCTCCTTGGGCAGCCAGCCCTTGTCGATGAAGTCCTTGAAGTGCTGCGGATCGGCGCCATAGCCCATGCACAGCACGTTGTAATAGCGCTGCTGGTTGGCGCCGTGCTCATCCGAGTACTCGGCCCATTCCTTGGGCTCGCCACCCATGCGCCCGGCTGCCTGCCACAGATAGGCGAAGCCGCGGGTGACCGTGCGCGCGACCTGCTTGTTGAACTGCACCGCCAGGAAACCCGCCATCTCGTCGGCGGCATCCTCCTCGCGCCCGAATACCGGCACATTGAACATGTCGAAGGCCGCATGCCCCACCTCGTGGATCAGCACGCCCACGAACGCGCCAACAACCACCTCGTCGCGGGTGAAGCCGTCCACCGGATTGTTGGGACGCGGCGCGACCTTCTCAATGAGCTCGATCATCTCGTAGCAGATCTCGATGCGCCAGTTGGACGGATTGTAGAAGGCGTTCGGCTCCTTGCATTCCCGCGCGACCAGATAGAACGCGTGCGGAAGCTGCAGCGGCGACAGAAACGCGGCGAGCTTCTCGAGCAGCTGACGGTTCTTCAGTCGCTCCATGATCGGCTGCAGCTTAGGGCTGTCGGGCGGAACGTAGGCGAACGAGATCTTGTCGTTCTTGAGCTCGGGGGGAATTTGCGCGCTCGCGGGCTGCGCTGCGAGGATTACTGCGGCGAAAGCCGCCGACAAAGCCACGATCCGGATCATCGGAATCATCTGAGCACCTTTACGTCGAATGAATTGCATCTTTGCTGCGCGCATGCTTCGGCTGCGGCTAACGCCCGTTGATCGGCAACAGCCACTGGATCGCCCGCACCTTCACCAGGATATCGGGATCCACATGCGGCATGATCCGCAGATTGAACGCCATGCGCACCTGCTCGAACTCCTTCTGGCAGCGCTCGGCGCGCGGATCGGGCAGGAGTTGCTCATCCTGCTCCTTAGGATTGACCAAAAAGTCGAACGTCTTCGGCGCGCCACCGACCGCGATACAGAGATAGTTGAAGAACCGCTGCGCATCCGGTGAATTTGCCTCGGCGAACTCGCTGCCGGTCCAGGTGCGTCCCGACAGGCGGAAGAAATCGGCGGTGCCGAGGATTGTCTGCATCGCCACGTCCTCACCGAAATTCAGCATGATGAACGCCGCGAGCCGATCGGCAGCGTCATTGGCGCGGCCCCAGACCGGGATCTGCAAGATGTCGAACACTGCATGCGCGGTCTCATGGAAGGCGGCCTGAATGAAGGCGCCGACCAGCACGCGTTCGCGCACGTTTGCGTCCGCCTTGGCGGCGATCTTCTCGATCTTGTCGATCACCTCGTAGCAGATGACGACCGGCCCCTGCGGCTGGTACTCGCGCATCGGCGCGCCGCACTCATCAACATTGACCGTCAGCTTGCGTGGCAGCCGCAACGGCGCCATGAACACCCTAAGCTGCTCGAGCACCCGGCGCTGCTTCACGCGCTCGGCAATGGGCTTGAAGGCCGCCGTGCGCGGCTCCTTGTAGACGATCTCCACGTTGGGATTCTGCAGCTCGGCAGGCAGCTGCTGGGCTGAGGCCGGCGACGCCAGCAGCAGGCCAATCAGCGCGGTCATTACCGCACTCATGGTGCACATCCTCAACATCGTCGATTTCCCTGATTGATTGGTAATACGGGGTCGAGCCTGACTATCTCGGATAAGTTAACGTCACGAAATGACGGCGTATGCAATGCTAGGTTTTGGACGGTTCCATGGCAAGCGGGCCGGGCAGGCCGGCTGCCCGGTCGTCGGCCGTGATTGCGCCGTCCATGAGTTGAATGCGCCGGTGCATGCGACCGGCGAGTCCCAGGTCGTGGGTGACCGCAACGACTGTCTTGCCGCGCCCCTCCACCACATCACGCAGGATCTCGAACACCTGCTCGCTTGACTTCGAGTCAAGGGAGCCGGTCGGCTCGTCGGCGAGGATGAGCGGCGGATCATTGGCGAGTGCGCGCGCAACCGCAACGCGCTGGCGCTGCCCGCCGGAGAGCTGATCCGGCCGCTTGCTCATGTGCTCGCCAAGGCCGAGGGCGGTGAGCAGCAACGCGGCGCGCTCGCGCATGGCCTCGTCACTGATCGCTCCGAGCGCCCGCATCGGCAGCATGACGTTATCAAGGACGGTGAACTCAGGCAGCAGGAAGTGGAACTGGAAGACGAAGCCGAGCGTGGAGAGCCGCATCTCGCCGCGCTCGGCCTCGCCCATGCTCGAGGTGGCGCGGCCGCGGATCAGCACCTCGCCGCTGGTTGGCAGATCGAGCAGGCCAAGGAGATAAAGCAGCGACGACTTTCCGGACCCCGACGGACCGGTGATGGCAACGAATTCCTGCTCACCGATCGTGAGGCTCACGTCGCGCACCAGCGTGGTGGGCACGATCCCAGGCAGGATGCGCGTCACCGCCCGCGTCTCGACCAGCGGCACGCTAGTGCCCCGCTTCCGAAGTTCGTCACCCATCGCCGCAACCTTTCACACGAACTTCGGAAGCAAAGGGGCACTAGCAACTTTATGATTCTAGTGCGGCTTTTGAATTTGAGGTTCCTAAACGGGCGTGCTGCAAGAAATAATAGGAACCTCAAATTCACCGCACTAGTCACGTCGCGCCCCGGATGATCTCGACCGGATGCAGGCGGGC
>Ga0209488_10001510_pt1 | contig 19872 bp, 23 predicted proteins | sample Rivendell_Oct201_8_FD_188349 | JGI IMG/M metagenome (GOLD analysis project Ga0209488, IMG submission 188349) | Vadose zone soil microbial communities from the Eel River Critical Zone Observatory, Northern California, USA -... | ecosystem: Environmental > Terrestrial > Soil > Vadose zone >...
TTATGGCAATTCCTCAGACGGCATCGATGTGAGGTGTCGTTCACGAGACAAGACATTATCAAGTACCGTAGGCAGGCGGAACATCACGTCGGTGCGGATGATAATCTGTATCGGGTGGAGTGGGTAGGTGATTGCCGTGGTATTTTTGGAACGACGTTGATCAACAATTTACGCAGAATCCCGAGGACAAGAGTATGCACGTCCAACTGATGAGATCGGGAGAAGCGAGTGTGGATGATGCCAATAAGGCAGTGAATCGATGGCGGGAATATGTTGACTCATACGTGAGTGAACATCCGACGGAATGGATTCAGGGGATTGGAATGGGCGTGGGAGATGGTCAGCATCCCCGTCTATTTGTTCGCCGGTGAGCCAGATAGTCCATATGGTTTCTCGCCCAGGCGAAGCGGTGCGTGCGCTAAAGCGAGTTATTCATAGAAATTTGACGACGGAGGATTCGTTAACGCCTTCTGTGATTCAATGTGAAGGTGAACTTGGAATACGAATCAGTCTTGGGACATACAAACTGTTCCATGAGAGTGGGACGGAGTGGAGCATGATACGAAGGAGAAGAGAAGAAGAGGAAAGGATGCTTAAAGATAGAGCTCGACAGAGGGAAGAGGAGCGACGGCGGCGGTTGAATAAGGTACTTTATTTTTAGCACTTGTGTATAAAAATAGTTAGAGAACCGGGTCCCTGGATTGGGTTGCTTAAATAACACTCGATGCTGTGTCCATTGCACTCTCCTACTCCCCCGTCTCGTCCCCCTTTATTGCGTTCTACTCCCCTTCTTGCTTGACGACTCGCTCCACACACTCTAGCCTTCTGCTTTGGATGTACTGAGTACCATTGAATCATTTCCGACCCGTTCCCCTTTCCATTTTTAACCGATAACCTCATTTTCTTGGCGTTCATCACACGTTTCGATGGCCAAGCCAGATTTTGCTTCCCTCTCTGCTTCATCCTCATTTACAGTTCGTTTGCCCTCCAGTCCATCCAATCGAGTCAATCGCGTTCCCCGATCACGTCCCCGACCTTCCCCACAAGGCATCCTCGCTTTGCTCGCCACCGTCTCCGCTTCTCCATTGTCCGCACACGCCTACCCTCTCGAACCCCCTGCAACTCCCCTCCCGTTCCTATACCCCCCTTTCGTCTTCGAACCCACCCATTCCATCACGAAGCGCTCCCCCACCGCCTCACCATCAGATCCTACCCCGAGTACTACGCCACCGTTGGAGTGTCAACAGGAACGGTCTTTACCGGACAAGTACGTTTTGGGTGATGACGGTCGCTGGCATAAAGAGGCATGGTCGCTTCATGGCTCCGCTTATTGTCCCGTGAGCGCGTCTCCTCTTTCATACCACTTCCTCCATGTCTAAACTTTTCTCCCCCCCTTTCTCACCCAAGGACACATGTCCTCATCCCTCTCCAGCCGCAGATGTTGCATACAACGCAAGTGCAGCGGGGACAACCCTCTCTGAACCCACACCAGATGACGACTTTGACTTGTCATCATTACCGACCGGGTGGGATACCGTCGCCATAGGCCCTTCATCCCATCGTGGAACCTTCGTCATTCTCGCCTTTTCCATCGCTCTCGCCGTCATCATACTCGCGATGATGTTCATGTGTCACTTCTGGGGACGTAAACGCGTACGCAAACGGGATCCAGAAAAAATGAGAGGACGTATGGTCCCGGAGCTTGCGGATGACGACAGCGCTAGGAGTATCAGAGAGGCCAAGGCCGCGCAGAGGAAATGGTCCAAGGCGGTGAGCCGATGGCGGGATAACATACGGCCTTCTGCCCGCCGTCGGCGGACAAATCGAATTTTCTCTCCGGCTGCGAGCTCGTCGACCCTGGCTCAGGAGGATAGAGGGGAGACGGCCAACACCACCACGGGAAGCCCTTTGCCCCATTCTCAATCTCGGCCCTCGTCACCGACCCCCACCCAATGGTCGGCAACACCCACCCATCATGATGTTCACCCATCTCCAACGGCATCTCTTCATTCACTCCACCCACAGACACAAATGCCACCAGTGTCGGCACCGGAAGCTCCCCCCACTGACACCCCCCCATCAATGTCACCTCGATTAAGACCACTCTCGATACAACCTCCTGCCTATCACGCGCGGCGATATCCCTCATCCCCCCCAGCCCCCGACGTCTCGCCCGAATACACGTATCCAGACCGTGAGCCTCCCAGCACCTCAAAGGCTCCCCTATCTTCGCATCCACACCCTCAACCACATAGTGATGATGATGGCCAGCTTTCAGGCCACGTAGCTACGGACGACAAGGCGATCCTCTCTCTGAGAGCAGCATTGGCTAGCGCTCCTCCAGAGTCCAATTCGTCCTTTCCACAGTCGGCATCTGTCCCTTCGATTGAAGAGGAATACGCGTCTATGTTGTTTTCTGGGTCGCGACCGTCATCTCTGAGCCATGATGTGCATGGTTTTGAACCCCAGCCGCCGTATTCACCGCCTAGATCCTTGCTTCCTCCGCCACCTTTGAAAGGGAAACAAAAGTTCGACTACTCCCATGATTTGGACATCAGCGACATCCCCGTTGAGCCCGAACTGGGTCCGTCTGCTCCGCCATTCGAAGAACAAAGTGAGGCGGTGCCAAGTGCGCCTCCTCTTGATTTTGATTCGCACGTTCCCTCAGCACCTCCTATGGATTCAGAGGACTGAATCGAGACCACCGTGCCTATGATCTGATCCCCACGAACACATGGAGCTCGCCCAGGCAATATAGGGGCTTGGACGCTGCCACGCTGTCAGCGCCACTTTGCTCCTCGCACGATGCTTACTCGGGCGCCAACTACTCTTCCTTTGTGGGCGCGTATCATCACATCGCCTGGTTCTCCTCGCTTGTCGGAGACACGAGCCATGGAGACCCAACTCTCGGATGAGGACTCTCGTACAGTAGCTTAACTTGATCCATAATCATGTATTGATGCAATCACCGTTCGCGTCTTCTAGTACGTCTAGTATACGTGAAGGGATCGGTACTCAGATTAACCCGGTTTCCTTGATGACGTGGGATGACGGAGATGGATAAAAGTAAAAGGGGCTATGCAGGGCTACGGCACAGCGCCAGGAGGGGGAGAGAGAAGTTCTACAGCAGACGTGGAATATACCCTCGAAATTGGACATTGTATATCTGAAGGTGTCTTGCACTCAGGTATATGAAGTCAGTTTACGAACATCTTCGTGTTTCTGAATATTTCGAGAAACGGTGGTGTGTTAACGTTGGGTGGTGATAGGCCGCCGGGGCTTCTGCAATGGTAATTACGTTTGTTTAGCGTGGCGACGGTGCACTATCACTTTTTCATTCATAAGTTTTTCTTCACGTTATCGGCACCGGCGGCAGAAACGCTTCGGCTCAGAGTTGAGCAGAGATAAACACGGGACATGGGGAACACGTTGCCTTTTCAGTCTCGTCTCTAACACCGAGATGGGACCCTTCATTCGATCCTCTCGAATTTCTCATTTCTTCCTCAACACTAGAAAACTTCGTGTATAGCATCTAATAATACCTTCCATCCCATCGTAGTCCATATGGGATGGGAGAGGTTAGGTCACACTTGCCGGTTGATTCCGTGTTGTGGAGTTCTTATCTCCGTGTGGTGTTATACCAGTAGCACATGCCATGCTCAACAGCCTAGCGGGGTTTGAACTTGCGATATGACATCGTGTGATCTCAACCCGAATCAGATGGGCGATTTGAGTCTCGATTGCTCTACAACGTTGTCATTTCATGTTTCTGGTACCTAATACTACAGCTGTATCCATTTATTTGTTTGCTAGTCTCCATTCAGGCTCGGAAAACCACTGAGCCGTGATGCTCCTTGTTGTTCTCGGGCGACGAGCTGCCTCGGACAGCTTGAGTGCTGTTTCAGCGCAGTGCTGCCGCAGCCGCACTACCGTAGTAAGTAAATATCCCATATAGGGTCACCGTTCCGTAGTTTGTAAATGAAGGAGGGAAATAAAGCAGTGTGAAAATGCATCCGAGTCGTCTCTGCTCACTCTCTCCACGGAGATGACGCCTCGGGCTTCGGTGCGTGACGGAATTGTATTGTGGAAGGAGGAGGACTGGAAGGAGTACTTGTCGGAGAAATCGACTTGTTTTGGAGGGTCGTTGTCTCGGATCTGACATTTTGATGGGCTGCAGCGCATACCATGCTGATCCGAGTCCTACATAGAATTACTTTGAACTGATGTGGCGGAGATTAATCCAACTAAACCGGGCCCTGCAACACTCCTGCAGGCCACGTGCAAAGTGCACATCCCCATCCGGGCCGGTCGACCTCACACATCGCATCGCACATCTTATCTCGACTCGCGACGCGCCATCCCTGTCTCGTGGTGACTCACTGATCACCCACGACGAGCAGGAGATTCACCAATTCTACTTAAACCAACTGCGTACGGTACGCACAAGTCATGGGAAAATCCCAGAAAAAGCGATCCATGCGGCGACACAACCCCATGCGGGTGCCCGACTCGCACCTCCCCAAGGGCCTCGCCGCCGCGTCCTCCACGTCCAACAAGGCCGAGGCCGTGCTGCCCATCATAAAAAAGGTCGAGCCCTTCATTCCTTTCCAGTCCTATGGTTTCCTTTTCCACTGATCTGGATGGCCCATTCACCCTCCCCACACATGTACGCACGCACGCACGCACGCGCAATCCACGCACCTTCACATGTATACGGATGTATGGATTACGTGTTTTGGAACATCTACATCTTCGGGGGTTTGCTTTTAGATGGAGAGCGCCGACCTCGTCGAGCGAAAGTGGGCTTGCGTCGCCGTGTCAAACTTGATTTACAACGACCCGTCGACGCGGCGTCTACTCCAGGGCAAAAACGTCGTCGGAACGCTAATCGGCCGTCTCACGGACTCCGAGGAGGAGGTCGTCGTCGAAGCGGCCGGAGCACTGCGGTGCGTCCTTCATCTTCCTATTTCTTTTCTTCTCTCTCTTTTTTTCCCGATAGAAAATTGCTCCTCGCCTGCCTGCCTTCTTTTTTTTTTTTTTTTTGAATGTACTCATGCTGTGGTGTTCTATCCGCGGTTCTACAGAAATCTTTGTATCGACGGTGGATATGAAATTTGTGCAGAGATGTACAACAAGAATATACTCGCACCACTGGCGACTTTCATACCCAAAGTATGTGTGTGTGTTTGACACGCCCGAACGAACTATCCATCGCGCGTGCGCGGCTTCTAGATTTCGTCAGTTTTGGCACAATACATCGACTCTCCGAAAACGGCGCCCGAGAACGCCCAGAAAGTCGTATACGAGTTTGCCGAAAACGTCATTACCATATTGTGGTGTCTCTCGTGAGTTGAATGCCGCAGACACGCGCGCGCGAGTGGAGGTGCCTCCTTCTCCGCCGACCCCGCCGCTCGGCGTTCGAGGCCGGTCTGACCAGTCGAAGCACAGGGAAACGTCGAACAAGGCGCTCACCGCCGTAAACAACCTTGCGCTCGTCCCGTTCTTGATGGCCTTTTTGTCATCACGCGACCAGTTACCCATCTCGACCGTGACGTCCGCCGGTGCGTCGCCCAATTGTCGTACCGCTCCCCGAGAGGAGTATCTGATGCGCCCGGGCACTGCTATCGTGGCCTCCTTAAACAGCTCAGTGCCTCTACGTCCTTACAGACGACAATCCGCCCGTGGCGAATGAGATCCGGGCAAACTTCAGCTTTGTCTCGTGTCTACTTGAGATTGCAAAAGCTCGTGGCGGTGTGCATGACGTCAAGGGAAAGAATGCCGTGGGTGAAGAGCGCACCGCCGCGCTGGACATACTGGCGTGTGGTGCGTTCGGGTGGAGGATGTCCTCGGTGTTTGATTGGGAAAAATTGTGCAGGTATTTTGCGAAATCTCGCGCCGTTCCCGCCGCCGTCGGCCATCGCGTCGGTTGACCTCGATAAGGAGGTCATTCTTCCCGTGCTTGTCCCAGTGGTCTCCTCGGTATCTCTACTTGAAGCGACGGATTCCGTTCGAGAGTTAATTCTAGCCCAGGAGGCATGTCGTAACCTGTCTTCCATTCCAGCCGACTTACACCGTGACGGAATATAGAGCGAGAAGTCTGACGCCAATCGATGGGCCGCGAAGGACCAGACAAAATCAGGATACAAGTCCGAGACCGAAATTGGTCTCGAACGCGTAGAGAAGAAGCTGAGAGCGGCGCAGCTCGCCCTTGAAATACTGACAGGCGTGTGTGCAACACTGCCAGATCCGGGTGTCGTTGAGGTTGGAGCAATAGATGATGAGGAGATCGAGGAAGAGATCGAGGAAGACAAAACCGCCGACGACGGCGCGATGGAAGACGCTCGTGATGACGCCATGGCCGTCGACAATGCGACGACCGCCGAGTCCGATAATTCTCACAATGCGTCGTCGTTCCTCCCAACGCTCCTCGAGCCGCTTCTGGCGCTCATACAGCCCACGGAGCTCTCCTTCCCTGCGCCATCGCCGCACCCACCGACGACGTCCGCACTGGGTGCGATCCACATAACTGCATATGAATGTCTTTCAAACGCGTTTCTTGCACTTGCCGCTGCACCAGGCTCAGCGGCATCCGATGTGCACGCCGGCCAGCGCGTGTGGAGCGCCGTCTGGGCTGCCCTCGTAGGTGCTGGAAGTCCCCTCGAGTCCGTACCTGGAAGCACGCGGGAAAGGGTATGGGACGTCGCGGTGGGCGTGCTGTGGGGTGTCGGCACCGTGTGGACGGGAAAAATCGTGAGTGGTCTGTTCTTGTTTTTTTTTATTACGGAATACAAACACGCACACGCATGACGTTGGGGATGGTTGGGGTGTAGGTTCCAGAGGAAGCGCAGGTGCAAGCGTTGATCGCGCTGTGCGATTCGCGTGTGGACGACGCTGTCCGCGTCAAGTGCATCGGGGCGCTGTCCGCGCTTGCGCAGCACGCGGATCTTGCGTCTCTGGACGCGAATCGCGTCATTGCGTCGTACCTCATCGGCCTGCTTGTTCCTGGGCGCACGGGCACGGAGGCGATGCTGCAGGCGGCGGAATCGCTAATCGATATATTCGCGGACGAGGGCGCGCCTGCTGAGGCGAATTTCCGTGCTGGTAACGTGCTCGCGGCGCTGGAGGGGGCTGTGGACGACGTGCGGCGTGCGGTTAAGGGTATTGGTCGGAAGAAGGAGGGTGGGAGGGAGCTGAAAAGGCATGGTGAGGAAGTGAGGGATAATTTGGTCGCGTTTGTGAGGTATCGAAAGTCACTCAAGGTGTAGCTACTGCTCACCCTGCCCCAAAAACATTCATGTGATGACCATCTGCATTCAATGAAAAGACAACACATTCGTCTCCGTGGGTGTTCACGGATACTTCTACAGGAGTCACATTTATATCTAACGAAAACGACACGGACGTTTTCAACAATACACCTACAACGCACTTCTCCTACCTAAGCTCTGGTCGTTTACTCAGGCTCAGGTACAGGGCCAGATTGCTGTATTATATCACCCTCCGTCAGCAAGTTGTGTAAGTGTGAGACGAAAGTCGTGCCTTGCCGCTATCAAATGCGTCCAGCCCCGCAGCGACGCGGGTGCCAGCGATGAGCGCGGACCAATCGAGCACGGGGAAACTGGTCGTGCCCGTGCGGGCCTGGGCGTCGTGCAGGGCGCGCGCGGTGAGCAGGTGGTGGTGCGCCGTGTCGATCGCGGGCATGGGCGAATTGTGCTCTGAGGTGAGCCGGCGGATGTGGGCTGCGTCTTTGATGCCGCCGTCGATGGCGAAGCCGACGTTGCCGTCGAATTTGTTGTGCAGCATCTTGTCGCCGTATGAGAGCCATCTGCAAGAGGGAGAAAAAAATCGGTTAGTCGTGTGTTGTAGCGTAGGAGAAGTTTTTTTTGGGGGGGTACTGACAGAGGAGCGGGAATCAATTCTATGATGGGGAAGAAAGACGGTGTTAGCGGAGAGGGGTGTCTTTCGCGACTCGGATGTGAGAAACCTTTGGGCTTACCTTTGATGTATTCGTAGACGAGTTCTTGTCCGATTCCTGACTTTTCTGCAATCGTATATGCTTCCGCAATCAGCTCGAGAGAGCCCAGGACCAGAGAGTTGCCGATGAGTTTGAAGGTCGGCGCTTGTACGGTAGACCTTGGTCAGTAACGAGTCAATGAGGGGCCCAACGACGGTATCACCTTTCTCGACATTTCCGCCAAGATCGAGGACACGGCGGCCGATCGCAGGTACGAGAGTATAGGCGACCTCTTTCTTAGAGCGATAGTCACCACTCAGAGCGATGATGACGGTTGCGTTCTCTGCCATAGCTGGTGGACCGAAGATGGGCGCTGTCACAAGGTGGCAGTGAGGGATGGTCGATACAAGTGCATCAAGTTGGCCTAGAAAGCGGAGAGGTGCTGTGTCAGAGCAAGGTAGGCGCCTCATATTTTTATAGCATGCCTGCCACCGTGGGATAGATCTGTTATTTCGTATGTCAATGGGGCACGTTGGATGGAAGCATCTGTACACTGACGGTGCTAGTCTCGACGAATATCTTGTTCGTCACTGGGGGTTGCGCCTATGGTGGCTAAGGTTAAGCACGCACTCATCAAAGTAAGTCAGGGGGATGTAAGCTCCTCGCCTGCAGTGCAGCCGCAATATCCTTGTATACCGATTTGACGACATCGTCGCTGGAGAGCGAGATAAGAAGGATGTCGCACGTCGTCGCAACGTCCACGACAGTCTGCGCGATGGCGACCTTGCGGTCACCAAGTTCATGCAGGAGCTTCTCGCTCTTCTGCCTGGATCTGTTCCAGACTAGCAGCGGTTGCTGCTGCTCGAAGTGGGTTGCGGCGCGATGGTTGGCGAGATTCCGAGCCATGAGATAACCCATCGCACCGAGCCCGATCCACCCGATGCGGACCGGCGTCTGACGTCCTGGCGTCGCGGGACGTGAGTATGGCAGATCTTGAACTAGCCGTTGTCCTACTGGGCTGAGTAGGTGTGATTTCAATTCAGCCATCTTAGCGATGGGAATCCGAGGTGGCAGTGGCGCTGGTCAAGGATGACGATTGCCACGTGGCTTCCACGCGAGTTTACTAAATAGGGCAAGCCTCTCGTTTATGCCGCTTCTCTCTCAGTTGTCTGTGGCTCTGCCAACACTGAACACTTTATGGCCTTCCAACAGGCCGGTAACAAGGGCACACTTGTCCCAGGTCAGACCATCTCAGTAAACAAGTATACCGTCCAGGTCGAGAGATACCTTAGTCAAGGTCTGGTCCTTCTTCCCTGGTTTTGCCGACTTCCGTAACGACCCTGTATAGGCGGATTCGCACATGTCTACCTCGTCAGAACTCCCGCGGCCGTGTACGGAACGACGCACCATGTCTTAAAGCGCATCGCAGTTCCGAATGAGTCGATGCTCACCGAGGTCAAGAAGGAAGTTGACATTATGGTATGTTGCCAGTCTGATTCGGGTGGTTGCATCGCATCTCTAATGGCCGACAGCGTATACTGAAAGGTCATCCGAATATTGTCCACCTTATTGACGCGGCATGGAATAAAACCTCTACTGGAGTATACGAAGTCTTCATTCTGATGGAATACTGTCCAGGTTCGTTGCACAGCCTGATCCCTTTTATCCCTCTGACCCTAGGCAGGCGGCGGGATCATCGATATGATGAATAGGCGATTACGCGAGCGCCTCACCGAGGCTGATATCCTCCAGATTTTCGTCGACGTCTGTGAGGGGGTTGCTGCTATGCATAATCTTCGCCCATCCCTCCTGCATCGTGACCTCAAGGTTGAGAATATTCTTCAATCCTCTGACACCCTCTACAAGCTCTGCGACTTTGGCTCCGCTGCCCCGGTCGCGTCCAGACTCCCTGCTAACACCCAAGAAATAAGGGCTCTCGAAGCTGACCTCAATCGACACACTACACTCCAATATCGTGCCCCTGAAATGGTCGATCCCTATCTTCGACGGCCAATTGACGAGAAGTCAGACGTGTGGGCTTTAGGCGTTCTCTTGTATAAACTATGCTACTACACCACACCGTTTGAGGAACACGGCCCTCTCGCTATTCTGAATGTCCAATACAAAATCCCACCATACCCCGTATATTCGGCGCAGATGAATTCACTAATTGGTATGTAATCTTTTGTCTTTTTATTAATGCAAACTTAACTCTTCTTAGCGTCTATGTTACGCGAGCATGGCTCACAGCGTCCGATGGTATTTGAGGTTCTGAACTTGGTGCATCGTATACGTGGCACCAAGTCAAAGTTCTCCTACAATGTCCCGTCTCGTTCCCAGCTGGTGCCACAGTTACCCACTGACCGTGCTCCCTCGATATCGGGTGCATTAGACGGACTTGTCTCCTACCGTTCCTCTACTTCATCTGTCCCTCAAGTCCAAGTGCCTCCACCAGCTAATCCTGGAAAGAACGCCGGGGTTCAGGCACGGGAAAAGGTTCTCGAGGCGATTGCTCCTTTGCGGCGCGGGCGACCAGCCATTTCGCTTCACCATGCCACTACAGGGCCCTCGAGTCCGACTCAGGGCAAAATTGAACACAAGCCAACAGAGCTTGAATTCAAAGACGCAGAGGACCAGTCCTGGAAGGCTGCGCGCGGGGCCGTACGCGGACACCGTTCCGGTCTCACGAGCCCAACTGCATGGCCACCGCCAGCGTCCGTCGACGACGCTTGGAGTGTTTCGCGAGGATCTGGCGCAGATGCCGACAAGGCGAAGAATCGTGATCGTCGCAAGACGGTTCAGGGCTCACTGAGTTTGCTGAGTGGCTTTGGAGACTCATTCGGGGGTGGGCTAGACTTCCCGTCAACCACCACCGCTGCTACCTCAACATCCAATAGCCCCTGGCTGACGCCGCAGTTAAGTGCCAAGCCCGTTGCCGCTCCACAACGCCCTCTGGAAGCGACTAGTCGTATCCGTCCACCGAGTAAACCAAAGGACGCGTTCGATGGGCTAGGGTTTCTGTCTGACCGCGTGCCTGCTCCAACTCTTGGTGAAGCCCAAAAAGCTAAGAGTGGCACAAGCCCGGGCGCAACGGGTACCGAATCTTCCTCTGCCAATTTGACCGTTCCTGGCAGAAGAACATCCTACTCGTCTGCTACAAACTCACCTCGACCTTCACCTTCACCGCGGTTGTCGCCACAAGCCCTATCACCAGCCGCGCCTATTCCGACGCCCTGGCGACCATCGCCATCTCCTCGGGCGGCAGCGAGTGCTCCTAAGGTCGACCTTACTGTGGAGCAGCGGTTCCCAGCGTTCGAGGATCTCGACAATACATTACTACCTTCGACAGCCGGACCGCCTCCCACCTCGAGACTTCCTTCGTTGCATACGAAGACAAGCTCGCTCAATACCCCTATCCTCGCTCCTCAACCTTTGATCAGTGCATTCAGCAGTACAGGCAATCAGCGTTCTGGAAGCAAATTCGCGCAGATGCTGAGTCGTGGTGGAGGCATTCACTCCGAACAGCCTACTGGTGCTGCACCGCTGGAGTCGCGCAACGAGCGGACACCGAAACACGAACGTACTGGATCGCATCTTTCAACGTCATCGCCTTCGCGTATCCCGCGTCTCCCATCGCGCCCCATGCCCCCAAAGCGTCAGCCGTCCCTCAACGTGCGCCCCCCATCCGTCAATCAGGAGATCAAGCCCAAGGAGCCGCCCTCTCCTGCCCAGATCATGGGTCGGCCTGAACCTCAGGATTGGTTGACTGGACCGGAAGTGGATTTGGTTAGTGGTTTGACCACGAAAGCTGTCCTCAAAGACTCGCCTGGGAAACGCTCCTCGGTGATCGTAGAGCGCGCCCCTGAAATTCCAAGTCCACAGGAAGCCGTTGCCATTTCCGAAAGGCGAATATCGCCCCCACCTTCGCCGACCCCCGCTCCAAGATCAACCTCATCCTGGGTCATGGCAATGAAGCAGACCAACGCGGAAACGGGTAGCGGCCGACAGCTTATGCAGCCGAAGCCTGGACCAGCGCTGGTGAAGCCGCGTGTTTCTGCTCCGCCCCCTGCGGACAGCTGGTTGCCGACACATAAGCGGCGAGACACAACTTCGACGACCGGTAGTGATGAGGGACCGGAAGAAGCAACGGGTTACGGACGTCCACGGCCCTCCTCACGCCTGCCTTCGCGGGTCGAGGCTAAAGAAACCGGTGGTGCCAGCGGTGGCGGTCGCCGGAGGAGTGTGTCGAAGGGTCGTCAGGGTTCTGTGCATGAGCTAGTCGACCTATGGGGAGGGAAAGATGGGCGTACCAAATCTTCTAGTGGGGATAGCGGACCGCCCGGGGGATCGAAGCCGGTAATATCACAAGAACCAGAAGATATCAACAGTTCGAGCAAATCTCTGTTGTTCCCGCCCGCTGGTCAATTCTCAAAGCCGCGGTCGGCTTCGCCGTCACTCATTTCACCATCGATATCCACAGACTCTTACTCTTCAAGGCACGAGCCCTCCTCTCCCACGCGAACCTCCCCCAGACGCCGCAAGCAGTCGACGAACGGTCGTGATGTGGCTCCCCTGCCCTCCGGATCTACCGGGACTCCCGCCTCGCGTCCGCGTCCACAGTCAATGTTCCTCAGCTCTCCGACGACCGCGGCAGTGAAGTTCCCTTTGCCGTCTCCCATCGAGAATACCAGCAGCACCAGTACCAGTGCCAGTCTAGACGTGCCCTCACCAGACACACGGACACCGCGCATGCGGCGCACGTCCATCTCAGACATGGTCCAGCGCTACGAGGCGATGGGCGGGAGCGCAGCCCCGAGCCCCGTCTCTCGACAATCTAACAGTTCGGGTGTGTCTGTTACACGGTCTGCGACGACCCGCGTGTCGCCGTCCTCGCGGCGCAGCCAGTTCGGCGCCGTGGGTGTACCTGGGCTCGCGACGGACGCATCGAAGAAGCCGCCGACGGGCATCGGCGCTTCGGATAATAGACCGCGGCCAGAACATGCTTCGCCAGTTGGCCTTCCTGGCCTCGCAATGGAGAGGAAAGTGTCGGCATCGTATGGCGGCGGGCGTCGCTCGCCGATAAAGTTCGACGTTGCAGGTAGTGGTGGTGGTGGTGGTGGTGGTGGTGGCAGCGGCGGACTCGACCTTCCTGTGAATCCGATCCCGAAGCGTGCCTTCTCCCCGGTTCCTCCTGCTGCGAGCGATGAGGTACAGGTGCCATCGCCGGAGAGGCCGTATCAGGGCGTGGGACGCTTGATCGATGAGTGGCAGCGCAAAACCGCAGATACGGAAGTACCTCGGAGTCCCGTGTCGCGACGCAGAGGTGGTGGAGGCGCTGGAACGGGTGCGACTGCGTCGCCGCGACGCGCAGGCGTGATCGCCGGACGTAGCGCATACGATTAAGTGCTTTGGTTTCTCCGGGTGTGCGCGTGCGTCCTTGTATTTAAAAAGGATTGAGACAGTGCTTTCTCTTTTGTTCTATATCGGGGGTTACGGTTACTTATACGTGCAAACGGATATGTACATGGCGGTGACTAGCACTAGAGACGAAATATTTAAAAAGCAATGCTGTAGATAAAATACCATATCGGTGACAAAGACGCTCAACGCTCTTCTACAGTTGCGACTGGACATCTAGTCCTCGCTCTCACTGCCACTCTCGCCGACTCCGAACAGCTTTGACTCGGAATCCGATCTCGTGTGTGCGTGCGAGTTGGTGCGCGCTTGCTGGTGGGCGTTCCCGAGCAAGGCATGGGCGACTTCGCGGCCGCGACCGTGTGCCCACATCGTGCCGCTGTCATCGCTATCACTCGAGGTCCGCCCAGCCTTGACGCGCTCCGGCGAGGAGCCGTGAACGCCGAGCTCGAGCGCGACGGCGTCCGCGCGGGCGATGTTCGAGTCGTTCGGATGGATAAAGAGCCCCGCGGGTTTGGTTCTCCCACGGGCCCTGCGCATTCGGGGCGGTGACGAGGAGATGGAGAGTTGTTGGTATGGGCTGCGGAGTGGAATGGCAGAAGTACCGAAAGGAAGGTAAGCTGCATCACATTCATACTAGAGAGGGTAAAGCCGCGGGACGTACTTTCGGTGGTCTGTGGGGTTGTGGGAATCGTAGTATTCGATGAAGAATTGGCCCACGGATAGGGAGAGAACCTGTCATTGTCATCTGTTAGTGTGTGGAGTCGGTCGACAACATCATGCAACGTACAATGACGAGAATAAGCCTGCGTGGAAAGGAAGTGGCAATGAACGACCGGTCAGTTAGCACGTGTGAAGAGCCGCGGTGTTGACTACGGGGAGCGGGGGGGGTAAGAGAGGGGCGGTACACTCACCAGACGTGGAACGTCATTGAAAGGAGCATGTAGAGTCTGCGGGCACGGCATGGAGATTAGGGGCAAGGTTTTAACGAGGAGGGAGGACGCGGGCGCACAGTCGAAGCAGAATCGCTAGGGCATTGAGTCCTGCCCGCCAGAGCGCATTGTGCGCGCGTGATTGGCGGACGGCGCGGAATGGGGCCCAACGTCGCGAGAGGGCAAAAGTCAGGGAGCTGGAGCGGTCATGAGTCTGCCTTCTTGGTGGGGAGAGAGAGGAGCCCACACACGCACCGTTCGGCGAGACAGATGGAGGCGGCGAGGGCTGCGGAGAGGAGGAATGTGCCAAAGGACGTGAGACGGAGGCCTGGCAGGAGGACGTGCTCTCCGTAAAAGGAAGTATGGAGGTGGTCTTCCCATCCATCCATCTTCATCGTTGGTCTGCAAGGGAATGATTGCGAGAAATGAGAGATGGCAAGGAGTGACAGATAAAAATTATGGTGGCGTCTACAAGCTGCCAGGGCTAAAGTAAGGAGTGTACAACAAGAGACACAATTTTACAATAGGCTATCTTTAACTAGCCAGGCAGGCGCAGGCGAGATTGATCGCGTAACCACGTCACAATTGACACTGACACCCTGGTTCCAGGCCCCTATTGCATGACAACTTATGCCAAAAAGTGCTGACGGACTATGATACCTTCCTCCCTACAAATGAGGATAAGGATTGTGTACGGTGGCAGAGCTATTTTAAGGGTGTCCAAGATTCTGGGGCTGCCTCGTCGACCACACTCGCGAGGCAACCGCATCTGCCCACCTGCGCGAGCGGAATTGGGCCTCCGACCGCCTCAGGAGTCGTAGAAATGCGCTGCGCCCCCTAATCGGCTGAGTGCGCTACATACAAGCATCACACTTTTGACGACACTTCTAGACTACGTAACTGGTCCAACTAAATGGACAAAGTCAAACTCTGGTGCTGTATTGAAGGCGACCGCCGTTATTTTCAGGTGTCTATTTTATCTTCCCAGACTATTTATGACCTGCAAAAGCGGATTCATGACGAAAACAAGAAGCACTTCGACCGATGTGACGCTAGGGATCTCATTCTCACGAAGGTGCGCTATATCGTGATTTCTATGTAAATATTGAGATGTAATGAATGGCCACTGTTGGCTTGTTACATCTCCAGATCGATGTAGATCCTCGGGATTGGGAATACAGGACCTCGTTGATGCCCCTACCGACAATGGTCAGTTGTTGCACCCAATGGAAACAATTTCCGATATATGGTCGGGGCAACCCCCCGATAAACATCTCCACGTCTTTGTCAGTCTACTGGGTGGAGTAGGCGGGGGTGTGTGCTTCATACGTCTCTTTGCGCCAGCTCAGAATATCTGATGATGTCCCCGATCTTCACTTCACATTCATCGTTCATCTTATATTTACTTCCACCTGCTATTCGTTCATCTTGTTATCTCCTCTGCTCCATTGCTTAAATTTTGTCAGCATCAGGTGAGCGCACGTGGCCCGTCGCATCGACATTTGCTGATGCCTTTCCTCTGCTGATCCCTTCTTAGATCCAACCCTCCAACCTCCAGGTGAGTGCGGGTGGCTCGCCACGCAACCTATGCTAACGTGTTGTTCGTTCCCTGTCTTGGCTCGGTCTTCATCTCAATCGCGTTAATGGTTGTTTTAACTGGCTCTACGCGCATTTCTGCCTACCCTTCCAGTCAAACGACAACTTTCTCCAGACGTCGATCCGCTGCCTAGGAAAGGAAAGGCTCGTCGAATAGAGGAAGACGACAATGTCGCCCCTTCGATTCCAACTTCAGCACGGGAGCTCAGCTCTGCGCAAGGTTCTTTGTCGGGCTTGTTGCCCAGCCCAGCCTCAGCCCCATCGCCTCCATCCGCCAAGAGTGTCTTGAATCCTGAAACGTCTGACTTCGAGCTATTAGCACAAGAAGGGATGATCGTTGACAAAACACAAGCAATCGCTAATTTTCTAAATCGACCCTATCCAGTGGATCTACTTCTTCGCCCCCACCGTTCAGGTAAAACGACCCTGTTACGGACTTTTCGGTAAGCGTCCCCTCTTGCAAAGATTAACCTTAATTGCGGGTTTGTTTTTTTCTTAGTGAATTCTTCGAGAACAAAAGAACTCCCGCAGAGGCCGAAAAGGTCAAGAACCTCTTCATCAAGAACGGGCTCCGCATCACTCGCCATCCGCGTTTCAAGGAGGAGTTCGCTCGCTATCCTGTGATTTATCTTGATCTCTCGGTGTGCCAGCCCATCATTATGATGCTAGAGAAAGACTCACTGTTTTTGACGATCAAAAGAATGTTGGAGGTACATCCCAAGAATATTTTGAAGAACGATTCAAGAGTCAGGTAGTACATATCGCCGACCGCCTCAAGTTCAATGGCCACTTTGAACCAAGTTCGAAACTTAGCGACTACAAACACGAATACCTTCAACGCCTCTTCAATCATCAACTCTCGAGAGTCGAATGGATGGGAGCGCTTCCGCGACTGACCGAACTCATGTTTACACTTACCGGACAAAAGACGATCGTTCTGGTCGACGAATACGATACTCCTATGTCGGAGGCGTTAGAACATGGCTATCTGGAACAAGTGACAACTCCTCCATGGTTTAAAAATAATTCTCACATCTATCCAGGCCAATTCCTTTTTCCAGTGCATACTTAAGCCTCTCCTAAAGGTTTCTCATCCCATCAAATTTGTTGTATCTTTCTTTGACCCGACTCTTTGTTTAGGACAATCGATACCTCCGGGGCGCACTACTAGTTGGCATCTTGCCGCTTGCCAAAGCATCGTGGTTCTCAGGTGTCAATAATATCCAGGTGTACCCTTTTGGAGAAGATGCGAGTTATTCGACTGCCTGCATGTTTACGGAGGAAGAAACGCAGGGTCTTTTTGACAAGCAGATTGCCTTACTGGGCACAAATAACGTATTGGAACTTTCCCTATTCTAATTCTACGAGATCTCACTGGGTGCTTTCTAGACTCTTCCATTTGAATTTAATGATCTCAAGACGTGGTATAGTGGATATACCGCCTTTGGTGGTACAATGGTTTTCAATCCTTGGGCCATTGGTCAAGCGCTTGATTCCAAGAAACTCGGTCCGCATTGGGTCGCGTCAGGTCAGTCACGTGCATTATGTCTCGCCGAGCTCACAACTCCCGGACAGGTTACGATAGGGTCATTGATCAACGAGTCCTTAATATGCTTCGTAATGAGGACGAATTTCGTAGGAAGATGGACGCGATCCTCATGCTTGAAGAGTGGCAGGCCGTGGACTTAATCATTGATGAAACCATGTCCTACCGAACGTGCGTAGTGTTCTATCGCTGTTTCTGAATCTTTCACATACCAGACGGATCAGCGTTTCTGACATGTCAATGTCACAATTATGGGCCCTCATATACTATGCCGGCTATCTGACAATAGTGGTAAATTGTTTGTATTTCCCTTCCTGGAGACTTTTCTCAATCACGTCTATCCGCACTCAGCATCGCACTCAGCATCCAGAAAATTGGCTCCTCGACAGCAGCCCTGATAGACGAATCATATCGGTTCGCATCCCCAATCGCGAAATCCGATCGATATACAATGGTTGGCTTCGAAGCCACCTCTGCAATTCAATCCGCACCCAAAATTTAGATACCCCAAGCAAGGAGCTTTTCGAAGCCTTGATTCAGGGAGATTTTCCCAAGTTCGCCCACCAACTTCGGTTTGTTGTATCCGGCACAACGTCATATCAGATACTTGGCAGCAAGGAAGCCGTATATCAAGGCTTCTTATATGGATTCTTCATAGCGGCCTCTGAGTCCTATTCTCCCGATCATCAGTGGCAGATCCAAGTCGAGTCCGACGGCGGAATGGGGCGTCTCGACCTGATGATGTGGCATCCCAACGACCATCGTGCGGTCATCCACGAGTACACAAACAAGAGTTTGACGCGAGAAGAGAAAAAAGAGGGGTTTAACGAGTCCAAGAGTCAACAGCTTACCCAACTGTCGGAGATGGGTCTAAAGCAAATTCAAGAGAAAGACTATCGTACCACCTTCGACAACTATAGTAAAATAACCGAGGTACATGAATATGGGGTCGCCTTCCATGGGACGCACGGTGTCACGTAAAGGGCGGGGCGAGCCATGGACGACCAGCAAGGAATATAGTGGGAAGGAAGACGAGGCCAACCGAGCTCCGACCGTACGAGCTTCCGGTTCCAATTTCCTGACCTGGTAAGGAGCCATTGGGGTGGCGTGGAGGGTATTTGAATAAGGACGTCACAAATGTCTGACGGGATAGGCAGAGTAGAGTACCTTGAGGGTGGAACCGTGGAAGGCCCGATTAGAATTAGGTTTTTACAATACTGGCTTTCGGTATGTAGCGTAACGAGACATGGGTGAGTTCGCATCGTCGTGAGACTGGATGAGAGGTAGAGGCAAGTCACGGTCGAGTCGACAAGAGCAGAACCTCGCAAGACTGTGAGCCCGTGCCAGTGGTGCTACAAGGACTTCCATCCAGGCTTAGGAGGGGCACGAATAGCTGCTCGGAATAACCACCTCAGGGGCGGGACTGCAATTGCCAATTGCTCACTCACGCTGTTGCCAAGACGGACCCGCACTGCCAGTGGCACTGGCCGAAGTCGACCAGTCTTGGCTGGTCGAGGGCCAGCTATGTACCGTACTTCGAAGACAGCATCCGACGAAAATACTTCAACAGACACCCACGGACCAGAAAGCCTAGTTCAAATGAATCAGGGTGGCGTCTGCAAGCTGCTAGGGCTAAAAGTAAGGAACGACATCGAGAGACAATTTTACAATAGGCTATCGTTAACCAGCCAGCCAAGTGAGATTGCCACGTAACCACGTCACAATTGATACCCTGCGTTCGGCGAGCCGTCGGTAGTGTACATAGCGCCCATTGTAGATACGCCCACAAGCCCGCTAACCTACCGCATGACAACGCAGAACATATGCCCAAAGTGCCGACGGACAGGGGGTACAACCTTCCTCCCCGCGGACAAGGGGCGATAAGGATAAAGGTATTAGAGCCTGTTCAAGGGTGTCCAAGATTCTGAGGCTGCCTCGTCGACCGCACTCGTAGGCAACCGCATCTACCGACCTGCGTGGGCATAAGTGGGACATGCGACTTCCAACCTCAGGTGGTGTACCGTAGTAGAAACGTGCGCCTTCTAATTGGCCTAGCGGGACTTGTGCTCTACATATTTATCTTCGGCCTCCTTGGCCTTCATTTCTCGCCACTCACAGTCATCTCTGTATTCGCATGAGCTGCATTCCGTCAGCACGTCAGCACAAACAGAAACACTGTGCTGCAACTTACAAGCAGCGACGGGAGTGCTCAACGTCGACACCACGAGCCGGACGATCGCCGCGCCACCACTGCAAGACGTCCTGCACATACGCTTGCATGGCCGCCTCATCGAAGGCGAAGCTCTTCCGCCCAATTATTCTTGGCGTCTCTGACTGAGGCGGAGGTGCTAAGATGCCCAGAGGACCTAGCTTGTCCGTACTCCATTCCTCCGTTTCCATAGGTCTCGCCCACCCCACGACAGCCTCAG
>Ga0209488_10001511_pt1 | contig 19852 bp, 13 predicted proteins | sample Rivendell_Oct201_8_FD_188349 | JGI IMG/M metagenome (GOLD analysis project Ga0209488, IMG submission 188349) | Vadose zone soil microbial communities from the Eel River Critical Zone Observatory, Northern California, USA -... | ecosystem: Environmental > Terrestrial > Soil > Vadose zone >...
CGCGGAATAAACGCCAACTCGCTCGTTGAACTGCACAACGCGAACCTTACCGATGTCGCGCCGAGCACGAGTGCTGCGGCGATCGTGATGATCGGGTCGAACACGCTTCCCGATCCGGTGCTCAAGGTCGACCACGTCGTGCTGCAGAATCTCGGCGGACCGGGCGTCCACTTGAGCAACGCCGCTTTCACGGCCGATTCAACGAACCTGCAGATCCACGGCGCCGCCGGCTACCCGCTAGAGTTGTCGGCGATGGCGCTCGGCTCGATTCCGACGGGCGACTACAGCGGCAACCTGCGCGACGAAGCGCTCGTCGTCGACAATGTCAACATCTTCGACAACCTGACGATCCACAAACGGCTGCCGATCCACTTCATGGCGAACAAAGTTTCTGTCGTAGGTTTGGCGCCGACGTTCGTTCCCAATTTCACATTGAAGTTGGACGCGGGCGTGGTGCTGAGGTTTGAAGGTGGTACGTCGCCGACGTTGGTTCAGTTCGGCGCACTCGGGAGCTCGGCGGACTTCAATGCAACGCTCGTGGCGCAGGGGACGAGTACGGACCCGGTTATTTTTACATCGGCAAAAGCGACTCCAGCGCCGGGAGATTGGGCGGGTATCTGGCTCGCAACCAGCAATGGCTCGCAATTGGATCATGTCATCTTCGAATACGCGGGTGGCGATGCGGCCATCGGTCCTCTGAACTGCGGGCCGATCGATACCAGCATCAATCAGCAGGCGCGACACACTGCGCCGCTGTTAGTCGGTGACGGAACCGATCTCGCCTATGTGCCGCCGTCCGGCCTGATCACCAACAGCACTTTCCGCAACAACACCGGCAACTACGCAATCGATTCCGTGTGGCAGGCGCCAAGCTTCGGGCCAGTGTTGACGAGCACGAACACTTTCAGCAGCACGCCAAAGTTTTGCAAGCAGCCAAGAAACCTCGATATGGCCGCATGCAGCGTGGGTGGCCGCGGCTGCCTCGTGCCGTAAAAGGAGGAAGTTGTTAGCTGTTAGTCGTTAGGGGTTAGCCAGAGCATGAACAGCGGATAGCGGATAGCGGACAGCGGTAAGTCCGATCCTCTCTGAATTGTCTCGCGTCAGCAATTATTCCCTTGAGGGGGCGAGTCGAGGATGTATTCGCGAGGACACTAAACGTGTCGTCGCGCCGAGCGAGCGCGGATGCAGGACGCATCCGCCGGAGTCGGACAGGAGTCGCCTTCGACGGTGCTCTTCCGAATCGCCTTTGCTACGTGATGGCTTCCTCTTTTGCGCAAAAGATCAAACGACGCGGCGCATCATGCACTCGTGGGGCATTAATCCGCGCAGCGACAGATGAAGTGCGCGGCACTTCGTCTTCGTTGGAAATCAAACGTTTGGAAAGGGTGAGCGGGCTTCGGGAGCCGCCGACTTCTTTGTTTTATTGTGGGTCCAGTATATCGGTCGTCGCTCGCGTCCGCTAGATCTTTCCTTTTGGATCTCTGCTCTATAAATAGAGCCTCCTCACAGAATGGGAGGCGCTATGAATTCGACCGTCCCAAATTCAAAAAAAGCAGCCGAAGCTTACTCGTCGCGCCGCATTGCGCGTATTGAAAATCACCCCGCGATGCCGGCGTTGCTCAGAGAACTGCCGTCACGGGCGGTCGCCTCGCTATTTCAAGAAATCGGCGTCGTCGACGCCGGAGTTTTGATGGCGATGATGCCCACTCGCGCGTTGCTGCTCGCGTTCGACGAGTCGATTTGGAAAAGCGCCAGACCGGGCTTACCCGAGACGATCGGCGTTCGCGAACTCGTCGAGTGGTTGGCTGTTTGGAACGACATCGGAGAAAAATTTCTAGTCGAAAAGTTGGCGGCGATGAGCGAGGACTATTTGACTACGGTGTTATCGCGCATTGTCAAAGTCGAATCCGCAAGCCGGTACGCCGTCTACGCAGAGGACCCCGAATCGTTCGTCAAATTGTGCGAAGACGACCGCGAGCGAATCGGGCCCTACATCGTAGAACCGATAGTCGATGAACATGAGGATGTCGTGATGGAGTTGGTGCGCGCAGTGTGGTACTCGGATGCCGGCAGGCTGCTGCGCGTCTTCGGTCGTCTGAGCGACCTCGCGGATCCGGCGGATTCGACGCGGGGAAGCACAGCGACATTGCACGATGTCGAATCCGAACGCGAGTCGTTCCGTGAGACTCGAGGGTTCGTGACGGCCGAGGGTGCGCGCGCATTTTTCACCTTCGCAGAACGACTGACCGCGCCCGAAATTATCGCGCTCGATAAATATGATGTGGAAACGCGGCGGCATCTCGATGCGATCGAGCGTGCAACGGAGTCGCGCGAAGCGACGCACGGTCCAATCATCGCCGACGATCGCGAAGATGATCTGCACGACGATCAGTCGAATTCGGCGACGGGCACCGAGGTGAGTCTAGTATCGACAGATTCGAATACGGCGGCGCTGCGCTCGCTGCTCGAAGAGTCGCAGCTTCTAGAAAAGCAAGGCTCAGTGCCGCTGCTTCAGGACTTGCGACACTCGAAGGAAGCAACGCTCACTGCGGAGTTGCGACGCCTGGCCGGTGAGAATATCGAGAGCTTTCACGCACGCGCACGCGAGCTCGGATATCTCGCGAATGTCTTGCGGTGGGTTCCAAACGACGTCGAGGCGCTTAAGGACAACGATGCAAAAGACGCGGCTTTCGCGATTTGCAATCTCGGGCTTGAACTTGCAGCGAGCAATAACGCGGACGCATTGGCAAAGGAACCCGGCCTCATTCGCTTATTTTTGCTCGGCTGGAATGCACTGACTTCACTTCGCAGTCGCGTCATCGGCGCATTCGCCGGGGAGTTATCCCAGCAATCGACGCTAGCACCGTGGTTGCAAAACGAGGCGACGGCCGGCCTCTCGGATCTGCGTCGCGCCGTCGAGAGCAAACGATTCGAAGCAGCTCGCGAAGCCGCGATCTTTCTGAGTATCGTGTTCGATTCGAAAATATGCCGCGCCGTCGCGCCGCTGTTGGACGCGATCCCGCGATTCTCGACGCTGTTGGATGGCCCCGGAAATTCCCATCAAGCGCGCTGGATTGCGACCAAAGCGGACTTCCAGACCCTCACGCGTCTTCTCGATTCGCTGCGATTGAAGTCCGAGAAGCGACCGAAGAGTGGAGTTTGAAAAACGTCTAGTGCAATCAAGGGTTTTCTGGCGCGTCCCGGAGTCAGAAGTCTCCGCGGAAACGCTCCAAGGTAATTCTGGCCAGCTGCCCGGGGCCGCGTCTGTGCTTATTTCTTTGTCTCGTCGGCAATATCCTTGACGTACGCCGCCGAGAGCGTCCCCTTGTTCTTCGCGATCGGCAACAGCGTCGGATAGAACTGAACGAATGTAGTGTCGACGGCCGCGTGCGAGGCGTGACAGGTGTAACACTCAGCGGTTTGCGGGATCATTTTCGCGGTCTTCGTCGACCCGAATCCGAAGAACGCCCACTTGCCGGGGAAATGCGCTTCGTCTTTCACGTGCACTTCGAGGCCCATGATTTCCGGACTTTGGAAGTTGCCGCTCTTGTTGATCGAGCCCTTGTCTTGGGCGCCGCGAACTTCGAGCACCAGGACTGTTTTATCCGGCCACGTCCCTGTCTCCAGGAACGCTTTGTAAGATTCCGGATTCACAAACACGTTGTCGAACATGTGGTGACCCATTCGCATGAGCGGGTTGTAACTCATATCGAACCCTGTGGTCAGGTACACCCATTCGCGATATTGCTCGGGGAGTTTCAATTGGCCATCGTCGGTGTACCGTGGATTGCGATCGCTCTGCTTTGCGTCATCGCCCAAGGCCGTCGTCAATACCAGTGCAGCACCACAAAACAGTAACAGCGCTCGCAACTTCATGGTCAATGTCCTCGTTCGTTCTCCAAGTGCGGGCAGTATCGCGTCGCGACGATATGGCGGCTAGTCCGTTCGCTGCATCTGGACGGCGATTGGCTGCATTTTCGATCGCTCTGTGAATCCTTGAGGTACGATTGTTCCATGGCCGACACGCCTTCGCACACCGAATCGACATCCTGGCTCTGGATCGCCGCCGTCTGGTCGGGAATCGGATTGTTCGACGCGACGCAAACTGTTTTCACGATGCGCTCGCAGGGAATGCATCACGCGTGGCTGCAGCTGTATGTGACGCAGCTTCTCGGATGGTTGCCTTGGGCATTGGCGACACCGGTCGCGATGGTTGTCGGACGACGCTACCCGCCGAACCGAGTGAAGAGTCCGTCGACGTGGCTCGTGCACCTCAGCGCAGCCCTCGGTGTGAATTTTGCTTGGGCGACTTGGATGACATCGCTCGAAGTGACGTTGAATCCCTGGCTGAAATCTCCGGTTCCCGAGCCGTTCATCGCCATCTGGCCGATCAAGTTTTATAACCTGCTGCTGTCGTCTCTCATCTTGTACGCCTTCATCCAGGCGGTCAGTTTCGTGCTCCGTTCAAGGCAACAGATTGCCATGCAACAAACCGAGACGGCACGTCTCAACGAACAGCTTTCCACCGCGCAACTGAACGCCTTGCGGCGGCAACTCGAACCGCATTTTCTCTTTAATACGCTAAACGCCATTGCCGGCCTGGTTCGCGAACGAAAAAACGATGCCGCCGTGAATACGATCGCGAGACTCAGCGATTTTCTGCGACGCGTCGTCAAGGACTCCAACCGGGCGCAGGTGCCGTTGCTCGAAGAAGTGGAGTTTCTCGAGCAGTACTTGGAGATTCAAAAGGTACGGCTCGGCGACCGCCTGCAGATGAGTGTCGACGTTCCGCGAGAACTGCTGCAGGCGCAAGTCCCGAACCTCGTTCTGCAACCGCTGGTCGAGAACGCAATCAAACATGGAATAGCGAAGCGGGCGCAAGGAGGCGCGGTTCGCATCGATGCATCGCGTGCCGACGACATGCTCTATCTCAATGTCTACAATGACGGTCCGTGTCTTGCCGTGGAATGGGAAAAAACGAACGCAGGCACCGGCATTTCGAATTTGCGAAATCGCCTGAAAATCCTGTACGGAAACCAATTCACGTTGGATCTGCAGAATCGCGAAACGAAAGGTGTCGTGGCGTCCGTTGCGGTTCCGTTTCGAGAGGACTGATCCGGTGCACGCCAGGCTACGCGCGCTCATCGTCGACGACGAACCGTTGGCGCGCAGTAACCTGCAGGTATTGTTGCAGCTTGATGACGCGATCGACATCGTCGGCGAATGTGGATCCGGAGCCGACGCCATCGAGGCGACTCGCAAACTGAAGCCGGATCTGATTTTTCTCGACGTTCAGATGCCGGAGTGCGACGGATTCGATGTGATCGAACTGTTGGGCGACGAGTTACCGCCGGCGGTCATCTTCGTTACAGCCTACGACGAGTACGCTCTTCGCGCCTTCGAAGCGGGAGCGCTCGATTACTTGTTGAAGCCGTTCGACAACGAGCGCTTTGCTCTCGCTCTCGGACGCGCCAAGCAGAAGCTCAGCTCCCACAATGGCGCAGAACCGCAAAGGCCGCAGCGGTTAGCAATCAAAAGCGCGGGACAGGTCCTGTTTTTAAGACTTTCGGGGATCGATTGGATCGAAGCGGCGGACTACTACGCCTGCCTGCACGTGGCGAAGAAAACTCACCTGCTGCGTCGCAGCCTATCCGAACTGGAACGGCAACTGGATTCGAATACCTTCTGTCGCATCCATCGCTCGACGATCGTCAACGTCGATCGTGTTCGCGCCATTGAATCCAACAACGCGGGCGAATACGAAGTCCTCGTCGAGGACGGGACGCGGCTGAAGCTCAGCCGCCGCTATCGACAGCACCTGCAGTCGCGAATAACATCGATGTCGGGCGTGCCGGCGCCTCGCCGTCTCGTATCGCACAAAGAGTCGCCGACGCGCTAACTCCGTCGAGGCAGCATTATTCGGAGAGCAGCGTCGTTCGCACGAATAGAATTCGCACCCAACTAATTCACTTCCCGGCACTCAGATTCTGTGCGTCGGTTATTTCCGACGATTGAACGGCTCTTCGTCTTCTAGTTTGAAGAATAGTCCAGCGTAAAGTTCGCCGACCGGACTTTCCTCGTCTGCGAAAGCCGGTCCGCATTGCAACATGCGAACAGGATTCATGACGCACTCGTATTTACTCGCGCTCGCATTTCAATCGCCCAAAGGCGGTGCCGACACCTCCTGAACGCTGCTCGTCAAAACAAAGCGGACATTGGCTGCGCTAAACAATACTGAACGAGCAGGTGGAATATGGTTACAGTGAACGGTCTCCTCTTGACGGGCGAGGGAAGGGCAAGTGCGGTTCGAGCAATTCGACTGGCTTGTGGAATGGTGGCGGCGCTCTTCTTGTTTTTAGCGCCGCACAGTGTTTTTGCTCAAACTTATCCGCAGCCCTATATTGCTTCCTTTTCACCGATGAACGGCCCGGTTGGAACGACGATCACCGTTACGGGGTCGGGATTTACGGGAGCGACCGCGGCGTGGATCGGCAGTGGCCATGACGCAGCGTTCAACGTCATCAACGATGGGTCGATGACCGTCACCGTTCCCGCGGACGCGACCAGCGGTCAGGTGTCGGTCAAGAACCCTCAACATCAGTCGTGGTCCGGTAGCTCCTTCGCGCTCAACGGCGCGTCGTATCCGCAACCGTATATTTCCTCGTTCTCGCCAAGTAGCGGCGCAATCGGATCGACGATCACGGTGACGGGTTCCGGGTTCACCGGAGCCAATGCGGCATGGGTCGGCAGCGGACACGATGCCACATTCAATGTCGTCAACGACGGATCGATCACGATCACGGTTCCCGCGGATGCGAGCAGCGGACAGATCTCAGTTGCCAACCCGCAGCATCAATCGTGGTCAGGCAGCGGTTTCACTTTAACCAGCTATCCACAACCCTATATCGCTTCGTGGTCGCCTACGAGCGGTCCGGTCGGAACAGTGATTAACGTGACGGGAAACGGATTCACCGGAGCGACCGAAGCATGGGTCGGCAACGGCCACGACGCGGCTTTCAATGTGATCAACGACGGTTCAATGACGATTACTGTTCCGGCGGATGCGACCACGGGTCAGATTTCGGTCAAGAATCCAGAACATCAATCATGGGCGGGCAGCGCCTTCACCGTGAGCACAACGTATCCGCAACCTTATATCGCATCGTGGTCGCCCACGAGTGGATCCGTCGGAACAGTGATCAACGTAACCGGCAACGGATTTACCGGAGCGACCGAAGCGTGGGTCGGCAACGGTCACGATGCCGCATTTAATGTCATCAGCGATACTTCGATGACAATTACCGTTCCGGCAGATGCGACGACGGGTCAGATCTCCGTCAAGAATCCGCAACATCAATCGTGGGCAGGCAGCGCCTTCACGGTAAGCACCGGCTCACAGCCGACTATCACATCGTTTTCGCCGACGAGCGGTGTGGCGGGATCGACCATTACGGTGACGGGAACGGGTTTCAATGGAACCACGGCTGCGTGGGTCGGCAACGGCTATGACGCCGCGTTCACTGTCAACAGCGACACGTCAATCACGATCACCGTTCCGGACGATGCGACGACGGGACCGATCAAAATCGTGACGCCCTCATCCTCCGCGCTATCCAGCGCTTCCTTTACCGTCATCCGAGTCTATCCGCAACCCTCGATCACATCGTTCTCGCCGGCCAGCGGCGCGGTCAATACGACGATTACGGTCACGGGCACAGGATTCACGGGCGCGAACGCCGCAACGGTCGGCGGGCACAGCGCAGCATTCAGTGTCGTCAACGACGGCTCGCTGACGATCGTCGTTCCGGCAGGAGCAACCAGCGGTAAGATCGGCGTCTCCAATCCGAGCTTCTCCGCATTGTCCAGCAATGATTTCACTGTCAATCCTTCACCGGCTCTGTCGGTCAGCGTGCAGGGGAATCACTTCGTCAACGGCAACGGCAATACGATTCAGTTGCGTGGCGTGAACGTGAGTTCCTTGCAGGGCACTCCGATCCAAGGCTGGAGTCCGGACAATCCGTGGGGTGGACAAACCGGCGATCCGACACCCAATTGGAACACGATCAAGGGATGGGCGGTGAATGTCGTGCGGATTCCACTCAACGACCAGTCGTGGCTAAATTTGACGTGCACTGAAGCGCGCACTTCAAACACCAAGGACGCGGATCCGGGCAACAACTATCAGCAGACCGTCATTCAAAGCGTGCAGGATGCGACCGCCGCCGGGCTCTATGTGATTCTCGATCTACATTGGTCGGCGCCCGGCAATATCTGCGCGCTTGAGCAAGGCCAGATGGCTGACGCGGATCATTCGATTACCTTCTGGTCGCAGATTGCGACCACGTTCAAGACCTATCCGAACGTGATGTTCGAGTTATTCAACGAACCCTTCTTCGACCAGGGCTTTAGCGACTACGGGCTGGGCGCAAAAGCGTGGTCGCACCTCATGCAAGGTCCCAACGGCACCAACGGATCATTCAATTCTTTTGCTGCCACAGGAGGAATTGATCAGGACGGACACCAAATCGTGAGGCATCCTTTTGGCGGATCTTGGACAGTCGCGGGCATGCAATCGATGCTCAACGCTATTCGATCGGCCGGAGCGACGAATGTCGTGTTGGTGGGTGCGCTGCAGTATGACCAAATCCTTGACGGCTGGCTCGCTAATCGCCCCAACGATAGCGCAGGCCAACTGGCGGCGGTGTGGCATGCCTATCCGTCGTTCGGTGCTGCCTGGAATTCCACGGCCTACACGCTTCCGAATAACGGCGAGCAAGCGTATTCAACCGCGCAGAACATTTTGAATAACGGCATCCCAGTGATCGTCACGGAATTCGGCGATCATGACGCTCCGAACACGGACTTTGCGCCTTTCGTAGGCCGGTTGCTGCCGCGATTGGACGCGATGGGAATTTCGTACTTGGGCTGGACTTGGAACACGTGGCAGAACCCGGACAATGTATTGATCAAAAACGCCGCAGGTGATCCGACCGCGGGCTATGGCGTTTGCGTGCACAATCACTATCTCGTCAGAGCAGGGCAGGGCAGTACAGATTGTCCGGCTCCGCCCCCGCCTTGTGATGCACCACCTGATCATCCGGAGTATTGCCCCGCATTTCCCGACTCGACTAATTAAAATCTGGTCTTGCAGTCAAGCGGTTCTACGAAGAATGCGCGACTGCAAGACCGCTTTTCCGGGAATTTAGCAAGCGGGGACATCGGGGTCAGGTCTACTGGCTTTCCTTGCTCGGCGAAGTCTACGATCAGTTCAAGTGGCGCTGTTATGCCTATTGCCAGAAGCGTTTCAATCGTCGACATGCTACTAACGCGAAAGACCTGACCCCGATTCCTCCGGTGTCATTTAATGCTCGAGACCTCTGTCAACTGTGGCTCGCCCTTCAATGCGGGGAAGGCCGGCGGGGGTTTGCGATGATGCGTCGCTGCTTCGTAGGCCGAAGCCACTTTTAACGTTACCGCTTCGTCGCCGGGTCCTGCCCAGTATTCGATGCTCATCGGCAACGGATGCGGAAGCTTGGATTTCTCTGTGCCGGCGGTCGGGGTGTAGGTTTTCTTGTCGTCACTGAGGACGAATTGCGGCTCGTAGACATCCTCGTTGAAACCGGCCGGCACGATGATCTCCGGCACGCCAAGCAAATCGGTGATCGCGAAACCGCTGGCGCCACGATTGGCGACGTTAGGTTCTTGCGCCCCGCCGGTCTTGCCCGGCGGGACGGTGATGTTGGGCTGCACGAACACGTCGATGTGGTTTTCGCGCATGACTTTCAGCACCGCGTAGCGGAACAGCGTGTGCATCTTCACACGATCGATGCCCTTGGCTGCACGCGTGTCCTGCTGATTGGCGGCCGCAAAGTTCTGCGCACCCACCGCCTGCGTCTCGCTCCGCCACTTCGAGTTCGCCGCGTAGGCGTTCATGTCGATGACGCGCGTATCGCCGCGCAGCGCGAGATACCGGGCGATCATGAATGCATTACGACCGCCGTCGTCGAGACTGCTGATGATGCGTCGCATGTTCAATTTCGGTGACAGCGGCGCTTGGTGCAAAGACAGCTTGACGAGATAGTCCCGCGACGTCACATCGTAGCCCGGCACCGCGAATTCGAGTTCGCCTTCGGGAGTCTTCTGGAAGAAAAACTCCGGCGCGCTGACCGGCAGGATTTCTGCAAACGCATCCGCAAACGTGTACTTCATATTGGGCACGTGCGGATCGTCTTGATACTGCGGATCGACCGATTCGATCAACTCCGCGCCCAGCTTATCGCGCAGTATTGTTTTGAATTCCTTGTCGATGAGATCGCCGACCGGACCGTCATTCGGCGAATGCTTTACCATGAATTCGCGGATGATGCCGACGCGCAATCCTTTCAGCGGTTTGTCGCCGATGTCGACCACGATCGAGTTCGCAAACGGCTCCTTGGGCGACAGTGCGCGTGGCTGCGCCGTGAAGAAGTCGCGGCTGTCGTAGTAACCCTCCTTCGGATCCTTCATCGCATCGATGACTCGCGCGGCATCGCCGAGCGTGCGACACAACACACCGGGGCGGTGATTGACGAAGTCGGCGGTCGCGCTCCCGAATTCGGACGTCAACCCCTTGGTCGTGACGAAACTTGCCACCGAGTTCGCATTCGCCGGAATACGGCAAGAGCCGCCGGTGGTTTCGCAGATCGAGCAAGTCACGAGATTCGCGGCGACCGATGCACCGGCGCCGCCGCTGCTTCCGCCCGGTGTGCGTTCGGTATCGTAGGCATTGCAAGAAGTGCCGCCCCATGTCGCGCGGACAATATTGCCGCCGACGAACGCGGTCTTTGGTTTGACCGGATCGGCTTGATTGAAGCTGGGTTCGGAAGCGACCGTGATACCGGAGATGATCGCGCCTTTCGCGCGCAGTTGGCTGACCACCGTCATGTCTCGCGGCGCCGCGTCCATCGCGTAGTTGACATCGTTGCCGCCGGTGGAACGCATGTCGGTCACGTCGTACCAATTCTTTACCGCGATCACGCCGCAATACATCGGCATCTTTGCGAGATCGGGATTTTTGCCGAACTGCGCATCGAGCTCGGCGGCGCGTTCCAGCGCATCCGGCTGCAGTCTAAATTTTTCGCAAACTGCGGGCGCGCCTGCCGGAAGCGGAGTTCCCGGCGGTGCATCGAACTTTCCTTTACAGGTTACCGAGCGCTCGCCGCGAATGTTCAACGTTTCGAACGCATTGAGCTGACCCGCGTTCGGCATGCCGACGACCATTCCGTATTGCTGCTTGACGCTCGGATCCGACGCCGTCGCTTCCATCTTGCCGAACTCGAGCGGCGAACCGGCGTATTGATTTATATCCGGCAGAAAACTCGACGCCGCCACGGTCTTGGTCGGAAAAGTCAGCGGCGCGCCGGCACGAGTGGCGCCCTTCGCGACAGGAAGCGACGCGCCATCGACGGTGACCAGCTTCGTGCAGACACCGTTGTACGCTTTGACACGCGCCATGTACGCTTGGACCAAACCCTTGCAAGTAATCTCGCCGCTCTTGATGGCGCTCTGAATGTCGTCGATCGTTGCTTCTTCGAGATGAAAGGCGCCGGCGGCTGAAGCGACGATGGGTGTGCCGACAGCTATCGCGGCGAGTCCCGCAAATATAAAGCGTTGCGCGCCATGTGTAACGAGCCGCAATTTGGATGTTTCGCGCATGATGCTGATCCTCAACTTAGGTTACGGTTCTCCGGCAACGGGCCCGAAGTCCGATGGAGCGATGCGATGCTTCGTCGCGGCCTCGTAGGCGGCGGCAATCCGAAATAGTGTCGGCTCGTCAAAAGGCCGGCCGAGAAAATCGATGCCCACCGGAAGTTTCGCCGGCTTCGGTTCAACCATGCGAACGCCTTCACGTGGGTTGCCCCCGTTGCGATTGTCGGCGGTCACCGGCGGCGGCGGTACGGAAGGATCGCGAACCCAGTCGTACACCTGCGTGGTAAATCCGGCAGGCACAGTCACAGCAGGAAATCCCTGCTGACCGAGAAATGTCCACACTACACTGCGGCCGTTCATTGGCGGCGGATTAGGTCCATCGAGCGGCGGCGGAGGGAGATTGGAGGTGGGATAGGTAATCGCGTCGAGCTTCTGTTCCTGCATGCATTGCAGAACGATTTGTTGAACCGCAAAGCGCGTCAGCAGCCGTTCGGACATGTCGTACGTCATCGCTTCGTCCGCCGTCTGTCGCGTTCGTTTGCGATCGGGAAAATGCGGATCGTCGTAGAAGTTCGCCTTGTTGATCAGATCGGTATTGCTCGTAATATTTTTATCGCCGCGCTCGCGCAAATACAAATCCATTTCGAACTTGCCTTCGCCGAGCGCTTGCGAAGTGCCAAGATTGCGAATCGTGATCTCGGCAGGAACCTTGGCTGGATCCATCGACATATCGAGCAGCGTGGCGACATGATCGGTCGTCGGCTTGCCTTGCGCGTCGACGGGAAATAGCTGCGGAAATTGTTTAACCAATGCGGAGTTGCGCGTGCGCGGCGCCAGTCGACTCACGCAGCCTTGAAATAAAGCGCCTTCCGGGCCCGGATCGACAATCGTCGCGCCCAGCTTTTTCAAGTCACCGATCGCGCGATCGACGATATCGATGCTTTCGTAGTCGGCAGGTGTGAACAGCTTCTTGTTCATGTACTCACGCAACACGCCGATCCGTACACCGGTCAAGCGCTGCTCGGCCGTATAGCTCGCATACGATTTCGGCGGCATTCTGCCCACGGCAAAGACGGTGAATTCGTCTTTCGGATCGTATCCGGCGATGACGTCGAGAATACGCGCCGCATCTTTGACCGTGCGGCAAATCGGACCGACACGCGTATGAATGCCGCGCTGAATCATTCCTTTGCGACTCACCAACTCAACCGTTGCCGCGAAGCCCACCGAATTATTCGCCACAGCGGGACCGCGGATGGACGAGCTCGATTCCTCCGCGATTGCGCATGTGACTAGATTAGCCGCCACCGATGTGCCGGACCCGGAGCTCGAAGCATTCGGCGAGCGCTGCGTGTCATAGGGATCGCACGCCGTGCCGCCGAAAGCGCTGCGTGCACCGCCGGCGGCGTACTCCGCCATATTCGCTTTGGCGAGTAGGATTGCGCCGGCCGCACGCAACCGTTGTGCAAAAGTGGCGTCTTCAGGCGGACGATCGCTGGTATAAAACGCATCGCCGCCGTCGGTCGTGCGCATGTCGAAGGTGTCATACTGATCTTTGATCGCCATGATGACGCCGTGCAACGGACCCACCAGCTTGCCTGTCTTCGCGAATTGCCGATCCTGCTCCATCGCGACTTCAAGCGCGTCCGGCATTTTGGGATCGGTGTCCGCTTTGTCGGTCATGCTGCGCGCCTTGCGCGCATCGAAGCCCAACGCCGCGCGCGTTGCCGGCCTCAGATTCAACGTCATCAGTGCATTCAACTGACCTGCGTGCGGAATGGTTTCAATCGGCCCGAGTATTCCCTTGGGTTCCTTAACGCAAGTACCGTTATAGGCTTTGATACGCGCCAAATACAGCCGCACCAATTGTTCAGATGTAATTTGTTTACTTAGGATGGCCGATTGGATATCGGCAATGGTCGCTTCTTCAAGATGGAATTTTCCAGGGGTCGATGCATTTGCCGTTCTGATTGCACTGACCGCACTCACTACCGCAATAACGGTAACGGCGAACGCAAGCGCTCTAAAGCGACTAGTCTTTTTCATGATTGTTTGACGGCGACAGCAACGACCCGCATGGACGCTCAACTCAAAGACGATGCATCGGCATCGGCCCCTACCTATGGCGTCGGATGGATTTCCGTGACGAAAACGATGTTCATGTTTGATTCCTTGCGACAAACTCTGCCTACGTCCTGAAAGTCAGGTCCGGCACGGTGGCTTTTATACTTGCTTGTTCAACATCTCAGCCTGCAATATGCGCGAAATCCGGTTAAACCTGTTTTTCAAGAGTCATGAGAAATGTGCCTTTGATTCGCGCCAAGAAACTCTTCGTAGCAGTTGCATTGCTGCTTGTACATCTATCGCCAGCCCAGGCCGCCGAGAACTCGACGATGATGGGCGACGTTTTGGAAGATACGAAGCTCTATTTCACCGCGCCGCTGCGCTGGGATTCGAGAGATTGGACGCTGTTCGCCGGCACGCTGGGTGCGATCGCCGTCGCCCATCATTACGACGACACCGTGCGACAGCACTTTGTTGCGAACTCAACGGAACCCCTCGACGGGAGCGATCCGCACAGCAGCAAGGACTGGTACCCCGCAGCGGGTATCTTGGCCGGCACGTGGGTATACGCAACATTGATACAGAATCGCGCCGGGTATCAGGAAGGGTGGTCGATGATCGAGGCTGCGGGATTGAGCGCCGCGAGCGGATTCATATTCAAACAAATTGCCGGTCGAGAACGGCCCAACGAAACGACCGACGTCAATCGCTGGTTTTCCAAGGGTGATTCTTTTCCTTCATCGCACACTACCGTTACGTTCGCGATCGGAACGATGTTTGCCGAATCGGGGGGTGACGACTATCGATGGATACGTCGCATCGTAGGTTACGGAGCCGCCGGCGCCACGGCGTATTTGCGAATGAAGCACAACGAACATTGGCTTTCCGATAATGTGGCGGGCGCCGCGCTTGGATTTACGACTGCTAGTTTTGTATTGAAGAGACGCGGCTCTCACTCGCCGATGTCGGCATTGAGTGTCGCGCCGTTAGATGGGGGAGTGTTACTGACCTACTCGGCGCCCCTCCGCTAGTGCGGCCAACGGAATCAGAGTACCGCGATTCTCCCCACACCTGATTCCTTTACTTCCGCTTCGCCGGTGCCGCGAGACCTTTAACAACTTGCCGCGTTCCGGCCGGAACGTAATCTTCGCATCGGCATGGGAGGCCCGCTAACTCCGTCGAGGCAGCATTCTTCGGAGGGTAGCGTCGTGAAGAAGAAAGTGATGCGTCAGTGCAATCAATGCATGAATGCCCGCGACGATTAGAACTGTGTTTGCTGCGAGTTCGTGCCATTCACCGACCTGTTTTCGCAATGCCTTGTCTCCCGGTGCAATCGAGGGGATGGTCCACAGGTTAAAGAAGCTATCGCCACGTATCCAAGCGTTTGCGACGCCCAGCGCAATCGTCGTGGCCAGCAAGACGTAGAGAGTAACGTGTCCGACTTTTGTCAGGGTGGCGAATCTCCCGGTGTTGATCGGCTGCAAACTCCGACCGCGCCGCGCGCGCCAGTAAATGCGATAGCTAATCGTCGCCGCCAGGAGAACCCCAAGAAGAACATGCGTGCTGCGCATATTGATCCGCGCCGGTCCCCGGGGAAAATCATCGATGTAGTGAGCGATTACCCAGAGTGAAGCGACGAGCACCGCCGTGATCCAGTGCAGAGCGATCGACGTCGTATCGTAACTCTGCGGTTCGCCCGGGGTGTTTGCAGCAACTCGACGCAATTCGTTCATAGCGAATCCGGTGTGACGAGAAAAAGGTGACGCATCTAATTTCTTCGATAATCGCACGAATAGAATTCGCAGCCAACTGAATCACTCTAATTCCCCCGCAACGCAACCCGTTGACTGTTTATCGCGTATAAGCCTCTTGCGCGTCAAACAAATTGCGCGCCGCTAAGGAAGGAGCTGAACCCTTGAAAGCCGCTATCTACAACAATTACGGGCCTCCAGAAGTCTTTAAGATTGCCGAAGTCCCGACGCCGATCGCTAAAGACGACGAAGTGTTGGTGAAGGTGGGTGCCGCCTCCGTCAATCCCTATGATTATCATTTTCGCGGCAGCGCATCGCCACGCCGAAACAAAACGCATCAAGGGGAAGATCGTTATCGACGTTCGATCGAGCGTACTTCGCGTTCACAAATAAAGTCGGCTCGAACTTCATGCCGTCGTGATGTTGACCGTTCTCCCTTCTAATCCTCTTCAATGAGAACAGCGTGACGGTAGTAGTCCTCCACTCCAGCGAATCCTGACTCTGACTCTGACTCGTCTCGCGTCTCGTGTCTCGCGTCTCGACTTCGGGAGAAGGTGAAAATCCCACGATCCCAATTCCTGACTCCGTTGGTTTGACATATGCGCTGAAGTACCCGTCAGGATTTTTAACATCGTGCCCGAACTCCGATTGTTGGCGTGCGCCCAACCGCCTGACTGTGATCGCCTAATATTTGTAGGAACGATTCGTGCTACATCAGTCGATGAAGACGCGCGCGGGCCTTGGACGATGTTCTGTCCAATGCGCCTTGAGACGCCGCAATACATGACCTTAGGAAACTCAAATGAGCAAATGGTGTCGATCGATCCTTCTTGTTTTACCGCTGCTTGTCGGCCTGTCGACGAGCGCCCATGCCGGTTTTCTGTATTTCACCTATTCGTACACGGGAAACGGGATTGCCAGCGCCGGACTTTTCACCACAACGGACGTGGCAGTGGGCGGGGCCTACACGATCACCGACATTCAGGGAACTCGAAACGTCGATGACATTACCGGTCTCCTAGTTGCGGGTGCTTTTGGCGCCAATGACAATCTCCTTTTTGCCGGAGGCCCGTTCGTGGACACGGCCGGATTCTCCTTCCAAGCAAATAGCCTCAGCTACAACGTCGGCAACTCCGCTGCTGCCTGCGGAAGCGCAAATCAATACGCGGAAACGAACAACGGCTTTTGCCCGGGTACGGCCGTTTCCATGAACGTCGTGGCATTGAGAGTTCCAGAACCGGCAAGTTTGCTGCTAATCGGCATCGGTCTGCTCGGACTCGGAGTTGGCGCTCGTCGGAAAACAATAAAGACCTGATCGTGTTTAAAAGCGCATCAACGACGGGAGCTTCGGCTCCCGTTTTTTTTTGGGACGAATTAAGAAGTTGCAACCTCACCCGCGGCGCGCCGCCTCGATTGCACGGAAAGTCTCCCGGCGCGCGATGCACCCCGCCGACGGACGAATCGGGAAAGGGTTTAGCGTAAAACCTCGCTGCGCTCTCGGCGTCGCGATCGTACCAAATGCAAATCGTGTTCTTTGCGGGGTTCGCCATGTCACTTCTCCAATTGAGTTTGTTAGTCTTTCACAAACGTTTCGCAAAGCCGAAGCGTTCCGGCACGACCGGAAGAAAATCGATTGACTATCGCTTGGCGGCGATGATTCTGTTTCAGAGGGAAGAGCGGGAGAGTCGCGTTCTCCCGCGGGATTTCCTGTTGGCCACGGGCGGAACGTGGTGATTGTCGGCAGCGAGGTGATAAAGAGAAAGACTTGATCCCCAGGTCCCTTAGGCGACCTCGATAGCAGCGTTCGTCTTTGCGATCAAGGCCAACACAGACGCGATCGGCGCAGGTTTGGTGAGGTGGGCATCGAAACCTGCCGCGCGCGCCAACGATTGGTCTTCCGCTAATCCGTATCCCGTCAACGCGACCAACAAGGTGCGTGCACCCTGTGAACGAGCACGGCGCGCGACTTCGTAGCCGTCCATGTTGGGAAGTCCAATATCAATGAAAGCAACATCAGGTCGAGCGCGAGTCAGCTGTTGCAGCCCTTGCAGTCCGTCCTCCGCGATTAGGACGGAATGTCCCGCCGTCTCGAGAATGACACGCAGACTGTCTCGCGCATCCGGAGAATCTTCGACTATCAGCACGCAGCGCCGCGCCGCCATCGCGTCGTTGCTTTTCAATTGCGAGGTGCGCGGATGTTCGATCGCTCGCAGTCGCACCGTGAAGGTGGCTCCTTTGCCGAGCCCCTCGCTCTTCACGCTCACAGTACCGCCATGCAATTCCACGATGCGTCGCACTAGAGTCAAGCCGATCCCGAGCCCTCCCTTGGATCGGTGCATGTCCTGGTTGGCTTGATAAAAGAGATCGAACACTAAAGATGCATCATGTGCCTCCAGTCCAATCCCGGTATCGCTCACTTTGAGCACCGCCTCCTCGCCTTCCTGATAAACGCTGATGTCTATACGGCCGCCCGCCGGCGTGTTTTTCAGCGCGTTAGTGAGCAGGTTCGTGGCGATCTGCTCCATGCGCGTTGCGTCCACTCGCGCCCAAAGCGACGCGCCACGAAATTCAACTCGATGCTTTTGAGTCTTACCGGCGGCGCGCAGCGATTCAATCGCGAAATGCACCGATTGCGCCAAATCAAGCGGCTGCAGATCGAGAACAATTTTGCCGGTGATGGCGCGGCCGACATCCAAGAGATCTTCGACGAGTCTGTTGAGATGAGTGGATTGTCTGCCGATAATCTCTTTCGCAAGTCGCCACGGTTGCGTGTGCGGGTCACTCTTGTCCAGCAAGTGCACCGCGTTCCCAATCGCTGCGAGCGGATTGCGAAGTTCGTGGCTCAGCATGGCGAGAAACTCGTCCTTCGCCTGGCTGCTCCGGTTCGCTTGCGCGAGCGATGCCTGCATCGCAGCCGTTCGCGTGCGGGCTTGCGCCTCGATCAGCGAAAGCAATAGCGCAGCGAACAGCACAAACAGCGAGATTGTCGTCACGGCGCCCGCGAGCCAAGCTTTGTCGAAGGACGCTGTCGCCGGACTCGTCGCCTCGACGGGGAATTGCGCGGCATTCATGCCGGCGTAGTGCATGCCCGCGATCGCCACGCCCATCGCGACGGCGCCGAACACAATGCGATATTTCCACCATCGCACGTCTTCGCGTGAAGTGAACGCCACCCACAGCGCCGCGAACGAGGCGGCAATCGCGATAGCCAGCGATGTCGCCACCCACCACAGGTCGTAGCGAATCCGAGGCGAAATTTGAATTGCCGCCATGCCGACGTAGTGCATGGAGCAGATGCCAAGCCCTAAGGCAATGCCGGCTGCGAACAGTCGTCTTCGACTGACGGCATCGCGACTCGCGATATGCAGAGCAAACGCGGAGACGACCACCGCAATAAGGAACGACAGAACAGTGATGGAAAGGTCGTAGATGATCGGGATCGGCAATTGCAGCGCGAGCATGCCGACGAAGTGCATCGCCCAGATGCCGATGCCCATCGCAAATCCGCCGCCCAACAACCAGACGGGCGCCGCAAGACCTTGAGCCTGTCGGATTCGCAATGCGAGGGTCAGCGCCGTGTATGACGCGAGGATGGCGACCAGCAGCGATACCAAAACCAAGCCATGGTGATAGTGTTGTGTCATACGATGCCGGAGTCCGGGTCGCCACCAATCCCTATAGCGTAGCGCTTTTTGGATCGTTTCGGCCACACGAGCATGACGGCCAGACATTTTCTGGAGGAATTTCCAAATAGCCGGGAACTTTTTGTTGAGCACACCGCGTGCATTCGTTTCCGCCGAAACGCGAACTGTTAAATCACCAGCTTGTTAGCGTATTCGAGAGCGGCACTCCGCTAACCTGGCTCGATTACTGCGTTTTTCTTGGCGCAGATGAAGCAATCGCTTCTTCGAGTGCCTCCCCCACAGGATCTTCCGGAACTTCAGCATCCTGCTTTGCGAGAGGACTCCACGTTCTGAATTCCACAAGTGACGGCGTTCGATCTAGCGCGCCCAGTGGTTCGATCCCCATCGCTGCGAGTCTATCGATGAGTTCGCCGAGCACTTCCTCTTTGCGCAGTGACCACGTTGAGGCGAAGCATCGCCAGAAGCTCCAGCCTGCGCGTTCAAGGACCCTTTGACGGCTCATATCGGCGTGCCACCTATCCGGTCCGTGAAACTCGTCTCCGTCGCATTCGATCGCCAATCGCGAATCGTTTGCGCCCTCGACAACCATATCGATTCGAAACGACCCTGCTTTGACTTGGGGCATGACCCTGTAGCCGCGATTGAATAATTCTGTATATACCTGCTTCTCGAAACCCGATTCGCAAAGATCGATTAGGCTTTCAT
>Ga0209488_10001513_pt1 | contig 19851 bp, 24 predicted proteins | sample Rivendell_Oct201_8_FD_188349 | JGI IMG/M metagenome (GOLD analysis project Ga0209488, IMG submission 188349) | Vadose zone soil microbial communities from the Eel River Critical Zone Observatory, Northern California, USA -... | ecosystem: Environmental > Terrestrial > Soil > Vadose zone >...
ACATCACGGAGACCGACTTAATAGCCATAGCCGCCTCCTTGCTGATAGCCCCCTTGCTGATAGCCCCCTTGCGGCGGAAAGCCTTGGTAGCCGCCTTGAGGGAAACCTGCAACAAATCCTCGTGGTTCAGGGCTTGATCATCGGACGTATAAAATTGTCACCCACCTTGCTGAGGATAAGCACCATAACCTCCACTGGGGGCTTGACCGCCATAGCCACCCTGGCCAGCATTGCCGCCGGTTTGGTATCCACCTTGGGTACCATAGCCGCCGGTGTCTGTCATCGTCATCAGACACTGTATGATTGTCTCAAGACCATTTCTCTCACTGCTGCTGCCATAGCCACTGCTGGCGCCATAGCCACTCTGATTGTATCCTACGAGCAGTCGAGACGGATCAGAATCGATACAAAAAGTTGTTGTAAATGGAGGTACCCACCACCAGTGCTTGGGCCGCCACCACCGGAGCGCGCATTGGCGATGTTCACCCGGATCCTACGACCGTCGAGCTCCGTGTCGTTCATACAGTTAATGGCGTTATGGGCTTCCGTCTCATTGCCAAGAGTTACGAAACCGAATCCACGCGAGCGCTGGGTCTCGCGATCACGCATCACGATCGACTGTGTTCCATGAACAATAGGTGTGGTGGGTTTTTTTTTGGGGGGGTGCCAAATCCTCGTCACTCAGAAACGGTAAACATACGGTAAGAAACGAGGGCATACGTCAACAACGGTGCCATGACACAGGAAGGCCTATCAGGAGGCGCCAAAAAAAATAATCAGGGGACGGAGAATCAGGAACGAGAACACAGGCAGAACCAAAACATCAGACGAACTTGGCGCAATGCATCATCGGTGGTAGCCCAGCTCAGATTGCTACACGCAGAATACAACAGAAATTATTATCAGCGGCCGCGCTCCCTCCCGTTATCAAAAACGGGAAGAAGCGACGCAAGGGCGGAGAACGACACAAGCGCGCATGACTGACCCAACATAAATCTTTGCAGACATGATTGCAATAATACAATGAAACCGAGACCTGAACGGACCAAAACCGAGACAAAAGCAGAGAAGGGGCAGAAACGATAACGGGACCGTTAGGGAAGGTCGTCCGATTGTGCGAAACATACGCGCTCGCCGGAAACTTTTTATAACTCGGATGTCATATTTAAATCTCCGCTTTAAATGCGATTCTAGACCCACGTCAGCAGACATGCCCCCTTTGGCTTTAAGCTTTCCGCACAGAAGAGCCGTGCAAGCGCAAGACAAAAAGGAGATACAGCATTGAAATTTCGTGGCAATCGTGAATATCAAATAGCAACAGGGATAGCAAAAATCAGAGAGAGATTGCGATCGTCGTTCGTAAAATGGAATGTAGACATAATGGGGGAATGGCAATGGGGGATGGTGTGTGGAATAGGCAGTTCCATGTTAGCGCAGCGGACCACTTCCGCTCAGATGAACGTCCTTCTCTTCTTCTTATCCTTCTCCTTTTTGGCCTTGTCCTTATCTGACTCGTTGATGCTCGGCGCCGGAGATTCTGAAGCCGCCTTGCCGCCAGCGTCGCTGTCCGTTGCTGTTGACTCCTGTCCCGGCGCAGATGCGGAGCCAGAAGTCCCATCACGTCGTAGGTTACCCAGGATTGGGATGTTCGATATGGAGCCTGCCCGTCGCGTCGTTATGGAGATTCGCCGCGCGAGTCGCTGGAAATTCTGGGATGAGATGCGCTTCCGCTTTGTCTCGGATTCGGGATCGGGAGTACCCGCACGCTCAGGCGTCGATACTTCCGGCGCGAACGTGATACCCGGCGTCTGGCCAGTCGTTTGCGACGCAGTTTCATCGGATGTACTGCTTGGGAAGGCTACGGGGGTAGAATCGGACGTTGGGAAAGCGACGGGTTTGGAGGGGGCGTCGCTCCCAGCTACGTCGGCGACAGCCCGAGGAGCATCATCTACTTGGGTTCCAGCCGCAACAACAGCGGTAGACCCATCTTGGGATGGCGTAGCCTGGGGTCTAGTTCCTTCCAAAATCGTATCTTGAGTAGGTGCGGTCTCCTGCACCGGCGCCTCGGGGGCTTCCGCGAGGGACCCAGCGGTGTCTTGCGTGGGAGCAGCGTCGATGTCCGCAGTCACAGGGCCATCAGTAACGGGAATCGCATCGTCAATTTGGTAACCGGTAACGCCTTCTCCTAGTCCCACGTCAACAGGCAGTCCTGCTGCACTGATCTGGTCAGCCCACATGCCCGCGAAAACGCCATTGAGTTTGAGAAGTTGCTCGTGGTTTCCCTGTTCGATGATTTGGCCATCCTTGAGAACAAGAATCCTGTTGCTGCGTAAAGACACGTCAATGGAAATCGGAGGGAAGGCCACTTACAAGTCCGCGTTGGCGATAGTCTATAATAAGCGATGCATGTCAGACGCCGCGGCCTTGATGAAGGAATAGACTCACCGAAAGTCGATGTGCAATAGATAGCGACGAACGACCGCGAACTAGATTCTGCAGAGCTTTCTGGATGTCACGTTCTGTGGAAGTGTCTAGGGCGCTAATAATGACGGATCAGTCAACAACCGAACCGACCACTGTCGAATGTGGACAGAACCTTGTAGCCTCATCGAGTAACAGTATTGGGGGATTCTTGAGTAGGGTGCGCGCAATAGCCACACGTTGCTTCTCTCCCCCACTCAGTCGAATGCCGCGTTCGCCAACCTCGGTCTCATACTTGGCGGGGAACGACAGGATACGGTCATGCATCTGCGCCGCCTTGGCCGCTTCTTCTACCTCATCTCGACTCGCTCCAAATTTGCCATAACTGAACATACGTCGTGAGTACCCGCGGCGAAGACAGTGCGCTACAGAGGGCATCAAATGTACGCACCCAACGTTGTAAGCAATACTTGCGTTGAAAAGTATGGCATCCTGTGGGACTACGCCAATGGCCTTACGCAGGCTGGCTTGGGTGACGTCACGGATATCCTGTCCGTCAACGAGGATACGGCCTTGATTCTCTTTCAAGTCATAAAATCGATAGAGAAGACGGAGGATTGTCGACTTTCCCGCTCCAGACTCGCCAACGAGAGCCACAGATCCTCCTTTGGGGACACGGAAGGAAACACCACGCAGTGCGGGTTGGCCGCCATCGTACGTGAAGCTTACATTGTCTGCAACCGCTTTGAATCAATAACAGAAGGGGAAGAGCAAAGTGACGCATACCGAATTCGATCTCGCCGTCAGAGACAACCAAGTCAGGTGCGCCAGGCTTATCATTGATGTCAGTCGGCTGATTGAGAAGCTCAAGTAGCTTTTCAGCGTCCAGAAGCGATCGGTTTATGGACCGGTACATGGACCCAAGCATGTTGAGTGGGTTATAGAGCTGTTCGAACGTCAAGTATTGTCGGATCGCCTTACATGATTGAGCTTACTTGAGCCAGGTATGTGATAAAGAATATGAAGTAACTGGGATCCAGTTGACCAATCACGATCCGACGCGCGACAATCATGGACCCGACCAATAGTCCGACGCCCTGGAACAAAGACATTAACAAAAGAGAGCATGAGCCGCACAGTGTTCTCACAATGATAAGATTCTGGACAAGGTTGAGTAGGTTCATTGCCGCTGTTACAACGTGTCAGCGCAACGAGTGAGAGGCTAACCAATATCACTCACAAATAGCCCGGTACTCGAGACTTTGGTATTTCCTGATAGAATCACGATAACGTTCGCCCTCGTGTTCTTCACCATTGAAATACTTGACCGTTTCATAATTGAGCAGACAGTCCGTGTGAATGCCACGCGTGATCTGTAGCACGGTTCAGGAAGCGAGTTTGAGAAGACAATCCGTAGACTGACCGTGTCACGTTCATTCATTGCACGCCGCAACCGGGTACGCCAGCTTGTGAGAAGGACGCTAGCCACAACTGAACAGAGTTGAGGGTGCATATAATAAGTCAGTGAGACATCGAAACACACCGTATGCAGACAAGACGATGAAAGTGACAACTGTAAGCATCCAATCGAGCTTGATTGTGAACACGACGAGCGCCACCACGATATCGACGAACGTAGGGATGATATCGAATAGCACAAGCTGCCAAAGAAGGTAAGTGCCGCTGTTACGGGTAGAATAAAAGGCTACGCGTACTTGAAGGGCGTTGTTGATAGCGGCACCACGATCAAGGATCCGAAGTACTTCACCAGTTTTGCGATGCGTATGCCAGGCAAAGGAAAGATGGAGGAGGTGATTGAATGACAGGAGAGACATTTCTAGAAGGGGTTAAGAGACTGATTCGGATCTAGCTTTCCGTGTTACGCACCGCGATCGGAGTATAGCATCACGGGAGTCCAAAGGAACTGGGTATGTCGGGTTCAAATGCATCCGGCAAGGTGATAAAAAAGAAAACAAGTCCGGCTTACATCGAGAAGTGCAGGTAGTCCACCACTGCTCTGGAGAAAACGTAGGGCAACGTAACCAAACAGGTATAGCCAAGGAGGGCTGGTCACGCCCTCCTTAAATACAAATACCAGGTCAGCAAGAAGGAATGGGACAGCAAGATTCACAAATCGAGCGAGGACGAGTATGGACACGCAGAGAAGCTGGGATGAATGCTGAGCACAAAGTTCAGAACTCGGTCATAAGACATACGGCGATGAATTGGAGGGGACGGCTTGTCTTTGGCCAAAGGTAAGGAGTGATGCGGAGTAAGCGTCTGAATATTACGCCCCAGGACGGATCATTGTCGACCTCCTTTTCCTTGGGCGAAGGCTGGGGAAACGGGATGAGTAACTTTGTTGTAAGGTGGCGGGAAGAGGCGTACCAGGATCCTATCTGTGTCTTGGTCTGGGGCCCCATGACTCGAGGTTGGTGAATACGAAGGATTGTCAAATGTCCCGTACTTATTAGCACCACCGACGGTGAGACCAAGACCTCTGGAAGGTTCAACGCCTTCCTGTGAAGGGAGAAGGAGGGAAGTTGATGTCGGCTGACCCTCTAGGGTCTCATCGGTGGACAGAACTTCGGTATACGTAACGACGGGATTGACCAAGGCGAAGGACAACACGACAAGAAAAAGGATGCGCAAAATAGGAAAGGTAAAATGGAGTAATGTTTCAAGGTCGTACGGAAATGGATAGGGATGGGGGAGGTCTATTCATGAAGCGCGTTTAGGTCCGAGGAGAAGTGTGAGGAAAGATGCACGTACGGTCTTTAGGCATCGAGGTTCCATAAATGACCACCTGAGCAATGTCAAGGATGAGGGAAAGAGATACGGAAAAAGTGATCCGCTTGAGCAACCAGACGTCGACACCCTTGACATCCTTCCAACTTCCCAACGCTGCGAGACCCGAGAATGCGACGAGGCCGATGAGAGCATTGATCTCAATCCCTGTGCGCTGCGGCCAGTACTTGTTGATGACGGCATAAATGATGAAAGCAAGACCATCGAAAAGATATATAAAAGATGAGAAAGAAAGACACGTCAAGATAAGACCACGACGGGGGGTAAGAGCGGCGACAGTAACAGCCACGATAGGAGATGGTGAGGGAGGTGGGGAGGGTCGTGCTGTGAGGAGAGAGAGGGTGGTTAATAGGACGAGTGAAGGGGAGAGGACCCTGAGGATGAGTAGTGTTGGATCGATCGCGACAGTTGTCGCCGCGAACATGGTTGTTAGTGTCGTCACAGTAAGTCGTGCAAAAGATGAGATGAAAAGAAAAGACAGGAAAGGTTGAACGGCCTGGCGATGCAAGACGCGTGAGAGGGCAGCCCGCCCCGCCCCTTATTATACTTTTTTCCGAGGAGAGCAACTGGCGCACCCCACGGACCACAAATTATATAACCCAACACCGCCCCGCCGGCCTTGTGGTCCTCGTGCTCCCCCGACCGTCGTCCGCATCCACGACGATACCGGCGCCTCGCCTCACCCCCAACACGCGTATCAGATATCAATGCATGGTCGACGGCACCCCAACTTTCTCTTTCTACGGTCATCACCTCCCTAGGTGACACACCTCGAGGTAGCCTCGAGGCGCGGTGATAAAATTTTGCTTGTTGACGATTCACGCTAACTCCAATGAGAATGGACAATGAGTCACGCTCAGTGTCAGACTCTGACCCACGTGTCAGCGTTAACGTGAACTGTCCCGGCTCCGTATTATGTATATAACGCAGCGAAGCTCACTATCAGAGCACGGGGATTGCGCACATGAATGCTGTGTTTGGCATCGTCATCTGGTGGAGACAGCCTTATTCGAAATCAAAAATTTACCGATCATTCGGTTCTTTTCACATATTCTGGACCACCTTCTCCCGAGTAGAACCATCCACCAGCCCTTCGACCACCTCTTCTAGCTGTCCCCTCACAACATTCACGCGCTCCCCCTGAGCCTCCACATTTCCCCTGTTCTTTATTCTGATTGCGGCGCGGGCGGCTTGCGTAAACTCGTGTGAACGAGCGACGGACGCGTCCTCCGTCGATGGAGCAACTGAGCTTGACCCTGGCAGAGTCGAGGAAAGAATGGCGGCGAGGTCGATATCGGCAGTGCGTATCACTGCGAGGTCATGCAGCGTGTCTTCGAGTCTGAGAGGGGATTCTGTCGCTGCCTTTGCCGCGTTTGCTTTGGGCGACATGGCTGGTCGTAAGTGAGGTCCTGCGGGAATGCCGGCCCGCTGCATGTCATCGGTCACTCGGAGGCTAGGCTTCACTTCCATTACTGCTCCACCCGTCGGTTGTGGATGGGCGTCCAAGTGACGGATCGGCGATTCTTATCGTCCGTCTTGCTATTGAGGTAGTGAGTTTGCCTCCGTTCGTTAGGCCCCCCTCCCAAGTGGACGAGCTTTCGCGAACAAACCAGGATTTGCTTCATAGTGCCCCATTGTGACACAACCGGTATCGCTCCATCGCTAACGGCCGTTTCCTGTTATCACTCCTTTCCTGAATGCGGATGACGTACGGATCTACGGATATCTCATTTCGCCCAGGACCACTCGAACTAATGCGACAAGACTTTACTAAAATGTTATGGCATAATACAAATGTCAAATGTTGGAGTCTTAGTCTCCATTCACAGCTGGCAGTTCAAAGTAAAGCTGAGGTCAGCAAACTGCTGTCATCATCTCTTCTCTCCATAACACCAGACAGTCGCAACCATTACGGCACAGAGTAGGGCGAATACAGACAATGCCCCGCTTTCATAACCAACCCAACAAAAAGGGTTCAGTCACCGTCTCAGGGAGTGCCCAGAGATGATTTCCGGAACGATGACATCCTCCGGTACTGGCCTCGCGCAGAATGATCCAAATGAAGGTGAAGCGCCAACCCCGAGGCTCGTATGGCGTGGCAGGTGAGTGCGGCCTATAGTCACCGGAATCTGGTAAATAACGCCCGTCTCATACCTCTAGATACTGTATTGCATCATCGCGCACGTCGGTGCTCCTGGACCGTTCGCTGTTCACATTCCTCGGTGCGGGACACCTTGCCCATGCCAAGCGAGCTCACACCTCCGTTGTGCTCCTCATGCTTCAATCCCGCCCGCGTCACAGGGAGTCGATCAGCACCTGAAAGCGTGGCTGCGAGGCAGTCATATCTACCGCATCATAACCACACTGCGCCCTGGCGCACGTTCAGTGTCCCGTCCGGCCTCAGCCACCAGCTAAACGATGATGAATGTACGGGCTCGACTTACGTCTTGTCCGTATCCGTCTACTATATGTCCCCGCCGCTGTAGTGTTTGTGCGACATGCTGAGGACGCATGCTCCTCGGTTTAGACATGTGGGGGCGACGAAGAGGGATTAAGACAGGCATTGTCAGAGGGACGCATCACGAGTGACATCGAGTTGCTTTTATCAAGTTGATATGCCATGCAGATGGGATAGCTAGCGCCGTACGTGGATTTTGAGGGAGCGCGCGTCGCGTTCAAGTTATATATCCGTCAAGAACCAGATTCAAAGGACTGCTGGGCAGAGTTCTTCACACCGTAGATGTTGAGCCCTTCATCAACATGCGCAATTTTATCCTCTGCAACATCTCGCTCATCTGGCCTGCCTGTATTCCAACAAATAAAGATAACTAGGCGAACTATGGATACAATGAGAGAATGTCCGATAATGGTTCATTTGTGGTGCTCAGAGGGGTTCGTCGTAAGCAAACAAGTCTAGCACATCACCTTCGCTCGATAGAGTGGGTGCTGCCACATTCTCTTCACAACTGTATACTCCCGGTGACACCGAACGGTCATAGTGACATGCAGTAAGAAGGGAAGCACGACGCCGTACCTCCTTCAAGTTCTCCCGTGTCCTGAGCGCATCCATAATGATAAGCGCAGACTTGAACTCGCTCGCTGCTATGCGAGGTCTTCGAGTCGTTTCGCCCTCGTCCTCCGAAGACTCCGTTATCTCGATAGGGCTCTCATAGCCCGAGAGCGATATAGCAGACAATGAGGATGAGGAGCACAGAGATGGCGTCGACGCCGCAGACACGGTAGTTGATGAGGACGAAGGCGAAGGTGAGGGTAACCGCTGCGGCTCACTGCGTCTCGCCATCACGCGGCGCGCCCGCTTCCTCGGTGGCGACCGTGTCGACTCGGCCCTGCGCATCTCGCCCGCACTGGCACTCACAACAACGACCATGTCGTCTCCCCGTCTCCTCTCAGACGACTCGGACGCATCTATAAGCCCCCTGCGGAGCGCCGGAAGCGCCGGATCTACGTGCAACGAATGCGAGGCGTACTCGACAGCAGAGGCCCAGAGCGCGCGTTCGAGCGCGCCGAGGCCGTGCGCGCGCAGGGCACCTGCTAAGGTGCACAGGCGTGCAAAGGGCTGGGTCGCGAGGGCACCGAGGGATGTCGAGGTTGGCGCGACGTCGCGTAGGAGTGCGAGGATGGCACGCTGATGGGGTACGTTGATCGTGGAGAAGAGAGGCGAGGAGAGGCACTGGGTGGCTACGCAGACCAATGCTCCTTGTGGATCGCGGACTCCCCTGTCGTCCTCGAGGATGGGGTCGATGGTGGAGAGATGGAGCCGTGCGTCATGCGCGGAGGCGAGGATGTCGACGATCGAGTGGAAGTGTTGTTCGTGGGCAGCGCCACAGGGTTCTCCATTGCTGATGGAAAAGAAATCGGATGTTATGACGCCCGTCCATTTTGCGAGGCGTGCAAGCAACGAATGATCGTCCTCATGGACATTGACTACGTGCCCTGGGCGCGCAGCAAGTGCGTCGATTAACCGATGTAGGAAGGTGAGGAAACAGCCGAAATCCCGGGTGCGCAGTAGTTGCACGAGACGAGTGATCGACTTGCATGTCCACGCGTTTGCGGAACCGTGCTCTGTGAGCACCTCCAATGTAACTGAGGCAAACGCCCGATGTGTAAACGGTCCTGCCAGCGGTCCCGGGGCCAGGCTTTTCCATTCGTTGAGTAGTCCGACGAGGTATGAAGGATGTGTAGGATGAGTGATTGGAGGCTGAATGCCACGGCGCGGAGATCGTATCAAAGAGGTGAGGAATAAACGAAGGAATGTCTTGGATTCGTTATAGAGGCCATGGGTTAATGTCACTCCAAGCAGGCTGAGCATGAGCATAGGATGAGCAGGGCAGGTATCGACGATTTCCGAAGTCGCATGAGCAATCAGAGTCCAGCTGTGGGCGATGAGATGACTGTCTGTTACGACGGAAGGACCCCGACACACCTTCGAAAACGCGTAGGAACGCACTCGTATAATTCGTCAACGAGGGCAGTCTCCTTGATTTCGTCTCGTGCTTCCTCGTCCGTGTCAAGGCACCGCGCAACCTCCCGCCTGATGTTGTTCCCAATCAACGCGGCACAGATATCGGTCAAGGCAAGAATGTTTCGACGTTCCCCATCTTGTCCTCTCGGGAGAACTGTCTGCACCACATTTTGATACACGTTCGTTACCGCGTAGATTCGTCGCGCAAGAGCATCCATGGACCTGCTCTCTTGATGCGCGTGTGAGATGATAACCTTCGGATCACGCAGCACATCCAGCGGCGGTGGAGCGCGAGCATCTAGAAGTGGGAAAGAGTTGCATCCGTAGGTTATGGATCCAGCGGAGCCAGACGGGCGTGATATTGTAGAGGCGAGGATGGCACACTTGTTCCTGAGCGGTCGTAAAAGCCTGTTGATTCTGCTAACAGAAAGCTCAACGCCAGCGGCCTTTGAAGAACCTCGCCGGGCAGACATTTGAATCTGGCTCTGGCGTGTTTAGTAAAATGGTTGAGCGTGCTGGTGCTGGTGTCAATTCCAACTTGATGACAACGCGACGTTAAATTGCACACACGTGATCGCGTAGGTAATATCATGTACTTGTGAAAGGTAGCACTCTGACAACAGAAAAAGACTTGACAGTCCGCCGTCTATACTAAGTCTGTTCTGACGGAGAACCCACCCCATCTGGCTCTTCTCCACAGACATCTTTTAACACCTGTTTTAATCGTTCATCGTCCATCAACCCGTTCTCCCCAACCGCCACACGCGCCCCGATCTGTCTGGCGGCGAGTCGAAATGCGGAATATGCATCCTCGACGCGGCCAATAACGTGCTGCACAAGCACTGCAGCGGTGCGTGCGTCGGACACGTACAGACGGACGCGAGCAATACTCGCACGTAAGTCGCGCGCGCATGCACCTCGGAATGCCTCGTCCAGCACAGCAGCCTCAGCGGCCGAGGCAGGGCGGCCAGTGAACGCGCGCATGGGTGCACAAAGCGGCTCCGATGCCGTAGAAATCACTGCCTCGCAGGCACGCTTCAGGTCTTGATCAATTCCCTGTGATGAAAAGTGATCATTGAGAAGCGTAAGCAGCAAAGAAAAAGATCAAAACTTGTGAAACGGAAACACGTACTCGCTTTGCATCGGCAAGGTGTTCTGCACGGGTGGCGCCAAGAGATGCGAATAGCGAGCCAGGGAGGAGCGTCGACGTGCGGGACAGGACAGAAGATACAGTGTCTGGGGGCGCAAGACGGGTTTGATAAGATTTCGGTATCCTCCGGCTGCACTCACCTGCTACGCTATATGAGTCGGTGCCTGCACCACCAACACCACTTCCTTTGGGCTCGTCCTTCTGCGCGAGGTCGAGGTTGCGCGTGATCTCCCTCAGGATAAGCAAATGACGGACAATAAAGAGCTGTCCATCAAGCGCGTTTTTTGCTCTGAGCGTATCTGCCGCACTAAGCAACGATGAGTGACACAAACTAATGGCCTCCTGGGCGAGGTCATTGAAGATCGCCGGCTACATGGATTACGTAACGCGTTCAGGATTTATGGGTAGGAAGGTAGTGTTAGTGGCTTGCCTGAACATAGTCATGTAACTGTGAGAGTACCCAGACGGTCTTGGCGAGAGTTGGGAACCATGTTTCCCGCTGATTTAGCCCTGGACCTTCGAATAGACGGCTGATACTCTGCTTCTCGCGAATCTCGTACCCTGTTGATGGTCCTCGGGCGGCTGCACCTACCTTCAGAAAAAACAGATGATTAGAGAGAGAAAACTCACCAACGAGCTTATCTGGGTATGCGAAATCCTGGGCCGTCGGCGTATAGTATCGTATCTCGGACTGGATCACCGCTTGTGCCTTGAAAAACAGTCTCGTCTGGGCATCCTGTAATATCATCTGCAGCAGTTGGTGAATATGTAGCCTGCCAAGCTCATCCGCCTTCTCCCCTTCCTCTTCGATGTCGTCATCGAGTGGTTGATCGAGCACCATCAGTGCTTGAAGCACGGTGCAGACCTCGCAAAGGACGGTGAGCCGGGGTTCATGTAAAATGCGAGGGCGGAGGTCATCGTAGAGATAGTCGCATAATGTCTCCAAGTATTGACTAGAGCAGAGTAATTAGACCGACTCACGGAATGAGAAGTAAGGGAGAACGCACTAGAGCCCCTCCTTCCCAGAGCTGAAAAACTCCCGATAAAGGTTAAACTCCTCCGTACAAAGCTGGTTCAGGTAGCCACACCCAGCACGCGTCTACAAAGGCATTTGACGCGGGCGTGACAATTCTGCACACAACACAACATCAAGACGCACAAGTTCCACAAGTTCAGATCTTGCGGGATCTAATCCGCGGATTTGCTCGGTAAGACGCGAGACTAACAGATTCTTGCGTGCACTAAAGTACGCGGCATGGCATTCAGAAAGTAGGGACCCGAGCTCTTCAGGGTGCGTGCGTGCACGGCGTTCGAACTCGCCGAGGAGTGGCGATAGTTGTCCGGCTACTGTGTTGAAACGTGTGTAAAGGAGATGCATTTGTGCGGTGTCGGAAACGTCCTGTCAATGGACTAAGATGAGGGAAAGGTGTATTCAAATGCGTCTTCGAACGGACCTGTTCGAATAACCGTCGCGAGACATCCTGCGTGAGCGCTCGCAGCGAGCCGACGAAGTACATTTTGATTAGTGTCATTGCCCTCGTCATACATTGCTGGAAGCGCAAGAGGTAAATTTCAGCCTCTTTGTAATTTCGCTAGCCCGGGGGTATAAGACAAGGAGGACCAAGCACGAGAATACAGTTCATACGTGAGACTTGAGAAACTCGATGCAAACGTCGACACGCTCGACCATATAGAGGAAGTCCGTTTGGAGGACTAGTGACTCGCCAGGATGATTAAGTAGACGCGTGGCGTGTTCTAGCTCCTGAAAGTATTCCAGAGCAGTGCCAATTGCCCCTTGTAATTCCACCAATTTATCCTGTCAAACAGGATACCATGAATGCCCCGTAGGCGTGCAGGGGTGTATGTGTCAAAGACGTACCCGTTCATCGAGCAACTTTTGGCTGGCGTGCTGAAGGCTTTTCCCACCCTCTTCGACGCTTCTCCACTTATCCAACATACTAGAAACTTCGGTGTCGACCTGGTCGATGCGCCCGACTAGCCTGTCACACATGTCGAGGTGTTCCGATACCCGCAACAGGTGCTGCCGGAAGTGCGCCTCTTGGCTGTGCGCGACAGAGCGGTCAATCAACGCAAACCAGTCGTAGAATTGCTGCGGGGTCTGGACTGGCTGCTTTGGGTGAAGGGCGTGTGCGTGTGCAACAGGTGGGGGACGCGAGACTGGGGTGGAAGGTCGCGAGCCTGGACCGAGTTTGACCCGTTGTTGGGGAGTTGACGGGCGTGATACGGAAACATGATTCTCTTGAGACTGTAAAATGTCGAGGTTATCGAGGGGCTACATGTTGAGAAGGCATATGGTTTACAGACTCTAATTGTTGACAGTTGTAAAACGGGTCTTCGCTCGTTGGCAGCCTTGATTGACGTGACACTTTTGGTCTCAGCGTCTCCCAGTGGTGCTTTGGCCTCCCATTCTTCAATAGTGAAAGTAGGTTTTGGGTGTGGAGGACGAATATTCGAAGCAGGAGTATTTGAACGACCAGCTGCCATGAACAATTGGGGAAAGGAAGGTTCAATCTAATCTTATCTTAAACCTCCATGTCCTCCTTTTCTACAATCGAGCTTCTAACATCGAGTGGTCCCTTACTTATCACGGATCAGCTCGCTTCCCCAGGAGATTTTCTCTTGCACCAGCTATTATCAGAATATGTCAAAAAAATTCCCGGAGGAAAATGCATCATCATTTCAACATCTCATTACCTCACAAAGTGGAAAGCCATCGCGTCGCGCTCAGTAAGTTTTCCGTGTACTTTTTGCGCGCTCATTTTCCATTTCCAACATAGGGCTTTAACCTGGCTCAGAAGCTAGACCAAGGGTCGATCGTCTTCATCGACATCCCAACTCAACTTCCTGACCTCTCTCCGTCAAAGGGGACAACCCTCCTACCCCTGCTCGACATCATTAAACCACATATTCTAATCCCACACGGAGCTACACCTCCCCTCGCAATATTTGACGAGCTTTCTTTGTTTGAGTGGATCGGCCATTCCGCATCAGATGTTTCGCGCTTTGCGCGTGCCCTCGTGACATCATGTACAAAGGTGAGTACGGTATCCCTCTCCCGTCTTACTGTATTCTGAAACGTGGCATTCTCAAGAACAATGTTTTCTCAGCCATACGATATCACATAGCCTCACCCGACGACCTTGATAGCATTTTGCGCTTATTGTTGCAACTTGCCACATACCACATTGAAGTCCTTCCGCTCTCCAGTGGCAGGAGCGGCGCCATCAGTGGCGAGGTGCGCCGTGTATCTTCTGCGCGCTCCATTTATTTCGCTGAGTGCCTCTCCAGATCGCACTACACCCAGGCGCGGCACTCAACAGTACACCGCGACGTGTCATACCACGCAACCGCGCCCTACACTATCGCCTAAGGGACTATCACGCTATCTATTTCGAGCGCGGAACAGGACATGCGGTGTTGTGAGGACAACATTCGTAATCACGCCCAAATGTTCTTGTCGAGACAATAGGGGACCGCTGCCAAAGACATGAGTAGTTTGTAATTTGGGCCTGTTAACAGTATCATCCTAATTGGCGTCGAGGAATGAAACATGGTGGGCTCCTTTTTCCTTTCTGATGATGGCTGTAAGTCTCACATGAACCGGGATACTGGTAATACTAAACGAAGTGTCATCGCCATTTGGTCACGGCGGAATTTTGCGGCGACCCTAGATGTACAGAGAGTCACAAGTACTTTTTTCGTCCAACCCTCGGGAAATATGTGCATCTGAGCAACTGAGACTCAGGCTTAGTTCCGTGGTATACGGATGCGATGCGGAAGACTCGTGAAGAGATAGATGAAAGGATGACGCCTTTTCGGCTATAACCGCGGTATGGTCATGTTAACGTTACAGGGATCAATTAACCTTGGCATACTATGCCATCTCATCAAGAATTCTGCGGCGGCCGTGGGTGGAATTTTCACACATAAGAGCAGCATAGCACTTGTAGTGACAAACGGACTGCGCACATATGCACCCAGCCCTTGGAGACCAGCACGAACGTTCTTGGGAAAGAATGCAAGATGCGGGCATGTACTTTCTGATCTCGCAACTGAAATATGTGCACCTGAGCGCTGAACAAGCGAGGAGAGCGTTTCTATTCAAAAGATCTTGGCCTGGTGCTGGCATCCCAGCGAGCCTTACCCCCTTACTTTGACCTTTGGTTCTGGGCTGCACGAATGAGCACTCTTGAATTGGTGTCGTTCCAATATTCTCTCCGCCAACATCTCACTCCGCCGATACCCTGTTTTGTTACTTCATTTGCTCGTACCACCATCCTCAAAGTGCTGCGCCCTCTTGAGTTGGTATGCGGCATCATTAGTGTCTGTACCTGGGGAAATCTCGACAGTGGCGGTGCTAGACCTCACAACTGGGAAAGACTCTTGGCAAGTTCCGATGTCACCAACCCGAAGTCACGCTTATGCTGGGGCCAGGTTTCTATCACGTTATGGGGCGCGAGTGAAGGTACGTCTCGAAGTTCGGAGATACTGCGGGATGCTTACGGCTGGAAGTGGATGGCATGTGACGTCGGGGGGACCCGTTTCGAAGTTAGTCACAGCATCTTTCAACGACAGGGCCAAGGCGAAGGGCTTGGGTCTGTGGGAATGGTCCGCGGTCCGAAGCATCTTGAGATCGCAGCCGCAGTATCCTCGCTTTCGAGTCGGATCTTATGAGCCACTACTTCCATAAGTACACCTCCTGCCCGGGCCTTTGTTCGCTAAAATCTCGCTTCCCTTGTATGCGGACTTATTCAGGACGTGTATATCACAGTACCCTTCGCATCATTCGCAGCTATCTTCTATTCCACTGGCATTGACATTGCTCTACCTAGGTCCTCTTCATACTCCCATGCGTCTTCAACTGCAGTGTCGCCGTTTTTCTTGGTGCTTGCTGTTGCAAATGGCAGAACAGCTGGTCAGTCTACAAGAATCAAACACACAAACAACACAAACGCTGTCCGAGGCTATTTCAATCACCTCGTTCCCACATCAAAGGACATCATCCTCCACCAACTCATGGGTCCAACAGTTGGAGCCGATGTGACTTCATGTCCTTCTCAGATTTCCTCCTGTGTTTAACGTTGTCATTTCTTTTCCCTAGCCAGGGGTCGCCGTGGTCATTATCCCTGACCCTAAATACTCTGAAGATAACGTATATTGGGTCAGAGATGCCGGTCACATTTGTCATGCATGGCTCAACGAGCTCACTATGGCTGGACCGCATGACGACACCAAGCTCCTACGCACGCTGATAGACGACTCTGTCCATGCCCTCATCAGAAATCAGCAAGTCGTCAGTCTTGCTGGAAACATCTTCACAGGCGGGCTAGAAGAGGCTGTTTTCGACATTCACCTTGGCAAGATAACGAACCCCGCCAGTCGCCCTGGGTCCCCAGCAGCTGGTATGACATAGGCCTCTCTCTGCGTCGAATTGTTGAATAAAATTTCGCAGATGGGCCACCTTTCCGTGCCATCATCCTAATGAAGTATGCTGAGTGGCTTCTCGAACCGGCACAAAATAACGGCACTTGGGTCGTTGACGTCCTTTGGCCTGCAATCAACCTGGACCTACAATGGATAGCGATGCACTGGAATCAGAGCTCGTAAGTTGTATATCGTCCTTCGAACACGATTAAAATAATGGAATGTCCTTCATAGGTGGGACCTCTGGTGGCCACCAGTGTGGGGACGGTCATTTTGGACAACTTCGCTTCAGTACCGCGCACTTCAAACAGGAGCTCGCCTCAGTCGGAGTATAGGCCGCGAGGGTAGCACCCTAGAATATGACAGCCACGCATCGGTCATCCTTGAGTATCTCCAGGGAAGCCATCATCACCATTTGGCCTGACATTGAAACTAAAGATCTTTGATCTCATAGACGTTCTGGAATGCTGAGGAGGAATATATGAGCGAGACTACAGTCACTGACGTCAAGACAGGTGGAAGATCTGGAAAAGGGACGGCTCCTTTTCTTGTTTCCGTGCTGAACTTCGACCCGTCACTTGGTTGCGATTCGGCGACATTTCAACCGTGTTCTGACCGTGCGCTGTCAAATTGGAAAGTCATCAGTGATGCTTTCAGAGCGATCTTCCCAATCAGTGCGAGGCTCCCCCCTGACCAACCCAACCCATTCTTTGGTTGGTTTCTCGAATCAAAGTTATTTGGAGGACCTGTAAGATGGCGACTCCTTCCTCTTTTGGAGGCAACTATTGATATTGCTCCTAGGCCCATTATTATGCAACGTTTCATGCCTCTGAGCAACTATTCGATGCGCTTATAACATGGGACTTGATAGGCGAAATCCAAGTGACAGATATCTCTCTGAAATTCTTCCAGCAGTTTGATCGGAACATCAAAATCAGGACGTACAAAAAAGGTTCCAAAATATACGAGAGCTTGACATACGCTATCGCAAGTTGTGCCGAGAGGATACTGCTCTCCCTCACTGACTACACGCCGGACGACTTTGTCCTTCCATTGGCGATGGATGGCGCAACGGGGAAACCTGTGGGCCCTTGGGGTGGACTTCAAAATCTGGCTGCGGCGCTTTCGGTCTATGACGCGTACAATGGATTGATTCCACCGTCATGGGCACACTTATTGCTTTTTTGATCGAGCGGGGGGTCGACACGACTACGAGCAACTACCACAAAATGGGGTTCGGGACAAAGCGTCTGTCAGTTTGTCATTGGAGCTGAGACGATTTCGGGAGTCATGGGTAGAACGTTTTCATTAACGATACAAAACTTCGTTTTGTAAAAGACCGTATGTGCTCGGACGTCGAGTATGACTTGGAGTCGTATAATTTCAATGTGCCCACGGAGTTGATAAGCAGCAACGCCTAGCACGGTGATCATCACCTTCAGTTGTTGTATTCTGCGCATGCTCCTAGCCCACAAATCAACGAGACTTCAGGGCGGGTGCAGTTCTTCAATTCCACCTGCCGGTGGTTCGTGGAATGAATGATCCTGAGGGTTGGCAACATCAGGAAAATATGCATTAGCTTTTCTACGTGTCTACTTTTCGAAAAAAACAAAAAAAAGTTTTTTTTTGTGCTTCACTCCTCCTGAAAATGAATTTGGGAATCAACTTTTTCAAGTTTTGGATTCTAGGTTCCTCGCGCACTTATCGGCTTTTCCACTCGTACGAGTCTAAAAAAGTAAGTGGCAAGTTTCTGTGATGCACCTTCCACCTAGCTTAATAACACAACATCTCATGTTCACTCACCTAGTTTGTGACGGAGTTGCAGGCGCACGGCGTCGCGAGGAGGTTTCCACTCCACTGCGAAAACCACCCACACTCCTCGAATGGAGGCTCGAAGTATGGATCCAACTCTGACTCGACCGTGATCATAAACACCTCCCCTGCTTTGGCCTTTTCCACCGGGTGCTGAAGTTCGCCCCGCCTTGTTCAAGGTTCTATCACGGCCCCCACTGGCACGAAAAATCGAGTAACTCCAATTGTGCGGTGCCCGCAAACGCTTGCACCGTCTGTGGATTTAGTGCCATGGACTCGTGGATTATGGGGAAAAAATTCGAAGCGGAAATTAGAGACGCCGCTGAAGGGACCAAGTATTGTCCTCCTTGAAAGACGCCGTGTGGGCGGCTTCACGCAAAAAGTGGCGGCGGAAGTCTCAGATAAGATAGGCTGCAGTACCAAATAGGAGACCGACCAGTGCCGGTGGCTCTCACGAGGCTTCACCCAAGTAAACATACGACAACCTGCATTGTATTTTACGAAACATGACATGACGTTCATCAAAACGGGCAATCGATATCAACTTGCAACTACGCTAAAATGTCTCCCCCAACCTGCACTACTTAAAATTCGAAGTTGAACTGACTCCCGTCATAATCACCGTCACTATCATGGCAATCTCCGCCTTTGACATTCGATTTCCCTGGTGATGGTCTCGAGGAACCTTTGGTGCCTTTGACCCACGAGGGAGGGAGCACGCCGTTGTACGCGTTGTTGAGGCCGAGCACCGCGACTTGGCTGCGAAGTGCACCGCGCGGGGGTAGGGGCAATCCAGTCGTCTTGTCCATGACCAACGGAAGGACATAATCATCAGGCGTGCGTTCAGCGATGGAGAGGACGGTATTCTTGGCCCAATCCTTGAGGCCGGACGTCAATTTATTGTAAGTTATCCCACCCTTGTGGTACGATCCAATTTTGACCGACTTGTCGAATTGACGGAAGAATGCGAGAGACACCTTGGTGACCTCGAGTTTACCGAGGATGTCCCACGTGAGAAGCGCGTCATAGACCTGTTCTGCGACGTTGAGGGAGGCAAAGTATTGCACCTGGGGCTATAGTCAGCAAATGCAGCTCGAAGGTGTCGAAGGGATGACGCCTTCACTTGACCTCCGAGAAGCTCGTCTTCGAGGAAGAAACCATAATACTTGAACTGATTGGGAGGAAGTTTTCGGTTGATGGGGTAGATCTTCGTGAACTCGTCACCGACGACTTTGAGACTCGAGAGGGCACGGTCAGAGCACGGTTGGAACGTCACGGGATCGCAGCCTAACATCGGATCGAAGTCGAGGACAGAGACAGTCAGAGGCGCCGCCCCGTAACCAGATCGCCCGCCTGTCTTCACGTCAGTGACAGTCGTCTCTGTCACGAATCCTTTCTCCTCGTTCCAGAAAGACTGTAAGTCGGGATCTCTCAATATCACCGCCAGTTTAGAGTCGATTGGGACAGTGACTTTCCTGAGTGTAATCGAGGACCAACTTCGCGACGCCTTCATATCCAGGAGTGTCCGTCTCACGGCCTATCGACCGACCGAGGCGGGCTCCAGAATGCAGCACACGAAGGCTGCTGCCGATCGTGGTTTGGCACGTACGCGTCTATTCGAATGAGTCACACCAGAGCGTTTGCTGGGGCCAGATACGATGTTCGATCAATACATGAGCACGAGATTAAGAATTAATGCTGGTATAATCGTTTTGGAGACGGCAACGTACGC
>Ga0209488_10001514_pt1 | contig 19845 bp, 19 predicted proteins | sample Rivendell_Oct201_8_FD_188349 | JGI IMG/M metagenome (GOLD analysis project Ga0209488, IMG submission 188349) | Vadose zone soil microbial communities from the Eel River Critical Zone Observatory, Northern California, USA -... | ecosystem: Environmental > Terrestrial > Soil > Vadose zone >...
TGAGGAGGAGGGAGTGGGTCGGGGAATATGAGCTTGTTGTCCACAGTCGCAAACTCAGTGCGCAGTGCCGCGAGTGTAACCCATATGCGACTCAAGTTGGCGCGGGATGCCTTTATCTCTTGTATTGCGTCCTGGATAGCCTTCTTCTCCTGTTTGCTACCAGACTCGGGCTGATTGTCCAAGAGCAGACCGAGAAGCCCGAGGAAAATTGCTCGTAAGCATGTTTCGCTCACCCATCCCATCTCCACATCGACATCTTGCTCCGAGTCGTCGTCGTCGTCATCAACGTCATGTGACCGCCGCCCTCCGATTTCTTCTAACTCTTCAAGATGGGTGCGTGACATGTCTAGTAACTTTCCAAATCGCAAAACAAACTCTCGGATCGCAATGCGCGGTAGTGCTCGGTCTAGCGTGAATGATGGTGGGACAGGGACGGGAGTCCAAAGAACCTTTGGGAGAGGTTTTGGCTTGCGAATGACAGGTAGCCTTGACTTTGGAGCTATCGTCTTGGACACAGGGCGGGGAACCTTGGCTTGCTTGGGCACCTTGCGTCCTTTGGGAGCATCGGGAATCTGCCTGCCTTTGCCAGGGAGTATGCCGGTCATCTTGACGTTACTATCGAGCATGACGGCAACCGAGTCTGCTCCAGTCTTCTTTGCCACTAAAGTTAAGTTGCTGGAAATAGAGAAAGGTAAGAAACAATGATTCACGAAGAGGAGTGGAGCGTACCCAGTGGGCTCGAGACCCACGGCTTTGCGACAACCTCGACAATTACAGTTACCCAGGCAGCGCGGACATCTGGCGAGGCCAAGCGGTAAGAAGATGGCGAGTTACAACCGGTCTGACATACTTAAATATGTAACCCTGCGCTTTGTCATGGCCAGCAGTCTCTTTAGATGAAACGTCGATGCCACGATCTTTGATCTCGTCTAGGTCCTTCCCGTAGCGATTCTTGAGACATTGCCTACAATACTTGGCCTTGCAACGGGACTGGGAATGAGGAGACTTGATCTTATAAGTACAATATAGTCCGGCTAGGGAAGGTTTTTAGAATGTTGACCGAGCGCATGATCAGGGCAGGTCTTCGTTCACCTGAAGAATCGCGTTTCTTATTGCACTGGTGGCAATAGAAAAAGCCATTTGGAAATTCCGGGTTCGCATTTGATGGTGCCGTCTGGGTGGGCCGCGTGGCACCTTTGGCCTTTGATGTCATGGTAGAGACCTTCGGTCTCTTCGGCTTGATTTCTGGAACGCGCAGCTCTGTTTCGTCAAAATCTCCCTCTGAGCGGTTTCGTTTGATGGTGGATAATGGAGAGGCGGTGATTGACATGTTATGCGCGCGTAATCGAGTAGGTGGATTATAGCAGCCTTCCGTCTTTCGCGCTCCGATGGATTCGGATGGGACTGGGGAGTATGGGGAGCGTGGAACTAGGACGTATACCTGGGAAAGATTGCGCAGCCTAGCGGAAGAATTAGGGACGCGCTGAGCACGAACGGACGATGGGCGGACGGACATGGGGTGATAGTGGTTGGAGATAAACCACCTCTGTCCTCGCGTTTAATTGACCGCCCATCACGTGCGATAGCAAACCCGTTCCAGTCACGTGTTCGTGGGATAGCTGAGCATCAGATTTCTGCGTCACTGCTGCTCACACCGCACACCCTCTTCTGGCTTTTCTACCTTTCTTAAACCTTGCTTATTCTTCCTCATGGCACACGCAGATCACACCCGGGATCCTTGGTGCGTCCTTATCAATTTCCCCCCCGCATACACTAATTTCTGTTCATATGCAAGTCCGTGGGTAATCCTTAATGACTTTGGTGGTGCTTTTGCCATGGGTGCCGTCGGTGGTGGTATCTGGCATGGCATAAAAGGCGCACGGAACTCACCGAGAGTATGTAAACACCCCTAGTCACCGATGGGAACATCACGCCAACGCTGCATGGATATGAATACAGGGCGAGCGCCTAGCAGGTTCCATTTCGACCATCAAAGCCCGCGCACCCGTCACTGGCGGCAACTTTGGAGTTTGGGGTGGCATGTTCTCGACGTTTGATTGCGCCGTGAAAGGATATCGACAAAAGGAGGATGCATGGAACGCCATTATTTCCGGCTTTATGACAGGTGGCTGCTTGGCAGCGCGCAGTGAGTCTTTGTTTGTCATCTTCATGTCCGAGGTGGAAGTTTTGTGGAAGGGTTCTCAATTTTGCGGTTTCTTTGTGTCTTCCACCCGCGTTCTTTCACTGACGTTTCATTTTTCTATTTCCTAGGCGGCCCGAAAGCCGCTTTCGGATCCGCCGTTGCTTGCGGGATTTTACTCGGTGTATTTGAAGGCGTCGGGGTCCTCCTTGGTCGGGTATTCTCAGAAGGTACACGACCACAGCTCCCTCCTCGTGAGTGTTTTCTTGCGTCTCATGTATGTCGCCACTCACACGCGTATCGCCTCAGTACCCGAGTCGATGTCTCCACAAACGTCGTCACCATCTGCTATGTAGTTTTCATGACTTGCTCTCCACGGCACCCTTATTCGCTATAATTATCCCCTTCGCGTCGTCCCTTGGGGTACACTTAGACGCTTTGTGACATTGGCAGGCATGTTCGTCAAAAGACTGTGTTACGTGGTGCACCGTCGCATACTCCACATACTCCTCACTCAGTATATAATCGAGTCCTGTGTAATTAGATCATATTCTAGACCTTCCACAGGCGCTATGATGGCCAACGGATCCACCTAGGAATGGTCAGAGCTTCTATGCTCTAGATTTTGAGAGTCAGAAATGACAGCGTTGAGCTTATCAACCTCTCCCCGCAGCTGCGCTGTATCATCTTCGCGTTTTCTGACGATATCCTCGATGCCTTCTGCTGCTCGTGTCGGTACGATTAGAACTTGCGTCTCGAGCGCTTGATCGAGTGCAGCCTACATAAATTCGGGGGAACATCAGCAATGACCCTCTAGAAGATATGACAGGCCATACCATGACATCTCGCTCCGCCGCCTCCTTCACCCGCACCCAATCAGCTCTCCACATCTTCCGCATCTTATCCCACCTCCCGATCGCCCAGCGAATACCCGCAACTAAAACGAACAGCCCCGCGCCAGCCGCCTCGCCCACACCATGCGAAAGCATCACCGTGCCCATAGCAGCCCCAGCCCCAGCGCTCCCAGCAACCCGCAAAAGCAGGGCCTGCGCCGCGCGCGCAAGCGCAGCCGTCGGGCCAGCGTCAAGCCGAGCAAGGCGGTGCTCGAGCGGGCGGAGCAGCGCCCGCGGCTCGACGGCGAAGGACGGGGCGTGGGTGAGCTGGTTCAGCGCGTTGAGAAGCACGTGCGAGCGCAGTGCCGGGGGGAGTGCGGTGGCGGCGCGCGAGAGGGCGCGATTGGCGTGGGCGGTTTGGGTGCTGGGCAGGGCGGCGAGAGCGGGGAGGAGTCCGCTCGCGATGCTCCCGACCCACGCGTCGCGTACGGCTTGTCGCATGCGCCAGGTTACTTCGTCGGGCGCCCAGAGAACGCGCCACCATGTTAAGGTACCTAGTATGGGCAGCACGTCGTTGGTAGCGCGGGCCATCGCGGCGCGCACCTTGTTGTTGCTGTGGTCATCGGACGATGCTGGTCCCGGATGTTCTTGGGCAGGGCCGAATACGGCGCGGTGAGCGTCGGCGCGCTCGTGAGAGGTCTCGCTTCGGAGAGTGTGCGCGAGAGCAGCCGCTTCGCGCGTTTCTGCTTCAACCTCGTCCAATCTACTGCGGAGCACACGGACGGACGTGGTCAACAGCGCCTCGCCTTTCTGTGCCGGGGTGGGAGCGGCTTTTAGTTGGCGTTTTAGTACAGACAGTCCAGAAGCAAGGGCATCGTCTGAATAACGTTGTACGTGCAGTACATCTGAAGGGTTGGTGCGCAGTGACTGAATCGACGATAAAGCCCGGTCCGGGTCGACGAGGAATACGCGATTTGAACTGACTCCGAGTTCGAACACGGCGGGTGGAATGCTAGACGACGTTGAGATTGGCGATGGAGAGGTGATTAAAAGGAGGGCGTGAGGTGGAAGTGGATATGGCAGCACTGCCGGTTTTGGATTGTTCGAGGACACGTATGAGGAAAGGGTTGTGAGGGGTGTGGTGAGTGGGTTGAGGAGTATTATGGGGATGTGCGCTGTATACAAGAGTCGTAAGTTATCTTGGGACAGCTCACGAGTCGGCCGGAGTTCTATTATCCGTGTAGGAGAGGGCATAGACGCCAGAAACGAGGACGACGAGCGCAAAATGTGCGATGACGAAGGAGGAGTGCTTTCCGGACTGCTTTTCGTATCCTCGACGGGAGAGACGGAATACCTGCTGAATCTTTAAAACCAATGGCAGGTGAAAACACAAACCGCGCACTGGATTTCTAGCCTGGTATCGTGTTCATGCCCCTCCCAACGTCTCGAAATCCGTACACTTTCCGCCTCCGGAGAGAAGGGGTCCTGGATCAAAGCGCTTACAAGTGATTCCCCTCCAGAGAATTCGTCCACAGCATAAACTACAAGTGGTGTATGAGCGACGATTGATTCCTTCCTATCAATGACTCACCGACAATGGTCACACTGTCTCCATTCGATGTGAGGTTTGAGCGCGAGATCTCTTGCGATACTTCGCCAAGAACCGCATTCCAGAAGGATAACTCGGAAGACTGAGGGAAAATACGCGTGACGAGCTCACGCGTTGTGTGTAAAACTGTAAGGGTGTGTGCGTGCTGAAGCCTGGGCGGGTGCCGCGCTGCTAAGGAGGCAAAGGAGGATGTGGAAGTTGGTGTTTTCGATGGTCCCTTGTAAATGATGGGAGTTGCTGTTGCCTGTGAGTGAGAGTCGAATTGCACTGGAGAGCCTGTCGGAGCCAGCACACTGGAAGAGCGAACGAGAGAGACTGACGACGGTCGACAACCGAGGGGACGATGACGGGCGACGGAGAAGAAGGGGCATGTTCGCATTGATGAGATGCCTGAGCCCAGGCACGGGCCAGATGACCTCGAGACCTCAAGATGGCTGTGTCGTGCAAAGGCGGCGCGCTGCTGTTGTGGGGAGCGTGCAAGAGCAGAGCAGACTCTTGTTAGGACCGGACCGCACCATTCAGGTCACCCCCGCCCCCGAGGACTTCACTTCCTTTTTTCGTTTTGTTTCGGTTTCCATGTCATAGTTTCCGTACATTCTGGAGCCTGATCCACTCATCGGCCGCTAAAATGATCCTCAGGAGCTACATCCAGTGATGTTGTAGTACAACATCACTGTTCAGTATGACCAAATCCTTTCGGTGCGGGATGGGCCCGGGAACGCAGCTCGCGACGTCGACTTGGGGTTCTAAGCTCTCATCGGATCTCGCGATGGCGACCGGCCTTAACGGGGGTCTGCCACTCTACGACTTTGTTGTGAACCTGTTCCGGTCTAGTGATGGTATTGTGGCATACTACATCCCTAGTACAAAATGGCTAGTTCGCGAAAAAGTACTCATTACCTGCTAGCGTGACCTTGATGACCTCTTCTAGTACTCATACAGTATGGAGGCTCGGCATGCCCCACACCCAAGAGTCTACTATATGATGACAGGTCTGGGCCTGTGTTATGCTCAGCAACGCACAGAAGGCAAGTGGAGGGGACAGGTCAGAATACTGCCGTTGCTCACTCCCGTCTGCCCGAACCCGACCACTTTACACTCGGCCTCGATGTCTGTGACCCTGATCTAATGTCCTATCAGTCCAATAAAGGTCAATGCTGACAGTCAGACCGAGAAAACAGTACGTAGCATCGACAAAGGGAACGAAAATATGCCCACTATCAACGAGCTTGCAAAAGTCCTTACTATTCATTTCTAGTCCCTTGACTAGATATCCTCATCGACGCCAACCGGAAATTGACGGTTCTCACAATGTTAACCCAACGGGCTGCTCTCTGACACTAGATCTCGAAGGAGATGCGGGGACGTTTCGAAACTAAGATTTGGGCGGTACCTGAAGTTCACGGCAGGATCGACGGGAGACGTGACGTGAATTCAGTGACCTAGAGGCTAATTCGCGTAGCGTGTAACCAAACCCGGCTCTGGCTGGACCCAACATGTACCAGAACACTAGTACGACGTACTTTTGGAACCCCCAAGCTTCCAGCGCCATCTCTCGGTGACCAAATTCTCTCGGCGCAAGGGCTGGAATGAAGCTCGTAACGTCGAGGCCTACACCTTCCTACGCACGTCGGATCTTGCAATGGCGACTGACCTAACGGAGGAATCCACTTTGTTCTGAACCTGTTTCGCGCAAGAACGAAGAAGGGCGTTCCCGGGCCCCTCTTCATCTGTGGCGAACTGTGGCACGCCAAGACAGCCGTTTGTATTCTGGACGATTCGGACATTCTACTGCTCGTCAGCAATATCTCGGTTGCTCAGATCCAGAACCTCAGCTCATCGCCGAAGCCATCGCCGACTTGTATTCGAACAACCTTACTCGCAAACAAACCCTTGGTCAGCCGGGGCCCTTGCCAACAGAGTTTTCCCTGGCATTATCATGAAGGGCACTTCCGCCACGTCCTTCAAGATGCCGATTACGACCCCTCTTGTAGAGGCCATTCAATTTGGGCAGGAGGGACCGACAAGGTACATCGAAGCGTCTAAGTATAGACAGCTGTTACCCATTTTTGTACGAGAACGCTCTTTTCAATGGTCTTCTCTTTCTCTTTCGATCTCCCCTCTCTCATTGGCACTCAAGGCGGGTACGGTACTTATACGACTATACACGCCGCACTTACTCGTACTTGGTCCACGTCCCCGCGCTACAAAGAGACCATTGTTTATGCTCATCTCCCTGACATTTTGCGCCCCGCTCGTCGTTACAGTGACTCGCAGTGACGATTGTCTAATGGGTTCATTCCCTCTGAGGGAATGAAACCATTAGACAATCGTCATGTAATACTTTCCTGTTAGAAGCATTTAAACCTTTGTCTGATTCATTGATAAATCGACGCTAGGCTTAGGGTCTACGTCGCGGTCACTCCGTGTCGCACCGAGATTAATTGGAGAACGCAAATTTCTTATTTTTTCATATTGTACTTATAACATTTGAACGACTACTCGATTGTAGGTTTATGTTTATTGCGTGTATGTGCGACATATTAAAATCAAGTCAATCTGAAATCATAACTTGAACTTCAATGACATTCAGGTTATTATCAAAATGAGTTTCCCCAATTGAGTCTGGCACGTATTACGTGGAGGAGGAAGTACCTACTGCTACGTCCGTCCAATAACACGCGGTCACGTGAATTATTGCTCTAAGCGCGTCTTGTCCTGCCAACTTGTCCTGACGCTGGCCGCAAACATTTACCTGTCTTGGCCGCGTTCGAATTCAGCCTCAGGAAAACGCACAACTGCCTAGCACCACAACTTTTCTGAAGAGCCAATCCATGAGCGCCGCGAGAAAGGTGATGTCGTACAGATACGTCCAAGGGGCGTCATCCGCACCTTCCCTCCGCGATGACGATGACGACTATCAGGACGACGAGTACGGCGATTATGATGATTACGACATTGAAGAACCTCAGATACTATCTTCAGGACATTCTCCATCGGGGGGTTCCAAGACACTCCAGTATGCTTTAGCTTCTTCATCTTCCCAGTCTCCTGCCAGCGACATCCCCACTTTTGATTCTATTGCCGAAGCCGTCACAAGGCTTCAAAACCGCTACTCCTCCACCGCGTCCTCCACTTCAAATTCCGCTCCTCCTCCTCCAGGTGCGCGCGCGCACACACCACCGGATGAACGCCCACCATCAAGTGCATCCAGCGCTACCTCTTATACGGTGGCGACGGATTACGCCGCGCCTGCCAAGGTCAGCCGGGCCAATCGACTTCAATCTGGTATCCGCACGTTGTCTCAGCAGCTGCCGTCTCTCCCCACAATCGACTCAGGCGAACCTCTCGAATGGGGCAACGGGGACTTTGCAGCCGAATATGACGATCCTTTTTCTGACGGCTCACTATCCCAGCACCAATCTATGGCGCCATACCCAGGCAAAGCACTCCGCCGCCGCTCTCTGGACTCGTCTTCCAGCGGCGGTCGCGCCAGTGACCGCACGCATCGGGAGGAGGCCTATCATCTTCCCCAACGTCCACCCTCCCAACTCTCTGCTGCTACTGGCCGAAGTGCCGGTTCTAGTAGTAGAGCCCCCTCTCCTGTTAGGAGTGTCACACCATCTCAGCGACACATCTTGCAGTTGCCTGCCCCTTCGCAGGACGACATCAACGAACCTACTGTCGGCCTAGTGTCAAAACCTAACCCAGCTCAGCAACCACCACACAGTTCGTATGATCCATTCCAGTCACAGGCTCTTACACCTCCCGTAAATCGCATGGTCCAGCGCCGCTCCCCGCTGAAGCCGGTCTCCCCCATTGACCACTTTCGTCACGATACTGAAGCATACGCGTCTGGAAGGAACTCGCTTCCCTCATACGCCTTCTCTCGTTCTCGTTCTCCCACACCGGCCGTCGGAGATGACAGTTACGAAGCTGTCGGCACTGCCGACCAACATCATACTGGATCGTCTCACAATACCGACACTTACCACACGGTTACATCTCAATTTACTGGTGAGATAGAAAGCATGCATGATGGAGATTACGACGAAGAAAGCCTGGAAGATGATAAAGATAGCGGCAAGGGAGAAGACGAGAAAAAGGAGAAGCCAAAGGAAATTAGCAAGTTCCAGGAATTTCTAGCTAAAGCGCGCAGCCAAGGCGATGCATTTCTGAATCAGGAGGAGGAGAAAAGCGAACCCTACAACGTATTTGCCGATCCGCGTCGTGTAATTTTCTCCAATCCACCGTCCATTGTTTCGGATGTTCCAGGGACGCCGGTCGAGACACGTCACTTTGGGCCCGCCCCAATTGGACGTGTCGCACGACGGAACAAGACAACAAAGCCCGTACCGCTGACGAACGGAAATCTCGTTTTGGACCTGCCTGTACCCCCGAAGCTCGTGTTGCCGCGGGTTGGTCACCCTGAAGTGATGAAGACGAGGTACACGGCAGTCACATGCGACCCCGATGACTTTGAGAGGAACGGTCACTTCTTGCGCCAAAACCAGATGAATCGGCGCACTGAGCTGTTCGTCTGTATAACCATGTACAACGTGAGTCACTGAACTCGGCTAGTGGATTTGAGCAGCGGGGCTGAATCTGTCCTCAGGAAGATGAAATTCTGTTTTGCCGAACACTATATGGCGTTATGCGCAACATTGCCCACCTGTGCACCCGTAAAAACTCGCATACATGGGGGGTTGAAGCGTGGAAGAAGGTGAGTATCAGGCTACGTCAACTTCCCTGCTTACCCAGGTTCAAGGTGGTTGTGTGTATTATCGCCGATGGCCGACGGAAAGTACATCCACGGGTTCTCGATTGCTTGACTCTCCTTGGCGTATATCAACCTGGTGGGCACATGCTTCACGCTATTAACCACAAGCGGGTTACCGCACATCTATTCGAATACACGACGTCTTTTGCGATCGACCCTAATCTGCATTTCAAGTATCCTGACAAGGGTATTGTGCCCACGCAGATCATTTTCTGTATGAAGGAACGAAATCAGAAGAAGATCAATAGCCACAGGTGGTTCTTCAACGCTTTTGGTACTCTTTTGCAGGTAAGGCGCCCTGTAGAGCGGTCAACCCAGAGCAAGTACTGAGAAATGGGAATAGCCGAATGTATGCGTGCTCATTGATGTGGGTACTAGACCAGCGCACAAGAGTCTCTACTACCTGTGGAAGGCCTTTGATTTAAATTCGAACGTGGGTGGTGCATGCGGCGAAATCGCAGCGTACAAGGGTAAGAACTGGTCGGCATTGTTCAACCCGTTAGGTAAGTGATCACACGTCCGATTTTTGCACTTGGAATGCAGATAACGTTTCCCTGTAGTCGCGGCCCAGAACTTTGAGTACAAAGTGAGCAACATTCTGGACAAGCCCACCGAGAGCCTATTCGGCTATATAAGCGTTTTGGTGAGTCAACTACAAGTCTCCAAGATCCCGGTTTCTGAAGGCGTCGACTTCAATTTAGCCCGGTGCTTTCTCTGCGTACAGGTGGCATGCGCTGCTGAATGACAAAACTGGGCAAGGACCATTAGCCTCGTACTTCAAGGGAGAAATTCTACATGGCCGAGACACTGACATCTTCACGTCGAATATGTGTGCGTCAGACGCTTTCATTGTCCTGTGAGATACGACTCAACGACTGGTTGTCGGACGCAGATCTCGCTGAGGATGTATGTCATTGTTGCGTCATGTAGAATACAATGCTGAGACTTTCATAGCGAATATTGTGCTTCGAGCTAGTTGCAAGGGCCAACTCTAACTGGTGAATGCGCTGGCTTGACGTTTATATCGCTTCTGTTCCGTCCTGATTGTATTGCATTTAGGATTCTTCGTTATGTCAAGGGCGCGGTTGGCGAAACGGACGTGCCAGAGGGCCTCCCCGAGTTCATCAATCAGCGCAGGCGGTGGCTGAACGGATCGTTTTTCGCCGCAACCTATGCCCTTGCGCACATTGGACAAATGTTGTCCTCGGGACACAGTGTCAGCCGCAAGGTCGTCCTTACGATTCAAGCATTCTACAATGCCATCAACCTGATCGCATCTTGGTTTTCCATCGTGAGTTTGTTGTTTAGTGGTTCAGAGGAAGCAATGCTGAGGACTCTTCTGACTCGACGAAGGGAAACTTTTATTTATTCTTCGTGATATTGTCCTCGTCTCTCGAGTCACCAGCCTTCCACATGCACTCTGTTCGATACCTCAACTCAGTTGTACAGGTATTGTCTCTACATTATTTCTAGGCGGTACTCGATTTCATGTGTACTGGTGTTTCAGTACCTCTTAGCTTCCATCGTTATTGCCTGCTTCTTGTTCGCCATGGGCAACAAACCGCGATCGTGAGCCATCTCAGAATGACAGTGGCTGTCCTGCTGATATTGCGGCTAGTTCAAAATGGAAATATAAAACAGTTGCAATCGTCCTCGCGATCCTCATGGTCTATCTCCTCTTTGCTGCAGTAGAGTGCGCAATTCAAGCAGCAAAGCAAGGAGGGACTGCGTATTCGATAATGTGGTTTAGCATACTAGTGACTTACGGAGGTGAGCCACAACCATTCATGTTCCGAGAGCAAGTCGATCTAAATTTTCCTTTGTGCAGTCTACACTGTATCTGGATTCTTGGCCTTGGATCCATGGCACATGTTCACCAGCTTCATACCTTATCTATTGTTATCTCCAACTTATATCAATATCCTCAATATGTAAGTTACCAGTCGCTGCAGTCATCAATATTCGCTAAATCCTACCGTATGTTAGCTATGCATTTGCCAACTTGGATGACGTACGTTCAGTCATATCGGTCCTGTTTCTTTGTTGCTAACCATTTTGTTAGATCTCTTGGGGTACGAAAGGGGAAGATAAAGTCGAGTCAGATCTAGGCGCCGTCATTCAAGACGAACAATCGCGCGTGGACGTCGAAATGATCACAGAAGAGGCCGATGCCAACGCACTCTACGACGAGGCTACGAACAACTTGAAGTACCGGGCGCCTGTCATCCGCCCAGACGATAACCGCGTCTCGGCTGCAGAGAAAGAGCAGGCAGCGAAGGATTACTACGCCAGCGTACGAACGAACGTGAGTATTTCTTGAATTCCTTTTTTGTGCTCCGTTGACACGACACTGTACCAGGTACTACTCGCATGGGTCGTGTCAAACGTCCGTTATCGGCAGTCTCCCCTGAATCGAAACATCATTTACTGACATTATTATGACAGGGCTTGCTCCTCGCTGGGATTTTGGGTGGTGGCCAGTCCGTCGATACCTTCAAACCTGGGGGCAATATCACGGCCGCGAAAGCGTACATGACATTTGTATTGTGTTTTGTTGGCCTTACCAGCATCATAGTAAGTTCTACCGTTTGCCTTGATGCGTCATTATCCTGAGGGACCTTGTGTACTAGCGCTTCCTGGGTTGTACGTGTTACCTGATTGCGCGTTTATTCACTGGATAGGACATTCTATGGATAGTATGTTTTAGGAATTAATTTGTTTGTACTTTCTCTTCGCCCTTCGATCTTCCGACCATGCGAGAACCCATCTTATTCTTGACTCGACTATTGGACTATTTCAGGAATTATTTCACTTGATAATACTCTGTTCACCTGGATCTCTCGTTTCGCCTCACCCAATTAGGGGCCTCTTATGTTACTCTTTCTGTATTATTCGCGCACCACTACAACACCCTTATCAGAAAATCTACTGACGGAGATGAATACTGGGTCTCAAGCTTAAGCCGCCCCAAGAGAAATCTTGACGAGAACGAGAAAGCCATTTCGACCTCGTTCTTATCAGCGCGGAGGTGACAGGCTCACGAAAAGACCATAATGATTCTATCGTATGCCTCCCCCCTCCCCTCACATAGAGATTGAAGCAATTGTAAATACGGACGAAGTAACAAGATGTTGATAGATGATGGTAAATAAAACGTACGTGAAATGCGGCCGTTCATAAGCCCCTATATAATCTCGTCCAAGGTCATATCGCCACTCGCGCCCTCCGCCAGCGGCGGCAAATGCCTCTCAAAGTCCTTACCAATGCTCCTCGCCGACGTCGGCCCGGCGACCGGGTTCACGTTTTCGTTCTGTGTGTTGATGAGGGGCATGCGCCTGACGCGCGTCATCGTCATCAGTGCTTGAGGTTTGCCCTCGGCTGGCACGGAGAGATACAGGCTTAGTTCGCGACGGAGGCTTTCGATCTGCGCGCCTGCGGCGTCGCGCTCTCGCGTTGCGACGATCAACATCTGAAGAAGAAAAGCACAACCCATAGGGCGAGTGAGTTAATAATGAATGCGAATGCAAAATATGTGGCGCGCCGGCCGGAGAGATAGAGGGAGGCCACACACCTGCTTCGTCTCGGCCAACTCGCGGCGCACCCGGTCGAGATACACGATGCGCTGTGCGGGGTTGTTGTGCCCCAATATTTCGGCGTTGAACTGGCTCAGCCTGTTCGTTTCGCTCTCCGCAAGCTGGTTCTTTGCTGCCAGAACCCCGACTTGGTCGAGGAGTTTGTGATACGCTTCTCGATACCGCTCGGCATCCGTGAGGTCAACCGTCAACCTGGTATTATTGCACGCATGTCAGCGCAGATCGACACGGTTTGAGTGGCCATATGAAAATAACTCACTGGTCGATCTCTGCCCGAAGCTCTTCTTCGGCCACCCTGCTCTGCTGTAAACTCGCCGCGAGCCTGCTGTCCGCCTCCCTCTCCTTCTGGAGTGCTTGCTTGTGCGCCGTTGCCTGATCCTTGTTTTGGGACCTGACCTCCTTGACCTCTTGCGAAAGCGCCGCCTCTCTCGTCTTGACAGCGCTCAGCGAGCTTGAAGCCTCCTCGAGTTGCTTCCGTGTCGACTCCACATCAGCTCTCGCTGCATACAAATCCGCAGTAGTGGCATCCTGTATCGCCTTTGTGGCTTGCAACTCAACCGCCAGTGTTTGGGATGCAAGCAGTTCCCTATCTAGGTCAACGCGCATCGTCGTACAGGATGACACGAGCTCGCTATTCAGTTTACAGTAAATTTCAGCCGAACGTCGCTCGCCAGAAGAAAGGGCTTCCTGGATCTCGAGCTCGAAGAGTATGTGCTCTTTCTGGGCACTGGCCACGGTATCAATGAGCAGGTCATGGGCGCGGTCGGCGCGGCCAGTGTGGAGATCTGTCCGCATGTCTTCAAGTGCAGTCCTGTACCAGTCCTTGTCTTCCTCGACGGCGCGCAGCTCATCCTCCAGGAGGCCGTTCGCGTCCTGATTCTGTCGTATGAGACTCGCCAGTTCCACCACCTGCGCCTCGGTGTTGGCCAATTTGCGTTCGAGGCGGAAGGAGTAAAACTGCAGCGAGTTGTGCTCGCGCCGCAGTTCGTCGTGCGCGGCCTTGGACACTGTCTCCGAGACCAGTTTGCCGTAGTGCGTCGCCGCTTGGAGGAGCATGTCGCGCAGGGCTTCCACCTGCGTTACGAGTTCTTCCCTCTGCGCTTCGCCGCGTCTCCGGTCCGCGTCCAGTTCCGCTCTGACTTTTGCGGTCTCCCCTTCGGCCAGTTCAAGCTGCGTTCGGGCCTTGGCACTTTCTCCTGATCGCGCCCTTTCTTCCTTTGCTCTTGCGTTGATCGCATCGCGTAGTTGGGACTCGAGACCTTCCCTGCGCTTCTTCTCCAAAGCCATAGCTTTTTCGAGATCGATGATACGTTGATCCCGCTCGTTTAGCTCATCGCGGCGAGCAGCATTAGTTGAGTCTGCAGTTTGCTTTACTCGTACCACCTCGTTGTATTTCGTTTGGATCCCAGCACGCTCGGCCTCAGCGACGCGTAGCTTTGCCCGCAGATCCTTGATTTCAGCCTGGTCGGTAAGTGCAGACCTCTTTAAATCCTGGATCTTCGTATCCTGCGTGTCTACTTGCTTCTTCAACTTGTCTATTCGCGTCAATCGGTCTGCGTTACTCCTCCGCACGACTGAGAGCTCCTTTGTGACGCTGTCAAGGTCTGCCTGATGCTACATCCAAGAGTCAGGTGACCACAAAGACACGAAAGAAACTAAATATCACACTTGTTTCTTTCCATCAGCATGAATCTTCTCCAGATTTTCAAGTTTCCGTTGAAGCACCGCATACCTGTCCTTTTGGGTTTGCACATTCTCCTGCATCTTGGTGATTGGGTCAGAGTATGAAACTAGCGCGAGTGTAAACAAAGACAAAGAGACGCGTCGCGAGTGCTCATCACGTGACTACCATGACCCTCCTCGCTTCCACTCCCTTGTCTTGCCTCCCGCCTCCCCTTCGCCCGATATGACTCTCCTCAATGCCGGAGATACCGCGTAACCAAACTCCTCCAGCTCTTGCACAGCTACGGCATACCGCGCGTCCTTCTCCAACACACACCGTTGGATGATCGCCTCATACACCGACAGTGGTGGGTAAAGGTTTTCCCCCTTCATCTCTTCCAGGTAGAAAAAGGCGTCTTCGTATGTCTGCCCCGTGAGGCACAGAACGATCAGCCGCTCGTACGTCCTTGCGTCTGGTTTGATGTTCGCCTCCTTCATCTCAACGATGAGCCGATTGCCCAACTCCCGATTCCGCCCAGCAATGCAGCCCGAAAGGAGGAGGTGATATGTATCAAGAGTCGGCTTGACGTTTAAATCTGCACACATTTGATATGTTCCAAATGCGCGTTGCAGATCTCCCAGAGAAACGGATGCCTGGATGATGACGTTGACGGATGACACATTGACTGTCTCGCCCTCGGAATGAAGGGCTTCGAGTGCATCCAAAGCGCCGTCTATAGCGTCCGTACTGACTCGAATTGCCTCGAAAATAGGGCGTTCGGTTTCGGGGTTTGGCTCGATATTATTTTGTCGTATGAGGGTGAGCGTTCCCAACGCTTCCTTAATACGGTTCGTGCGAGAAAAGGATTCAAGGATAGGGGCAAAGTGATATTCCCGTAGGTCAACACCGATGGTCTTCAGAACACGGAGCACGTCCATAGCCAGTTCAGGGAGTCCATGTCGGCCGGCAGTATGAAGAACCTCAATGGCGCAACCCTCATCCGGTAGAACCTTGAGTTCATTCGTAACTTTAGGCCATATGTGGAGGACGCCTTCTTTCTAAGCAGTCGTATACGTGGTAAGTCCCGCGGGTCCTAGACAATTTGAGACGATACCTACGTAAAGAGATTCAGAAGCAGACAGCAAACAGGACACCCAGACGTGCGTGCCCAATCTACGCACAGAAGAGGCTTCATAATTCTCAGCGAGTTCTAGCGCGAGGCGCGGCATTCTTCTCTGAGCAGCAAGGGTGATCACACCCTCTGCAGTTTTAAGTGTGGGAGACAACCCACGACGTTCCATTTCAACCAGGAATTTGAACGCCATTTCCAAGTTTGAGTCGTCTAGATACCTTTGAATAAGCGGCGCATATGTGCCCTCGGTATGCTCTATGCCAGCAACTCGCATCACTTCGAGTACTGACCAAGTAGCTTCGTGAGGTGCGAAACGAACAGACTGCAATAAAAAACATAATATCAGCAGGCTCTTCAAAGACGTAGTGTTTATCAGGTGCACCTGCAAAAGAAACCTGTACGTCTCGATGTCTGGCATAATGCCTGCCGCTTTCATGTCGTCCACTAGAGCCCAAGCCTCGTCTTCCAAGCCATGCCTCCCAAAGAGCTCCATCGCTGAGTTGTATGTCAGGAGATCTGGTCTTATTGCGAGCTCCTTCATCTCCTTGAGGATCTCTACAAGCTTGAGTGGATGACCTATATCCACGGACTGTCCGAGCCTCAAATTAAAAGCCGTAATCCCAGGCGATGGCATCGAGTGTTGGTTAAAATTCCATGGCTTATTTGCAGCTCTAAATACCCTTTCTGGCTCCGTCTTTGTGAGAGAACCGCCGCTGCGGCGGTTTGAACGATCGTGGGGAGGAGGGTGTCGTTGCAGACGTTGAGAGAGGGAATCTGAATGATAGGTGGTTATACAAGGACCGACTGGACTGGATTTGCAGTGAGGTAGTACCATTTGAATAGAGGGAGACAGGAATGCCTGCTACTTGTCTGGCCACACGCTCCCGAGGTAGCGCAAGGGCCGACCTTGTAAGCATGACCAGCAGAGGGAGAGGGAGTATGACGAAGACACGCGAAACACGAAAAAGGAAAGAGCTCTCACGTGACTGTGAGACACCTGTTTGCTCGTTCGGCCCAAGTTCACTTTCTTCCCCTCTCCTCTCCCACGCGCTCGACGCGTCTTACACTTCTCTTTAATAATGGTAGGTTGCATTGGCATAACTATTGCGCATCATCATCCTCACTTATACTATCCCAGTTCTATTCAGAAGCTATCTTATCCCGTCGCGGGCCCCTCGCCAAAGTATGGCTCGCCGCACACATGGAACGAAAGCTCTCCAAAGCCCAGACTCTCCAAACCGACATAGAGCAGTCAGTTGGTAAGAAATTTGTACACTCTTGAATCCCAACTGCAATCGCTCAACGAATCTCGTATACAGACGCAATCATGGGCCAGGAGGTTGAGATTATGGCCCTCCGGCTGAGCGGTCAGCTACTTCTCGGTGTCGTGCGCATCTATAGTCGAAAAGCCAAATACTTGCTCGATGACTGCAACGAAGCGCTCTTAAAGATCAAGATGGTGTGTGCTAAGCTACTAATTGAGATCACACTTACCGATCCCCCTCCAATAGGCGTTTCGACCAGGTGTCGTGGATTTGACAGAAGATCAGCTCGCTGTCAACCGCAATGCCATTACACTCCCCACCAGTAATCTTGATCTCGATATTCTGCTCCCGGACATCAATTGGTGAGCTGTCTGCTAATTCTCTGCGGCATGTCTTCTTCATGGTTTCCAGGGATATCGACTTTGAGGACCGAGAAATTCAGCCTCAGGGGCACCATATGGCTCGTCAAGCCGATATCACACTCACGACAGCCGATGACCTTCAATTCGGTGTCGACGATAGCGGATATGGCTTCGATCTGGGCCCGTCGGATGGTATCGGATCACAAGACTACGAGGTTGACCTTGGATTGACATTTGGGGATGAACCCGTGACTCCGCGCGAACGCAGCGAGGCCGACGATATGAGTGTCGAAGTGGGTCGTGATGCAGCACCACTACGACCCCCGCGCGAGTCACTTGACTCCCATCTACTCAAGCAAACCGGTGACGAACTCGACTTGTTGTCTCATCACAGCCGAGCCCCGTCTGAACATCCCTTTGGCGGCGATCTGGACTTCGGTTTTGGCCCAGAAGAGGGTCTGAATATTGACCTTGACCTCGATTTCGGTGATCGGCCCATGAGTGACGGGGGAAAGACCCCAGAGCAAACCCGGTCACCTTCTAGAGCCTGTGCGTAGCGTAAAGTGGTACATTCGGTATCCCTCCTCACACTACCCCACAGCTTCGGTGTTGAGCGAGTTGAGTGAAATACCCGTAACTCCGCCCGCAGATGTCGAGATGGCAGAACCGGTTGTGGTTGTTGGAGAACAGCAGCAGCCAGAACAAACCGAAGAACCAGTAGTGGAGGAGAAGCACAAGCGCAAAAAGAAGCAAATCTTTGATGACCTCACGGAGCTAGATGGTCGTGGCCGTGGTGGTCTAGGACCGCTCAATGCCATGGACATCTCATCCATTCTTACCGATCATCAATACCTTCCACGCTCTTCGGTCGTTATGCGCCTTCTCGAAATTCGCGAGGATCCCATCGCACACTTTCTACCCACAAAGGTGACCCCAAATGGCACATTTTTCTTTGCCGGGCCTCCAGGCATTGCACCAGAATTGCAAGAGATGTTCATGCGTCCAGTTGCGACCTACGTTCCTTCCAGCAAGCGCAGGGGTGCATCACCAGAAAAGCCAGCGAGCAAACGTGCGCGGATTGAACCAGAGGGCGAGGGTAGCGTTCCACCCGAGGACGAAGGTGAACCTGGACAGGCACGCCGTGCAAGCGTCGCGCCAAGTCAGGGTATTGGGGGCGAGGCGCTCGGGCGTGAGAGCATCGGCCCAAGGTTCGAGTTTGACAACACCGGGCTCGGAATGGAAGACTTCCAGATGGACATCGGCAGAGAGGATCTGCCGCCGGTGGAACTTATCCGTGAAAAGTCAGCGGCGCCATCGGAGCTTACTCGCATCTCCAGGACGAGCACTCCTGCACTCGAAGAAGGCGAAGAAACTTATGCCGACCTTGAATGTCCCATAGCCGCGTTTGACATGAAGGGTTCCAGCCAAGTGTCAGAGTCGGATGGCGCGGCCACGAGCACAGATGGAAAGGGCTACAGTAAGAACACCGTCCGCGCCCTCGGTATCATCCGAAAGGAATTGGAACCAGTGGAGAGTGAGGGGAAGGTTATGAGTTTCAACCACATGGCAACAAAGGTACGCATTTCTTACGTTCACAATCATGTTCTGAACGTACACTAATGGTTGCTGGGCCGCAGGCGACTCGGCGTGCTGCGGCGGCATTCTTTTTTGAGGTCCTCGTCCTGGGCACACGCGACTGCATTCACATATCTCAGACGGCACCGTTTGAAAACATTGAAGTTCGCTCGAAAGCCAAATTATGGGAACGTCAACGGCACGGATCTACCGCACCATCTATATCGTCATCTATGGGTCCGTAAGAGAATTTACGCGAACTTGTTCTTGGATGTGACTTTGTGTTTGCTTTTTCCTTTACGACTTTTTTGCATACGAGCTCTCAAACTAGCGATACCTCCCTCCCATTTCCTCGCTTTGTACTTTCTCGTTTTAACGCACGTCTTTGGCTACTACGTACTTAAGCTATTCCTTCCTCTTGTTTGTCTTCTAGTTAGTGAATATGTAACGTCGCAACTGTTAGTTAGTATCTTAGCCTTGACATGGGCCAGTTGGAGTTCTGACTAACTGTTGACACCGCTGCTGCGCAGCGACGTCCCGGGTGCCAGGTCTGACTCTACAGGACAAAGGACAAATGCCCGAAGAGATCGCGTTCAGGATAACCATAACGAACGCGATATACAATGTGACGCAATCAGGGGCACCACAATAATCAGGTACCTGAGGATCTGGGAGGGCCACCATGCGCGAACGCCAAGTACATACCTGACGCTGGACGGAGAAAGCACGTTGGGGAAATGGCTGTATTTCCTAGCGCCGTTTCCTGAAAATGTTCTTTCTTTTCACTAACGCCGTGGAAAGTTGTGTCACACGGGCGGGAAAAATAACAGAATTCATTCCGTTCTTCCGTCGCTACGGAACGTTGACGGCCGGCGGGAGTGCTAAGGGTTACA
>Ga0209488_10001515_pt1 | contig 19815 bp, 16 predicted proteins | sample Rivendell_Oct201_8_FD_188349 | JGI IMG/M metagenome (GOLD analysis project Ga0209488, IMG submission 188349) | Vadose zone soil microbial communities from the Eel River Critical Zone Observatory, Northern California, USA -... | ecosystem: Environmental > Terrestrial > Soil > Vadose zone >...
TGGTCGCGACGAGGTCGAGGTCGACGACCTTGGCAGGAGCACCCTTGTCGCCGGCCGCCAACGTGTCGAGCGAATGCGACAGGCGAACGAGCCGCTCGGCCTCGTCCCAGAGCGATTCGAATGTCGCCCGGTCCGGCTCGATGACGCCGTCGCGTAGCGCCTCGAGATAGCCCTGGAGGTTCGTAAGCGGCGTCCGCAGCTCGTGGGCGGCGTTGGCGATGAACTCGCGGCGCATCCGCTCCTGCTCCTCGAGCGACGCGGCCATCTGGTTGAACGAGTCGGACAGGCTGACGATCTCGTCCGGGCCGCGCCGCGGAATCCGGGCGCCGTAGTCGCCATCGGCGATCTGCCTCGCGGCCGCGCCGATCTCCTGGAGGGGTCGGGCCAGTCGGGCCGCGAGCATGCCGGCGAGGACCATGGCGGCGACGATGGCGATGACGGTGGTCGCGAGGACGACCCACACGACGGTGTCGGCGAACATCGCCTGGCTCGAGTCGGCGCTCTCACCGTGCCTGGTCATGAGGTCGGCGAAGCTGCGCCCACCGATGACGACGACGCCGACGGCGAGGATCGCGATCGCGAGGCCGGCAACGACCAACGCGGCGGCCGCGATCCGGGCCGCGATCCCGCCCGTGCGTCTGGCGATCACGAGGTCATACCGTCGCGCCTGTCACGAGGCGCCGGCTCGCGCCGGGCCGGCGGTCGTTGGGTCGTCTGAGGCCTGGGCCGCCGGTGCGGCCCGATAGCCCACGCCGCGAACGGTTGCCACGTAGCGCGGCCGCTCCGCGTCGTCGCCGAGCTTGTCGCGCAGCCGACCGATGTGGACGTCGACCGTCCGATCGAGCACCTCGGCCTCGTCCTGGCCGTAGACCGCATCGAGAAGCTGGTCGCGGGTGAGGACCCGGCCGTCGGCGTCGAGGAGGGCGACGAGCAGCCGGAATTCGACGGCGGTCAAGGGCACGAGTCGATCGCCGATCCGGACCTCGTGGCGGCTGCGATCGACCACGAGATCGGCGTGGCGGATGGGTTCAGTCGCGTCGGACGTACCCGCCAGAGCGGCCCGGGCAAGGATCCGCTGGACACGAAGGACGAGCTCGGCCGGCGAGAACGGTTTCGGGAGGTAGTCGTCGGCGCCGGCGGTCAGGCCAGCGATTCGATCGTCGGTCATGCCGCGCGCCGAGAGGATGATGACCGGCGTCTGATCTGTCCGGCGAACCGCCCGAAGAGCCGCCAGCCCGTCGACCTCGGGGAGCATGAGGTCAAGGACGACCAGGGCCGGGGCCTCGAGGGCGATCGCCGACAGGGCGCTTCGGCCGTCCGTTGCCTCGATCACCCGGTAGCCGGCCCGCTCGAGATACATCCGGACGAGGCGAACGATCTTGATGTCGTCGTCGACGACGAGGATCGGTCGATCGGGCGGCTGGCTCATGGCGGCATCGTAGGTCGCCGACGAGGGGCAGTCGATGACGATCCGGTGAAGGCGCCTTCCCGCTGGCCGCGTGCTCCGGCCAAACTCGTGCTCGCGCGAAAGTTGCAGCTTTCGGCGGCGATGCCGTTCGTTGCATATTTGGCCGGAGGGCTGGGGCCGGAGGGTTGGGGCCGGAGGGTTGGGGCCTGAGGGCTGGGCCGGAGGGCCGGATCGGTCAAAAGCGAGCCGCCGTGTGACGGTTGGTCCGCCAAGCAAGCCATCCCGCCAACGCGCCGATCGATATGCAAAGAACGGCATCACCAAAGGACAGTCCAATTCCGCGGCCAAGCGAGAGCGGGCCAAGCAAGAAGATCCGTTTTCGGGATGGCGCGATTCGCACCGGCCCGCCAAACTTCGAGGATGCGCGCCCTCATCTTCGATCTCGACGGGACCCTCGTCGACACCGTCTACGGCCACGTCTTTGCCTGGCAGCAGGCGCTCGGGGAGGCCGGCTGGCCGATCGAGGGCTGGCAGATCCACCGCCGGATCGGGATGAGCGGCGGCCTTTTCACCCGCGCAGTCGCCCGGGCGTCCGGTCGTGACCTCACCGACGACGAGGCGGAAGCGATCCAGCGACGCCACGGCGAGATCTTCCGCTCGATCCTGCCGACACGAACGCCGTTGCCCGGCGCCGTCGAGCTGCTCGCCTGGCTGCGCGACAACAACGTCGTCCATGGGATCGCCACGTCCGGTCGCCACCCCGAGATCGACGAGTCGCTACGTGTGCTCGGCGTGCCACCGGAGACGGTCGTCGTCGATCGCGGCGACGTCCTTCGGGCCAAGCCGGAGCCGGATCTCTTCCTCGCGTGCCAGGAGCGGCTCGGCGTCCAGATCGCGGATTGCTACGTCGTCGGCGACGCGGTCTGGGACCTGCTCGCGGCGCGTCGCGCGGGGATGCTGAGTGTCGGGCTGCTGTCGGGTGGCTATGGCGAGGATGAGCTCACCGCGGCCGGCGCCTTCCGCGTCTACCGAAACGCAGCCGAGCTGTTCACCTCGCTCGACGAGCTCGGCATCGGCTGAGGGGCCCTCGCCGCTATCGCTCTCCGGCGAGATAGGCGTGCCAGAGGATCCGCGCCGCGACGGCTCGCCAGGGTTGCCAGGCGGCCGCGATCGCCCGCTGCTCATCGCGAGTCGGAAGTGCGGCGAGGCCCTTCGCGCGGCGCGTCGCGGCGGCCAGCGCGAGGTCGCCGTCCGGCCAGATATCGGGACGACCGAGCGCCATCAACAGGTAGATGTCGGCGGTCCAGCGCCCGATCCCGGCGACGGTCATGAGCACCGTGCGGGCGTCGTCGTCTGGCGCGGCGGCGACAGCCGCCAGGTCCAGTCGGGCGCTCGTCAGGTCCGAGGCCAACCCGACGAGATAGCCCGCCTTCTGGCGCGTGAGTCCGGCGCCGCGCATCGCCTCCTCGCCGAGTTCCAGAACGGCCTGCGGCGTGAGCGGGGCGGAGGCATCGATACCGAGCGCCGAACGGAGCCGCCCGACGGCGGCAAGGGCCGACCCGAGCGAGACCTGCTGCTCGAGGATGATCTGGACCAGCGTTTCGAAGCCGGGCTCGCGGCCCCACAGCGGCGGGGCTCCGTGACGGGCGACGATGGCGGCCAGGTCCGGGTCGGTCGCCGACAGTGCATCGACGGCGAGGAGGAGTGCGGCGTCGTCGAGGGCGGGCATCCACGCAGGATATGCAGGATGGAATGACGAAGCGGCGACCCGACCAGTCTCATCGACCAATCGGATCGCCGCTCGAGGCTACGAACCTAGACGGACGGCGAGCTCGGCGCCGTCGGTGTCGTCGGGGTGACCGGACTCGGAGTCGTCCCGCCGTTGCCGCGGTTGGTCCCGCTCCCGCCCATGTTCGGGCAGTTGTGGGTCGACTTCGGAGTCGTGGTCCCACCGTTCGGGGTGGTCGTCGCGCCCGGCGCCGCCGGCGAGGCCGACGGGTCGGGACTCGCCGCGAACGCCACGGCGGCGCCCCCGACGATGAGGAGCATCCCCGACAGGGCGATCGTGGCGACCGCCCGGCGGACGCCGCCGAACGATTTCTCCGGCTGTGGATCCGACGGCTGCGGGTCGAACGGGGTCGCCGGCCACGGTTCCGTCGGCGGTTGGTTGAAGCTATCCATTGCTTCTCCTGGTGCGGTGCTGGTTGTTCGTGCGGGTGCGTGTCATCTCGCCATCGACTGGACCTCCAGCGCGGGGGATTGGTTTGCGAGCAGTCATGGGAGCCGGCCGAACCACAGGCTGGCGAGCCCGGCGCCGGCAACGACGCAGACGAGGGCAGCGGCTGCCATCGCCGACGTGACCTCCTGCGTCTCGGGGACGTAGCCGATCCGCGACTGGAGGTGGTCGTAGACCGCCTGGAGATCGGCCGAGGTCGGCGCATCGAACGCCGTCCCGCCGGTGACCTCGGCGATGTTCGCCAAGGTCGCCCGATCAGGCGGCACGTCGACGGTGACCAGTTCGCCCTGGTCGTTCTGGACCTGCACCTGTCCCGTCGGCGTGCCGAGCGCGATCGTGTAGATCGGGACCCCGAGGGTCGACGCTCGATTGGCCGCATCTAGCGGGTCGGTCGAACCGGTCGAGTTGGCGCCGTCGGAGAGGAGGATCCCGGCGACCAGCGGGGTGGTCGTCGCGGTTCCGGCACTCGGCGCCGGCGTCGGCGCGGCGCCCGAGCCGGGGCTGGCGCTCGGGTTCGGCGTCGGTGTCGGCGTCGCCGCCCCGCCGGGCGTGGTCGCAGCCGCGCCGGCTTTCTGGACGTTCTCGGCCACGTCGAGCATCGCGTTGAGCGCGTCGCCCATCGCGGTCCCGCCCTTGGCGACGAGGCCGTCGATCGCCGCCCGGACCGTCTGGCGGTCGGCCGTCGGCTCGACGAGCGTCCGTGGCTGGCTCGAGAAGGCCACCAGACCGACCCGCACGCCGGCAGGCAGCTGGTCGAGGAAGGCCGTCGCTGCACTCTTCGCCGCGTCGAGACGGGTTGGCGACACATCGACCGCCGTCATCGAGCCCGAGATGTCGATCCCGAGGATGACGGTCGCATCCTCGCGGGGAACGTTGACCAGCATCGTCGGTCGGGCGAGGGCGAAGAGGAGGCCGCCGATCGCGGCGAGGTAGAGCGCCGGCGGCAGGTGCCGGCGCCAGCCGGGTCGACGCGGCGCCAGGTTCGCCAGCAGCTCGAGATTCGTGAAGCGAACGGCGTATCGCGACCGACGATGCTGTGTCCAGACGTAGGCACCGATCGCGACGGGGATGAGGAGGAGGCCCAGCAGCAGCTGAGGGGCGAGGAAGTTCATACCGATCGTGCCTTCCCGCCCAGGCTCCGGACCATCTCCGGCAGCCACGGTCCGGACGTCGACAATCGAACGTGCCGAACCGCCAACTCGCGGAAGACCGACCGGACGGCCGCGCGCTCGTCCGCCGCAGCCGAGCGGAACTTCTCGCGGAGACGGCGATCGCCCGTGTCGGCTCGCAGCGTCCGACCGGATTCGGGATCGACGAGCGTCAGCTCGCCGATGTCGACTAGCTCGTCCTCGCGAGGATCGACGACCTCGATCGCGACGACAGTGTGGCGACCGGTCAGCTCCGCGAGCGCCGAGCGCCAGTCGCGCGGACCGCGAAAGTCGGAGACGACGACGGCCAGGCTCGCGGCCGTCCGCGATCGGGCGACGAACCGCATGGCCGCGGCGGGCGACGTCTGGCCGCCGCCCTCCTCGGCCGCGTCCTCGCGCAGGATGCCGACGAGGCCGAGCATTCCCCGGCGCCCGGCGATGGGTGCGAGGAACCGCTGGCGTGTCCCACCGAATGTGACGACGCCCAGCCGGTTGGCCCGACGTGCCGCGAGCCGCCCGACGATGACCGCGACGCCCGCGGCCACGTCGGCCTTCCGTCGATCGGCGGTCCCGAAATGCATGCTGGCCGACCCGTCGAGCAGCAGCCACGTCGTTAACTGGCGCTCCGGGACGTGCTCGCGGACGTGCGGCTCGCCCGTCCGGGCGGTGACGTTCCAATCGATCGATCGGACGTCGTCACCGGGGACGTAGGGGCGGATCCGGTCGAGCTCCATGCCGGCGCCGGCGCCGATCGCCGCGTAGTCGCCGGGCATGACGCCTCGCGACCTGCGCCCGAGCGGCAGCTCGAGCGCCGAAACGAGCGCATCGGGGATCGAGCCCGGGCCGGGTCGTGCCGCCGTCGGCCGCGCGGCGGCAAGGAGACCGAGATCGCTCATGCCGGCGACTCTGCTGCAAGCGTCTCGAGCCGCGGTGCCGGGACGACCCCGACGATCCGGCTGATGATCGAGTCCGGGGTGATTCCCTCCGCCAGGCCCGCGTAGCTGAGGACGAGGCGGTGGCGAAGAACGTCCGGGGCGAGCTCCGTGACGTCGGACGGGATCACGTAGCGCCGACCGCGCAGGAGTGCCAGCGCACGCGCCCCGTGGATGAGGTTGATCGAGCCGCGCGGGCTGGCGCCATACGACACGTACGCCCCGAGATCCGCCAGGTTCCAGCGGCCCGGCCGGCGGGTCGCGTCGACGAGGGTGACGGCGTAGCTGACGATCCGCGGGTCGACGTAAACGTTGCCGACGCTCGACTGGAGGATGCGCAGGCTGTCCGGATCGAGGACGGCGCGAGGCTTGAGGGTTCCGCCCATCGACCGGTTGACGATCTCCGCCTCCTCGGCCGGGCTCGGGTATCCGAGGCGGATCTTGAGCATGAACCGGTCGACCTGGGCCTCCGGCAGGGGATAAGTGCCCTCCGCCTCGATCGGGTTCTGGGTGGCCAGGACGAGGAACGGATCCGGTACGGCGTGGGTCGTGTGACCGATCGTGACCTGGTGCTCCTGCATCACCTCGAGGAGGGCCGACTGGACCTTGGCGGGCGCCCGGTTGATCTCGTCGGCGAGGAGGAAGTTGGCGAAGACCGGGCCGAGCTCGGTCTCGAAGGTCGCCCGATCGGGTCGGTAGATACGGGTTCCGACGAGGTCCGCGGGGACGAGGTCGGGGGTGAACTGGATCCGTCGGAACGAGCCGCCGAGGATGTCGGCCAGGGTCTTGATCGTCAGGGTCTTCGCGAGGCCGGGCACGCCCTCGAGGAGGAGGTGGCCGCCGGCGAGCAATCCGACCAGGATCCGCTCGAGCATCGCGTCCTGGCCGACGATCACCCGACGGACCTCGAACAGGATGGCTTCGGCGGTTGCTCGTGAGTCGGACGGATCGGGGAGGACCCGCAGATCCGGGTTCTCGGTTGAGGGTTTCGTCATCGTGACCTCGCGGTATGGGTGCGCGAGGCGGGGGGAGGAACGCCTCGCGCACCGTTGAAAACGGGCCGCCGGAAGGAGGCGACCGTCCCCGGAGTTTCGAGGCGGTGTCTTAGAAGCCTCTGAGAATGTGGGTGCTGGCTCCCGGTTCGCCCGTTGTTCCTGCTGCCCAGTACAGGAGGCGCGCTGGCGGCGGCCCGGCGGCAGCCCGGCGGCCGAGGATCTAGGGCGGGGGCAATCCCAGTGCGCGCGCTGCCCATGGAAGCGCCGCTCGCGCCTGCATGAGCTGGAGCGGCCGAACGTGCGGCGCGTCAGGGATCGGCGGGCGTCCCGCTCCGGCGCAGAAAAACCCCGCGACCCAGGCGGCAAGCCCCGGGGCATCTGGAAGGATCGACTCCGGCGGCGGGCCACCCTCGGCGTGGAGGCTCGGTAGCCAGAACGCGACGTCAAGGTCAGGGTTGCCGAGCCGAGCGTGATTCCAGTCGATGATGATCGCGCGACCGTCGCGGAAGCACAGGTTGTCGCTTCGGATGTCGAGATGGACGAGCGCGTCGCCGGCCAGTGCAGCTCCCGATGCCGCATCCGTCATGGTGCTCAGGGCCGCGTCTAGCCAGGCCGCCGAGCACAGGCCCAGGGCGAGGAACGGCGCCGGTTCTGCGGCGATGCCCTGCCACTCGGCGCCCGAATCGAGCGAGCGGTGGACGAGGTGCTCGGGTGGCGGCGTCTCGCGTATCGCGGCGAGGGCATCGAGGACGGCGGCGACCCGCTCATCCGTCCAGGGAGGCGGCCAGTCTGCAGCGGAGAGGTCCTCGAGCGCGAGGGCCGGCCGTTCACCGTCGTCGTCGAAGCCGCGAACCTGCGGGAGGAACCAGCCGCGCAGGGAGGTGTAGTTGCGCCACTCGGCGCGGAACCAGTCGGCCGTGATGTCGGTCGCGCCGATCTTCACGAAGGCCGATCGGACGCCGGGGCTCGGGCCGTGACCGTCTGCCACGATCCAGCGGGCAGCGGTCCCGGCGCCGGTGCGACCGACCGTCGCCGGGCGGAATTGACGTGGCCGCCAGCCGAGCGCGCGCTCCATCCGGTCGATGTCGCCGGCAGGAGGCATGACGCTGTCGGGCGGATCGGTCATCGCGTCAACGCGAGTCGAGCTCCTCGGCCAGCTCGTCGAGCGTCTCGATGACCGCGGCCGCACCCGCACCGATGAGGGCAACCGAATCGACCGCCGACCCGGCCGTCACCCCGATCGCGACCATGCCGGCAGCGACCGCCGAAACCATGTCCCAGGTCGAATCGCCGACGTACCAGCACCGAGCCGGCTCGACCCCGAGCTCGCGGGCGGCGAGGAGCAGGAGGTCCGGCTCGGGCTTGGCGTGCTTCACGTGGCTGGCGTCCACGATCATCGGCTCAGCGGCCAGGCCGAGCGCCGCAACGGACGTGGCCACTTGCGCCTTGCGACTCGATGTCGCGATCGCCCACCTGATGTCGCGGGCCTCTATCGCGTCGACCAGTCGGCGAACGCCCGGAAGCGGCATCGGTGAGCGGTTGAGTCGCTCGTAGATCTCACCGGAGAGGTGGTCGATCTCCTCGGCGCGCGCCTCGTCGATCGGCACGCCGGCGATGGCCGCGACCTCCTTCGCCAGCCTCTTCCCGTCGAGCCCGATGAGCGGCGCGAGCTGCTCCCGGCTGGTCGGCAGGCCGGCTTCATCGAGCGCCTTGAGCCAGGCGGCAATACGCGTCTCGACGGTGTCGACAAGGGTCCCGTCGAGGTCGAACAGGACTGCGGCCGGCAATGGAAATCGATCGAGGTCGCTCGGCATCGGGCTACGGTAACGGGTCTGCTTGCATCTGCCCGAGTCCTGGAACGCCCGGCGTTCATTCCAGCGGTCGGCGGGACGCGGGAAGCCGATTTCGGCCGGCTCGGCCGCCAGTTGGACCACCCAGCGTTCAGTCCGGCGGATGAGGAGCCCCGGAACACGGATTGCGCGCGGCTCCGCCGCCGGTAGGAACGCCCGGCGTTCATCGAGCGGTTGACGTGCCCTATGACCGGCGACAATCAGGCCCGTGATGATCGGTCGGCAGGCAAGGGAGGCGCTCGGGACGCGCCGCGTTTCGGTCATCCTGTCGGTCGCAGTCTTCCTGCTGCCGATCGCATTCGTCGCGCTCGTTCCGAACCCGTTGACCCAGCCGCTTGGTGTCGACTTCTCGCTTTATCGCGACGTCGCCGCTCGGTGGCTCGCCGGCGGTCCATATTTCGAGCCCCACCAGCTCACTGGTCCGTACACGATCGAGGCCGGGGACATCCTGTACCCGCCCGTCGGGCTGTGGCTGTTCGTGCCGTTCGTCGTCGTGCCGGCGATCTTCTGGTGGGCCATCCCGATCGGCATCACGGCCTGGTCGATCTGGCGGCTCCAACCGAGGCCGGAGGTCTGGCCGATACTCGCCCTCTGCGTCGCCTGGCCGACGACGCTGCTCAAGACCTGGACCGGCAATCCGGTGATCTGGGCCATGGCGGCGATGGCCCTCGGAACCCTCTATCGGTGGCCGGCGGTGTTCGTCCTCCTCAAGACGAGCCTCTTTCCGTTCGCGTTCTTCGGGGCGAACCGACGACGCTGGTGGGTCGCACTAGCGGTGCTCGTGGTCATGTCCGTGCCGTTCGGCTCGCTCTGGGCCGATTGGCTGGCTTCGGTCGCCAACTCGCGCGGCGGCGGCCCGCTCTACTCGTCCCTGGAGATCCCGATGCTGCTTCTGCCGCTGGTCGCCTGGGCCGGCCGGACGAGATCTTGAGGGCGAGCGGCAACGGTCGACGCAGCCTGCCCACGGATGCAGTGCACCACCCAACCCCTATGGTCATCCTCCAAATACGTTGCCTTGAGGAGGCAGCCAAGCTATCCGATGCGTATCGTCCCACTTGACTGACCGCTTCAGGGGCCACCGCATTGTCCGAAGACCTAGATCTTCTCCAGGCTCGACTCGCTCGGGCCCGTCGACGACTCGACGAGGCGATGCCCCACAGCCCCGACTGGGATGCCGCAGCCGAGGCGGTCGACGACCTGACATTGCGACTCGAGCGTGCCCTCAGCGAGCGAATCGTCCGCATCTGACCAACCGACCTTGCCAGGATCGCACTTCGGGTCAAAACCCCGTCGCGCCTAACGGCAGCGCTCGGCCGTCGTTGTCGAGGATGAGGCCCTCGGCACAGACATCGTCCCCCCGGCGGTGGAACCTGACCGGGGGTCTCGCTTTGCATGCGGGTCCTGCGAGCAGCGCTCGAATACCCCTGGGGACAGATGAAGAAATTGGGGTGGCCTACGGGTCTCGAACCCGTAACCTTCGGATCCACATTCCGATGCTCTGCCGATTGAGCTAAGGCCACCGCGGATGCCCGCCGGATCGTCTGGTCGGCCGCGCGGCAGGACCGCTGGCCGCCCACGCGAGCGCGCCGAAGTCTACCGCACCGCCTCCGCCGCTCGCTCATGACAGGGCGCCGACCGCGACTGCCCGGGAAGCCAAATCCACGCCCACGCGGCCCTGGTGCAGTGCGGTGTTCTCCGGAGCAGTCGCTGGTACGGCTGGGCCGTGGCGTCGGGACCTTCGCGCCGCTGACTGGTCCGGAACCGGCCCCTACGGTCAGGACAGCCCCGGACTGCTCACTCCGCGGCAGCACGAGAAACCGCACCCGATGACCTTTATCCCCGCGACTCGACCGTTCCTCGCAGCCACGCCCCGCGGCCTCATCCCGGACCGATCGGGCAGCCGCCAGGACATCCGCCGGATTGCCCTCGGGCTGGCGGTGGCGTTTGGGATCACAGGGATCGGGCTGTTGGCCAGCGCCGGCCCGACGTACGCCTGGGACGCCAACAGCTTCAACTCCACGTCCGAGCGCCAGCTCGTGAGCCTCACCAACCAGGCCCGGGCGGCGGCCGGTCTGCGCGCCCTGAAGATCGATTCGACCTTGACCTCGATCGCCCGCTGGCGCAGCAAGGACATGATCGTCAGGGACTACTTCAGCCACAACATCCCCCCGAGCGGCAAGATGGTCTTCTCCGTCCTCGACTCGAAGGGCTACTGCTATTCCCTCGCCGGCGAGAACATCGGCTGGAACAACTATCCGGACGACGTCGCGACCGCGACGATCCAGCGCCAGTTCATGGCCTCGGCCGATCACCGCGCGAACATCCTCGGCAAGCGCTGGGACGTCATCGGCGTCGGCGCCTACAAGGGCCCGACCGGCAAGAAGATGTGGACGGTTCTCTTCGCCGACAAGTGCGGCTCGACCGCCCAGAAGCCGACGCCCAAGCCGACCCCCAGGCCGACCGTGAAGGCGACCCCGAAGCCAACCCCGAAGCCGACCCCCAAGGCAACACCGGAGCCGACGCCGGCGGCACCGATCATCGTCGAGAGCCCGTCACCCGAGCCGACTACCTCACCTGAGCCGACCGATCCGAACGGGTTCGGCGTCGGTCCTGGCGGCAACGGCAATGGCAATGGCAACGGCAGCGACAACGGCAACGGCGGAGCGAGTGGCGGTGGTCCGCCACCGGGTCAGGGCGTAGGCAACCCGGCTGGGGCTGGCGACGCCTCGACGAGCATGCGGGTCGTCGATGAGTCGGCACCGCCCGGCCTCTTCGAGACGATCGTCGGCGACGTGACGGGGTTCTTCCTCGGCGCCTGAGCCACCTCTCATGTGCCTCGTGTCATGTGCCTGGTGAAGCGACGTGATGCGCCAAACCAGGATCCGCATCTGGCCATCTGCACGCCACATGATCGTTAGGGGAGTTGGGCTCGTTCTGCCCGGCCCGTTGGCCCCTGGATCGTGCGTGATCGTGCGCGGGACACCCGTGATTCCAGCTCGAATCCGCCCGAATCGAGGTCCGAACCTCCGTTAACGCTCTCCTGATGTTCGTTTGGCCAGGTAGGAGCACACACGGGCGAAAAGCCGACCCGCGTGGAGCGTCGATGACGCCGGCACGAACAGTGGCACCGGACGCACCCTGAGCACGATCCGCCGCCCGGTCGCCCGGCTACACTGCCCGCGATGCTCGCAATCCCGCCGATCCTCGAGGCGCGCGACCTCACCAAGCGGTATCGCCTCGGGGCGTCGACCGTCGACGCGCTGCGAGGCGTCTCCCTGACCGTCGCCGAAGGCGAGTTCGTCGCCCTCATGGGCCCGTCGGGGTCCGGCAAGAGCACCCTCCTCCAGCTCCTCGGTGGCCTCGATCGGCCCACCGCGGGGACGGTCACGCTCCAGGGCGAATCGATCAGCGAGCTGTCCGACGACGCCGCCACGAAGCTGCGTCGCGATCGGACCGGCTTCGTCTTCCAGTCGTTCAACCTGATCCCGCTCCTCGACGTCCGGGAGAACGTCGCGCTGCCGTTCACGATCGCCGGGCACGACACGGGCCGCGGCGAGCTCGTCGAGCGGATCCGCGACGTCATCGCCCTTGTCGACCTCGCCGGCAAGGAGCACCACAAGCCGGACCAGCTGTCGGCCGGCGAGCAGCAGCGGGTGGCGGTCGCACGCGCCCTCGTGACCCGCCCGGCCCTGCTCTTCGCCGACGAGCCGACCGGCAACCTCGACTACACGACCGGGACGGAGATCCTCGACGCGCTCTGGCGGTCGTGCGTCGAGCGCCACCAGACGATCGTCCTCGTCACCCACGACTCGAAGGCGGCCGCCTACGCCGACCGCGTCCTGGTCATTTCGGATGGCCGGATTCGCGAGGAGATCGACCTCGGCCGACGGCAGACCCACGACGCGACGCCGCTGATCGCCAGGCTCGCCGAGCTAGGGCTGTAACCCGTGGGCGGCCTGACGTCGCTCGCCTGGAGGAGCCTCGCGGCGCGCCCCGGCCGAACGATCCTCTCGATCGTCGGGATCGCTCTCGGTGTCGGCGTCCTGTTCGCGACCCTCGCGACCGAGGCCGGCATCGACTCGTCGATCGACCGGACGGTTCGCGACCTCGTCGGGCGGGCGGACCTGCGTGTCGCCGCCTTCCAGGACCGAACCCTGTCGGCCGACAGCGTCGCCGCGATCGCCGATGCGCCGGGGGTTGTCGTCGCGGCACCGGTCCTCGAGCGCCGGACGTACCTCGCGCCGTCCGTCGACAACCCCGACGCTCTGCCGCCGCCGGTCACGATCATCGGGATCGATCCCGCCCTCGAAGTGCGAGTCCGTGACCTGCCCCTCGTGTCGGGGAGTCCCCTCAGCGCATCCGACGCCCCGGCAGCCATCATCACGGAGCGGCTCGCCGCCGATGACCGCCTGGCACTCGGGGCGAGCGTCGAAGTGCAGTCCGCCAACGGCCCGGTCGACCTCGAGGTCGTCGGTATCGTCGCGGGTGACGGACCGTTCGTCGGCTCGGCCGGGCGGACGGTCCTCGTGCCGATCGACACGGCTCGCCGGATCTTCGGCGAGACGGGCGCCAGCCGGGTCGACATCGTCGTCGGCGAGGGCGCGACGCCGACCGAGGTCGCAGCCGCGCTGGACGTCGCGCTGACGAGCGAGCCCTATGTGCTCTCCTCGCCGCGCGATCTCGCGACATCGCTGCGGGTTTCGACAGCCGATTTCCGCTCGACGACCGGGCTCATCGCGGCCGTCGCCCTGTTCGTCGGGGCGTTCCTCATCTTCAATACGCTGTCGATGACGGTCACCGAGCGAGTCCGCGAACTGGGGCTGCTGCGGGCAGCCGGGGCAACCAGCCGCCAGGTCGGGGGCTTTGTCCTCGTCCAGGCCGTCGTCCTGGGGCTGGTCGGATCGCTCGTCGGGCTGCTCGTCGGACTCGGCCTCGCGCAGCTCATGGCGGGCTACGTCCGGGCGATCGGCTCGATCCCGTTCGAGGCGGCCGACATCGGGGCGAACTCGGCCATCGTCGCCGTCGTCATCGGGCTGTTCGTGACGCTCGCCGCGTCGCTCGAGCCGGCCCGCCGGGCGGGTTCCATCTCGCCGGTCGAGGCGTTGAAGGCCCGCCTCGAGCCGGCTGCCGCGCGCCGGGCGCGGCTGCGCTGGCTGATCGGCGTGTTTGCCGTGGTCGGCGTCGCGGGCCTCCTCGTCTGGCCGCGCGAGAGCGGCATCGCCGGTCTCGTCCGGGCGCTCGCCGTGTACGGGCTGCTCCTGCTGGTCGTCCTCGGTTCGCCGATCGTGCTGGGGCCACTGGCGCGGCTGGCCGGCCTGCCGTTCCGTGGCCTGCGCCTCGAGGAACGGCTCGCCCGAGCCGCGCTCGCCCGCGATCGGAGCCGGACGGCGCTGACCGTCGGGGCGTTGACGATGGGGCTGGCGATGGTCGTGGCGATCGGCGGCGTCGCCGGTTCGTCACGGGCCGAGGCCGCGGCCTGGCTCGCGGAGGTCATCCCCGGCGACGAGCTGGTCACGTCCATCCGCCCGGTTGCGCTCGACGAGGACGCGCCGACCGAGCTGGCGGCCGTCGACGGCGTCGCGCGGGTCAGCCCGATCGCGATCTTCGAGGTCGCCCGCAGCGGCATACGCACCGACGCCGCTGCGGTGTCGGGCGCGGACCTGCTGGCCGACGGCCGGCTGAACCTCGTTGCCGGCGATCGTGCGACGGCGCTACCAGCGCTCGATGCCGGCGGAGCGACGATCCTGCCGCGGTCGCTGGCGGACCGGCTCCATCTCGGCGTCGGCGGAACGGTGACGCTGGCACTCGGCGGGGGCGAACAGCTCGACCTGCGAATCGTCGGCGTGGCCGACCGCACGCTGCCCGGCAGTGCTGGCGAGGCGATCCTCGTCGGCTGGACGGATGCGACGGAGAAGCTGGGCGTTGCCGGCGCCGATGTCTTCGCGATCCGCTACGCGTCGGGCCGCGAGGCCGACGCGCGGCCGGTCCTCGAGCAGACGGCCCGCAGCCTCGCCCTCGAGCCGAACCCGCTCGAGCGGGTCGCGGGAGCCGTCGACGACGCGCTGGGCCGCGTCTTCGGGTTGTTCGACGCGCTGGCGATCGTCGCCGTCATCGTCGCCGCGCTCGGCATCGTCAACACCCTCTCGATGAACGTCCTCGAGCGCGTCCGCGAGCTCGGCGTCCTCCGCGCCGCCGGGATGACGACCCGCCAGGTCCGGCGTACCGTCGTCGTCGAGGCCGGGATCGTGGGAGTGGCCGGGACCATCCTGGGCATTGCGACGGGTCTCGTAGCGGCGGTCCTGATGAGTGCGCTGTCGGGCGGACAGCCGAGCCTCGGTCTGGCGGTTCCGTGGCCATCGATCGCGCTGGCGGCAGTCCTGGGCATCGGCGTCTCCATCCTCGCGGCCTGGTATCCGGCCCGGCTGGCAAGCCAGCTGGCGATCGTCCGGGCGGTCCAGCACGAGTAGGTCCGGTGGTAGACTCGGCCTCCGCGCTGGGGAGAATGCGGCCGACAAAGGGAGCCACGCCCGGATGACGATCGTCCACCCGCGGATGAGCCGCGTCCCATTCGACCAGCGGGGAATCACGCTCGCCGACTTCCTCGTGCCAATCCGGGTGGGGGAGCGGCTGGGGACTCGGGTCCGGCACATCGCCCTCATCGTTGCCGGGGCCCTGCTCATCGCCATCTGCGCCCAGATCACGATCGTCCAGACCGGCCAGACGGTCCCGATCGTCGGCGATTTCCGGATCCAGCTCGCCTCGACACCGGTCCCGATCACGGGCCAGACCTTCGCGGTCCTCGTGATCGGCGGCGCCCTCGGCCTGCGCCGCGGCGTCCTGTCGGTGGCGCTCTACCTGCTCGCCGGGCTGGTGCTGCCGATCTACGCCGGAGGCGGGCACGGCCTCGACAAGTTCATTGGGCGCGATGCCGCCGGGACGATCATCCTCGGCGCGACGGGCGGCTACCTCCTGGGCTTCATGGTCGCGGCGGCGGTGACCGGACGCCTGGCCGAATTGGGCTGGGACCGCCACGTCCTCGGAGCGGTGGCGGCGATGCTCATCGGCAACGTGGTCATCTACCTGATCGGGGTGCCGTGGCTGGCGGCGTCGCTGCCGGAGAAATACGCCGCGACGCGGCTCGAGACCGCGGCTGCGTTCGGACTGACGCCGTTCCTCATCTTCGATGGCCTGAAGCTGCTGCTGGCGGCCATCGCGTTCATCGTTGCCTGGTGGGCCGTCGGTCGGCGGCCGCCGGAGCGCTAGGGTCGACGGAACTCTCGCGCAACCGGTGTGGAGACCGGTCCGTTCGTTCCATCGGCCCCATCGGATGACTGACGTCGTCACTGGTCTCGACGGGATCGGCGGGCTCTACGGCCCGACGAGCGAGGCATGGCGACTCAACCGCGAGGCGATGCTCCTCCTCGGGGCGGGGCCGCGGGCACTGCTCCTCCAACTGGCTCACCCGCTCGTGGCCGCGGGTGTGGCCGATCACAGCGACTTCCGGGCCGATCCGTGGCGTCGGCTGCGGGCAACGCTGCGGAGCTATCTGGCGATCGTCTACGGAACGACGACGACGGCACGGGCGGAGATCCGCCGTCTCAACGAGCTCCACCGGGCGATCGAAGGCTCGGGCTACCGGGCGCGAGATCCCGAGCTTTCCCTCTGGGTTCACGCGACGCTCGTCGACACGACGATCGTCGCCCATGACGCCTGGATCGAGCCGCTGGATCGGGATCGCCGCGCTCGCTATTACGCGGAGACGCTGCCGATCGGCCGGGCGTTCGGCGTACCGGCGAGCCTCCTGCCCGCCGATCTCGACGCGTTCGAGACCTACGTCGATGGGATGCTCGCGCCGGGCGGCGCCGTTCGAGTCTCGGCAGTCGCTCGCGAGCTGGCCGACGCGGTCCTACATCCGCCGCTCGGACCGGTCGTCCCGGCACTCGACGGGATGCCATCGGCGCTCTACGCGTGGACGCTCTGGCCCGCGATCGGGCTTCTACCCGAAGGCGTCCGCGACGACTACGGCCTGAGCTGGGGCCCGTTCCAGCGGGCAATCGCCGCCTGGTTGGTCGCCGGCTGGCGGGCCTGGCGGCCGATCCTGCCGCCGTCCTTTCGCCAGATGCCGCAGGCCCTCGCGGCCGACCGCCGGATCGCGAGCGCGACGCCGCGCGCGTCGGTGTCAGGGAGCCCTCCCGACCCGGCCCCTCAGTAGATGCTGGGGAACCGTGGCGCGTAGCGGGGGACGAGATTGAGCGGCGTCGCCGCGTCGAGCGTGTCGAGCAGCTCCTTCGTCGACCCGAACTGGAAGCGGTTCGCCGCGACGTACGCCCGGATGCCCCGCCAGAACGCGATCGAGCCCATCCGCCGCCGCAGATCGTCGATGAAGTTGCCGCCCTGGATGTACACGATCTCGTAGTAGCAGGCCCCCGAGTAGCGATAGATCGTCAGGTCGAGCCGAGCCGTCGAGCAGCGGCTCGCCCGCCGGAGGCTCAGGGTGTACCGGGCGAGGAAGTCGGTCGCCGCCTCGTCGGCGAAGGGCTGGCGGGCCTGGTCGTTACCGATGAGGCTGTAGAACCACTGATGTCCGGTCTCGTGGGTGACGAGATAGGCGAGGTTTGTCCGGGAGACGCCGGACGGGATCCACGTCAACCCGGGCGACTCCATCCCGAAGCCGCCAGCCGTCTGTGCCAGCCGGTAGGTTCGATACGGATATGGCCCGACGAGCGCCTCCATCCTCGTGATCGCCCGCTTCGCGGCGGCCAGCGTGGCCACGGCCGGGAAACTGCCGCGGTAGTAGACGCGGATCACGTTGTCGCCGACCGTCGCCGCGATCGTCCGATAGTCGGGCGCGGCGGTGAACGCGAAGTCGCGGACGTTCGTCGCCTCGAATGTCTGGCGGAGGCCGCTGATGGCGATCCGCGAACCGGGCGTCGCGTAGACGAGCGTTCGATCGCTCGTGATCGCGACACGGACGCGCGGGCTGACCGGGGTCACGAACGGATCGCCGTGGTTCGGTCGATTGAACGGCGTCCGGCGGCTGACCCACGGGATCCAGCGATAGGCCTCGAGGACACCGTTGGTCCTGGTGAAGAGCCAATTCGACCCGATCAGCGTCGATCGAAGCGTCGCCGCGTAGGCGACCCGGACCCGCGTCGCCGCGCCGGCGTCCAGCACGCCGCCGAGGGGCACGATGATCGTCTGGTCGTCGATCGTCGCCGTCACCGGCGTGCCGTCGACCGTCATGGCGGTCAGGTGAATGCCACCGAGCCGCGCCGCGATCGTGTTGAGCTCTAGGCGGTCGATCGGGCCGCCCGAGGTGTTGACGATGTCGATCGTCGTGTCGGCCCGGAAGCTTCGAGTAGCGAAGTTGAGCCGCAGGCCGACGGTGTACGTGGCGGTCAGGTTGATGCTCGTCCGGTTGACCGAACCAGGCACGATGCCGGTTGCCGTGACGGTTGCGGCGGGCGCCACCTTGCTCGTGGCGACGGGCTGCTGCGTCGCTGCGACGGTTTCGGCGGCCGGCGACGTGGGCGGTGCATCGTCGGCGGTCGTCGCATCGAGGGAGGTCCCCTCAGCCGTGTCCGACCCTGGCGTCGCGACAGGATCACGCGCGACCTGTCCCCCCGGAACTCGGCCGGCGGGCGCGCTGAGCGCCACGGCCGGCATGATCAGCAGCGCAATGAGAGCGGCGACGACCCACACGCGGGCGAGGCGGCGTGGTCGGAACATCGGATCGATCCTAGGCCCCACGGCCCGATCCGTCGACTGCGGGTCGGCCGCCGCAGCCCGACCTCCCGCAGCCCGGTCGACCGCCCGGCCCGCTCGCCCGACGCTCCGGCGCCGATCGAGGCTGCCGTATCAGATCCGCCCCGAGCCAAATGCTCCGATATCGAACGCCCCGCAAGTCACTTCCGTCGCGCCCATTACGACGGATTCGGCATCCGGATTCGGAGGACCAAGGCGAAATGGGAGTGGCTTTCGCGGGCGTTCGTTTTCGGACTATTCGTCGGTCGGGAACGTACGTTCAAGTCAGGTCGGCCACAGTCGGCGGCGGGACATGATGGGCGAGCGGCGGGGTGTGCAACCGGGCACGTTCGGCGACGACCGTGGGCGGCCGGTGAGTAGACTGTCGGACATGACCGCACCGTCGATCCCGCCGACGGCCGCGAGCCCGGCCCAGGCGCGTTTCCTTGCCGCCGTCAGGGACGCCCTGCCGGAGCTGCGCCTCCTCGAGGACCCGACCGATCGGGCCTCCTATCGGACCGACGAGACCGCCTATCTCGTCGCCGGCCTGCCCCTCGCCGTCGCCCTGCCGACGTCGACCGCCGAGGTCAGCGCGCTCGTCAGGCTCGCCGCTGAGCATCGGATCCCGATCGTGCCGCGTGGCGCCGGGACCGGCCTGTCCGGCGGAGCCGCCGGGATCGAGGGCGGTATCACGATCGCGATGACCCGGATGGACGCGATCCTCGAGATCGACAACGCCAATCTCGTGGTCGTGACCCAGCCCGGGATCCTCAACGCGGAACTGAAACGGCGCGTCGCCGCCGAGGGTCTCTACTACGCCCCTGATCCGGCGAGCTATGAGATCTGCTCGATCGGCGGCAACCTCGGCACGAATGCCGGCGGCCTCTGTTGCGTGAAGTACGGACAGACGCGCGATTCCGTGCTCGGGCTGGAGGTCGTCCTGGCCGATGGCCGGGTCATCCGCACCGGCGGCAAGAACGTGAAAGATGTCGCCGGCTACGCCCTGACCCACCTGTTTGTTGGATCGCAGGGGACGCTCGGCATCATCACCGAGGCGACGTTGCGGCTCCGGCCCGCGCCGCCGGCACGGACGACGATGCTTGCCTTCTTCCCGACACTCGACGGCGCCGGGGACGCCGTTGCGAGGATCATCGCCGCGCCGATCGACCCGGTCACGATCGAGCTCCTAGATCACGAGACGATCCTCGCCGTCGACGAGGCGAACAACCTCGGTCTCGATCGAGAGGCCGCCGCGATGCTCCTCGTCGAGTCGGACCTCGCGGCGACCGCGGCGGCGGCCGAGCTCGAGGTTGCGGTCGCCGCCTGCGAGGCTGCCGGCGCGAGTTCGGTGATCCGCGCCCAGGACCCGACCGAGGCCGATTGGCTCCGCCAGGCCCGCCGGCTCGCGCTTCGGGCCCTCGAGCGGCAGGGAACAGTCCGCATGGAGGACGTCGGCGTGCCCCGCAGTCGCGTGCCGGATCTGCTCCGGGCGATCGAGGCAG
>Ga0209488_10001516_pt1 | contig 19814 bp, 18 predicted proteins | sample Rivendell_Oct201_8_FD_188349 | JGI IMG/M metagenome (GOLD analysis project Ga0209488, IMG submission 188349) | Vadose zone soil microbial communities from the Eel River Critical Zone Observatory, Northern California, USA -... | ecosystem: Environmental > Terrestrial > Soil > Vadose zone >...
TCGCGCCGGGTCCGATGACATACGGCTCCCAGGCCGCGGCAGCCAGCCAGGTCTTCGAGCAGCAGCGTGACCTCGCCCTGCGGGATCACAACGCGCAGCACCTCGAACAGGTCGAGGCGGCGCTGGCCAGGCTGGCCGGCGGCACGTTCGGGGCGTGTGTCCGTTGCGGCCACCCGATCGCCACGGAGCGTCTCGAGGCGCTGCCATGGGCGGCCTACTGCATCGATTGCCAGCGGATCGTCGGGCGCGGCGGATGAGCGTCGAGGCGACGACCCCGCTCGTCGGCATCGAGGCGATCCGAGCCGCCGCGGCGACGCTCGACGGGGTCGCGACCCGGACGCCGCTCGTCCCGTTCGGGCCGCCCCAGGAGGGGCGTTTTCTCAAGGCCGAGAGTCTCCAGCCGATCGGGGCGTTCAAGATCCGGGGCGCCTTCGTCGGGATCTCGGCGCTCTCCCCCGACGAACGAGCCCGCGGCGTCATCACGTACTCGTCGGGCAACCACGCCCAGGGAGTCGCCCGGGCGGCCCGGTTGCTCGGCGCGCCGGCCGTCGTCGTGATGCCGTCCGACTCGCCCGCGATCAAGCGGGAACGAGTCGCCGCGGACGGCGCCGAGGTCGTCATCGTCGGAACCGCCAGCGACGAGCGCCAGGCGGTCGCCGAGCGCCTGGCCACGGAGCGCGGCCTGACGATCATCCCGCCGTACGACGACGACCGGATCATCGCCGGCCAGGGAACAGTCGGGCTGGAGATCGTCGAGGCCATGCCGGATGTCGCCGCGGTCCTCGTCCCGATCGGCGGCGGCGGGCTGGCCAGCGGGGTCGCGGCCGCCGTCCGGGCCCTGTCTCCAGACGCGCGGGTGATCGGCGTGGAGCCGGAGCTCGCCGCGGACGCGCGGGCGTCGCTGGCGGCAGGCCACGTCGTCCGCTGGCGCGCGGAGGAGGTCTCGCGGACGATCGCCGACGGGACGCGGACGCAGGCTCTCGGCGAACGGACGTTCACCCACCTCGCGGCGCTCCTCGATTCGATCGTGACGGTCAGCGAAGCCGAGATCGCCGCGGGCGTCCGGCTGGCCGCCGAGGAGAGCCGGCTCGTCGTCGAACCATCGGGCGCCCTGACGGTCGCCGCGCTCGCGTTTCGGTCGGCCGACATCGGGCTTGGCGGGCTCGATCGACCCGTCGTCGCCGTCGTCTCGGGCGGCAACGTCGACCCCGAGCGCTATCAGGAGTTCCTGCGCGCGCCGGTACCGCCGCGCGCGTGACTCACGGTCCTCGCGTGCCGAGTGCCTGGGCCTCGCGTGCCGAGTGCCCGGGCCTCGCGTGCCAGCGCCCGGCCAATTGCTCCGGAATCGAACGTCGCCGGAAATCAGTTCCGTTTCGACGGTTCGTCCGAAACCGGAAGCCGAATCCGGACAACTTGGCTTCGGGAGAGGTGACTTTCCGCGCCGTCCGTTTTCGGACGATCGGAGGGGACGGGCTCCGGGCGTGGGAACGCGACGGGCTCCGGGCGTAGCGCGCTCCAGGGCCCAGACGGCCAGGCCGCCGGACGGCGAGGCCCGGGGACGGCGAGGCCCCGGGACGGCCAGGGCCTCAGTGCCCTTCTCGCTCCTCCGCGAGACGCTTCGCCAGGCTCGCCTCCCGAACGCGGATCGCGGCCAGCTCGCCATCGGCCATGCGTTCCGAGCGCGCGGCCTGGCGTTCCTCGTGGCGCATCCAGCCGACCATGATCGCGCCCATGGCGGCGATGAACAGGAAGTCCCCGGTCAGCCACATGATCCCGGCCGCGGCCTGCTGATCGAAGAGCACCGACGGACCCCACGTCCGGAGAAGGGTCGCGTAGTGGAGGTACAGGGGCGACGTGGCGTTGAGGATGACCACCGCGAGGAGCGTGTTCTGGGGCATCTGCAGAAAGACGTACAGCGCCCGGACCGGATGGTTCATGCGCCACGGGCTCGGGTCGAGACCGACCGCCGGCCACCAGAACAGGAGGGCTGCGACGAGATAGAGGAGATGCTCGAGGTCGTGGACGAAGCGGTTCTCGAGCGCGACGTCGAACAGCGCCGAGAAATGCGTCCCCCACATGACGGCGGCGAGAGCGATCCAGGCCACGACCGGGAAGCTGAGGATCCGCAGCACTCGGGAGTGGAGCACCGGCAGGATCCAGCGCCGGCGGACCGCGGGCGTGGCGACCCGGAGAAGAAGCGTCACCGGCCCGCCGAGGGCGATGAGCGGCGCGGCGACGAGCGTCAGCAGGATGTGCTGGACCATGTGGATCGAGAAGAGGCTCGTGTCGTAGCGCTCGATCCCCGACTGGAGAGCGATCGCGATCGCCACCAAGCCAGCGAGGAAGAACACCGACCGACGACGCGGGACGGGGTTGGCGGGGTGCGCGGCGTCGACGTGCCGCACGGCGCGCGTCCACAGCCAGGCCGCCGCCACGAGCGGCAGGATCAGGGCCGGCTCGAACGACCAGCCGAAGGCGAGATTGAGGAGCGTCGGAGGATCGGCCGGCACCGGGCCGTGGGCCAGCACGGGAGCGGCGGCGACGCCGGCAACCAGGAACCCCGCAATCAGCATGCCGCCCAGGTGGACGATCGCCCGGCGCAGAACCCGCGACCGATGTCGGAAATCGTGGCTCACCGGCGCATCGTCCCACGCTCCGCCAACGTCGGCAGCGTTGCGCTCCGGGCCAGCGCTCCGGGTATCATGGGCGGCGGTTCGGCCAGGGCCGGACGGCGGCCCACGCGGCCGGACACGACCTCCCAACGGTGTGCACCCGCATGGGTGTCCGCCGTCGTCGTTCGAGTCGAGGACATTGATGTCGAGCAGCCCCGGGACGAGGCCATCGTCCGGATCGATCCTCGTCGGGATCGTCGCCGTCGCCGTGGTGGGTGCGGCGGCAACCTGGGTGGTCCTGAACGGATCGCAGATCCTGCAGAGCTTCTTCCCGCCGGAGCCGAAGACGGCCCAGGGCCACGCGATCAAGGATCTCTACGACATCGTCTTCGCGATCGCCGCGATCATCTTCTTCCTCGTCGAAGGGCTCATCATCTGGTCGGTCATCCGGTATCGACGCAAGCCCGGTGACGATGAGCTGCCGCCCCAGACCCACGGCCACAATCTCGCCGAGGTCATCTGGACGGTCATCCCGACGATCATCGTGTTCTTCCTGTTCTTCGTGTCGTGGCGGACGCTCAACACCGTCGAGGCCCACTCGCCGAAGCCCGACCTGCTCGTCAAGGCGGTCGCCGCCCAGTTCCAGTGGTCGTTCGAGTACCTCCCCGCCGACGCTCCACCCGACGCCAAGCCCCTCTTCACGGTCAACCTGCCGGTAGGTGCCGACGGTGGCCTGACCCTGCCGGCCGGCAAGACGACCCATCTCTACCTCAGCAGCCCGGACGTCATCCACGCCTTCTACGTCCCGCAGTTCCTGTTCAAGCGCGACGTCATCCCGGGTGTCGTCAATCAGTTCGACCTGACCTTGGATGCGAGTGACGCAGGCCAGACGTTCCGCGGCCAGTGCGCGGAGCTGTGCGGGATCGGCCACCGGGTGATGATGTTCGAGGTCCACGCCCTCGCCCCCGACGCCTTCGACGCCTGGTACCAGGGCAAGCTCACCGAGGCCGCGGCGACGCCGACGCCGGTGCCGAGCGGCGCCGCCAACGGCCCGAAGCTGGACCTCGTCGCCCAGAACGTGAAGTTCGACAAGACCGATCTGAGCGCCCCGGCCAACACCGCGTTCACGATCCATTTCGACAACCGCGACCCGGGGACCGCCCACGACGTCGACATCCTCGACGCCAGCGGCGCGAAAGTCTTCGACGGCAAGGACTTCCCGGGCCCGGCGGCCCAGGATTACGGGGTCGGGGCGCTCCCGGCGGGCACTTACAAGTTCGAGTGCTCGATCCACCCCGCCCTCATGTTCGGCACGCTCACGGTCCAGTAAGGAGCAACGATGGCGACCACCGCGCTGACGCCCGCCGCCTCCGCCTACCGGAGCGGCCTGTATGAGTGGCTGACGACGACCGATCACAAGAAGATCGGGATCCTCTACGTCGTCAACTCGTTCATCTTCTTCTTCCTCGGTGGGATCCTCGCCCTGGGCATCCGCACGGAGCTGGCCCTGCCCGGCGTGCAGTTCGTCGACGGCGAGGTCTACAACCAGCTCTTCACGATGCACGGGACGACGATGATCTTCCTGTTCATCATCCCGATGCTGGTCGGCTTCGGGAACTACGTCGTGCCGCTCCAGATCGGCGCACCGGATATGGCGTTCCCCCGGATCAACGCGCTGTCGTTCTGGATGCTGCCGCTGGCGGGCATCCTGCTCTTCCTCGGCTTCATCACCGGCGGTGCCGCCTCGGCCGGCTGGACGAGCTACGCGCCGCTCTCCGAGGACCGAACATTGGCCTCGGTTGGGCCCGGCCAGGACCTCTGGATCATGGGCCTGACGCTCATCGGCACGAGCTCGATCCTCGGCGGGATCAACTTCCTCGTCACGATCTTCAAGATGCGTGCACCCGGCATGACGATGTTCCGGATGCCGATCCTCGTCTGGACGGTCCTCGTCACGAGCATTCTCCAGGTCATGGCCACGCCGGTCCTGACGAGCGCCCTGATCATGCTCTTCATCGACCGGAACTACGGCGGCCACTTCTTCGACCCGAGCAACGGTGGCATCGCGATCCTGTGGCAGAACATCTTCTGGTTCTACTCACACCCGGCGGTCTACATCATGGTCCTGCCGGCGATGGGGATGATCAGCGAGATCCTGCCGGTCTTCAGTCGCAAGCCGCTCTTCGGCTACAAGGCGTTCGTGTTCGCGACGGCCGGCATCGGAGCGCTCGGGTTCTCCGTCTGGGCCCACCACATGTTCACGACCGGCCTGGTCTTCCTGCCGTTCTTCAGCCTGATGACGTTCCTCATCGCGGTCCCGACCGGGGTCAAGATGTTCAACTGGGTCTTCACCCTGTGGCGAGGCAAGCTGACGTTCTCGACGCCGCTCCTCTTCGCGCTCGGCTTCCTGTCGATGTTCCTCCTCGGCGGCATCAACGGAGCCTTCAGCGCGGCCGTGCCGGTCGACTTCGCCCTCCAGGACACGTACTGGGTCGTCGCCCACCTCCATTACGTCCTGTTCGGTGGCTCGGTCTTTGGCGTCTTCGCCGGCGTCTACTACTGGTTCCCGAAGATGACCGGCCGAATGCTCAACGAGAGCCTGGGCAAGCTCCAGTTCGTCATGGTCTTCATCGGCTTCAACCTGACGTTCTTCCCGATGCACCAGCTCGGCCTCGCGGGCATGCCGCGGCGGATCGCCGACTATGCCTCGAACGTCGGCTGGAACGACCTGAACCTCGCAGCCTCGATCGGTGGTTTCGTCATCGCCGCGAGCATGATCCCGTTCCTGTGGAACGTCTTCATCTCGCTGCGCAACGGCAAGATCGCCGGCGACGACCCGTGGCAGGCGAACACCCTCGAATGGGCGACGAGCTCGCCGCCGCCCCCCTACAACTTCGACCACCTGCCGGAGATCCGCTCGGAGCGGCCGCTGTTCGATCTCCGCCACGGGAGGACGGGGCATTGATCGTCATCGGAACGAACCAGGGATCACGATCGTGACCACCCCATCCCAGGTCCTGACGACCGGCGATCCAGGCCACGCCGTCAGCGAGCACAGCCCGATCGCGGCGTTCGCCCACGACACCCGCGGCGGGATCAGCAACCCGATCCTCGGGATGCTCCTGTTCATCTGCTCCGAGGTGATGTTCTTCTCGGGCCTGTTCGCGGCGTATTTCAACGTTCGGGCGACGACGACTCCCTGGCCGCCGGTCGTGGCCAACGACCCGGTCCTGACCGAGCACTTCAATCTCCACGCCGAGCCGTTCTACGCCCTCGGCCTGACGATCATCCTCGTCCTCAGCTCGTTCACCTGCCAGTTCGCGGTCTGGGCGATCCGGCGGGGCGACCGGACCGGGTTGATCCGGAACATCTCGGTGACCCTCGTCCTCGGCATCGTCTTCCTGCTGGGCCAGGCCTACGACTACTCGACGATCGGCTTCGGGCTCGCCGACGGGACGTTCGGGACGACGTTCTACACGCTGACCGGCTTCCACGGGGCCCACGTCTTCGGCGGGGTCATCATGCTGTCGGTCATCCTGTACCGCAGCCTCGCCGGCCAGTTCTCGGACCGGCACCACGACGCGGTCGAGGCGGCGTCGCTCTACTGGCATTTCGTCGACGTCGTCTGGATCGCCCTCTTCTCTACGCTCTACATCCTGTAGGCCGGAGGCCTCGATGCACCCTCTCAGGCACCCCAGGAACGCGCTCTTCGTCGGCCTGATCTTCGTGATCGTCGCGACGGTCTATTTCGTCCTCTCAAACGTCGGCAATTACCACGTCGACTACGCCGGCACGACGATGCTCGCCGTGCTCGGGATCGGAACGGCGCTCATGGCCTACGTCCTCATCGCCGGCTCGCCGAACGAATAGACGCGTAATCGGACCGCGAATCGATGCTTGAACAGATCTGGGACGCGATCCTGAAGTTCACCGCGCAGCTCGTGATCCCGGACTGGACCTCGCTCATCGTGCTGCTGCCGGTATTCATGGGCTTCGTCGCCGTGTTCTTCTTCGCCCGGCTCATGTACGCATACGCGACGGCCGGGCCGAAGCGGCGCGGCGGCGGGCGGGTCCAACCGGTGACGCCCCCCGGGGTCCACATGCCCGGCCCGACGTATGCCCCGGTCTTCGGGGCGATCGGCACGTTCTTCCTGCTGCTCGGGCTGGTCTTCGGCGGGCCGTTGATCATCCTCGGGCCGATCGTGCTCGTCCTGGGTCTGCTGTACTGGGGTCGCGAGGGCCTGGCCGACTTCGACCACGTCGCCGGTGAGCATCCGGTCGTCGTGCCCGTCGTCCACGCCGATCCGCCACCCGGCGTTCACGTGCCCGGGCCGTCGTTCCTGCCACTCCTCGCCGCCCTCGGCGTCGCGATCCTGTTCCTCGGGCTCGTCTTCGGCGGCTGGATCATCGCCGTCGGCGTCATTTTCACGATCGTGGCGCTGCTCGGCTGGCTCAACGCCGCACGCAAGGAATACCGCCAGGTCGTCATCGCCGACACCACCGGTCACCTCCAGAACGAACCCGCGCCGGGCTGGCCACGTCGGGTCCTCACGCTCATGGCCGCCTTCCTCGTCCTCGCGGTCGCCCTCAATCTCGGCTGGTTTCCGCCGCGCTCCGCCAGTGGCGGCCAGGCCGGTGCATCGCCGGGTCCGTCAGAAGCGGCCGGAGCGTCGGGAGCGCCATCGGGGGCCGCGGGCGGCCTCGCCATCGTCGCCCAGAACATCAAGTTCGACGTGGACAAGCTGAACGCGCCGGCCGACAAGCCGTTCCAGGTCGCATTCGACAACAAGGACGCCGGCGTTGCGCACGACTTCGACGTCCTCGACTCGAGTGGCAAGAAGGTCTTCGATGGCCAGGACTTCGCCGGACCCGGGCAGAAGACCTACGACGTTCCCGCCCTGGCCGCCGGGGCGTACAAGTTCGAGTGCTCGATCCATCCAGCACTGATGTTTGGCGTTCTGACCGTCGGCGGCTGACATGCGCTTCGACAAGCGGCGCCGACCGATCCTGTTTGCGCTCGTCCTCGCGTTGGCCGCGACAGGGGCAGTTCTCGGCGCGGTGAGCCTGACTCGGCCGACAGCCGAGGGTCCGACGATCGCCAAGGGTCAGCCGGCCCCGGAAATCGTCGGGACCACGCTCGATGGCGCGGCGTTCGATCTCGCCGCCCTGCGCGGCCGACCCGTCATCGTCAATTTCTGGGGTCCGACCTGCGTCCCCTGCCGGTCGGAGTTTCCGCTGTTCAAGGCGAAGCTCGCGCAGCACGCGGCCGACGGGCTAGTCGTCGTCGGCGTCCTCATGGCCGATCCGCCCGACCTGGCACGAACGTTCATCGCCGACGAGGGCGCGACGTGGGTGACGGTCGCCGATCCCGACGGGGCGATCAAGGGCGCCTATCGAGTGGCCGCCCGCCCCCAGAGCTACTTCATCGATCGGGCCGGAATTCTCCGCTCGATCCAGATCGGCGAGGTTCGGGACGAGGACTTCGAGCGCCAGTTCGGCCTGATCTCGGGCACATCGTGACGGCCGTCGCGGACGGCACCCTTCCCGCGATCGAGGTCGACAACGCCACCAAGCGCTACGACGGGCGAACCGTCCTGCGGGGCATCTCGTTCAGGGTGGCGGCCGGCGAGACGTTCGGGCTGCTCGGGCCCAATGGTGCCGGCAAGACGACGACCGTCGAGATGATCGAGGGTTATCGACGACCCGACGCCGGCCAGGTCAGCGTTCTCGGGGCGGATCCGGCGTCCGCCGGACGCGATCATCGAGCGCGGGTTGGGCTGATGCTCCAGGGCGGTGGCGGCGTCGATCCGCGGATGACCGCCCGCGAGGTCCTTCGCCTCCACGGCCGATTTCACGTCGCGCCCCGAAACGCGGATGAGCTGCTCGAGCTGGTCGGGCTGACGACCGCGGCGAGGACTCGCTATCGCCGGCTCTCGGGCGGCGAGAAGCAGCGGCTCGGGCTGGCCCTTGCCCTCGTCGGTCGGCCGAGCCTCGTGGTCCTCGACGAGCCGACGGCCGGGATGGACGTCGAGGGCCGGACCGCGACCCGGGCGCTCCTCGGACAGCTCCGCAACGAGGGCGTCACGATCCTCCTCACGAGCCACGACCTGACCGACGTCGAGCGGGTCGCCGACCGGATCGCGATCATCGATCGGGGCCGGGTGGTCGCCCTCGGCGCCCCGCTCGACCTGAGTCAGGCGGCGTTTCCCCTGCTCCGCTTCCGGCTCGATGCCCCGCTCTCCCAGCCCGATGTTCGGGCCCTCGAGGAACGCCTGCGGGAGAGCGACGGTCGAGCGACCCTCGTCGAGGAGGGCGGCGGCCGCTACCGGCTGGACGCCATCGAACCCACACCGCCGCTCGTGGCCCTGATCGCCGCGTGGTGCGGCGCCCGCGGCGCCCTCATCGTCGAGCTTCGAGCCGGTGGTGGCTCCCTCGAAGAACGCTACGTCGAGCTCATCGGCGCGACCGGCGAGGACGACGAGTGACCGGCGCCCACCGGACGACCGCCACCGATCCGCAGGCCGCGCCGCGCTGGGTGGCGACGCTGGCGATGGCGGCCGCAGAGCTCCGCCTGGCGCTCCGACGCGGCGAGACCCTCGTCGCCACCGCGATCCTGCCGGTCGTCGTCATGGTCTTCTTCGCGTCCGTCGGACTCGTGCCGACGACCACCGCTCGACCGGTCGACTTCCTCCTGCCCGGCTCGATCGCCTTCGCCATCATCGCGACGAGTCTCGTCAGCCTCGGCATCACGACCGCCTACGACCGCTTCTATGGCGTGCTAAAGCGGCTCGGCGGGTCGCCGCTGTCGAGGGCGGAGCTGATCGCCGGCAAGATGCTGGCCGTACTAGTCGTCGAGATCGTCCAGGTCGGGCTGCTCGTCGGGGCGGCGACCGTGCTCCTCGGCTGGAGCGCACCGGCTGGGGCGTCGCTTACGATGGCGATCGCGGCCCTGCTGCTCGGGACGCTGGCGTTCGCCGGGCTCGGCCTGCTCCTCGCCGGCAGCCTCCGGGCGGAGACGATGCTCGCCGTCGCCAACGGGCTGTTCGTCGCAAGCCTGCTCCTCGGCGGGATCATCCTCCCGATCGACCACCTTCCGGATCCGCTTGCCGCTCTCGCTGGGGCATTGCCGGCCGCCGCGCTGTCCGAGGCATTCCGGGTCGCCCTCGGGCTCGGCGGCGACGGGACGGGCGCGCTGATCCTGCTCGCCGGGTGGGGCCTCGGCGCCACCGCGCTTGCTGTCCTCAGGTTCCGCTGGGAGTAGGCGCGGCCGGGCTGGCCGGCGTCATCGGGCGGATGTCCGGGAAAATGAAGAACCCCGGTTGGTCGGGACCGGGGTTCAGGAAAATGCGGCTTGGTTGCGGGGGACGGATTCGAACCGCCGACCTTCGGGTTATGAGCCCGACGAGCTGCCGCTGCTCCACCCCGCGACCTACAACTTTAGCGACCTCGAGCCATTCGGTCAAACGGGATCATCGCGGTGCCAGCTCGCCGCGGCCGCTATTGGGCGCTTTCCTGCCAAATGCTGCTCACAGCGGCCTTGGGCGAGGTTGACACCCCCTTCTCGGGGTCCGCCGGCCGCAGCAGGCCCCGGATCGACGCGAATAAGTCGTCGGCGGCTGACGACGGCCAAGGGTCGAGTCGTCGAACCCACACGAGCGCGCCTACGTTGCCCTAGGCGAGCTTTTGGCAGGAAACTTGCGGCCCTCGGCGAGGGGAACAGATCACGGGATCGGCAAGGAGGGGGCACGCTGCGGCGTCGGCGCTCCGGAGGCGCCGAAATATCCATCAGATGCCCGTCCCGCGCCGTAGACCTGCACGACCAGGTCAGCGACGAGTTGGACGGGTTGGCCGGTCAGATCGCAATTCTTCGTGACACTCCCGACGACGTCCTGGATCAATGTGGCCTTCGGAACCGCCGGGCCCTCGTGCTGACCCGTGCGAACGGCTTCCAGGAGATCATTCGCGTCGACAATCGTGGTCGCCAGCTCCGTCTGTGCCGTTTCGGACATCGAACGCCAGTCGGCGCACCGCGTCGGATTGGTGGCCGCCGTGGGCCCCCTCGAACATCCGGCGACCACCATCGTCACGAGAGCCAACAGGGCAATCCTGCGGATCGTCATGATCTCCCTACACGGGAACGGCCTGACTGGTTCCGAATCCTGAATCGATGAGGCGCGAAGCGGACGACATGAAGTCCAACGGGATCAGGCGCGTAGTCGCCTGGGTCGTGGCCGGTGTCCTCGCGTCGACGGTACTCGTTCCACGCCTCGGAAATGCCTTCGTTGGCGCGGCCGGTATTCACGACGCCGCGGCGCTGCCCGACCACATCGGCATCTGCGGACGAGGTTGGAGCAAGGACTCGCTCGACCGCAGGTTGAGTCTGGCCGAGATCCGAGCGCGCGACGGCGTCGAGCCGGTGGTCGTGGACCCGGGACCGTTTGCGCCGTGCCCCGTCGGGCCATGCACGGCTGTTGCCCATGACGATCCCTGTCACACCGTGATCTACGTCCGCGTCGGCGAGGATGCCTACCTCGACTACTCGCTTCAGGGCGGCCCGTAGGACCCGCGCCCCACCCGGCTCAGGGCTCCCCGACCGACGGCGAGACTGCCGAGGAGGCACGCGAGCATGACCGCGGCGAAGGCGTAGAACGGCAGCCGAATGTCGGCCTCGGCAAGGAAGCCGGAGGAGAGCGAAGCCAGCACGAACCCGATCGTGCCCGCTGCGCCGTAGAGGCCCTGCGCCGTCGACGACCTGCCGCTCGGGCTGCCGGCCGCGACGATCGCGAAGAGCACCGGGTTGAGCATCGCGAAGCCGCTCGCCTCGACGAGGATGAGCGGCACGGCCAGACGCGGATCGCCGATGAACGTGTAGAGGATGCCGGTGATTGCCGGAGCCAGCCCGCCGACGATGAGGTACGGCAGGATCCCACCGCGGTCCGCTCGACGACCGAAGGCCGGTGAGAAGAGCAGGATCGGCAGCCCGAACAGCGCGAACGTCAGACCGACAAGCTCGACGCCCGCACCCAGGCTCGTCAGGAAGAGGCTCCAGACGACGTCGTACATCCCGGCCGCAAAGTTGGCGCCGATGTTGAGGAGGATCGCGGAGAGCAGCAACCGGTTGATGAGGCTGGTCGGGGAAGCTGTCGCGGTGTCGCCGGTTCGCGAAACCGGCTGAGGCGGCGTGCGATGTTCGTCGATCGGCCGGAGGCCGCCAGGAAATTCCGTCGAACCGAGCGCGCTGATCGCCGAATGGCGGCCCGTCGGTGCCAGCTCCCGGACCCGGAGCGCGATCGCGCCTGCGGCGACGAACGAGCTGAGCGCGCCGAACACGAAGACGAAGCTGATGCCGCCGAACGCAACGGCACCCAACCCGCCGAACGCCGGTCCCAGCAGCAGGCCACCCATCTGGGCGGCGCCGTACAACCCGAACGCCTCTCCGCGCCGTTCCGGCGGGGTCGCGTCGCTGATGTAGCCGCGGGCCGCCGGGTCGTAGATGGCGGTCGACAGGCCCTGGAGGCCGCGCAGGGCGATGAAGAGGCCCGGCCCGACGAGGACGAGGGGCAGGAACTGGAAGATCCCTGCCCCGACGTTGCCGATGACCATCAGCGGAACCCGGCGGGTGCGATCGGCCAGCCAACCGAAGATCGGCTCGCCGACGAGGCGTGCCGCCGGCCACGCGGCCACGACGACGCCGAGCGTCCGGAAATCGACGCCGTGCTCGGTGAAGTAGAGGGGCATGACGGGCAGGAGCGCACCGAAACCGAGCCAGACCACGAACTCGGCGATGAGCAGCGGCAGGATCGGCGACCAGGTCGACAGCCATGCTCGGACGCGGCGGGTCGCGCGGTTCGACGGTGTCGTGGGCTCGATCATCGGAGGCGCCATCGTAGGCGCGACGGCATCGAGACGAATGCGACGTATCATCGCGCGGTGCCGACGACTGCCGTTACGAAGTCAACAATTACCAAGCCACCCATCTCGGCGGCGTGATGGGCCCCATCGGGCTTCATGGGGGCGGTGAGTACCTGCCCGGCGATGAGCGCTTCATCGACGCGCTGCTGGAGTCGGCCGTCCTGGTCGCGGCGGCTCGGGCCGAGTTGATAGCGGCAGGCCACCGAGCCAATGGCACGGCTGCCGTCGCGTCGGAGCCGCATGTCCACGTCGTCATCCTGCCGACGGCAGCCGCGCGCGGCCGAGCGGATCGTGCCGGAGCAACGGGAGCCGCCGCGTTCGAGCGTCGGGCGGCCGCGACCGGTGTCACGGCTCGCGTCGAGGTCGCGCTCGTCGTCGACGGCGACTCCGCCGGCAATCCGGCGTTTGCCGCGCTCCTCGCGGGTGCTGACCTAATTCATCTTTCTGGCGGCGATCCGGACATCGTGCCCGGCCTCCTCGATGGCTCCGCGGCCGGCCAGGCGCTCCGGGCGGCATGGGAGCGAGGTGCGGTCATCGGCGGAGCAAGCGCGGGGGCGATGATCCTCGCCGAATGGTCGTGGACGCCGCAGGGCGGAATCCCCGGCCTCGGGTTCGTGCACGGCCTGGCGGTCGTCCCCCACTACGACGAGATCCGCCGACTCGCCTGGCAGGCCCGCCTCGACATCGTGGCGCCTCCCGGTCTCGGCTACCTCGGGCTCGACGAACGCACCGGCGTCATCTCCGGCGATGGCGGCTGGCAGGTCGCCGGCGAAGGGGCGGCCTACTGGTTCGCGCCCGGCTCGTCGGCCCCCGTGGTCGGCCGCGACGGGGAGTGGCTCGCCCTTCCCGCCTGACGATCGGCGGAGGCTGCGAGGCTGGGCCTTCGACGAGGCTGGGCCTTCGACGAGGCTGCTCGTCAGCCCGGTTTGTCCTCGTGTTCGTCGAGGCTGGCGATCTCGGCCCGCGTCCGTTCGAGCGTCACGCCGACCGATTCGAGGACCCCGGCGGCCAATCCTGCGTCCTCGCGCACCAGGCCGAGGAGGAGGTGCTCGGTGCCGATGTAGTGGTGGTCGAGGCGGCGGGCTTCGTCGATGGCAAGCTCGATGACCCGCTTCGCATTGGGCGTCAGGCCGACCTCACCGACGACCGGTCGGTCGCCACGTCCGATGAGGAACTCGACCGCCGTGCGGACCTTCGCCAGCTCGACGCCCATGGTTTCGAGGACCCGCGCGGCCGTGGCGTCGTCCTCGCGCACGAGGCCGAGCAGGATGTGCTCGGTGTCGATGTAGCTGTGATGGAACCGCTGCGCCTCGTCCTGGGCGTAGGTCAGCACATTGCGCGCCCGATCGGTGAACTTGTCGAAGCGGTCCATGCCACCCGAGTCCGATGGCGTGCGTTCACCGAACTCGTGAGCCATCGGTCGATTTGAGAATGTCGAAGACGCCGGCCACGGGCCATCGGCACCGGGACCGAAGGCGCGTCGCATCCGCCACGCAATGAGTCTCGCGAGCACCAGCGGGAGAACTCCAACGGCGACGCCTACCGCCAACGCGGTCCAGAGGTCGGCAAACGTCACTCCCGATCGGCCTTCGATCGCGGCACGGAGGGCGAGGATGACGAGAGTGACCACCCCGCCGACAAGGCCCTGGATGGGACCGGACAGCGACCACATGGCGTTCATCGAGGCAGTTTACGAGTCGGCCGCAGTGCCAAAGGGATTGACGCGGACGGGCGAGCTAACGACAACCGAGTACCTCTCACCGACTTTCGCGTGGCGCACACAACCGACCAGGACTCGACGACGTTGGTTCGAATCTTTCGCCTTGCGAAATCTTGATGACCAGTGCCGCCGCATTCATTCGCGTCGCGCATGTTCCTGACGAGAAACTGGTCTCGCTGGTCGGTTGTGTTCACGTGGCGAAAGTTGGAAGGGCTCGCTCGGGCGGGCGGATGGACGTCGGCGCGAGCCGCCGCCGCTCAGCCCGTCGCCTGGAGTCCGGCCGCGATCCCGTTGACTGTCAGCTGGACGAGGCGGAGGAGTCGGACGCGCTCCGGATCGGTCGGCTCGCAGGCGCGGAGGCGGGCCAGCAGCATCACCTGGAGGGCCGACAGCGAATCGACATAGGGGTCGCGCAGGCCGATCCGCCGGCGTAGCTCGGGCTCGTCCTCGAGCAGCTGATCGCGACCGGTCAGCCGGGCGAGCCAGGCGACGGTCCGGCGATGCTCGGCCTCGATCGTCGCCCAGCGGCGGGCATGGTCGTCGCCCGGCGCGAGGGCGGCGTACTGGCGGGCAACGCCGATGTCGGCGCGGGCGAGGACGAGCTCGGCGTTGTCGACGAGGCTGGCCAGGAACGGCCACGACCGATACAGCCTGGCGAGCTCGCGCAGGCCGGCCTCGCCGCGATGTTGCCCGTACGCCTCGAGCGCCGAGCCGAGACCGAACCAGCCGGGCAGATCGATCCGGGCCTGGGCCCAGGCGAACACCCACGGAATCGCCCGCAGGTCGGCGATCCGCGGCGGAGGCTCGGCCGTGGAGCGGCTGCTGGATCGGCCCCGGGCGGCAGGCCGCGAGCCGAGACGGAGCGTCGCGATCTCGTCGATCGGGGTGACGAGCCGGAAGAAGTCGACAAAGCCCGGGTCGTCGACGAGTGTTCGGTAGGCGTCTCGCGAGGTCGCGGCGAGCTCGTCAAGGATCGGGCCGCCGCTTGCCTCGGCCGCCTCGAGCGCCGCGGCATGGTCGGCCGTGGAGGCCCGAATGACGGCCGCGGTCAGTCGGTCGAGATGGCGAACGGCGATCCCTGGATCGGCGTAGTTCTCGGCGATCACCTCACCCTGCTCGGTCAGCTTGAGCCGCGCGTCGAGGGCCCCCGGCGCGAGTCCGAGGATCGCCCGGTTGGCCGGCCCGCCGCCACGCCCGATCGCCCCGCCGCGCCCGTGAAACAGCGTCAGTTCGACGGCATGTCGCCGAGCGGCGGCGACGAGCGTCGCCTGTGCCCGGTGGATCAACCAGTTCCCCGCGAGGTAGCCCGACTCCTTGTTCGAGTCGGAATAGCCGAGCATCACCTCCTGGCGATCGCCGCGTCGGCGGACGTGATCGCGGTAGGCCGGCTCGGAAAGGATCGCGTCGAGGACCTCGCCCGCGGCCTCGAGCGTCGCCGCGTCCTCGAAGAGCGGCACCAGGTCCAGGGCGAGGCTGCCGTCGGGCCCGACGATCCCGGCCGCCGCGGCAAGCTCGGTGACCGCGCGAATGTCGGTCGCGGCGGCGGTGAAGCTGACGATGTAGCGCTCGACGGCCGCGTCGCCGAAGCGGGTCTGGACTGTGACACTCGCCCGGAGCGTCTCGATGACCTCCGCCGCCGACACACCCGGCGCCGCTTCCCCGATAGTCATTCCACCGGGAGACACGCCCCCGGTCGGGCTCGCCGTCGTTCTTGCCAGCGCCGCCATGGTCGCTCGGTGGACCGCGCTGTGCTGGCGGATCTCGAGGCCGGCGAGATGGAAACCGAACGTGGCGAGCTGCCAGCGGAAATCCTGGACCTCGCCCCAGGCGATCCGCGCGAGCCCGTCGCCGACGAGCGCGTCCTGGATCTCGGCGACTTCCGCGTCGAGCTCCGCGGCGCTCTCGTACCTGCCGGTGAGCGGGGCCTGCTGGCCGGTCAGGAAGGCTCGCGTCCGACGAAGCCGCTCGGCCATGAACCCGAAACGCTGGCGGTACGGCTCGTTCGGGAACCGCCGCCGCAGCTGGCGATCGAGCTCCGGCAGGAGCTCCGCGTCGCGGGCGAGTCGGGTGACGAGCGGCCGGGCGACCTCATCGGGGTCGACGGAGGCGGCCACGGTCTGGGCAAGCCGTCGAGCGACGGCTTCGTATCCGCGGAGGACGTGGTCGGCGTGGATCCGGAGCGCACCCTCGGTGATCTCGGCGGTGACCGCGGGATTGCCGTCGCGGTCGCCGCCGATCCACGACCCCCAGCGGAGGAACGCGGCGATCCGCGGCGGACGTGTGCCGGTCGAGTCGGCGTCGGTGGCCTCGCCGCCGACGCCGGCCGGCCCGTCGAGCGCGGCATCGGCCAGGCGATAGAGGCGCGGCACGACACCGAACAGGGTCTCGTCGAAGAACGCCAGCGCCGTCCGGACCTCGTCGAGGGGCGTCGGGGCGACGGTTCGCAGGTCGGCTGTTCGCCAGAGGAGCGTGATCTCCTCGCGGAGACGCCGCCGCAGGTCGCGATCCTCCGGCGTCGGGAGGTCGTGATCGTCGAGCCGGGCGAGGATCCGCTCGACGCGGCGGAGGGCCAGGAGCAGGGTCCGGCGACGAGCCTCGGTCGGGTGGGCCGTCAGGATGGGCGAGATCCGCAGCCGCCCGAGCAGCTCGTCGAGCTCGCCGGAGGAGCCCGCGGAGGCCGCGCGCCGCAGGTCGGCCAAGGTACCGGCGATGGAATCGGCCGCCGGGCGATCCCGCTCCGACCGCTCTCGGCGCCTGGCAGCCCGGACCCGATCCCGCTCCTCGGCGAGGTTGACGAGCCGGAAATAGAGGCTGAACGCGCGAATCACGATCTCCGCCCGCCCGACATCGAGCCCCGCCAGCTCCGCCGCGAGGGCATCGCGGTCGGTCGGATCGTCGTCGCGACGCAGCCGGATGGCCGCCCGGCGGATGCGCTCGACGAGGTCGAGAAGGTCGCGGCCGGCCTGCTCGGCGATGACCTGGCCGAGGAGCGAGCCGAGCAACCGGACCTCCAGGGCGAGGGGGTCACGGGCGCGACCGGTTCCGACCGTCAGCGGCTCGGCCCGGACGGCGACGTTGGCATGCTCGCGCGCCGCGGACCTCCGGCCGCTCATGGTGGCGAAACCGCCGGTACCGCCCACGGTGCGCCCGGTCGAGGGACACCGTTCCGCATCACGGGTTTCACGGTCCCGCAACCTTTCGGGAGCCCGACCTTTCGTAGGCTTGTATCGTGGCCGTCGTGGCAGTGCCGGAATTCGAACGTCGCGCGGAAGCGGGCCAGCTCGAGCAGCTCCGCTTTCTCCACCATGTCGCCCGTCTCGCGACGACGGCGCGGACGTGGGACGAGCTCCTCGAGACGGTCGTCGACGGCACCCGCGACGCGCTCCACGCCGATGTCACCTCGCTCTACCTGCTCGACCGCGATGGAGCGTACCTGACGCTGGCGGCGACGACCGGTCTCGACCGTTTCCAGATCGGCCGGGCCCGGGTGCCGTACGGCGAGGGCGTCACCGGACGGGTTGCCGCCTCGCGCGACCCGCTCGTCATCCCCGACGTCGGGATGGACGCGCGCTTCCTGTGGGTCCGCGGCCTCGACCAGCGACGCTTCGTCACTTCGATGGTGTCCGTGCCGCTGTCGTGGCACGACCAGGTCGTCGGGGTCCTCAACATCCAGACGGAGCAGCACCGCGATTTCACGGCCGACGACGTCGCCCAGCTCGGCGCGATCGCCGATCTCCTCGCGGGCATCGTCGAGAAGGGCCGCCAGCAGGCAGAGGCCGAGGCGAGGGTCGAGGCGCTTCGCGCGATCGACGAGGCTCGCAGCGAGCTGATCGCCCTCGTCACCCACGAGCTGCGGACGCCGCTCGCGGTCGTCCGCGCCTACACGGAGTTGCTCGCGGACGACCCGCCGCTCGAGGACCGCGAATCGCGCGACCCGGCCAGGCGGGCCCAGCGCGCGGCCTGGCATTCGGCGACGCTCGAGCAGGTCGAGCGACTCGACCGTCTCGTCGACTCGATCCTGGCGTCGGTCCGCGTCGTCCCCGACGTGCCTGCAGCCGTCATCCCGACCGACATCGACGCCACGATCCACGAGGTCGCCGCCTCGATCGAACCGATCGTCCGCCAGCATCGCCTCGATGTCCTGCCGGGGATCGCGCTCCACGCCCTGGCCGATCCACCGCGGCTTCGCCAGATTCTCGAGCACCTCATCGAAAACGCAGTCAAGTACGCGCCGCCGGACACGACGATCACGATCGATCGATCGCTGGTCGAAGGATCCGTCCGGATCGGCGTGACCGACCAGGGACCAGGTGTCCCGGAGGAGTGGCGTGAACGAATCTTCGAGCCCTACGCGCGGCGCGACACCCACACGGCACGCGGGTCCGGGATCGGACTCTATGCGGCCAAGCGGCTCGGCGAATCCATGGGCGCCCGCCTCTGGTGCGAGCCGGCCGATCCGACCGGCGCCCGGTTCGTCGTGGCACTCCCCGCGGCGGCGGGGGTGTAACGTCCGATGATGACGATGTCCACCCGCCCGCTCCGCATCCTCGTCGTCGACGACGACCCGGCGATGGTCGGCGCGATCACGGCGCTCGTCGGAACCGAGGGGCACCAGGTCATCACGGCCTACGACGGGCTGACGGCCGTCAAACGCTTCCGCGAGGAGTCGCCCGACATCGTCCTCCTCGACTTGGCGATGCCCGGTCCGGACGGCTTCACGGTCGCCGGCCAGATCCGGGCGTCCGGGTCCGCCCCGATCCTCGTCGTGTCGGGCGAGAGCGCCGAAGCGGCCAAGGTCAAGGCGCTCGGCATCGGCGCCGACGATTACCTCGTCAAGCCATTCGGCAAGGCCGAGCTGCTCGCGCGGATCGCGGCGGTGATGCGACGGGTCGCCCGTTCCTCGGGCGGCACGACGAGCGGGCCGGTGACCGCCGGATCGCTCGTCCTCGAACCGGCCCGTCACGAGGCGCGGGTCGGCGAGACCGCCCTGACCCTCACCCCGACCGAGTTCCGCCTGCTCGAGGCGCTCGTCCGGGCCGGCGGCGACATCGTTCCCCATCACCTCCTGGCGCGGTCGGGCTGGCCGGCCGAGACAGATCCCGATCTGCTCTGGCTCAAGCCGCATCTCGCCCGGCTGCGGGCCAAGGTGGAAGGGGCCGGCGGCCCGCAGATCCTGGCGGTCCGTGGCGTCGGCTACCGGATCGAAGCCGGAACGTGACGGCGGGCACCCGATCGAGGGTGCCCGGTGCGCGACCCAAGGACGGGCCGCCGAGCGCGAGCTCGGCGGCGATCCCCGGCGGCGTTTGTCAGGCGAGGGCGAGAGCGGTCGCGCGGTAACCCGTGACGTCGTGGGCGGAGTCGACGCAATCGACCCGGCAGCCGCGGGCGTCGCGGCCACCGAGCGGGTTGAAGTGGAACCAGGCGATGTCGTTGTCGGCCATGCCCGAGCGCAGCCGGCAGCCGCACGCGGAGCAGGTGACCGGGGCTCCATGGCCGTCGCGGACAGCGACCGGCCGGACGGTCTCGGGATCGGACGGGTGGATCATCGGGCGGCCTTCGCTTTCCGGGCT
>Ga0209488_10001518_pt1 | contig 19811 bp, 16 predicted proteins | sample Rivendell_Oct201_8_FD_188349 | JGI IMG/M metagenome (GOLD analysis project Ga0209488, IMG submission 188349) | Vadose zone soil microbial communities from the Eel River Critical Zone Observatory, Northern California, USA -... | ecosystem: Environmental > Terrestrial > Soil > Vadose zone >...
CCTAAACGCCGCCGGCGGAGAAGCCGCCCTGAACCAACTTGCCGCCGACGTAGCCGAGCGCCGCAAAGATCCGTTCACCGCGGTCCACGAAATCCTCGCCCGAAGCGGACTGCAAGCTTAGGGACTCATACCAATGCACCTTGGCGAACTCGAAGTCCAATACCTGCACGGCGGCAATTTTTATCTCGACGGCGGTGCCATGTTCGGCGTGGTCCCGAAACCTCTCTGGGAGAAGAAATCTCCGCCCGACAATCGCAACCGCATTCGCCTGGCTGCCAACTCTCTCCTGGTTCGAACGCAAAACAAATACATCCTCATCGAAACCGGCAACGGCACCAAGTGGACAGCAAAACTCCGCGACATCTATGGCATCCAGGAAGGCGATCCGCTCCTCGACAATCTCGGTTCCCAAGGAGTCCGTCCCGATCAAATCGATCTGGTCATCAATACCCATCTCCACTTTGACCACGCTGGCGGCAACACGAAACTCGTTAACGACAAAGCCGTCCCCACTTTTCCCAACGCCAAATACATCGTTCAAGCCGCGGAAATCGCTCACGCCGCCAACCCCACCGAACGCGATCGCGCTAGCTACTTCGAAGAAGCTTTTCTCCCTATGCAGCAATCCGGCCAGTGGCATGCCCTCGCTGGCGATACGGAAATTCTTCCCGGTATTTCTACAATCGGTATTCCCGGGCACAACGCCAACATCCAAGCCATCAAACTCACCGGCGGCGGCAAAACCATTTTCTTCGTCGCCGACCTTTTCCCAACCCGTCATCATCTTTCTCTCCCTTGGATCATGGCCTACGACCTTTACCCTTTGCAGACTCTCGAAACCAAGCGAAAATGGCTGCAGACCATCGTCCAGGAGCACTGGAGCGTAGTTTTCGGCCACGACCCGGACATTCCCGCAGCGACATTGCACGAGTGGGAAAATAAAATTGCGTTCGAACCCGTAGACCTCAACGGTTAGAAACTATTTTGCGGATATTTTTGTGGATGTCTTTCGCTCGTGCCTTTGGGAGTATTGGGAAGTTTCTTTGGAACCGCCTTTCGCGCGGGCGCGGTTTCAGCCGTTAAGTGTGGGTAGTTTAGGGGTTTTAACCTCTGAGGTCAGGCGCTCGAACTCGCAGGGCTTCTAGCCTCCAATTGGAAAGGGAACAGCAGCTTTGAAAACACACAAGAAGAGTGCTGCAAAAAAACCTCAAGCCTCCATCGGCATCATCGGCGGCAGCGGCCTCTATGCCATGAAGGGCCTCACCGACAGCAAAGAAATTCGCATAAGAACGCCCTTCGGCGATCCCTCCGAAGCCGTCGTCACCGGGCTCCTCGAAGGCAAGCGCGTTGCTTTTCTCGCTCGCCACGGCCGTGGCCACCGCATCCTCCCCACCGAAATCAATTTCCGTGCCAACATTTATGCGCTAAAGCTTCTCGGGGTAGATCGCGTCATTTCCGTCAGCGCTGTGGGCTCTCTAAAAGAAGAACTTGCTCCGGGCGAATTTCTCGTGGCCGACCAATTTGTCGACCGCACCAAAAATCGCATCTCCACATTTTTCGGCGGCGGCCTGGTCGCGCACGTCACCTTCGACAAACCGACCTGCCCGCAAGTCTCGCGCGTACTCGCCGATGCCAGCGTCCACTGCGGCGTCAAAGCCCACCGCAAAGGCACCTACGTCTGCATGGAGGGCCCGCAATTTTCCACTCTTGCCGAAGCCCACATGCATCGCGCTATGAATTTCGACGTCATCGGCATGACCAACGTCACCGAAGCCAAGCTCGCCCGCGAAGCCGAACTCTGTTACGGCACTATCGCTATGATCACCGACTACGATTGCTGGCATCCCAATCACGAATCTGTCACCGGCGCACAAATCATCGCCACGCTCAATCAGAACGCCGAGAACGCCCAACGCGTCCTGCGCGAAGCCATTAAAGCTCTACCGATCTTGCACGAGTGTAAATGCGCTTCAGCCTTGGCCCACGCGCTAATCACCGACGCAAAGCTAGTCCCCTCGGCTACCAAAAAACGCCTATCCGCCATCATCGGAAAATACATCTCGTGACGGTTGGTATTGCAATGATCGACCAGGCCAATACCCGGATTTGTAGCGGCCGCCTTCTGCGATGGGCGCTTTTGTCCACGGCACGATCAGGCCTGGCAATACATCTCGCCTTTCACTCAACGCTAGAAATCCCTTCCCGTGGATTTCTCGAACAGGAAAACTCATGTCGCTACTCGTGGTAGGTTCCGTCGCATTTGACGCCATCGAAAGTCCCTACGGAAAAGTCGACCGCATCATCGGCGGCGCAGCCACATACTTCGCTGTCGCCGCCAGCTTTTTCACCCGCGTAAATCTCGTCGGTATTGTAGGCGATGACTTCTCCGCCATAGACGCCGCCATCTTCAAGAATCGCAAAATCGACACCGCTGGCCTGGAACGCGCCGCCGGCAAATCTTTCTTCTGGTCAGGAAAATATTCCCAACACCTGAACGAACGCGAAACCCTGATAACCGAACTGAACGTTTTCGCCGATTTCAATCCCAAACTCCCGGAAACATTCCGCAACTCCCAACACGTTTTTCTCGCCAACATCGCCCCTGATCTGCAAAGAAGCGTCCTCAAGCAGGTCAAAGGCTCGCCAAAACACGTCGCACTCGACACCATGAACTATTGGATCGAACGCACCCCTGCAGAACTTCGCGAAACCCTCAAGCATGTGGACATTCTGATGATTAATGACGCCGAAACTCGCCAGCTTTCCAGCGAACATAATCTACTGCTCGCCGCCCGCCACATTTTCAAACTCGGTCCATCCACGCTAATCGTCAAACGAGGCGAGTACGGCGCCATGATGGTTGATAAACGCGGCGTCTTCTGCGTTCCCGCTTTTCCACTGGAAGAACCGCACGATCCCACCGGAGCAGGCGACTCTTTCGCCGGCGGTTTCATGGGCTATCTGGCAAGTTGCGGCGGTTCGAACGACGCCACCCTCCGCCGCGCCATGGTCTACGGCTCCGTCCTCGGCAGCTTCGCCGTAGAAGAGTTCGGCCCCGAACGCCTCCGCAAACTCAAGCGCAGCGAAATCGAATCCCGCGCCCGCCACTTCCTAAAACTCACACAGTTCAAACTCTAGCTTTTCGAGGTTGCTTCTTTGCGGAGGCAAGAAGGCGCGCCGTCACGCCTCGCGATTTTTGGAGCGGCCGCTTTCTGAAGGGAGCGCCCTTTGACCTCGCAAAACCGTCTATTTCTGAATCCGGGGTTTTTCGGGTCCTACGCCCATGCTCTTTTCGCACTCTCCTGCTTTCTGCTTCCGCGTACCAATACTCGTTTCCGTGTAAAATCCATTTCAGCCCCGGCATTCTGCACTCCGGCGCGAAATACACATGCTGCCTCTCAGCACCATCACTTATCGTCTGCTCTGGGCCGCGTTACTCGGCTCGGTCATCGGCATTGAACGCAGCGTCCGCAAACGCCCGGCAGGCATGCGCACCAGCCTGTGCGTCTGCGTAGGCGCAGCTCTCTTCACAATTCTGTCTTCGGAAATCGCAAAAGCCACCGGCGACGCCAGCACCACGCGAATCGCTTCCAACATCGTGCAGGGCATAGGATTCCTCGGCGCGGGAGTTATTCTGCGTGAACGCGGCAGCGTGGTTGGTATGACCACCGCCTCGGCGATTTTTGCCGAGGCTGCTATCGGCATGGGCGCGGGCGGCGGAATGTATCGCGTCTCCGGCGTCGCTGCTGGCATCGTGCTCTTGGCCTTGACCGGACTCATTTATGTAGAAAATGCGCTGAAGCTGAAGTGCCGTTACATGCTCTTCCGAGTCACCACCGACAGCGCTATCGACATGGTTCCAGAAGTTCATCGCATTTTTAAGGATCACAGCATCAAGCTTGACAATTTTCAGGTCAACATCACCGGAGAAAAACACATTATCCAATTTGACGCCGACGTTACGCAACGCCAACAGGGACAGGTACTGACAGCGATGACTCGACCAGGCATTTCCATCGAAATGCTACCGGTCGAAAGGCAGGCCGAATGATCGCCGCTGCCGCCGTGCAAAAGCCCAAAACGCTGCGTCGCGGCTCGCGTTTCGCGGTCGTGGCTCCGGCATCCCCAGGAAAAAGTGATCGCGTGGCGGCCGGCCAGAAAGAACTCGAGCGTCTGGGTTTTTCCGTTATGCTCCCGGAGAATTTTCCGCCCGATGGATACTTTGCAAGTGCCGCCAATGCGCGTTACAGAGAATTTCTTAATGCTCTGGCTGATCCCGCGAGTGACGCGCTTATCGCTACACGCGGTGGCTATGGTTCGGTCTATCTTCTCGAACAAGGTCTGCCAAAATCTTTGCCCTTGAAACCTCTTATTGGTTTCAGCGATATCACGACTTTGCAAATCTATCTGTGGCGCGCGCATCGCTGGACCGGTTTTTACGGTCCTATGCTCGCCGCTGGTCTCGATCATGGTCCTGGCGTGCCCGGCGGTTACGACGAAGCGTCGTTTCGAAACGCCCTCACCAAAACTTCTGGCTCGTGGACGATTCCGCTGCAAGGCGAAATCTTACAACCAGGTTCAGCAGAAGGAATTGTCCTCGGCGGTGCCATGACGCTTCTGGAAGCCACGCTCGGCACGCCCTGGGAGCTCGACACCGACGGCGCAATCCTCATTCTCGAAGACCGCGCCATGAAGCCGTACCAAATCGACCGCGTCCTCATGCACCTGAAACACGCGCGTAAGTTATGCAAAATTCACGGACTCATTCTTGGCGATTTTCCCGATTGCGAACCGCCCGTGGCTGGCAGCCCGTCCGTCCGCGATGTTTGTGCCAGAATTCTTGCGCCGCTCGCCATTCCAATTGTTTACGGCGCGCCCATCGGCCACACCGCGCGCTCCATACTTACTATGCCGCTCGGCGTACGCGCTCGTTTGAATGCGGAAGGCAGCGGCACGCTCAAAGTCCTCGAACCGGCGGTCATCGAATGACCCAGGCCCAACAGAATACTGCCAGTCCACTTCAAGCAAAACACATCCACGTCATCGGCATAGGCGGCTCGGCCATGGCACCGCTCGGCGGGATGCTCCGCGAGTCCGGTTTCCGAGTGACCGGATCCGATTCTGGAGTTTATCCTCCCGCTTCCACGCTGCTAGACAGCCTCGGCATTTCGTATTTTCCATCTTTCGAAGCAGCACATCTCACGCCGGCGCCAGATCTGGTGATCGTTGGCAACATCATCGCGCGCGGAAATCCCGAGCTCGAAGAAACTCTCGAACGCAAAATTCCGTATCGCTCCATGCCGGAAATTCTCGAGGAAGTGTTTCTTCCCGGCAAACACTCCATCGTGATCAGCGGCACGCACGGAAAAACCACCACTACCGCGATGCTGGCCTGGATTTTCCATTCCGCAGGCAAGCAACCAACTTTTCTTGTTGGCGGTATAGCGGAAAATTTCGGCAAGAGCTACGGACTCGGGCAGGGAATCGAAATGATTCTTGAAGGCGATGAATACGAAACCGCTTTCTGGGATCGCGGCCCGAAATTCTTTCACTATCATCCCGACGATTTGATCGTTACTTCGCTCGAATACGACCACGCAGACATTTATCCCGATTTCGACACCTACAAACTTGCTTTCAAACGCCTGGTAAATCTCGTTCCGCGCAACGGGCGGGTCGTGATCTGGGGCGATACGGAAAGATCCGGACCCGCTCTGCGCGAAGCCGCTGCCAAAGCTTTCTGCCCGGTCATCACTTACGGCTTTTCCGCCGAAAATGATTGGATCGCCAGCGAACCGGAATTTTCTGGCGACGCGATGAAGTTTCAGGTCACACACGAAGGAAAACTCTTCGGCGAATTCTCGCTTGCCGCTTCCGGCCGCCACAACGTATTGAACGCGCTCGCTGCCATCATTGTCGCGCAGGGAAGAGGCGTCACTGTCGAGTCTCTGCAGAAATCGCTCGCATCCTTCCGTTCCGTTCGCCGTCGTCTCGACGTGAAAGGCGAACACCACGGTATTCTTGTTGTCGATGATTTTGCGCATCACCCGACAGCCGTGCGCGCAACCATCGAGGCTGCGCGCGGCCGTTGGCCGACTCGCCGGCTGTGGGCGATTCTCGAACCACGCTCGAATTCCATGCGCCGCAAAGTCTTCCAGGAGTCCTTGCCGCAAGCGCTGGCTTTAGCCGATCGCGTCGCGCTCGGCGGAGTTTTCCGCGCCCAGCAACTCGGCGACGAAAACCGTCTCGATCCCGAAACGGTCGCGGCAAGCGTTCGCGCCCTCGGCAAAGAAGCCAACGTAGTCTCGGGCGGCGCAGCAATGGCGGATTTTCTCGCCACAAACGCCAAGCCCAACGACCTCTTGCTCATCATGTCCAACGGCAGCTTCGATGGACTTTGCGAAAAACTTCTGAAAACATTGGATGCGCCACAGCCAGCGCCAGCCGAGGCCAACTCTAGGTGAGATACTTCCATCTTTGCCTCCCTTACCGCACTTTCATTTTCCTGCATCTCCTCATCGCCATCTTCGTGGTACCGCCATGCAATGCAACGATTTCGTATGAATTGTCGCTGGCAAATCCTTCCCAACACCTTTTTCACGTGACCGTCAACGTGCCTGATGCGCATGGCGATCTGATTCTTCGCATGCCGGCCTGGAACGCTCTTTATGAAATTCGCGATTTCAGCAGCCGCGTACAGCGCGTCGAAGCATTCACCGGATCGCATGCGCTGCCGATCGAGAAACTCGACAAGCTTACCTGGCACGTTCGCGGCGAGGGCATGGTTACGGTTCGTTATGCGATCTACTGGGACACTCCCGGACCTTTCGCCTCGCAGCTTAACGAAGAACATGCATTCATCAACCCAGCGATGGTTTTTGTGTACGTTCCGGAACGCCGCGACGAAAAGATTCTCCTGGCGCTTCAGGACGTGCCCGTCAGCTGGAGCGTCGCTACGCCGCTTGACCTCTCGACGTTTGACACTGCTGGCGGCACTGCGCACAGCATCTCTGCCGTGAACTATGACGCTTTCGCAGATGGTCCGATTGAAGCGGGCACGTTCAAGATATTTCAAATCAGTGGAACCAAGCCTCCAATATCTGTAGCGATTCATGGCGACAACTGGAAACAGGTCGATGTCGAGAACACGCTGCGGAAAATCTGCGAGTACGAAATCGGATTGATGGGCGGCGCTCCTTTTGATCATTACCTTTTCATATTCCACATGGGAAAGGCGGCGCAAAACGCAGGTGGCGGAATGGAGCATGCTAACGGCACCGCGATTAATGTAAATTCCGAAGCGCAACTCGCTGGAGTTTCTGCGCATGAATTTTTCCATCTTTGGAACGTGAAGCGAATCCGGCCGGCTTCGCTGGAACCGGTCGACTACACACGCGAACAATATTCGCGCGCGTTGTGGTTTGCGGAAGGCGTTACCAGTACCTACGGGCGTTACGCGCAACTACGTTCCGGCCTTTGGTCGAAACAGGATTTCTATGCTGACCTGGCGCAGCAAATCAACGAACTGGAATCGCGCCCGGCGAATCGCTGGCAGAGCGCGGAGCAATCGAGTCTCGATACCTGGCTCGACAAATACGATTACTACAACGGCCCCGAATTCAGCGTGTCCTATTACACCAAGGGACAAGTTCTTGGCGACCTCCTGGACATTCTTATTCGCGACCGCACCAACAACGAGCGTTCGCTCGATGACGTAATGCGAACAATGAATGAGAACTTTGCGAAAAAAGGCAAAACGTATCGCGATAGCCTGGACGTGCAACTTACGGCCGAAGAAATTGCCGGAGGCTCCTTCCAGGATTTCTTTGGAAAGTATGTGACCCGCGCCGAACCACTTCCGTGCGAATCGCTGCTGGCGAAAGCAGGCTTGCTGCTGAAACAACGGGAAATCGTTCGCGCGGAACTGGGTTTTTCCATGGACCGTGATGCCGGCGGAAAGTCCGTGGTCCTCTCCGTCGTTCCGGGATCGACCGCCGAGCGCGCAGGCTTGCTGGCCGACGACGAAATCACTAATTTCAACGGAGAAAATGTTCCGCGGCGGCCGGAATACTGGCTGCGCAACAAAAAACCGGGCGACACGTTGAAATTGACCGTGCTGCGAAACGAAAAACCTGTCGAGATTAGCTTCGCGCTCGGCGGAAAATCCCAATCCATTTTTGCGATTGCGGAGGATCCCCAAGCGTCGCCGAGCGCGCGTGCCATCCGCGAAGGCTTGCTGCGCGGAAAAACCCTTGCGGCGCCAGCCGCCGCAAGTGCTGCAAAACACTGAGGGGAGTCGCCAAGTACGCCTTGACGCGCGAGCCAGCGTTCGAGAGAGTTAGCGTCAACTTCATTCATGTTGCGCACACTTTTCATCGGTGTCTTTTTGTCGCTGTATATCATCGCTGCCGGAATTCCACTGCTCATCTACACCGTCATTTCCAAGAATCCGGATGCGCTGTACTGGGCCGGAGTTCGCGGCGTCATGTTCTTTGTGCGTGTGGTCGGAGTGCGCGTGCGCATTGTAGGCACGGAGCGAATTCCATCCGGCACTTGTCTGTTCATGGCGAACCATACCAGCACGGTTGATGCTCCCGCGGTGGTCGGCGCGATACCACGGCGAATTGCTATTCTGTTGAAACAATCGCTCTTCAGGTATCCGATCGTCGGACAGGCATTTCGTCTGGCTCACTTTATTCCTGTCGATCGCTCGAAGCAGGAATCGGCAATTGCCAGCCTGGAAAAAGCCATTGAGGCGATGCGCGGCGGGCAATCGTTCCTGATTTATCCGGAAGGGACGCGCAGTCCAGACGGACGCCTGCAGGAATTCAAAAAAGGTGCCGTGGTGATGGCTATCAAGGCCGGCGTGCCGATTGTGCCTATTGCGTGTTCTGGCGCGCACCGCATTATGCGCAAGCGCTCGCTGGAGATTCATCCGGGAGAAATCCTGGTGGAATTCCTTGCGCCGATTGATGCCTCCCAGTACACGTTCGAGGAGCGGGAGCAGCTCAACGCGGTTGTGCATGACGCTCTAGCGGCTGGGTTGCCGCCCGATCAGCGACCGAGCGGATTTCCCGGCGCTTGCTAAATACGATTAAAACAATTTAGCTCGCCTTTGAATTTCAGCGATCTGTTCCTCGAGTTCGCGGACTCTGCGTTGCAAATCGGGCAGGCGATTCAGGGCGGCGTGGGTTTTGAGCCACTGGCGATTTTCTACCGCCGGATAGCCGGAGTACAGGCCGGCGGGTGGCACGTCGTTGGGGACACCGCTTTTGGCGGTGATGACAGCGCCGTTGCCAATGGTGAGGTGGCCAGCGGTGCCAACTTGCCCGGCGAGAATGCAACCATCGCCAATTTTTGTTGAGCCTGCCAGGCCAACCTGGCCGCAGAGCATGGCGTTGGCACCAACCTGCGAAGCGTGGCCGATTAAAACGAGGTCGTCGATTTTGGCACCGTGGCCGATGCGTGTTTCTCCGACAGTCGCGCGGTCGATGCAGGAATTGGCTTGAATTTCGACGTCGTCTTCGAGAACAGCGGGGCCGGACTGGGCCATCTTGTACCACGAGCCGTTTTTTTGTTTGGCGAAGCCGAGGCCATCGGCTCCTACGACCACACCATTTTGCAGGATGACGCGATTGCCGATACGGCAGTGTTCGCGCACGACAGCGTGCGCGTGAGCGAAAAAATGATCGCCGATTTTTGCGCCGCGATAAATAGTTACAAAACTATGCAGAACCGCATGATCGCCGATGGTGACATCTTCATCCACGAAACAGTAAGGGCCGATGTGCGCGCCTGAGCCAATTTTCGCTGAGTTGGCAATGACCGCTGTGGGATGTATGGCGGGAGCGTAGGCGGGAGGCTGGTAGAAAAGTTCAATGGCGTGCGCGAAAGCGAGATAAGGATTGTTGGAGCGGAGAGCGGCCAGAGGCGGGCGGCCAGGATCGCGCTCGATGCGAATACCGTCTTCGATAAAGATAGCGGTGGCGCGAGTGGTGCGCAGCAGCGGGAAGTAGCGGCGGTTGGCGAGAAATGTGATTTGGCCGGCGGAGGCGTGGTCCATGCCGGAGATGCCGGTGACTTCGGCGTTGGGATCGCCTTCGAGGCGGCAGGAAAGTTTCTCCGCGACGTCAGAGAGTTTCATTGAGGGGCTCCTGAGAATTTGACGGGAAAGGCACGCAACCAAGGTTGGTCGCGCTACGGCGAGTCTCGCATAAACGAGACGAAACAAGGTAAGGATGTAATGAGGCGGGAGCGAGAGCGCTGCAGATGCCACCCCGGTATTTTAGCTTCAAATATGCGCAACCGACTGAAAACAGGGATCTTGCTCTTTGTCCGACACCCATGTCTCGGAGTCCATAAAAACATGAGGAGAGCGGTCTGACGCCGATACCGGCTTGTCGAATGGGTTCCGAAGGGTCGTTGCGTCGATGAATTCCGACTGGCCAGACAAAATATTTCTTTCCAGTGCAGCTGAAGCTCAAACGAATAGCCTATGAGCACGCGTGAAGGAAATCCACCGTACGAAGGGGGCCACGTCGCACAGTAGCCGAGTTGGATGCCGGCTATTCGAACGAGCGAGGAAGCAAGGGAAGAAAAAGATAACGCAGACACGCTCCAGTCTGCACAGAAGCGGGGAGGACACCAAACGCGATTGCGATCCGAACCTAAAATTCTCGCGGGAAACTTTCTTCGGTGGCTTTTGGATGCGCTTCCGGGTAAATTGCCATCAAATTGTAACGGGTGCAGGGCAAGTGCTTTTAAGGAGGTGCTCGATCATGGAAGTTCTTGAAGGGTTTCGAACGGGGATCAATCGGAGAAGATTTCTGCATAGCACGGTTTCCGGAGTGGCAGTCGGAATTGCGGCGCAGGCGGGAATCGAACTGGGAGTGCCGACGATGCTTGAAGCACAAACGAATCTGACACCGGACGCGGCGTTGAAAGAGTTGATGGCGGGGAACGAGCGCTTCGCCGCCAATCAACTTACATCGGTGGAACACGACCTGGAGGTTTTGAAGGAACACACTGCAGACAAACAAGAACCGTTCGCGGCGGTGCTGGCGTGCGCCGATTCGCGCCTGCCGGTAGAGCTGATTTTTGATCAGACCATCGGACACATTTTTGTGGCGCGCGTCGCAGGCAACATGGTCACGCCGGAAATCATCGCGACTCTTGAATATGGAGTGGCGGTGTTGGGAGTGAAAGTGCTGCTGGTTCTGGGACACACGAGCTGCGGCGCTGTGAAAGCAGCGATGAAGAGCGACACGGTTCCCGGGCAAATTAGCGTGCTGTATAAACACTTGCGGCCGGCGGTGGAAAAGTCCGCTGGAAATTTGCATCGAGCGATTGAGTTGAATGCCGAGCATCAGGCGGAGCTATTGCGGACCTCGTCGACCGTGGTTCGAGACGCACTGAAAGGCGGAAAGGTGAAGGTGGTAAGCGGAGTTTACGATTTGGCGAGCGGAAAAGTGAGCGTGAAATAGGAAAGATGGATCGGTCGTGCTCGTCGACCGCGGCGGCGAACCGAGGTTCTATCAGGACAAGGAGGCCAGCTCATGGGCCGAGAGGCGTTCCGGGCGAAGTCGGGAGGCCCGCGGATAGGAGTTGTCCTTTACTGGGAATCATGTACAGAGCGAGTTGCCTTCGATGGGTGGAAAAATATCGGCACATCGGGTGGTTCCGGTATTGGCAGAAATGTTGCTAGTGGGAAGATATCGACTGAGTGAGTTGCTGGCATGCGGCCAGCCCGGTGTCGAGATGAGAGGTGACGTCATGGATGCACGGACGATCGCTGAGACTTTTTTGCTGGCGCTGATTGCGGTAACGGCAGGCGCCTTGGTTCCAGATTTTCTGCGGCACATAAAAATGCGGACGGCAAAGTACGGGCGGCGCGCTACGGATTTGTAGTCGATGTTGACGCAGCGTCGATTTTGGCGGGCGTGCCTCGGCCAAATCTTAAGGTTATCCTTTCCGACCTGGGAGTCGAAATCTTCGAGTTGCGATTCTCACCTGCGACCGGCAGGTGCATCGGATTGACTCAGAACATAACCGCGCGATAGGTTCCTGTTCAGCGGCTGCTACAGTTTTGCCTCTCTTGATTCCTTCCGTTCGGATCATCTCCGGCTAATCAAGGTCATTGTGAACGTAACCTTTGAAAATGGGTTCGGAGGAAGCGGCTTCTAGAATTTGAATTCGAGGTTTAGCTGCAAACGGCGCGGAGGATTTGCGGCAACGGGCAGGCCGAAGAATGGGGACGTCAGCACGCCGACGTAAGTGACGTAACTGGGGTGATTAAGAATGTTGAACGAGTTGAGCGAAACCGTGAGCGTGGGGACATCCTTCTGCTTGTCAGACTGTGGTTTGAACATGAAATCGTGAGCCAGGTTGAGATCCAGATTGATCAGGCCGGGGCCGTGGAGAGTGTTGCGCGCATAGCCGAAGGGGCGATCATTTACGACGCCATCGCCGTTGTTGTCTGCACCGGTGGTGACGTTTACGGGCTTGCCGGAATAGAGCGAGAGGGCTGCGCCGAGAGTGAAAAGATTTGTGAAATGCGATGAGCCGAGAAGGTCGAATTTGTGGCGGCGGTCATTGTCGGAGCGCGCCCAATCGGCTGCGGGATCGTAACTGTTCGCGGGGAAATAGGTGATGCCGCTGGTGTTGTTGTAGGTCTTGCTGAGGGTGTATTGAATCTGGCCAGAAAAAAACCTGGATGGCTGGCCGCGAAAAGTAAGTTCGAGAGAATTAGATTTCTGGTAGCCGTCGGATTGCATCTGGCGATTCTGGCCGAGAGCAGCATCAGGGCCATCTATGAAGGGTGGAAACGGGGGAGCATTGGCGTCAATGGAGCGGAATAGCGAAATGCCGCGAGAGCCGACATAGCCTGCGCTGAATGTACTCTTGGCGGTGACCTGGCGTTCGATAGAGAAGCCGTATTGCAGACGATAGGGGATGTGCAGGCGGGGATCGAGAGTGACGAGGCTGGTGGGAGTGGCAGCAATTTCCGCAGGGGTTACGGGGAACGTGGGATTCTTGATGATGAAACGAAGGAGATTGACGCCATCGAAATGGAGAAGATCGGCGATGGCGCGAGGTCCGGTGCGGTCGTAGAAGACTCCTGCACCGCCGCGGAAGACTGTTTTGCTTTTAGTTGACGGGGCAAAGGCGAAACTGAAGCGTGGCGCGAAATTGTTGGGATCGTCGTGAAAATAGTTTTGCCAGTAATAGCGAACCCCGAAGGTGATGGAAAATTTGGGATTGACGCGGATGGAGTCTTCGACGAAGCCGGCCAGAACTTTTTCGAGGAAGACCAGGTGTCCGTTGCCCCGTTGGATCGTTACGGTGGAGGGCGTGTTGGACTGAAAGGCGGCGAGGCTGGCGAAGGTGTAGGAGCCGCGCTGGTTGGTGAAATCGTCCGCGCCGCGGCGGCTGATGTCCGGAACGTCGATGCCGAAATTAAAAAGATGCTTGCCGTGAATCCAGGTGGCGATGTCGGTGCCGTCGAAATGGTATTCCGTGCGGCGGGAATCGGCTTGTGCGCCGCCGCCGGTAAATGCGCCGGAGACGATGATTTGTTGCGCTACATTGACGCTGGTGCGAGGCTGATTGTTTTGGCCTACCAGGAAACGCAGTTGGTTGATCCAGTTGGTCGAAAAAGTATGGCGGTAGCTGATGTTGATTTCGTTTTCGACTACTGAGGAGTTGTACCCGGCTTCGGGGAGGACGTTGCCACCGACGTTTTGATTTGCGTAGGAAGAATTTTCGTAGGAGTAGCCGATCCAAAACAGGTCGCCATTGGCGAGCTCGTGAAAGACGCGGCCCTCGGCAAAAGAATGATGGATGGGAGCAGGAACGTTTTCGTGCACGGGGCCGAACTGATTTTCTGCGTCAACGATGGTTTGCACGGAATCAAGATCGCGATCGAGAGATAGAAGGAACGTGGTTTTTTTGTCGTGGCTGAGCGGGCCGCTGAGGGAACCTTCGTAATACTGGCGGGATTCGGAGGGTTTTTGGACGGCGAAGGCGTTTACGGCGTCGAAGACGGCGTTGCGATAGAGGAAATTGATGGCGCCATGGAAATCCGGAGTTCCAGGCTTGGTTGTGATTTCAAGACGCGCGCGTCCGGGATTCGCGAAAAACACGGTGTAAGGGTTCTGGTTGATGCGGACGTCCTGGATCGCAGAGGGAGTGACGCCCGGGCCATTGGCTTCGATACCGTTTACGATCAGAGAGACGCCGTTGGTCGAGGTGGCGTTGTCATCAAGAAAGCGGGAGAGCGTGGTGATGTAATCCTGGTCGAAGACCGGGACGCGATCAAGAGCGTTCCTGTCAAAGGTGTTTGCGCTTTGGTTTTCCGAGGTCTCGGTGCTCACTTGCGGAACGGTATCGGAGGCGCCCACGGTGACGGATTCAGAATGCGCAGCAAGTGCGAGGGTGATGCGAATAGGAACGGGACGCTTTGCGGTGACGGTCACGGCGACGATGGTTTGCTTGAAACCGGGAGCGGAAATCATGAGGCTATACGGCCCCGGCGAAACATCTGCGAAACGGAAGTTGCCGATCGAATCGGAGGTCGTGCGAGCCGGAGGAGAGTTTGGGGCCGTGGGTTGTAAAAGGATTGCGGCCTTGGGAATTACTGCGCCAGAGGGATCTTGCACTATGCCCGATACCACAGCTGAGGATTGCGCAAAGACAGAGGCGGAGGCAACGCAGAGAAGAAGAAGCAGAATGGAGAGTTTTCGGCCTGGCACTTGAGGACTCTAGCATGACGAAACTTAACGGGACTTAAATGGCGGAGTGGCCGGAAGGGAAGAAAGCCGGCTACCAAGGCCAAGATTGGCTGCCGGAAGGCAGCCGCTACAACAGCAAAAACTATTCGTTGAACAGGGTGGGTTGGGGGGTGGTTGGGGCGGCGGGTTTGCGGCGGGCGATACCTACTACGCCGAGAACGGTGACTTCGGTGAGGGCCGAGCGGGGGACGAAGATGCGATCGGCGTTGGAATTCAGGTCGGGCGGAGTGATTTGGATGCCGTTATCGAGGAGCGAGAGAAGATCGTTGGGGACGACACCTTCCAGGGACTGGCCGTCCAGGAATCGCAGCCGGAGCCACAGGCCGTCTAGTTTGGGGCGACTGAGGAAGGCGCGGCGTTCGGGTTCGAAATCATCATCGAAATCGCGGACGAAATAGACGGACCGGATGCGCGAGAGGGGAATCTGCTGGTGCTCGCCGTCTTGAGTGAGGAGGTCCAGCGGATCGAGTTCGCCGAGGCGCGAGGGATTGAGGTAGCCGCGAAAAGACTTGCGGTCGTGGAGCTCAACAATCACCTTTTTGTGGGTGCTGGCTGGGGCGCGAAGTTTCAAAGGACGGAATTACCCCCTACAAGGGCGCAATTTGCACGGAATGAAATTGTATGTTATGTTAAGCGCGAAATTCCTGTCAACCTATTGTTTTTAATGGATTTACGGCCGGGAGCACTGCCTCGTTGACTGAGAAGAAGCAAATCCTCAAATCGGCTTCGATCATCTCGCTTGTCACCATTGTTAGCCGGGTCTTCGGCTACATTCGCGACCAACGCATAGCTGTCCTGCTGGGAACAACCGAAGTATCGGTTGCTTACCAGTTGGCTTTCCGCATCCCCAATCTTTTTCGACGATTGGTGGCCGAGGGCGCGATGACCGCCTCGTTTATTCCGGTTTTTGCGAACTACATGAGGGAGAAGGACCGGGACGAGGTTTGGGATTTTGCCAACAAGCTGTTCTGGACGCTGGCCCTGGTGGTGGCGGCGATCACGGTGCTGGGGATGGTTTTCTCTCCGTATGTGATTCATTTATTCACTTCGGACGTGCAGAGCGCGGGTGGATTGGACCTGGCGGTCGAGTTGAACCGGATCATCTTTCCCTATCTTTTCTTTGTGGCGCTGGCCGCGTTAGCGATGGGGATTTTGAACTGCTTTCATGTGTTCGGGCTGCCGGCTGCAACACCCGTGTTCTGGAATCTGGCGTCAATCCTGTTTTCCATTGCGGCCGTCTGGAAATACTTCAAGAATCCGGCAACGTCATTGGCTGTGGGAGTCTTGGTAGGGGGAGTGCTGCAATTTCTGATTCAGGTACCGCTGCTGGTGCAGAAGGGGATGAAGTTCGATTTTGGAATTTCGTTTGCGCATCCGGGAATTCGCAATGTGGCGCGGCTGATGATTCCGCGCTTGTTTGGCATTGGCGTGGCACAGATCAACTTGCTGGTGGATACACGGTTTGCGACGGCGAGCATGATGCCGAAGGGCAGCCTAACCGCGCTGTATTACTCCGACCGAGTGATGGAGCTGGTGCTGGGAGGGTATGCAATCGCGGTGGCCACGGCGATCTTGCCGATGATGTCGCACCAGGCGGCGGCAAGTGACTTCAGTGGCTTGAAGAAGACGCTGGCGTTTTCGGTGCGGCTGGTGGCGTTTATTACGATACCGGCGATGCTGGGATTGATGATTTTGCGCGAGCCGATCATCCGGGTATTGTTCCAGCACGGGGCATTTATCGCGGAGTCAACGCGCCTGACGGCGCGGGCGCTGCTGTATTACGCGATAGCGCTGCCGGGTCTGGCAACAGTGAAGTTGGTGGTGCCGGCCTTTTATTCGACGAAAGATACAAAGACGCCGGTCATCGTTGCGGCGATTTCGATGGTGTTGAACGTCGTGCTGAACATCGTGTTTCTGGAGTTTTTCTTTAAGCGGGTGCAGAACGGTGGCCCGGCGCTGGCGACCGCCCTGGCGTGCTATTTCGACTTTTTTGCGCTCATCCTGATTTTCCGGTTGCGCTACGGCCCGATGGGAATTCGCGAAATTCTGAAGTCCTTCTCGAAAATTTTTTTGTGCTCGGCGATTATGGGAGTAGCGTGCTGGCTGGGCGGACACTACACGGAGTTCACGATTCATTCTCGTTTTCTGGTGCAGCTCTTAACGTTCATTTCGTTGATTGCCGGAGCTACGGTGTTGTACCTGGCGCTGGCCTGGGTGTTCCGGTGCAGCGAAATTGAAGAGATTTATGGCATAGCGACGCGACGACAGCGCGGCGGGGAAGCGTACGTGGAGTGATGGAAATTGCAGCGGCCATTTCGTCGTTTTTAACTCATGTGCAGGTGGAAAAGGGCCTGGCGGTGAACACGCTGAGCGCTTACCGGCGGGATTTGGCCAAATTCGAGGACTTTGCCAAGAAGCGCAAGCTGGCTTTGCCAGCAGTGAAGCGCGATGATCTGGTGGATTTTCTGGCCAGCTTGTACCGGCAGAAGTTGGAGAGCAAGACCGTGGCGCGGCATCTGGTAACGCTGCGAAATTTTTTCCGGCACGCGCAGCTGGAGGAGTTGATTGCCGAGGATCCGACGGCGCACCTGGAATCCCCCAAGATTCGGCGTTCGCTGCCAGGTTACTTGCGGCTGGACGAAGTGGAAAAACTGCTGGAATTGCCTGACCAGACCACACCCCTGGGACTACGCGACCGGGCCATGCTGGAAGTGCTATATTCCACGGGTTTGCGCGTCAGCGAACTGACCAGCTTGCGGGTAATGGACCTGGACGCCAAGGTCGGCTGCGTGCGTTGCATAGGCAAGGGCGACAAAGAGCGCATCGTGCCGGTAGGACGCAAGGCACTGGCAATCGTGGAGAAGTACCTGCGCCATGGGCGGATTGCCTTGATTGGCTCAACTCGAGGCACCGCAGGAGCCTTTTTGTTTGTGAACCGGCGCGGCGGGCGGATCAGCCGGGTAGGGGTATGGAAGATTTTCTCGTCGTATGGGCGAAAAGCAGGATTGCGTGTGCCGTTGACGCCGCATATGTTGCGGCACAGCTTCGCCACGCATCTGCTGGAGCGCGGGGCTGATTTACGGTCGGTACAGCTGATGCTGGGACATTCCGATATTTCCACCACGCAAATCTATACCCATGTGGTGGAAGAGCGGTTGAAGCAGATTTACAAGGCGCATCATCCGCGCGCGTAGCGCGGGGGCTATAAGTCAGAAAATCGGTGCGGCTCAGTGGGAAGTTGAACAAGAGCCGGCCTGCTGTCTATTTCACTCAGGGTTTGTAAGTACAAACCCTGGGACCTGAGGAGAGCGATGCCAGATTATATGTTTTTGCTGGAGAGCCGGCTGCTGCCGGAGCAGCGCGCGGCGATGATGCGCGTGCAGGAACTTTCCGCGGCGTTGGGGCTTAATGTCTACCTGACGGGCGGCACGGTGCGCGACCTGATCACCGGCGCGTCACTGCGCGACCTGGATTTCTCGATCGAAGGCAATCCGGCAAAAATTGCCCGGGAGTTGGAAAAGGGCGGCGCGAAGGTGCTGCACGAGGACGAAAAGCTGCGGCAGATCGATTTACTATTCGCGGGCGAATGCGAAGGCAGCCTTTCCGCGGCGCGGGACGACCACTATGTGCGGCCGGGAACTCGTCCGGACGTTCGCTGGTCCACGATCATGGAAGACTTGCGACGCCGAGATTTTTCGTTGAACGCGATTGCCATTTCGCTGAATCCGGCCTCGCGCGGGTTGCTGCTGGACCCTACCAACGGGCTTTCCGATATTGAACGCGGCGAAATCCGCGCGTTGACCATACATAGCTTCACCAATCAGCCGGTGAGGCTGCTGCGCGTGCTGCGTTATGCAGCGCGCATGGGCTTCAAGCTGGAGCAACGCACGCAAGAATGGCTGGAACTGGCAATGGAACGCGATTTGCACCACAGCATCACGCCGGAAGATGCGGGCGAAGAACTGCGCGCACTGGCCAAGGAAGAACAGCCGAGCGACACGCTGAAATCGTGGGAAGCGCACAAATTGCTGGAGGTAGTGAATCCTCTGTTGGCCAAGAAAAAGCCGGATTATGAGGCGATCAACGGGCTTAGCAAGGTGCGGGACGATTTGATGATGGCGGGTTTGCGGCCGCGGCTGGCAACGCCGATGCTGCTGGCGATTCTGGGCAGGCTAAAGGATCGCGAGCAGTCGAATGTCCTAGGGAAATTGGGATTCCGTGCGGCAGAGACGGAAGCGATTCTGAGCTTCGCCGATGAGGCGGAGGCAGCCGGCAAGGAATTGTCCGGCAAGAAACTGAATGCGCCGATTGACGCGTACAAATTTATGGAAAAGATGCCGGCGGACCGGATTGGCTACCTGCTGGCGGAGACGCGGAACTCGGCGGCGCTTTCGAAGATCAAAGCGTATTTGAACAAATGGCGGCCACTGCGCGGCGGTATAGCCACAGTGCGCGACGAATTAAAGCGAATTGGGATGCCGGAAGGGCCAAAGTTCGACGTGGTGATCGAGCAGATGTTCGCGCTGCAATTGAACGGGAGAGGCAAGACTCCCGAGGAAAGAGAGAAGACTCTGCGGAAACTCTCTGGAATCAAGGAGCCGCCAAAACAGAAAGAACCGAAGAGCAAAGAGAAAAAAGGCGCGAAAGGTTCCGACAAAGCGCATGACGCGCTGATGAAGATGCAGGGCAAGCCCAAGGGGAAAGCGCCGGAAGCCAAGGCGGCGCACAAAGCGGCGGCAAAACCAGCCAAGGCCGCGGCGAAAAGGAAGAAGAAGTAACTTCGCGGATCGTTTTGCAACACTCGAACGAAAAATGTTTCTGTTGAAAACGCGGTAATGAACGTCGCAATTCTTTTCGCGGCGATTTAGAATTAAGGTTCATGGGGCAGCCAGAATTCGTTCACCTGCACGTTCACACTGATTTCAGCCTGCTCGACGGAGCTTGCGAGACCGGCGAGCTGCTGGACGAAGCATCCCGCCAGAAAATGCCAGCCGTGGCGATTACCGACCACGGAAATCTGTT
>Ga0209488_10001520_pt1 | contig 19802 bp, 28 predicted proteins | sample Rivendell_Oct201_8_FD_188349 | JGI IMG/M metagenome (GOLD analysis project Ga0209488, IMG submission 188349) | Vadose zone soil microbial communities from the Eel River Critical Zone Observatory, Northern California, USA -... | ecosystem: Environmental > Terrestrial > Soil > Vadose zone >...
CATGAGGAGTGAAGCACAAAAAACCCTCTATATTTTCGAAAAGTAGACAAGTAAATAAGTAAATGGATATTTTCCTGATGCATGAATGAACAATAGGATCAGTCGAGTACCAAACAAACCTCCTCTTGCCACCACGGCAACAGGTTTCATCAGTTACGTTGATCAGCAATCCGAAAGTGTTGCAATGCGTAAGAACCATGCTGACAGTGTGTTCACTTACAGTTCAGAAGGCAAGGCAGAAACGTAGAACGTACTCCTGAGGGCATCAACGCCAGTGATTTGACTCACCGTCAAGGCACTTTCATTCTTGGGGTCTACATCCTACGACTCGAACGGCCCGACGGGTTGATTACCTGGGACAGGACCACTACAGCACAGCATACTGTGTTAGAGATGCCATGGCCCGAGTGTCTTTGAGGGATACGAATACCGCCATTCATTCAGACCCCCTGAAAAAAAAAAGTGGGCGCCGGCGCGTTTGACAACCAGCACCAAGCAGTGCCGCCTCCGCGGTCTCGTCTCGAGAAACGCCCTTACTAGTATGATCATCATGATGGTGGTGGTGACGAATCACTAGATCCGAGTCGCTCTCCGACAACACCGTGACGGCATTTTGACGTCGTAGCACGCACCTCCAGATACTCCAATTAATTGATCACTGCTAGCCGTAATACAGTACTAGTCTCTGACTTTCGATGAGATTCCTGACAACAGAGCGGATCCGAGTCGCCGCGTCATCACGAGCGCGTATCTGAAAAAGCACAGCAGTGGGCTGAGGTCTCTGATAAGAACAGATCTGGGACCGGTCTCGCTGAGAAATCTCTATCTTGTGGTCGTCAGTGTGCATGAATAAAAGAGATAATGATGTCTTGTGCAAAAGACTGTGCGGTTGATGTACTAATCTCGGAACAGACACACGACAGAGACATAGGGTCGTACTAATAGACGTCGCCCGAGTGGGTCAGTTTGACTCGTTGGACCGAACAAAACCACCTCCGAGTCTTTCCAGGTCATGACGACCCAGCCCTGCTCGACCAAGTTTTGTTCTTTGATTGTTGATAAAATGCCTCAGGCCAAGAAAGACATGCATCGATTGATCATATTGCGAAAATAGGGCTCTATTGAAAGTGATCAACCGAGCAATAGATATAATGATACAGAAAATGTGATGATGCGAAAGGGGGGGGAGGGTGAAGGGCGACAAAACACTCGGTATATAATGTCTATCGCGCCCCGCGACGCAAGATCAGGGTGAACGGGTGATTTTTGACGCCCGAGAGGCACTGGTCCAACCAAAAGCCCCAGATCTATAAACAAACTGAAGGAGAATAGGAATACAAACAAAAGGATGGAGTGTAATGCATATGTGTATGGTATGCTTTTACCGTGATTAGTGAGTGCGATGTATGAAACGTGAACGGTGCGTGCCAACCATGCGACCGGCGTGAGAGTGATGCACGCAGTACGCTTTTAAGGCGTGAATAGATAGAGGATGAGTGGGGATTAACAAAGCTCAACCTCCCATTCTCCGACGGAGCCGTCAACGCTCGGTGGGTTTTTGAGGGCAATCCGCACGCGCCGCCTGCCGCGCGAGGTGACCACCTCTGACTGTATGGGGGCGCCGTTGTACAGCAACGTAGGGTCAAAGTTGAACCCAAGCTCTTGGTTTGACAGGCCGACGCCAATGAAAGGATCGGTATCCAGTGGAGGGGCTGGGAGCAAATTGACTGAAGGAGAGGCCGACGACACTGGAGAAGGGGCAACGCTCCAGGTAGGAATGTCCTCAAAGTTGAAGGCAGGGGGAGAGGGAGAGAAGGAGCTGGACATTGAGGGTGTAGGGGAAGGAGATACCGAAGCAGGGTTGTGTATGCGCACACGGATCTTGCCGTCCGCCGACGGTTCTGCGTCAAAGGAGATATCGAGGCCGGCCAGGCCCAGCGCGTGGGCGTCAGCATCTACGAACTCGAGCTTTCGTGGAAGGAAGCCGTGCACGCGATGGTCCGCATCAAGGTTCATGGCACCATGGGCACGCCATTGGCAATCGCGCGGTACATATGAACGGAAGTCCATCTTGGAGGCTACCGCAGAATTGACATTGATCGGCGTATTCGACAGAGGAAACGAACCGGACATTGGTATCGCAGACTGAGAAGGTGCCGAAACCGAAAATATGGAAGGAAGGGCGCAGAGTAAGACCTATTAAACGCGCACAATAAGAGATCCATTGACACGCAGCTGCCGCCTCGCTTCGAAGCAAAGGCGAGACTCACGAGAAGGCTTAGACTGGCGCTTGTCTTATCCGATGATGGCTTGACTTGGGCGGGAAAAGCCGGATGCCGCACGGGGGAAGCCGGTAGGCGAGGCTCGGATAACTCCGTCTTAAGAGCCACCGCCGGACGATTGGAAAGTTGAGAGTTGAGTTCCCGTTCTCGTTGCTCAGCAGCTGCCAGTCGCGCACGAAGCTGTTCGATCTCTGACATGAGTTCGCATGAATTCCCGTCGTGTGAAGCGGACTTTTGTGCAAGCACTTGAAGGCGTGCGTTTTCCTGTTCAAGCTCTGCAACGCGGCTGTAACGCGCGATAATGCGTGGTTTAGCCACAGAAGAAAGGGGGAAAAGCGGGCTTCGAGACGACTCACACTTCCATGTTCTCAAACTCTTCGCGTTTTCGTTGCCTGCTGAGAAATGCGGCGGCCCTGTTTTTAACTAGCCGCGCCTCGCGCTTGCTCAGCCCCGTCACGTCCGGAGGGATAAAGTCTTTGGTACTGATCCGATCACCAGAGGCGCGTGGCTTTTTGCTTGACATGGAATGGTGTACAGGACTAGAGGGACGCTTGACCCCCGGTGCGGAAGGACTCAGAACTACGCGGTGATAGTCCGGGGATGTCGGGGAGATGGGTGATGGCGGTGTATGTGATGCAAGAGGGAGGTCGAAGACTTGGTGGGTGGGGAGGCAGAGTTGGTCCTTGTCGGAAGCAAAGTCCGGACTCATGCGCATACCGAGGGCGCAGTTGACAGGTTGGGGAGAAGTGCTACCGACGGAGCCGACCGAATATGGAGGGGACGGAGGGTGGGCATAGTGAGGGTAATTAAGAGTAAATGTCTCGATGTTTGAAGTAGGGGAAAAGAGAGGTTGATCCCAGGAGGAGTCGGAGACCGGAGAAGTAAGGGAGTCAGTGGAAATGATCTGAGACATGGTGAGGGAGAGGAGGCGACGCTCTGGAGAGAGTAGCATTATGTCTAATTTATAGTAAAGTTCTATGTCTAAGATGGGCCGCGGCAGCAAATGGATGGGTCTGGTGATGGTGGGGGGGATGTGGACAGAAAAAAGAGTGAACGGAAATAGCGCGTGCCTCGGGTAAGTGGTTGCCTCTTTGGTGCCTGGGTCTGTACCAAGGACCCCCTTCCCCGGTCGCTCGCTCTTCCATAAACAAATCTCTGATAAATGCGCCCGCGCTTTCTCTTGCTACCTACCACCATCCCGTAAGCGCAGCCATCCTCATCCTCTCCCCCTCGTATCCAGCTCGCCCTCAATCTCTCTCTTCTTTAGTTATCTCATTCTTGTTCTTTCCTTCATCCGTTTCCTCGGTCTTTATAACCATCAATTCTTATCTGATTGATACCCTTTTACCTTTCCGAGAACTCGTCCGCCTTGGCCCAAGCCAAGCTCATGTACATCCCCCCATATAGCCGGGGGTTATTCGGGGAATGGTGGCGCTTGACCACAGCCGGGAACACGGGTCACTTTTGTCTCGCTTGGGTTGTGAACCGCGCGCAGTTCCAGCTATGTGGATGCACGATGTGACATATGAAACTTCGTTCGTGCAGGCGATCGGTCAGCTTCTCGTTCAGCTCCACAAATAGGAACAACGAAGCGCAGTGAGAATGGACCCTCCCCCCCCTTGCTACCAGAACGTAGATCTTCTCTCGCACATTACATATCAATGGGACTCGAGCCCCCTTTTCATTGGGTCGATAAACCTTCGTATTTTCCTTCTCACAATAGCAGCCCTCCGCATGGCATCGCGATCGTCTTCTAACAAGGAGGGAGGCCATAGCTTTGATCGAACACACCATCACTTCATCTTCGTTTTCCCAGTCTTGCGAGCGATTCATACCGACTCATAACGCTTCATCAGCCTTGTATCAACGGAAGCATTCGACCCAAGGACAGTATCACGGCAACTCGTCCGCGGCCCGTTAACCGGGTGTCAAGGGCGGATAGACCTCTATCTGAACCATCTTCTCTCCTGGGGCGACTCTCGGAGAAACTGCTGAAAATCGGTCCCGCCGATCGAAAAGAGGCCGTCTATCGCCCAGATGACCATCGTCCTCCACCCAGGATATCATGTCATTCCTTGGAGGAAATGACCTAATAATAATAATGCCTTCGTTCGCCCCTCACGGTTGTGCTCTTCACCTGTTGCGTTCAGCAGAATTCGGGCGTGTAATGCCAGCCATGAACCTGCGCCATGACGTCGAACGTGCATCGAGTCGTGTTGTGCGATCCTCGGCAGCGTGCGGCAAGGACTCCTCGCGTGCAACTATTGGGGAGCTTGCGACCGCGATTGATCGATTGTGGCGTACTGGCACCTTCTGAGCTTATTGGACTCCACTCTCGGTCCCATCACCCAGGGAGCAAAGGTGGACAAGGTCTCGGTCGACGTCTCGCCTTGGTGAGGCCGAATGTGCGCAATCGATCACGCTGCGTAATCAATGAATAGCCTTCACTTTCCCAATCCACATACTCCCAGGCTAACGGTTGAGAACAGGCGATAACTAACACCGGACACAGTATAGGCCGTTGCATAGGCCGACAGAGCGCCCGAATCCTACTTGATATCCCACCGCACGATTCGGCACGTCGAGCTATTCTCCTAATTATTATCAACATCGTCAAGAATCTCCCAAACCCATTCTTCTCACCTCACGATGTCTTCCCTCGCACTAATACGCCCTTTGGTACGCACCCACAAGAACCCGGTCCGCGGGGCGGGGAAACCTCGAGAGTCTGAACGAATTGAGTACTTGGTACTTGTTATGTTGAGAGATTTCCCGGGTATGCGCCTCAACCCATAAACCCTGGATTAGCCTCTTTGTCAAAGAGCATCGACAAGGGGGTTTGCAACCATTCATCTCAGCTCGGCAACGCATTGACGACCGCCCGCGGAAGTTCAAATGGACACACCCTTTGGGGTAATACAGTGACTATGGCACTGTTACTTGGTACGCTCGCGTGAATTATCGAAGCATGCAGGCGTTGAACTTACTTTGGGCGCTCTCAGTGTGCCATGATGCCAATCACGAACAACGATCGGATAAGTTTCGACCAACTCCTTGACTTGGCTTCGAATCTCCTCTTCAAAAGCACACATGCATCAACAGTACGTGGGATCAGATGCCCAACTGTAAGCATAAATAGGTAGAGTGTGCCATCATATGAATACAACACGCATCCGCGCAGATGGGCTATGCGATCCAATGCACCGATACAGGAGGCTGGGAGAGCGTAGGTTCAGGAAGGGAAACGAGAAGTTTTTCCAGGGTCTGAACTAATTTAGGACAAGTGGAGAAGTGAGGGGCCCGGGAGACAAACAAGACGCGGGGGGTATCCCTGTACCCCGGGTTGGGGGTGTGCCACCTTGTTCAAGGGTGGTAGACATGTCTAGCGTGCTGCGTGGGTGTCCTTGTGGTGTCCTTATAGACAGAAGAGTGAAACAGGGCCAGCCCAACCAAGGTCCAGAAGCAGCAAAAACTTGTATCCCATCTCACATCCGCGTAGCCACACACTCGTGGCTTCCAAGGTTTAGACGTACCTTATCCCGAGCTGAGTCGAAGAAAGATGACAACTACAAACCTCAAAATAGGTGACCGCCACAACCGGTGACTCACGAAGGCAGTTACGTGATTGTGGATTGTTCCTAATACCGCCGTGCATGGAAACGCAGTAAACGAGACAAACGAGGAGCGTGACACCAAGTTGACTTGAGAAAGGTCCCATGGATGAATCTCTCAAAAATAATGCACGCGAGCTCCGCGGCCCGGGCCAGGCCACGACCACCGGACCGGAACTAACAACTGGAGTAAGCAAGCAGTCTCAAACCCGGGTCCGAGCAGCTCGACTTGTAGTAACCAACGACAGCGACCATGGCGACCCTAGCTCGCATATTGTTGAGATCTCGCCGTGCGCACAGAAGCCTTTCGTATATTTCGAGTGGTCAAGTCAGATGTCTTCATGAAGCTACTGAGAAGCCTTTATTCCGTTGGGAGGTCAGTCCAGTCCGCGGCGGCTCAAGTTCGTTCGGCCGCGTTGGGTCCCTCCTGCATCAAGTCCAAAAAAGCCAACCTCCATAATTTTTTCTTTTTTCCAGGACCCGTTTGACCTCGAGAACCAACTGTCTGGAGAGGAAATCGCCATTCGGTATGGGTGCATTTTATGCTTTCTCATTGCCCACATGGCTTAGAGTTGCTCAGGGACACCGCACGGGACTTTTGTCGGGCGCGTACATCTTCGCCTCCACGGCTTTGCGGTTGCCTAATTGTCGTGCCTTTTAGGAGTATCTCGCGCCGCGCGTTCTGCAGGCGCACCGAACCGAGGGTGCGTGATCGTCATCATATAGACCATCATATTGTATGCAAGACTCGGAGGTAACATCTTCGGTAGATTTCGACAAGTCGATCGTTCCGGCCATGGGTGATGTTGGCCTATTAGGACCCACCATTCAAGGGTACGGATGTGCTGGTGTGAATTATGTTGCCTACGGTCTTATCGCGCGTGAGATTGAGAGGTCTAGTCCGCTTCCCTGCCGTTCTTCCATATGCCTCTGATGGGATCAAGCAGCATTGATTCCGGCTACCGTTCGACCGCCTCGGTACAGTCTTCTCTCGTGATGCACCCCATCAATACGTTCGGAAGCGAGGCACAGAAGCAGAAGTACCTACCCGCCCTCGGTTTGCATGCTCTTACGTTCGCTATTCGGTTCAAAGCTAACTCGCGGCGGCATAGCCAAGGGAGAGCTGATCGGATGTTTTGTTGGTTCACCCTACTTTTTTTTTCTCTGCCGAAGCACACTGTTTACCTCTCTGAAGGGTCTAACCGAGCCTAACCATGGCTCAGATCCGGCTGGCATGGACACCTCTGCTGAAGAGGCTGATGGAGGGTTTGTCCTTCGCGGCAGTAAGACGTGGATCACCAATGCTCCTGTCGCGTAAGCTTCCCTGGTAGCTGCGTGGCCCAAATCCATTCTCAGTCTACAACGCCACAGTGATGTCTTCATCATCTGGGCCCGGTGCAAGTGGGACGGCAAAGTGCGGGGATTCGTCCTCGAGAAGGCACGTCGAACCGTCCAGACAATTTTCACGCCCATCAACTTCGTTCTGAAGGACCTATTGCTAACCACCATAGGGCACGCCAGGGCTCACCGCTCCTAAAATCAGCAACAAGCTCGCGCTGCGCGCCTCCGTCACAGGGTCCATATTCATGGACAACGTCCATGCGCCCCACGACGCGCTGCTCCCGAGCGCAGTCGGGCTCGGCGCGGCCTTCTCCTGCCTGAATGCGGCACGATACGGGATCTCGTGGGGCGTGATGGGCGCGCTTGAGGCGTGTCTCGCGCAGGCTCGGCAGTACGCGCTCGAGCGGCACCAGTTTTCTCGACCCCTCGCGTCGTTCCAGCTCGTGCAGAAGAAGCTCGCGGACGCGCACACGGAACTCGCCCTCGGCTTGCAGGCGAGCCTCCGCGTCGGCAGGCTCAAGGACGCCGGTCGCGCCGCGCCCGAGATGGTCAGCGTCGTGAAGCGGAACAATTGCGGGAAGGCTCTTCATCATGCACGTGTGTTATTGGATATCCTGGGTGGGAACGCGACCGCGGACGAGTGAGTTCGAGCATGGGGGGACTGTGTATCTTTTGACCTGCTTCTTGTGCTTATGCCCACCTCGCAGATATCATATTGGGCGGCACGTCGGAAATTTACAGGTCACAAATACGTACGAGGGGACCTTCGTGAGAAAATCCCCCTTGTGTTGTCCCATCACCGTTCTCAATCTAGCTACAGGATGTCCACACGCTCATACTTGGCAGAGCAATAACAGGTCTTCAAGCTTTCACGTGAGTATGGCTAGGTTCGCGGGCAGGTTTATGGCAGAAGAGAGACAAGGTATCCATTACAAACCCAGCACAGCACAACAAAGCATATAAAACAAACACACAACAACCTAGTAATGAAGCAATCACGCGAGTATAGTAAGCTGTTCAGGCATCAGTATTGCGTAAAGTGGGATCGACCCATGGTAGACCGATGATATCAAACACCTCCTTTTCAGAGCGAGGATATATAAGTTTGGAATCGCGTCGACGCGTGCTGAGGACTACGCATTAGTATATTTCTGTATATTGTCAATTTGAACATACATTCCAGAGCTATCAAACTTGAGCCCACTGCGAAGGGATAAACATCAGCCTGTATCCGAGGAGGTAGAGAAACGAGCGGACATACATCGCTTTTGCAGCGGATCTCAAATCCCTCTCAAACATAGTCCCGCCAGTCCAACCGACGACGGCTGTCCAGTACGTCTCGGGAAGCGCAGATATGAGGTCTACGCGACGGTACCTGCCGTCGCTGGGTGATCGATACACGGTGAGTGCCTTCTCGAGCGAGTCCCAGTGGGAAGTGCGTAGCGCGTTGTGTTCGTGGAAAGACGAGAGATCTGTGCACACCAATATGTGGCTGGCGAGATGGAGGACTGGGAGAGGCGAGACTCACGCATAACGTGCGTTACCAAGCCTGCAGATCGCAGGCGCTCAACAAGCCGTGCGCAGAGATCCTTGGTAGACTTGGCGTTGGGATGCGTAAATACAATGTCAATATCGTTGCTCGCGGGCTTCCCGCGACGATAACTGCAGAGTACGGCCTGAGAAAACGGCGAGAGCACGAATACCGAATTACGTACCCGCCGACGATTGTGCTGACGCAACCAGGCTGCATGGCGTCCAGATGGTCAATGACCGTGGCATGGATGGCTTCAACTTCGGTACGAGGGATGCTGTGTGGGTGTTAGCACTGTGGCTCGGGAAGAGCCCTTGCTAGTAGGGGGGGGTGCCGCACGTAAGATTAAGATCGTCGAGCAATGCGAGTGCAATGCGGATGTTCATGTTGGCACTGTCACCGTTCTCTACGGGCACAGAGCCAGCGTCGACCTCATAGTAAGCTCCGAGGTCGCGCAAAGAACGTAGACCACGGTCGTACAGTTCTCGCGCAGTGACCGGTCCGATACCATAAACAGAGCTGAATAACGAGAGGGAGATGAACCGCTCCGATTGTCTCACTTGCTCTGTTATCCGCTCCATTTGGATCAAAGATCAACGGAGGGAAAACGGAATACGGACCGACTTCCGGTATATGTCCGTGGAAGAGGTATTCGTCGATCTGTCCAGTTGTGAGTAGATCAAGGTACACATATTCAACCCCGCGCGGCCTCACCATCTTGGCAATCTTCGCGCCAATGTATGGCAGATTCTGTACCTCCCCTCGCTCCCTGGCCGTGATCTTTCGTGGGAAAGCTGGCTACCCGGTAAGCGGATACGTTACAGCTACAAGACGCGCACGCGGATACCTTTGATAGCCTGTAGGGCACATATGCTGAGTGCATCTAGGATGAAGTCGGGTAGAGCAAGACACGCTCACCGCTATTGCCCGGGCATAACTGAGCGCACTACGTTCGTTGCTCTCAAGTGCGCGGCCGCGCCTCAAAACGTCAAGCGCGGAGCACAGCGGCTGATTCACGCATATGAGAGGCGAGGCCCGAGAGCAGCAAAGGCGAGCGGTATGGTCGAGCTTGACCGGCGGTGGAGAAACGGACGGGTGCAGAAGGAATGTCGGTGGCGGAGGAGCAAGGTCTGCACGTGCCGGCCGAGGAGATGATAGTCGAGGTGGTGGATTATTATTACGAGGAGTGGGGGACCTCGATGATGATGCGGATTTCGAAGGCGGCTTGCCCGGTGATGCTGGGTAACGGCTGCTGCTCGGACTCGGACAGGTTTTCTCAGTCGCTTCCTTCAGTTCTGGAATGGCAACGTAGTCCTCGCACGGCAATGGACGGCCCTGAGCCACAGATCCGCGCAGCCAATCGGGCGTCACCAAAGACTTTTGTTTCTGTATATAAGTGTGCCCGTGTCAACGTACTACTGCAGAAAAAAAGACGTGACACTGACTGCGAGGTTCCAGTCGAGGTGACGTTCGAGGCGCTTGCGCATCCCAATCGCAGTAATGACAATGTCCGCCTCATCTGGGGAGCTAACTACGTCCGCGTCCGCCTTGTCCGCGAGATCAAAGATCTCGGAGATGTCCTCGTGGGAAAGTTTGGTTTGCAGAATGAAGACGCGGTGCGAAGCGAGGATCCCAGGTGAGCTCTTTGTGCGTTTGGAAGGGTGTAGTAGCAGCGACGGTGAGGGGGAGCGGGAATACACATGCTTTGACGCCATTCATGTCACTCACTGGGGACTGAGGGTGGTTGTATCCAAGCGGCCCGCACCTTCCGTAAAGCGACGATAGCAACTCCCACGATTCAACCCCTTGATTTCACTAAGGCACACCCATGCCGGCCCTCACCTGAGGTCGGGTTCGAATAACGGAAATGGACCCCCAACTTCAAGTTTCCATCGTCTTGTTATAGTACGTACCTTCAATGTCGCTTGACCCCAACGAACTTCTATCGCCGCTCGCCAAGCTGGTGGTTCAATACATGTCCCCAATTCCTCTACATGTGAGCAACGTGAGAGGTCGTCATGCTCTGCGCTTTCCCTTTGCTCTCAGCTCGGCTGTGCTCACCGTGTGGCGTGCGAAATAGATGCTGTTGGAGGTTCTTCCCCTCATGTACTGGGCCGCGGGAAAGCACGGGGCTCGGCTAGATCTCTACGAGTTTAGTGGTGGTAGATTTCACTCATCGGCTTCGGGGGGTTTCTTAGGGAAGCCTAGAACATCGACTCGCGTTCGTGACCTACGGCCTCACGATGGTGTGTGACCCATCAGCCAGATATTGCCCAACGAGTCCACGAGATCTTTCCCTTATGTGTTGCTCAGTGGCTGTATGGGTGGCCTCAGGCTGTGGGCCCAGGTTTACACCCGAACCTACTGCGCATTTTGATGCCCGAGGCATCGGAACATCATCTGAGAGAATATAATCCGAGGTCGGATCTCTCAGTCTTTAGCTTTTGTCCCGCCATCACCGTGTTTGTCGCGAACACGAACCGCTCCGAAGTTATCGGGGATATAAAACTCATCCATATTCTCATGGCCACTCAAATCTGTGACCAAGAATTTCGGACCATGAATCCACAGCAAGCGTGAATAACGATCATCACAGAGTTTTCCGAGACAGGTCTTGTGAGTGATGGCAAAGGCCTGAATCACTGTGCGAGCGTCGCACTGCGATTACATACATACTCTCCTAACCGCAGGTAACCCACACGGGGAAACCGTGATAGATAAAATATCATAGATATGACATCAGATGGACTCGGAACTTGGAAATAGCGCAGCAGGCACGGGCTGAAAATTTCGTACCCGATTTCGTAGACGTACGTTGATGCATTGATGTATTGTTGCTTGTTCTCTCAGTCGACCTTGAACTCTCCCACGCATTCTCAAATTCACACATTATCACCTAGGATTGTGTTACCTCCCAAGCCGCCAGAAATGGTGAGCACCCCGACTGCTCACTGGCAACGCATTACCTGGCGACTCGGAACGGCTGGACGTGCACCTTACCTACAAGTAGAGGGCACAGGCTGGCAGCTGCCGGGCTATCGTGCCGAGATTCCACTAGAAATTATTTGACGCGAGCAGCGGAACCAGACGAGCCAGAGGGACTAGCTGTTCACAGCAAAGTCTTAGGAGGTGTCCGAGCTCTGACGCACATGGAGTGAGTGAAACGACGTTTCAGAGTATGTATGCCTTGCTTTCATGTTTCACATTGCCGCCTGCGTAGTAACTTAAATATGCAGAAATTTCTTGTTCCGCGAGGTGGCCGCGCCCAGTATCGAGCTGTCCAATTTCACCGACCGATGACTCTAAGTCGATAGCCTTCCCCTGCTCTACGTCATCGTTTGCGCTATTGAAGTTACCAAGGCGCTGAGAAGGTAAAGGTCACGGTGGTAGGGTACGGATAGCGGGCACGTGAGTCGCCAGGCGACCGCTGGCGTGACTAGAGGACAGAGCCGCTTCTGAGTGAGAACTCTAGAAATCATGAATTATCACATCACTTACAAGGCATAAGAGAATAAACCGAAGCATGCTATACGATTGATAAATGCTAGAATTGTCAAGCCATCCCTACTTCAAGCAGTCGAAGTATTGTCAACGGAAGAAGCTGAATTCACACGTCAGCTGCTCGTTTCGACTCGATATGATGAAACCCTGACAAGGCACAAGGGGCGATGGCGATCCAAGTGCTTGTCGTCGCTCACTAATTAGCTTCTTGACGTTTTCGATTGCCTTTTCTCGCGCTGAAATTTGCCGTCGTGCCTTGTCCACGTCTAAACTCTTTTGTAGACCAGAATAACCCTTGGTTGGATGCGGTCTCGCTTCCGACTTGGAGTCCCGCTTGGGTTGTGAACCCACTTCGTCAATCTTTGCAAACTCACGACGCAGATCAGCGAGAATATCATCAAGGCTCTGCAGCGTGGCAATGCAATCTTGCATTTCGTCTTGCACTCTAAAGACCTGGCAGACCTCCCGCGCACAGTCTTGAATGTGAGTGAATCGTACGGGTCCCAATAGGATCCCGCCATACCTTGAACGCAAGGCAAGGAGGTTAGAAATCCATGCCCGAGGATTTGAGATAACTTGATTCCCTACCAACGACTGACTATAACCACCGCGTCCATGATCGCCTCTGAGCGCATGACTTTCAGAATGTGGTCACCACCCCGCTGCTCTCCATCGTCTTCGCTGCTCTCTTCGACCTCGAAATCGTCATCTCCTCTTAGCCCAGTTCGACCTTGTTTCAGCACCATACATCGCCAAGCGGCCATCTCATGTGAGGCGGGGCGTTTTGCATGAATGACGCGGCGAACATGTGAGTGAGCAGTGCGAGCCTGCTCAGGTGTAGATGCACGAAAGATATAGGCCAAAAATGTGGATTGGCGATCTTGAATTTCAACCGATATTGCAAGGGGCTCTGGTAAAGGTAGCTTGTGCGTGATAAACCCGTCGAGATTGGACGTTGTCATAAGTAGCGGAGACTCGGTGAACACAGATGCACCAGTGATGCACCTCCCCGTCCGGCCCGAGACCCCGAGAGACAACCTTGACCTTGACTTGCTCTCATCAGTCCCTCGATGCTGACACTCCCAAGGTCCACCACAGCGGCTCGCAGACTCTTCCTTCACGCACGCACACTCTCCGCGGTACCACACAACGTTACCTCCCCCAAAGCCGGTGCTGAACAACCAAGCAGCAGCGCAGCGCCCGACGACGAGGCGACAGAGAACCGACAGCAACAGACACACCTCGCAAACCTGAGTGCGGAATGCATGTACGTGTATCCATGGAACGGGATACGTTCCTCCGCAGAGGGGCTGGCAATAGCCCGTGCCGTGCAAGACAAATATGGCCCCGCGAGAGAGGTCATCTTTCCCAGAGTTCGTCACGCGTCCTCCATTCCTCGCGTCTTCGTTCCCCGGCTTCTGATACTGACCAACCTGCGCGTGTCATCAAACAGGACCAAGACTGCGTCAACGTCTTCCGGCCGTATTTCTGGATCGTGTATGACAGCCAGGACGTGCGCAAGCGTCTCCCGGAGCAGTCTGCGCAGCTCCGCGTCCACGTTGCGGACCTGCCTCGGAGCAATGGCAATGTCGGCATCGAAGAAATGACGCGCGGTCTGGGTTTGTCTACGACTGAAAACAATAATAATGACGCGCCTCGTGAGCCGCAAGCTGCTTCGGAGGAGGAGGCGCCTAAAAATGACAGTGATGCATCTGAGGGCTACAAAACACTAGACGTACGCGTCGAGTGGGCCCGTACGTTCCTCTCCTTCTGCCCATACACACTCGAATAACTAAAACAACAACTGCGATCTTCTCCCTCCTCTCCCGCGAATCAACTATAGAATATAGTCCATTCGAGGTCCAACGGCCCAAGCGCCGCCCCTTCTCCGTGTCCAACGACGCCACGCTGCCCAAACTAGCCAGCGCCTGGCTCGCCTTTGACGGCTTCTCACCCGAATCCGCGCGTGGCCCACACACCCCGAATCTCCTCCGCGTGCGCGAAAAGTGGCAGAATGTCGCGCGTGCCGCGCCCTCACAATCACCATCTTCATCACCTTCTGCGCTCGACGTTGGCGAGGACCCCACCAGTAGTGTAGCACTGAAAGTGCCGCCTTCACACAGACCCGTCGAGACGGAATTACCAGAATCATCGACCGGGACCGAGACCGAAGCACAAGCACAACCGAAGCAGGCCATCCCTCCTCTCGAGTGGATCCCCATACCTCTCGCACCGGCATCATCCACTTCACCTGCTCCGCAACATGACACACCCGTCACGACCGCCGCCGCACCTGACGACTCCAATTCTGTACTTTCCACCACGCCCACCGCCAACTCGAGTGCCGCCGCCGATGCTAGCGTCTCCGCGTCCACGCCCACAAACGAGCCAACAGGGACGAAACACACCAAAGGAGTACACCCCAGTCCCAAAATGTCCCGTCGGGAGCGCATCCTCCATCTCGCGCGCCAGAACGCACGGACGCCCCTCCCCGACCTCGCCGCCAAGTCCCAACAACCGCAGCCGCCACCACCGCCACCGCCGACCGATGAGGAGGCTGAGCGGCAGGGAAAGGAACGGACGATTCGCGAACGACTCTGGCGACTCGTCGGTGGCAACTATTAATCTTATGTTTCCCTCCCTTGTGGGTTCGCGAGAGAATTGAGGCATATTCTTCTTTTAAATAAGGGACACATTACTAGAAGGTACTAAAAGTAGACAGTTATCTAACGAGGTAATATCCACCTTGCAACGTGGCGTGTACCAAGCAACAATCCCCAATTATCTATCACGTACGCACAACCCATCAAATATGTAGTCCATGAAAATGAGGGTAGTGTGATGTAAGATCCAAGATGACAAGAAAAAAATGGTCGTCCGTGTATATTGATATACCATTGGTATTACAGAGATGAGAATATGCAAAAAACGAGGAAGAGGGGTGAGCAATTTCGCGTGAGTCCAAAGTCGTTAGAACATTAGAAAGTGGAAGTAATATATAGGGATCCGGCGGGGCGCCATATACGCCATCAACGTTGGTTTGTACCCCGGCCAGCCATATTCGGCCCTGGCGAACCACGTCCAGAATTAAATAACGACACTTGTCCAGAATACGGCCGATGGATGGGTGCTTCCCGATATCCGTCGTTGCTTGGCACTCGCCCATGATGCGGGATTCCTGGCAGATACTGCGACGGAAGTTCTGGTGAGGAGTAACCGGGCAAGTTGTGTGAGCTTTGTCCAAGACCAGCGACGAGCGTTGCAGGAAGCAGTGGTTGCTGATCTGCGTCAAAACGAGCGAGCTCAATATCGCTGCTGGTAGGTCCTTGGGCAAGATATCGGTTATATCCAGGGAGCGACGGTGCAGGAGAATTTCGGCCGCTTGCGGGGAACACTCCTGTTGAGTCCAATGTCGTAGCGATTGACCGTTGGTCCCAGTCGAGCTCGCCACGGTCGCGTCGGTATAGGACAGGATCGTACTCGAGGGCGTTTTGATTGACGCCTGCAATCCGGATACCACCAGGGAGTACGCGCGCATCCATTTGTTGCCCGCCGTACTCTCTCAACTTGGTTTGTTCGCTGTCCAGCCGTCCGCTGTATACTTGAGCAAGAAGTGGCATCATATTGGCATGCAGCATGGGTGTGAAAAGTTCCGCATGTAGCGCGGGATGGCCAAAGCGCTTCTCGAGGCGATTCCCCTTGATGTCACCACGCTGGGAGTGCACTTGGGCATTACGAAGCTCAGCCTCCGTTGGGACGTAGTACCTGAACGGACGAGCGAACACGCGGTCGATATAGACTTTGAACAGTATCACGATGACGAAAGGCGGGATTCCGGCAACCCATGCGAATGACTTCCATCCATATTGCAGGCCTATCGCTGATGGATACTCGTGAACAAGATCATAAAGATAAAGGCAAAGCTCACACTCACTCAACAGCATAAGTGCTTGCATCAACATCAAGGAAACGAGAAGACGGTTGATGATTGGGTTCCACAGGCGCTACAGAAAGTTAGAAAGTGAATGCATGACCGAAGGATGTACTTACACCACCAGTCTCGACCTTTGAGACGTAACAATACATTAACTGATACTTGTAAACCCAAGAGTGTATCCACATCACAACAGCGGCCCCGACAGCGACCAGAGGGGCCAAGGGTGCAAACACAAGACCAACAGTACCCATAAATATCTGTCTACGGCGTCAGATCAGGGACATGAACACATCAGAAAATCGCCCACAATAAGAGAGCTAGACATAGGCAACAAGTCAGAACTTGCAACCATTACAAGGGAGGAAAAATACACACTAATAAATTGCATACTCAAAGTCGGGGGGCCGCGTAAACTCTAGATAATCTCGAGGGGTGCGTCCCAGCACGCTAATTGTGCCAACGCTCAGTGAACAAACCATTTCAAAACCATCGTGAACGTACTGCGTCTTGAATGATATCCACACGAGGTTGAGGATCTGTGCAAGGTCAAAGATAGCAAGGAAACCCCGCAAACTGGTATTACCCTCAGTATGTCTTGGGACCATACAGAAAAGAGAAAACATACGGGAAGAACGTCAACCAGTAAGAGGCCTGGTTGATGTACGTCTGATTAATCTTCGCAGGGAGCTCTATGGAACATGTCATGAGCATTCAAGCAATGGACATAAATTCAACCAGCCATACTGTCAATATTTTTCAAGATTTCATTGAAACTCTTGTGTTGCCCAATCTGCTTGATGATCTCCGTTACCGAGTCTGCGGTCAGGATAAGCATTTTATATGTCACTAGAATGACTTAACACGCACTGAAGCCAACGCCGATGAGAGTGAATATGATCAATTGAGAGATCACTAAGAACGCAAAATATCGCGCCACAACTGCACGGTCTAGACGGGAGTGCGTCAAAGCACCCATGTATCTCGAGAGCCAGCGCATCATGATAGGCAAGAAGAAACCAAAGAAGGCGGATACGGCAGGGGGGAGTATACCAGAAATAAAATTGAAGGAGCCGGGGGACGACTGAGCCCAGTTCTCGAGAAATGGAACAAAGCTGGCAATCTTTACAATATGATAAGGGGTGAGAGCCTGGCAAGAGAGAATACGTGGCACGCACGGAGGACAAGTTGGCAAGAATGGAAAGCACGAAGAGCGGCACGGTGTTGAGGAAGGCGATGACGGAGAGTAGGAACCATCCCGTCGTTCTCTTGCGAAACAGCTCACCAGGCGACTTGTTCAAGTTTTGCCATATCTATAACTCACGATGGGCATAGCATAAAATTAGTGTGATTGATTTTACTGACAATGTCCTTGGGATTGGGAGCAAGCTTGATCTCTGCACCTTTGGGGCGCTTGCGTTCTAACAGCTGGGCGACGATGTGGGCGTACGGAACTGCAGCCATGGATGCAAAGCCATAATTCTCTGGTTTGCGCTTGTCAATCTGAGCCCGGTACGCCTCAACGGCTTGTTCGGTCCGCTTGAGCCTTTCACTGTCACACGACCATGCGGTCAAGTCTCGAGGTAGAAGAGTGTTGCTAAAGCACGCACGTGTAATAATCAATTGCGTCTCTCACTTGGCCGCCCATTCCCAAGAAGCCGCCAAGGCGAATGGTGGGCCGCTTCTTGCCCATCCTGCCATCTTTTAGATACCGGACCAGTACTTGTTCGAACTCGCGAACGGTGTTGTTATGGGTCTCAATCAGTTCGGGGAGGTCTCCGACACGGCGACCGATGTGCACGGCGGTGGTGGGATATGGAACCTGAACGGAATTGAAGATGGCCCTGATGCCCTCATCAGACTGAAGCCTCTTTTGCACGCGCATGACAGTCAGGGTGCGGGCATAGAAAGAGAGGGCGTATTCCGGAGAGCGGAAGAACTGGGCGCGAAGGCGCACCATGGCGGTCCAGTGAAACCAAACGACGACAATGACAATACCGGTGATAACATAAACCATGCCGACATGAGCCCAAAGGATGTTGCCTCCAACGTCACGAATGGTGAGCATGGAGAGTTGGTCGCGGTCTTCCTTTGGAACTTGGCTGAGATTGTATGAAACATTGATGGGAACGAGTATGGCGCAAGTCAGAAAAGCGACTAATGTGAAGATGGTTCGCATCATTCGAAGGAAGCGGAGGAAAGTCGCCGCATCAAGACCAATTTTTTCGACGAGCTCAGGCTCCTTGACATGAATAAGTGGGGATATCCATCCAAAAACGCCGGAAGATATTCGTGGTGGGGGCTTGGAATCGGGGTGATACTTTACTTTAGGCTCATAAACGACCTAATGCGATAGTGGTTGTGAGATGTGAGTAGGCGACGCAGAGAAACTGCTCGCCTTATTGGTCGGGCGAAGGACGTTGAATAAAATGATTGTAACACACTACTCAGCAAAGGAATGACGTGGGCAACCATAACATCGAAGCGAAGAAATAAATGGACGCACAGAGACACCAGTCATCACGAGGACCTGAATGCCAACGGCGGCGGGCGCCAGCGACCGCGAGTCGGCATTTTCAGAAAAAACGTCTCCGATTTTCGTCATGGTACGTGGGGGGCACGCCTATGCTACGCGGAGCCAGAGGGAGGTGCAGGGGGAGTATAAGGAACGCTGGAGGAGGAGGGATATATACTGATGACAAGGAAAAGGGAAAGGACCGTGTGCGAGCGAGGCTGAATGAATGCAGCGAGAGCGAAAGGCACCAAGCACCAAACAGATCAAACATCTTTTTGTTCATTTTTCTTTCTCAATCACAATGATTCTTGATTATCTAATACGCCCCAAACTCATCGGCCGATGCACGGCATCAAAAAGGGCAACAAGGTGTCACTTCTTTGCCATCAATTCTCTCACTGCCCTAGTTACCGCGTTAGCGCCTTCCCGCACCGCTACCCTTTCTTCACTCTTGACCTGTAGTATGACCCGCCCTTCGAATTTATCTGGATGAAATCGCAGCATCGTCCCTCTAAGTTCCTCCTTCCGCAGCCTCGCTCTCTCTGCATCACCAACCCCTTCCTCTTCCGTGCAGAACAGGAAGGCAGAAACGGCTTGCGCCGTCAAATGTGATTGGTCCGGCACCACCCCGCTTACCGGCCACGGTATATCTCCGAAACCGAGATCCGCGGCGGAATTTGATCTGGATTCATGCAGCTCGACCCACCGCCGCTCATAAGCGTCTCGTGCGCCGGCGCGTTCCATGCGTTCTCGCTCCTCGCGTTCGCGTCGTCTGGCATCCTCCTTTGGCTTGAGGTTCCGCGCGGCCTCAGCCTTCGCGGCAGCATGAGCGGCCTTTTGTCTCTGCTGCTCGTGATGCACTGCAGCATTGCGCCTTCTTTAAGATGGAATGGAGGGCTTTGAGAGTTGTACACACATGCGGAGGGAAGAACACACCTCCACATCCCTACCCGCACCCACTCGGCATATTCGTCATCATTCATCAGTTCGGGATCGTCATCAAGCTCCCGCATAGCATTTGGCTGCGAGCTAACGCCACGCCACCTCCGAGGGACGTGTGCGTATTCGTTTAGACGGGCCTCAACGG